>ERZ795053.5700-NODE-5700-length-12749-cov-7.107689_pt1 | contig 12749 bp, 9 predicted proteins | sample MGYA00375137_ERZ795053 | MGnify/ENA primary metagenome ERZ795053 (study PRJEB30182, sample SAMN05720284) | activated sludge metagenome | isolation source: Anaerobic digester | place: Hong Kong | collected 2014-12-17 ... | reverse complement strand
CGGGTCTCCACCTGGTACGGACCGGGGGCACTGGCCAGCTCCGGATGGCTCACGAACCAGCTGGTGGCATGCCCAGGCAGATCGAACTCGGGGATCACCCGGATGCCGCGCAAGTCCGCCTCCCGCAGGATGACCCGGATGTCCTCCTGGCTCAGGTACTGCCCTTCGCTCCCCTGTTCATGCAGTTCGGGGAATGCTTTGCTCTCGACACGGAAGCCCTGATCCTCGGTGAGGTGCAGGTGCAGCACGTTCATCTTCACCAGCTCCAGTCCGTCCAGCTCGCGCAGTACCACCTCGCGCGGCATGAAGTGGCGGCAGACATCGAGCAGGAGACCACGCCAGGGGAAACGGGGCGCGTCCGTGATCGATACGTGCGGGAGGTACCAGCCCTGCTCGTCGCGCTGGAGCAGTTGGTACAGCGTGGCGAACGCATGCAGGGCACCCAGGTCGGTGGGGGCCTGAATGCGGATGCCGGCCTCACCGATGGTGAGTGCGTAGGACTCATCCTCCCCCACCTGCAGGTGATCGCCTTTCCGGTCCACCGCCACGGCGATCGTGGTTCCTGGCAGGCTGTCCGGTTCGAAGAGCGTGAGTCCGGTGCGATCGCCCATGCGGACCAGCCAGCGTCGTTCGGCGGCATGCAGGCGGGCATCATGAAAGCCGGACCAGGCCACCTGGACGGGGGCCTGCACACGGAGGCGTCCTTCCTGCGCCGCGTGGTCGGAGGGCCAGGGCATCAATGGTGGTCCTTCCTGAGCGCACAACGTGCCGAAAGCCAGGACAACGACCGACAGCAGGTGGGTTCGCATGGGCCCAAGATAGAGGCGCGCAACCCTGCCGTACCGATCGCGTAGGAAGGGGCCGGATGATCCCATTCCTTCGAACGCTTGCCCTGTTGCTGCTCCTGGTCCAGGGCATTCCGGCACTTGCCTCCCGCCAGTTGGACAAGGAGCGGGTGGACATCGAGGGCATGGCGACCAATGCGGTGCGCGCCAAGGCCTTGCTGGAGCTGGCCACATCGCATGCGGAAAAGGACGTGAACCTGAGCCTGATGCACGCCCATGATGCCTTGGGGCTGGCGAGGCTGTCGGGCAACGATGAACTGGTGCACGACGCACTGACCCTGATCGCCAAGGCCCAACTGGAACTTGGACTTCATGCGGAATACATGAAGTCGACCCTGGAGGCGCTGGAGATCTCACGTGCCCGGCAGGATGCCGTGAGCATGGCTGCCGACCTGCGCGCACTGGCACTGGCCTATCGGCACAGCCTGCGGCCGGACAGGGCGATCCAGGAAAGCCGTAACGCGCTGGCCATCCTGCTCCAGACCAAGGACACCGTCGCCATCGACATGGCATACCGGGGCCTGGTGGAGGAACTGATCCTTGGCGGCGCGCACCAGGAGGCCCTGCGGATATGCGACCAGGCGCTTGAACGCGCGCGTGAGCGGAACGACATGCTGGCCCAGGCACGCCTCTGGCTGTTGGTGGGCGAAGCGATGAGCCACCAGCGGAAGTTCGGCAACGCGCTCCCCTACCTGGTCCGGGCCGATCGGGTCCTGGACAGTCTGGGCAATCGGGAGGACCGTTTCCGGGCGGCCGTGGGGAGGGCCCGGGCCGCATTGGGAATGGGTATGGCGGAAGAGGCCGCATCCTGGGTGGACCGCGCCGAACGCACGGCCGCAAGTGGGAACCCCGCGCGCTCGGCCGAGGTGCTGTCCGAGCTCCGATACCGGGTGGCCCTGGCCCGTGGTGATCAGGCGACCGCTCTGGCCCTGCTCCAGGGGATACAGGCCGCACGTGATTCCATGTACAACGCCAGGAGCGCTCAGCAGATCGCCGGACTTCAGACCATGTACGAACTGGAGGTGAAGGAACAGGCCAACCGGCGGTTGCAGGAAAAGAACGACCTGAACGAGGAACGGATAACCGCCCAGAACGCCCGTTCCGAACTGCTGCTCACCCTGCTGGCGGTGGCCTCGGTGCTCGTGCTGGTCCTGGGAGCCAGTTTCTGGAACAACTACCGGGTGGTGCGGAGGCTTCGGCTGAAGAACCAGGTGATCAGACGGCAGAGCGATGAGATCCATGCCAAGAACATGGAGCTGGAACGCAACAACCTCCGGCTTGCCGAATCCATCGTGAGCGAGGAACAGAAGGAGCTCCAGCTCAAGGAGATCCATCACCGGGTGAAGAACAACCTGCAGATCGTGAACACCCTCCTGCGCCTGCAGGGGATGCATGCGAGCAGCATGGACACGGCCGATCTGCTGGAGGAGGCCCAGAACCGCATCCGCTCCATGGCCCTGGTCCATGAGCACATGTATCGTTCTGGCGACCTGAGGGAGGTGGATGCGCGCACCTTCATCGAAGTGCTGGTGGGGTCGGTGCTGAACTCCTTCGGTCTCGAGGACCGCATTCGTGCCCTGGTCCAGGCGGACCGGACGGAATTCTCCATGGATACGCTGGTCCCGCTGAGCCTGCTGATCAATGAACTGATCACCAACTCGGCCAAGCATGCCTTCCACGGCAGGAAGGAGGGCTTCCTCAGCATCCAGCTGAAGCGGGCCGGCAGAGGCTTCGAGCTGCTGTACCAGGACGACGGCCCCGGGCTGCAACAGGAGCGGTTCTTCCAGGAACGGTCCTTTGGCAACCAACTGGTGCAGAGCCTGGCTGAACAGTTGAACGGTCAGGTGGGGCTTGAACGGGCCGACCACACCCGCGTGGTGCTCCGCTTCGTGCCCGACGAGCAGGAGCGCACCGCCCTTCGGACCGCTTCCTGAGGGCTGGGGCGCCATCGCCTATCTTCGCCGCGCCCCGGTGGCACCATCCTGGTCACCCTGTCCAGGTCCTTAGCCGCCGGGAACATCACATGGATTTTTATGACCTCGGCATCGGCGACGACCTATTGGAAGGCCTGGATGCCATGGGCATCCGCACGCCCACGCCCGTTCAAGCGGAGGCCATTCCGGCCGCACTGGGTGGCCGGGACCTGATCGCCTGCGCACAGACCGGCACCGGGAAGACCGCCGCCTTCCTGCTCCCGCTCATCGACATCATCCACACCTACAAGCCGAAGGTCGAAGGCAGCATCCGTGCCCTGGTGATCGTGCCGACGCGGGAACTGGCCCTTCAGATCGACCAGCAGCTGCAGGCCATCGCCTACTTCACGCCGATCACGTCCATCCCCGTCTATGGGGGCAGTGATGCCTCCTCCTTCGATCAGCAAAAGCGGGCGTTGACCGGCGGTACCGAGGTGATCATCGCGACCCCCGGCAAGCTGCTCAGCCACCTGAACCTGGGCTATGTCAACCTCAAGGGCCTCGAGTTCCTTGTGCTGGACGAGGCCGACCGGATGATGGACATGGGCTTCATCGACGACATCATGCGGATCATCGAGTTCCTGCCCGAGGACCGGCAGACCCTGATGTTCAGCGCCACGATGGCCCCCGAGATCCGTGAACTGACCAGGCGGATCCTGAAGGACCCCAAGGAGATCACCATCGCCCTGAGCAAGCCTGCCGAGGGCGTGGACCAGCAGGCCTACGTGATCTATGAATCCCAGAAGGCCGACATCCTGGAGCACATCCTGCGTACCAGCCCCGGCACGTCCATCATCGTGTTCGCCGGGCGCAAGGTGGAGGTCCGCAACCTGACCCGGCACCTCAAGCGCAAAGGATTCGATGCCGAGGCCATGCACTCCGACCTGGAGCAGAGCGAGCGGGAGGAAGTGCTGCTGAAGTTCCGCAACCGGCGCCTGCGCATCCTGGTGGCCACCAACGTGGTGAGCCGCGGGATCGACATCGACGACATCGACCTGGTGGTGAACTACGATGTGCCCCAGGACCCCGAGGACTACGTGCACCGCGTGGGTCGTACGGCCAGGGCAGCACGAAAAGGCCAGGCCGTCACCTTCGTGAACGATCAGCAAATGCGCGAGTTCGGTCGCATCGAGAAGCTGATCGGCTACGAGGTGAAGAAAATGCCCCTGCCGGAAGGCATCGGCGCCGGGCCGGCCTACGATCCCGAGAGCCGGAAGCGCCGCAGTGGTGGTGGCGGAGGCCGCGGTCCCAAAGGCCGTTCAGGCGGCGGGGGCCGGGGTCGATCGGGAAACCGTCAGGGTGGCGGCAAGGGCCGCGGGCAGGGCGGCGGCAGGCCGAAGCAGGCCTAGCGCGCGCGGAACTTGTCCGCGTACTGTTTCAGCACGGCCATGGCATCCCACGCCTGGGCATCGGCTCCCACGCGCTCGATGGTGACCTGCTCCATACGCACGTCCTCCACAGGCCTGTCGCGGGGCCCACGCTGCACATTGCCGATCGCGTCCACCACGTCCTGACCCTTCACCACATAGCCGAACACGGCGTGACGGCCATCCAGATGCGGCGTGGGACCGTGGGTGATGAAGAACTGGCTGCCGTTCGTGTTGGGTCCGCTGTTGGCCATGCTCAACGTGCCAGGCCGATCGTGGCGCAGGCTGGGATCGATCTCGTCCGCGAAGGCGTACCCGGGGCTTCCTGCGCCAGTGCCGGTGGGGTCACCACCCTGGATCATGAACCCGGGGATGACCCGGTGGAAGATGAGGCCGTCGAAGTAGGGCGTGCCTTCGGGCTTGGCGGTGTTGTTCACCTTCCCCTCCGCCAGGCCCACGAAATTCGCCACCGTCATGGGCACCTGCTGGTACGCCAGCTGGATCACGATCTCGCCCTTGTTGGTGCGGATGTGCGCGAACAGGCCCTCTCCGGGCGCAGTACCGTTGCTTTCGTTCATCTGTGCTTCGTGCTTGGGCTGTGCGGTCGTGGCCTGATCATCGGATGCTACCGTGCCCCGCTCATGACCGTTCTCGGTCGCGCCACAGGCCAACAGGCCTAACAAGGCGGCGGAAAGCAGGGGGCGGGCGATGCTGTAGGTGTTCATGACGGGCGGCAAATATAGCGGCCACCGGCCCGATCAACGGATCCGGATGTCCAGTTGGCGCCTACTGCGTCGCTCGTCCGAGGATCGTACGCGATGGTAACGCCCCCATGCCCACCGGGACAGGATGCCGGCCACCAGGGGGATCGATGCCAGGAACGGGGGGCCACCTTCGTCCAGGTGGACCCAAGAGGTCGTCGCCAGCAACACTGCCGCCGCTCCGAGCATGCCGGTCATGTGATCGAACAGCCATTGCTTCCTGTCGATGCGGGAAGACCTGAACCGGCGCATCCAGAAGACCACGGTGGCGATCCCCACCCCTCCCGCGAGTACGAGGGCACGATCCGTCCCGGTCGGGTGCCCCCCCAGGAGCGGACCCAGGCCCCATACCACCAGCCCGGTGTAGAACAAGGCCGGAACACCGTGCAGAACGAGGTCAGGTCGTGCCGGAGGTAATCCTTGGTGCAGCTTCTTCAGGTGCAGGGCCCGCACCCCGGCCGATCCAAGATGAACGGACCATACGCCCCCGAAGGCGATGAGCAGCTCGGCACTTTGGAATCCACGGTAAATGAACACCGCTCCCGTGACCATCAGGAGGACCATGAAGGCCTTTCCCGCGAACCGGTGGAGGTCGCTCCCCTTCCTGGTGGATAACGCCAGCACCGTGAGGACGAGCACCAATAATGCGGCCCATCGATCCCATTCCAATACGGGGAGTGTTCGTTCCATGGACCTTTCAGGCTGCAAAGTAGCCATTCCATGGAGGACCACCGCGTGGAGCAGATCCTGCAGATCCAAGCTCCGCTCAACGGACCAACAAGGGCGCAGAAAGGATGCTTCCGCCGCCCAGCTGAAGCCTGAGGACATGAACTCCGGACGGCAGGCAGGGGGTCACAAGGCTTGTGGTCGGCCGCTGCCATGCGTGGACGGGCCTTCCGTGCATGTCGAGTAGTTCGGCATGAAGCACGGGAACATCGACATCGATCGTCAAAAGCTGCCCCGGGGAAACCGGGTTGGGATGGATGGGCCACCGTTCCTGGAAAGGCACGTTCGGGACGCGCAGTGGGTCGAGCTCCTCGATGACGGGACCGTTGTCCGGCTGGCCGTTGGTCCGGATGATCAAGGCTGCAGCGTTCCCCGGCCCAAAGCTCTCCGTGCCACCGGCCACGATGAACCCTCCATCCGCGCAGAAGTCGAACGACCAGGCCTGGTCATCACCCGCTCCCCCGTACGTGGGACCGTTCACATATTGTCCGTCCGTGTCCAGTGTCAGCAGGTAGAAATCGGCACCACCTGCACCATAGGCCTTCGTGAAACCAGCAAGCAGGATGTTCCCGGACGCATCGGCGCCCACCTCATGGCCTTCCCAGTCGGCATCTGCCGTGGAGAGCGGATTCTCCCATTCAAGCTGCCCCTGACCATCCAGTTTCGCCACGTACATGCAGCGTTCCGGATAATAGCTGTCGGACCACCCGCCAACGGCATAGCCACCACCTGGAAGGAGCGCCACGCTCATGGCCAGGTCCAGGCTGTCGCCACCCAGCTCCGTACGCCATTCCTCGGTTCCTGCGGCATCCACCTTGATCACGACCACGTCGCCATCGCCATCGTCCCTCCCGATACCTCCCGCGAGCACGGCCCCACCATCCGGGGTTGCCCTCACGGACCGGCCCTCGTCGGACCAGGCTCCGCCCAAGCTCCTGGTCCACAAGGTGTCGCCGTTCAGGTCCGTGCGGACCAGCCAGATATCCCCCGCACCGTTACCGGTGCCATAGCTCGTTCCCACGGCCAGGAAACCATCCGGGAGCGCCTGGACATCATGGAGAAAGTCCCAATCGGTCGTGCCGATCGACTTCTCGAACACGGCAATACCGGAGTCATCGGTCCGGACCAATGATCCATCGTAGCCATTCCCAGCATCAGTGGAACCGACGAACACATACCCACCATCGTCCAGGACCCTGACCGAGTTTCCCTGGTCCACACCAGGCCCACCGAAGGTCCTGGACCAGAGGCGTTCCCCTGAGTTGTCGATGCGGAACAGGTAGACATCCCCACCTCCAGCCCCGAAGCTTCCCGTAGACCCCAGAACGATGGACCCATCGTCGGCCAGTTGCCTCACCGAGTATGCCCGGTCCACTCCATACCCGCCATACGTGCGTTTCCACGTGATCTGGGCGGACGAAACGAATGGAGAAAGGCCGAACGCCAGAATGGTCAACAGCAACGAACGCATGCTCTCATACTTGGTGGAAAGATACCCCGACCACTCGGAACGCTGCCTGGCCGCTCGTCCCAGACCCGGGCCCGGTGGTGGGCTGGTGCCGACCTTTGCAGCCCATGACCTCACGCGGCCTCACCGTATTCCTCATCGTCATGGCCGTGCTGGTCCTGATCGACCTGTACGCCTACAAGGGCGTGAACACGGCCCTGGCGGGCTTCGGCACCACCACCCGGCGCGTGGTCCGCATCGCCTACTGGGTCATCAGTGTAGGCATGCTCGGGCTGCTGGTCTGGGCCGCGCTCACCTTCCAGGAGCAGCGCGCCAACCGGAACTACTCCTTCATGTTCAGCATGTCGGCACTGTTCATGCTCTTCTTCCTGCCCAAGCTGGTGATCATCCTGTTCCATGGGCTGGATGACATCCTGCACGTGTTCCGCTGGGGCTGGTGGAAACTGACACCCGCCGGCGAGGCAAGCGGCGAGACCATGACGCGCTGGCGCTTCATTTCGCAAATGGGGCTCTACGCCTCGGCCATCCCCTTCGCCGGGGTGCTGTACGGCATCACCAAGGGAAGGCGCGATTTCCGGGTGGAGCACGTGCCCATTCCGAGCGAACGATTACCCAAGGCCTTCGATGGACTGCGGGTGGTGCAGATCAGCGACCTGCACCTGGGCAGCTTCCCGCTGGACAGCGACATCGTGCAGCGCGGCGTAGAGCTGATCAATCTGCAGGAACCCGACCTGGTCCTGTTCACCGGCGATCTGGTGAACGACTACGCGGACGAGGCGGAACCCTGGCTGGAGTTGCTGGGCAGCCTGAAGGCCCGGCTGGGGAAGTACTCCATCCTGGGCAACCACGACTACTCCGACTACGCCCGCTGGAACAGCCCGGAGGGAAAGGCCGCCAACCTGGAGACCCTGAAGCGGCACCATGCCGCCATGGGTTTCCGGCTGTTGCTGGACGAGCACCTGGAACTGGAGCGGGACGGTGAACGTATCGGCCTGCTGGGCTGCCAGAACTGGGGGCGCGGATTCCAGCAGTACGGCGACCTGGAGAAGACCGTGGCCGGCACGGAGCAACTGCCCTTCCGGGTACTGATGACCCACGACCCCACCCACTGGGACGCACAGGTGCTGGGCCGGGGCATCGACCTCACGCTCAGCGGTCACACCCACGGTGCCCAGTTCGGGGTGAAGATCAACGGCACGACCTACAGCCCCGCACAGTGGATCTACAAGCACTGGGCCGGCCTGTATGAGGAAGGGGGCGAACGCCTCTACGTGAACCGGGGCTTCGGCTTCATCGGCTTCCCGGGGCGCGTGGGCATGCCTCCGGAGATCACCGTGCTGGAGTTGCAGCGCACCTGATCCTACCTTGCGGCCATGGCCGGAAGACGGACCTTGGCACACCTCGGCAGGAGGTCCGGATGGCATCCGGGACCCCGGTCCTCCCTTGTCCTTTTCCTGGTGCTCATGTCCCTGCTGGTCGTGTTCCTCGGGCTGCATCGCACGATGCGCTTGCCCATGGGAGGCCACCATGCCTGGCGCCAGGCGGATTGTCTGTCGCTGACGGCCGGTTACCAGGAAGCCGGCAGCACCTTCCATGAGGGCCACATGCACTACCTGGGCAATGACGGAAGCGGTGCGAGCATGAGCGACTTCCCTCTCTTGTACTGGGGTGTGGGCCACCTCTGGCGGACCACCGGACGCAGCGAACTCTCCTACCGGCTGCTGGTGTTCGTGATCTTCCTGATCGGTCAGCTCTCCCTGTTCCTGGCTGTTCGCCGCGTCCTCCAAGATGGTGTGCTGGCGGCCTGGATCGCCGCCTTCTTGATCACCTCTCCGATGGTGGCCTACTACGCGAATAACTTCCTGATGAACATGCCAGCGCTTTCGCTGGTGCTGGTCGGTTGGTACGCACTGGTACGCGCCGTGCAAGGCCAGAGCCGGGGCTGGTGGGTGGCCATGCTGGGGTCCTTCGTGCTCGCCGGGCTGATGAAGCCGACCGCCGCGCTGAGCCTGCTGGGGGGTCTTGGGGTGGCCTTCCTGGCCGGCACCCGATGGCGGAACACGCTGTTGGGCGATCCACCCGTGCGACCGCGCCCCGTCGGGCTGCTGCTCGTGGCCATCGGCTGCCTGCTTCCCATCATGGCTTGGTACGTGTATGCCGACCACTACAATGCCAGCCACGCCAGCGGGGTGTTCCTTACTGGGATATCGCCCGCCTGGGAACTGGACCGACAGGCCATCGGCCGTGTGTTCGAAGGCATCCGGGTGCACCTGCGCAACGACTACTTCAGGCCGGCACTATACCCGCTCTTCGCGTTGGCGCTCGTGGCCGTGGCGGGACTGCACCGGGAACTGCCCCGCTGGTCGCTGGTGCTGCTGGGAACGCTCATCGCCGGGGCGCTCACCATCATGCTTCTCTTCTTTCCCGCCTGGGAGGACCACGACTACTACAGCCTCGACCAGGTCTTCCTGGCACCGCTGCTATTGACCATGGCGGCCCTGGCTGTCCGAAGACGGTGGCCCGGCATGCTGGGCCGGGCATGGGTTCAATTGGTCCTTCTTGCCCTGCTCGTCCACTCGGCCGACCATACGCGCCGTCGGCTCATCGACCGGCACGAGGGCTGGCGGTCCAGACCCTACGACGTCCAGTTCGCCGCCCTCATGGAGATCGGGCCCTGGCTGGACGAGCATGGCGTATCCGATCGTGCCCGGGTGATCCTGCTACCGGACCGCAGTTTCAACATCGGACTGTACCGCATGGACCGCAAGGGCTGGAGCGACTTCGGCGGTCTTTCCCAGGACCCGGCCAAGCTCGCCCACTGCCTGGACCTGGGTACCACGCACCTGGTCGTCTGCAACGACACGTTGCTGCGGTCACCGGTGTTGGCACCCTACCTGGACCACCCTGTTGGGACCTACCGGAACGTGCATGTGTTCGAACTTGGGGGGCCGGACCGGTAAGGCCTAGGGGAACACCCCCACCGCCTGCGCCACCGCCCGGTCCAGCAGGTCCAGGTCGAGGCCGGTGCGGACGCCCCGCTCCTCCAGGTCCCGCACGAAGAGCTCGGTCTGCAAATTGCCTACCAGCTCGTCCTCGGCCATGGGGCAGCCGCCATAACCCTTGATGGCTCCGTCGAAGCGTCGGCATCCACCGTCCCAGGCGGCCTGGGTCTTGGCCTTCCAATTGGTGGGGCTGCAGTGCAGGTGCGCACCGAACTCCACCTCCGGAAGCGCGGGCACCAGGGCCTCGAACAGGTAGGTGATGTCCTCCGGCCTCGCCACGCCCACCGTGTCGCTGAGCGCGATGGTGCGGACGCCGAGCTCCTTCACCAGCCGTTCGGTCCAAAGCAGGGCCACCTCGGCATTCCAGGGATCGCCGTAGGGGTTCCCGAAGGCCATGCTGATGTAGACCACCAGCTCCTTGCCTGCCTGGTCCGCCAGTTCGGCGATGGCGGCGGTACGCTCCCAGGACCCCTCGATGCCCGTGTTCGTGTTGCGTTGCTGGAAGGTCTCGCTGATGCTGAACGGATAGCCCAGGTATGAAACGCTTTCCTGCCGCACGGCGTCCGAGGCGCCCCGTTCGTTGGCCACGATCACCAGCAGCTTGCTCCGGGAGCCGTCGAGGTCGATCCGCGACAACACATCGGCGGTGTCGGCCATCTGGGGAATGGCCTTGGGGCTTACGAAGCTGCCGATGTCGATGGTGTCAAAACCCACCTGGAGCAGGGTGTTCAGGTAATCCACCTTCACGTCGGTGGGGATGAACGTGGCGATGCCCTGCATGGCATCCCGCGGGCATTCGATCAGCTTCACTTCCGGTCGTTCCATGTGGCGAAGGCTTCGTTGATGCGGGTGATGAGGCCTGGGCCCTCATAGATCAGTCCGGTGTAGACCTGCACGAGGTCGGCGCCGGCCTCCAGCTTCTCCATGGCGGCTTCCGCCGAATCGATGCCCCCCACCCCGATGATGACCAGGGGACGCGGCAAGCGTTCGCGCAGGTAGTGGACCACCTCCGTGCTGCGCGCCCGCACCGGCGCACCGCTCACGCCCCCCGCCCCCAGGGCCTCGACCTCGGTCGCCGGGGTGCGCAGGCCTGCCCGCGAGATGGTGGTGTTGGTGGCGATGACCCCGGCAATGGCGCTCTCCTTCACCACGGCCACCACATCATCCAGCTGGGCGTCGGTGAGGTCCGGCGCGATCTTCAGCAGGATGGGTTTGGCTCGTTGGGCGGCGGGATGTTTCCCCGCCCGTACGGCCTGACCTGCCTTGGGGTCGTTCGCCAGCTTGGTGTTGCGCAGCTGCAGTTCCCTAAGCAGCGCCAATAGCGGTTCCTTCTCCTGCAGCTCGCGCAGGCCGGGCGTGTTGGGACTGCTCACGTTCACCACGAAGTAGTCCACCACGGGGAACAGCGTGTCGAAGCAGGCCAGATAGTCAGCAACCGCGTCCTCATTGGCGGTGGTCTTGTTGCGGCCGATGTTGCCTCCGATCACGGTCGTGGGATCCACCTTCCGCAGGCGCTTCGCGGCCGCCTTCACCCCGCCGTTGTTGAAGCCCATGCGGTTGATCAACGCCCGGTCCTTGGGCAGGCGGAACAGCCGGGGCCGCTCGTTCCCGGGCTGCGGCCGGGGGGTGAGCGTACCCACCTCGATGAAACCGAACCCCATGCGGAACAGGGCCTTCACGTGCTTCGCGTCCTTGTCCATGCCCGCCGCCAGGCCCACCGGCGAGGGAAAGCGCAGGCCCATGACCTCCACCTGCGCCTCGCGGGGCACCGGGCGTGCGCCCAGGAGTCCCGGTACACCGGGTATCCAGGAGACAAGCTTCAGCAGGAAGTAGGTCAGGTGGTGCGCCTTCTCGGCAGGCAGCAGGAAGAGCAGCGGGCGGACCAGGCGGTACATGCGCGGCCAAAGGTAGCCGCTCACTCCAGCGTCCACCGCAGGCCGGCGAAGCTGCGAACGCCCTGCTGGGGCGCATAGGCATACCCTGCGTCGAAGCTCAGGCCCAACGGGTTGTCCGCCGGGTCGTCCACCTGCTGGTCGAAGGGGTCGTGCGGGCGCAGCAGCACATGCTCCGGCACGAAATCCAGCAGGTTCTTGACGCCGGCAAAGACCTCCAGGCCGTGCCCCAAGGCGCGGGTGACCTGCAGGTTCAGCAGCGCGTACCAGGGCGAGTACTCGGGCCGGGGATCGTTCTCAAGCACCGGTAGCCGCATGGGGCCGTACCATTGGCCGGTCAGGTCCACCGTCCACGCGTTCGGCCGGTAGCTGAAGGCGAAGGTGCCCGACCATTCCGGGGCATGCAGCTGCTGGAACCGCTCCATCCTTCCCGTCTCGGGGTCCTGCTCCTCGCGGAACACGTCCATCCAACTGGCGCCGGCCAGCAGTTTCCAAGGGCCGCCCAGCACCAGCTCGGTGTTCAGGCTCAGGCCCTGCGACACCGCGAATCCGTCCAGGTTGGCGTAGATGATCCTGTCGTCGTCGGTCTCGTAGTCGCCGATGATCTGGTTGCTGAAGCGCGTGTGCCAGGCGGTAAGGTCCACCAGCGCGAAGAGGCGGTCGCTGCTCCAGGTGCGGGTGTAGGTGAGCGCACCCCCCACCGAGCGCTCGGGCA
>ERZ795053.5699-NODE-5699-length-12750-cov-3.896180_pt1 | contig 12750 bp, 8 predicted proteins | sample MGYA00375137_ERZ795053 | MGnify/ENA primary metagenome ERZ795053 (study PRJEB30182, sample SAMN05720284) | activated sludge metagenome | isolation source: Anaerobic digester | place: Hong Kong | collected 2014-12-17 ... | reverse complement strand
CGGAACAAATGCACTGTCTGGTCAATATGAGGCAATGCCACCTCAAACTATTTATGTTAGGGTTGAAGATAGCACCACTGGATGCTACTCTCTAACAACGTTTGTGGCCGATGCTTACCCTTACGAAGATCCGTCTTTTGACTATGGTACTATTTCTGAATTACCATGCTATAATCTACCTGCGGCCATAATTTATGGTGATGCTGGAGGAGAATTCTCCATAGAAGGCTTTGGAGATGCGTCCATTGACCCTAGCACGGGTGTTATTACCAATGCAGTGTCTGAAGAAACCTATGTGGTTACCTATACCACTGCAGGACCATGTCCGCAAAGTAGTTCCATGACTGTTCAAATAGATAATTGTGAGGTACCTCAAGCAATATCACCTAATAATGATGGTAAGAACGATACTTTCGATTTAAGTGCCTTCAATGTTCAGAAGCTTGAGATTTTCAACCGTTATGGCGTACTTGTTTATTCAAAAACCAATTATACTGATGAATGGCATGGGCAGTCTGATAGCGGAGATGAACTTCCAGTTGGAACTTATTACTATGTAATGAGATATCAAGATGGAAAAGAAAAAGCCTCATGGGTATATATCAATAAGTAAACTAATTAACACAACTATAGATAATGAAAAAGCTATTTATAATTTGCGTACTTCTTGCAGTATCAAAACTTTCAGCACAGCAAGACCCCCAGTATACGCAGTACATGTACAATTTCAACGTGGTCAACCCAGCTTATGCAGGGTCAGCTGAAGGGCTAGCTATTGGAGCCCTTTATAGAAGCCAATGGGTAGGACTGGATGGTGCTCCTAAAACAGGAACGCTTTCCATCCATTCCCCAGTTGGTAAAAAAGTAGGATTAGGGCTTTCTTTGATAGATGATGAAATTGGGCCAGTACATGAAACCAATGTTTATGCCGATTTCTCCTATACGCTTGAGCTAGGAAGCGAGCATAAGCTTGCGTTTGGTGTAAAAGCGGGAGCAACTTTCCACAATATTGGAATTTGGGATGGCCAAATAGAGGTGGTAGATGAAAATGACCCATTCTTTGCTCAAAATATTGATGAAGTAACACCTAATATTGGAGCAGGGGCTTATTTCTATAAGCCTAATAAATACTATGTTTCTGTCTCTATGCCGAATATTCTAAATGCAACACATCTAGATGCTAATGGCACTAAAATAGGATCCGAAACAGAACATTTATTTGCAGCAGCAGGGTATGTGTTTTCTTTATCGGAAAATTTCAAGTTGAAGCCTCATACCATGTTTAAGATGGCATTTGATGCACCAGTGAGTTTTGATGTTAATTTAAACTTATTCATGTATGATCTTGTTGAAATAGGAGCAGGCTATAGATTGGACGATTCTTTTTCAGCCATGGTCAACTTTATGGTTACGCCTCATTTAAGAATTGGATATGCCTATGATGGTGTGACATCCGATATTAACTATGTGGCAAGTTCATCACATGAGATATTTGTTAACATAGACCTTAATTTCTACAAGAAAATATCTCGTTCACCTCGTTATTTCTAATCCAGTTAAACTAAACATGATGAAAAACTTTAAGATAGCAATAGTAATAGTTCTAGTGAGTAGTTTTAGCTTAACTGCTCAGAATAAAGACACACAAACGGCAGACAAGCTTTTTAGTAGGTTTGAGTATGTTGATGCCATTAAAGAATATACCAAACTTATTGAAAAAGGAAAAGCCGATGCCTACGTATATGGCCAATTAGCCGAAGCCAATTATAATATTTTCAATACCCAGGAAGCCGAAAAATGGTATGCCAAAGTACTTGAGACTTCACAGGATGCCGAAACCATGTACAAGTATGCCCAAATGCTTAAAGCCAATGGTAAATATGAAGAAGCTAATCAATGGATGAACAAATTTGCTTCTATGGAGCCCAATGATGAGAGAGCCAAGGCATTCAAGTCTAATACAGGGTATTTGTCTGGAATTTTAAATGGCGAAGCTCAATATGAACTTACCAGTTTAGGATTTAATTCAGAAGCCACAGATTTTGGCGGAACAGTTCAAGATGACAAACTTTATTTTTCGTCCTCTAGAAATACTGCAAGAAAGGATTATGGATGGAATGACCAGCCATATCTTGACATCTATGCAGCTTCAAAAGGCAGCGATGGGAATTATATGGAACCAGAAGCTATTTCAGGATTGAATTCCAAATACCATGAAGGGTTGGTTTCTTTCAGTCCTGACGGAAATACGGTATACTTTTCCAGAGAAAGTTTCTATGATGGAGTTTATGAAAAGAATAAAGAAAACAGGACCAAAATAAGTATCATTCACCTTTTCAAAGCCAATAAGGATGGAGGTTCATGGAAGAACGTTGAGGCGCTTCCTTTTAACAACCAAGCCTATTCAGTTAAGAACCCATCAGTGAGCAAAGACGGTAATACACTCTATTTTGCTTCCGATATGCCTAGTGGCTTAGGTAAGTTTGATATTTACAAAGCATCAATCAATGCCGATGGTACTTTTGGTGAGCCTGAAAACCTAGGAAGCGGTGTCAATACTGAAGAACAAGAAATGTTTCCTTACATAAGTGATAATGGTACACTTTATTTCTCGTCTACAGGTAAACTTGGCCTTGGCGGGTTGGACGTTTTCTATGTAGATGAGTCAGGTAAAGCTGTAAACATGGGTGTTCCGGTAAATAGTAATGCCGATGATTTAGCGTTTACTATCAATGAAGAAACTGGAGCTGGTTTTGTGTCATCCAATAGAGATGGTGGTAAAGGCAGTGACGACATCTATGCGGTTAAAAGACTTGAGCCTTGTTTGGTGATGGTTTCAACAACGGTTGTAGATAGTAATACATTAAGCCCAATACCAGGAACTTCCATTACAATTGCAGATGCCAGTGGCCAAACACTCACTTCGGGAACTACAGATTCAAATGGTAAGTTTTCCTATGAGACCAATTGCGAAAAGAGCCTAGTTATTTCAGGTAAGAAAGATCAATATGAAAGCAATTCAGTAACTTTTGTAGGAAGTAAGCAAAACGAAGCCGATGTTCAACTTTCACTAAGACCAATAGACGAAATCATTGAAGCCGATAAAGTGGTGTTGAATCCAATTTTATTTGAGTTTGACAAATGGAACATAACTTCTCAAGGAGCTTTCGAGCTAGATAAACTGGTGTCTATCATGCAGAAGTATCCAGATATGGTTATAAGAGCCGAATCGCATACAGATAAGAGAGGACCTGCCAAGTATAATGAACAGCTTTCTGACAAGCGTGCGAAATCTACTGTACAATACGTAATTTCCAAAGGCATTGATGCCAGTAGAATTACCGGTGTAGGTAAAGGTGAGAGTGAACCCGTGGTAGATTGTGGCAAGTGTACCGAAGAAGAGCATCAAAAGAACAGACGTTCTGAGTTTATCATAGTAAGTGGTGGACCACAGCAACAGTAATGAATGATTTTTTTAAGTGTTATATAATTATTTAAAGCAAATTGCCTCATGGGAATGGGGCTTTTTGCTTTGAATCGAATTTTTTGGCAGATTGTTTAAAGTTTTCAGTAGAACAAAAAAATGTATCTAAATCAATGGAGAATCTTTTTTTGATTGTTATATGCAATGTTGATTCAACACGTTTTTCATATATTTAAAAGAGTGATTACAAGGACTTTGACTAACTTTTTGCACAAGTATTTATTCTAATTAACTAATGAATATTATGAAAAGAAATCTTTTTGGGTTTGTTATTTTTTGTTTGTCTTTTTCAACGACATTCAATGCCCAAGTTTTAAATGAACCAGCAGGTTGGCCCAGTAGTGCATGGTCTGTAACCGGAAGTTATAATGCTGCTGGGTTTGATGAAGATCCTACAGCATCTGATAAATTTTCATTTGATGATGACAATGCAGGGAGTGGCAGTACTGATGATATCGCTGCCGAATCACCTGTTGTTGATTTGACTGCTGCTTTTAATGCGGGAGAAACTTGGATTACCGTCTCAGGAGATTTTGTATATAACTGGTTCAGCAATAATGAACTTTTAGCAATTCAATATTGGGATGCCGATGCTGCTTCATGGGTGACTTGGTATAGTTTTCCACAAGTTGATACACCCGGAGCACCGTTTCAAGAGTATTGTACAGGAACTCCAGTACAATATGAAACCAGTGTCTTAAATATAGCTGCTTTTACTGCCAACCAATTATCGGCCTTTAAGTATAGAATTTATTTTGATGATAATATTACTGGAGCATCTGGCTGGGATTATGGTTTTTGTTTTGAGTCGCCAACTATTGTGTCTCAAGTTCCACCTACATGCCCAGACCCTTCTGGATTGGCCGCAACCAACGTTGGAGGTTCCGACGCAACAATCACCTGGCAAGCAGGCTCAACAGAGACCGCTTGGGAATATGTAATTCAACCAGCAGGAACAGGAGTTCCAACAGGGAGTGGAGCACCTCAAGCTTCAACAACGGTCATGGAGACTGGTTTAGCTTATAGTACCGCCTATGAAGTATATGTGAGAGCCGATTGTTCTGGCAGTGGATTTAGTGATTGGGTAGGGCCATTAACCTTTACTACCACAATTCAAACTGACTTTTCAGTAGATTGTGCAGTAGGCCCAATTAACAATAACTTCTGCTACTTTAATAATATAGATGATGATCCTTCTGTAGCTACCTTTACCTTTACAAGTACCGATGGGTCACCACTATGGCTAACATTTAATTCAGGATCAATTGAATCTTGTTGTGATGAACTGGTTGTTATAGACAGTGACGGCACTCAACTTTTTAATGCAACCATACCAAGTGGAGATGTTTCGGGATTGTCTTTCCAGTCATCAGGAGACACAATATCTTTTTATATTAACTCAGATATTTCTGTTAGCTGTGAATCGGGATCGTTTCCTGCGGGTATTGATTATACGGTTGCATGTGCTACGTGTGTAAACCCTCAAGTTACCTATGATGTTGTAGGGGATTGCCAAGTAGCGCAACAGTTTTATGTAGATGTAGATGTAACTGATTTAGGAAGTGCTTCTTCCTTGACCTTAAGTGACAATCAAGGGAGCTCACCCCAATCCGCTAGTAATACAGGCGTAGTTACTTTTGGTCCTTACCCCAATACAACAGACGTTGTGATTACTGTGGTGAACGATGGCGACGCCAATTGTACCCTTACAAGTAATACCCTTACTCAAGAATTTTGTCAAGATTTTATAGTTGATTGTAGTGCGGGGCCAATTACTAACGATTTCTGTTATTTCAATAATATAGATGATGATCCTTCAGTGGCTACTTTTACATTTACAAGTTCTGACGGTACACCACTACGTTTAACCTTCAATTCAGGTCAAATTGAATCATGTTGTGACGAATTGGTCGTGATTGATTCAGATGGTTCGGAGCTTATGAACGCTACTATTCCTAGTGGGGATGTTTCAGGTCTTATATTTCAATCTACGGGCGATACCATTTCGTTTTATATCAATTCAGATATATCTGTAAGTTGTGAATCAGGATCGTTCCCTGATGGTATAAATTACACAGTATCTTGTGCTACTTGTATCAATCCGCAGGCTACTTATGCCGTTGTTGACGATTGTGATAATGGCGACCAATTTTATATTGATGTTAATATCACCGATATAGGAGATGCCACCTCATTAACTGTAACGGACAATCAAGGATCTACAGGCGTTCAGGTTACTGAAGCCGGTGTGGTGCAAATGGGTCCCTATCCATTTTCAACACCTGTGGTTATAACCATATCTAACGATCAAGACAGTAATTGTATAATCAATAGCGCCCCTATTGAATTAGCAGCTTGTCCGCCCATTAATGACAATCCCTGTAGTGCAACAGTTGCAGTTGTAAACAGTGATTTCCTATGTGGTGTGAGTACACCAGGAACTTTATTGGAAGCTACTCCGTCAGGAGTGCCGGACACCAGTTGTGGTGGAAATCCAGATGACGATGTTTGGTTCCAGTTTGTTGCCAATAGTGAATATCAGCTAATTTCCTTAGCCAATATTGCGGGAAGCGATACGTTTAATATAGATCATGCTGTATATGGAGGAACAGATTGTGGAAATTTACAGGAATTGTCATGTGTAGATGGATTCGCTGAACTTTCAAGCATTACACCTCAGTTAGTAGTAGGAAATACGTATTATATTAGAGTTTTTTCTAGTGGAGGCGATTCAGAGACAACCACTTTTGATTTGTGTATCACGCCTTACAACAACCCAACGAATGTTGCTTGTGAATCGGCTACCAATTATTGTAATGCAGGAGGACTTTCAACGGTACAGTATACGCCCAATGTGGTGGGTATGCCAAATACTTCTTCAGTAGCTTGTTTGGGAACAGTTCCCAATCCAGTATATAATATTTTGGTTATAGCGAGTTCTGGAGATATTTTGATTGAGATTGTTCAAAATTCAGCTTTTGATAGTAACGGAACTCCGATAGGAGATGAATTGGATGTAGACTATGTGCTTTGGGGACCTTTTGATAGTGATACTGATTTTTGTAGTCTCGATTTAGAAGTAGATTGTCCATCATGTCCTAACAATACCAGCAACCCTAATTTTTATCCCTTTGGTAATATTGTTGATTGTAGCTATTCGGCCAATCCATATGAAAGTATTACCATGGAAGATGCGGTTCAAGGGCAAGTCTATCTGCTTTTGGTTACTAACTTTGAGCAAGAAGCAGGAATTATCCAAATTACGCAAACCAACTTTGATTTAAATGATCCTGATGTAGGAACTGTTACTGGAGCTATAAATGCTGTTGTAGAAAACCAAGACCTTATAGATACAGACAGTGATGGTTTAGGTGATGAAATAACAGTATGTCAAGATTTGAGTGTTAACCCTTCGGTGACACTTACGGCCAACTCACCGTTTGCCGATGCTTATATTTGGTATCAAAATGGTTTTGAAATGGAAGGTGAAAACGGACCTACCTTGGAAGTGACAGAAACCGATAATTATATTTTACAAGTTTATGATAACCAATGTGGTGTTTATGCAGTATCACAAACAGTACAAGTAAACCTATATAATGAGGCGGTTCCTGTTGACGTTCCGGATATTACCAATTGCGACGACGCTTCTAACGATGGTATCGGTGAATTTGATTTGGAATCTCAAACAGCAGCTATTCTTGCAGGACAAAATAGTGATGGCTTTACAGTCACCTACTATTCAAGTTTGAGCGATGCACAAGCAGGGGTAGGAGCTCTATCGTCTCCTTATACAAATACCAGTAACCCGCAAACCATTTGGGTAAGAGTTGAAGATACCAATGCGGTAGGTTCTAACTCAGATTGTTTTGCAGCTTCTAATACCTTTAGCTTTGATTTGATTATTTCAGGACCAACACCTACAGTGAGTGAGATTAATTATGATGTTTGTGACGACGGGTCTAACGATGGATTTGCTTCATTTGATCTGTCATCTCAAGATTTATTAGTGCTAGGCTCGCAAGATCCGGCAGATTTTAATGTGAGTTATTATTTAACTGAAAATGATGCCATTGCTGGAACAGGAGCTTTGTCTTCACCTTATACGAATACGGTAAACCCACAAACCATTTGGGTGCGTGTTGAAAGTAATGCGTCAGCTACTTGTTTTTCTGTGGGGACTATGACTTTAACGGTCTCGCCTGCACCAACAGCTAGTATGGTTCCGGATTTGGGCAGTTGTGATTCAAATGGAGATACACTACCTGATTTTGATTTGACTATGCATGAAGATACGCTTCTTGATGGGCAAACAGGAATGACCGTTACTTACCATACCTCTCAAGCCGATGCTGATACTGGTGATAATGCTATTCAAGTACCTAGTTTTTATTCGTCAAATACACCTGCAACAATTTATGTGAGAGTAGAATCTTCACCTAATTGTTATAATACGACAAGTTTTAACTTATTGGAAGGCGAAGAACCAGTAACAACTATCACTACCGATTCAGATGAGTTTGAAATCTGTGATAACACAACGACACCTTTGATTTTAACTGCTGTTCCAGACAATTACAATGCATCGGAGGTTTCTATTGTGTGGTATGAAGATGGCATGACTCTTTCGGGTGAAACCGGTTTAACGCTTTCGGTACTTACAGGAGGTTATTATGAAGTTGAAGTGACTTTCAATTCAACAGGATGTACTAACATTGTTGGTCAAGAAGTCATTACTTTGGAAAATTGTGTTGTTCCTCAGGCAATTTCCCCTAACAACGATGGCAAGAATGATACTTTTGACTTAAGTGCCTTTGATGTACAGAAATTGGAGATATTCAATCGTTATGGCGTACTGGTTTACTCCAGAACAAATTATACCAATGAATGGCATGGGCAGTCCGATAGTGGCGACGAGCTTCCCGTAGGAACGTATTACTATGTAATGCGCTACCAAGGAGGAAAGGAAAAAGCGTCATGGGTTTATATCAATAAATAAAACTTAGAGTATACAAATAAAAAAAGCCTCACTGAAAAGTGAGGCTTTTTTTATTTGATCAGATTACCGTCTTTATCATGAAAGTGGTATTCTAAATATGTGTAAGCATCTCTTGGTAAAATTTTAACCCATTTTTTGTGTTCAAAAAACCATTTTGAACGAATAGATGGAAAGCCTTTGGTTAGAAAGGCGGCTATAAAAGGGTGTGTATTTAACGTTACCTTTTTATAGTCTCTTTTAAATAGCTGTTCAAGCTCATGCGTAATTTTCTGAATAACCACAATAGGTGCTTCTATTTCTTCACCATTATGACCGTTAGGGTTTTCCTCTACGGTTTTGATGTTCATTTCAGGTCTTACACGCTGTCTTGTTATTTGTATCAGCCCAAACTTACTTGGAGGCAATATTTTATGCTTAGCTCTATCATCACTCATTTCATCTCGTAAATGATTGAAGAGCTTTTTCCGGTTTTCGGTGTTGGTCAAATCTATGAAATCTACAACTATAATACCGCCCATATCTCTTAAGCGGAGTTGTCTGGCTATTTCGGTTGCGGCCAGTAGATTTACCTCAAGTGCCGTATCTTCTTGAGAATTGGCTTTATTGGAACGGTTTCCACTGTTTACATCAATTACATGAAGTGCTTCGGTGTGCTCTATGACTAGATAGGCACCTTTGGGCATGGAAACTGTTTTTCCAAAAGAAGTCTTTATTTGCCTCTCAATTCCAAATTTTTCAAAAATTGGAACGTTTGATTGATACAATTTAACTATTGATTCTTTTTTGGGTGCAATTTGTTGCACATAATCTTTAATTTGAATGTAAAGCGCTTCGTCATCCACATGAATATTGGTAAAGCTGTCATTAAAAATGTCTCTTAAAATGGAAGAGGCCTTATTAAGTTCCCCCAATACTTTACTAGGATGGTGCGCTCTGTTAAGTTTTTTACACATGGCAGACCAGCGGTCTACCAAGTTCTGTAAATCCTTATCCAGTTCGGCTACTTTTTTGCCCTCGGCTACGGTACGAACAATAACCCCAAAACCTTGTGGTGTAATACTTTTCACAAGGCGTTTTAGCCGGTCTTTCTCTTCTTTATCTTCTATTTTTTGTGAAATAGAAATTCTGTCAGAAAAGGGGACTAAAACAAGATATCTACCGGCTATGGACAGCTCTGAGCTTATCCTTGGGCCTTTTGTAGAAATGGGTTCTTTAACAATTTGTACCAGTATCGATTGGTTAGACTTCAAGGCATCGGCTACTTTGCCGTCCTTATGAATGTCTTTTTCAAATGGGAAATTTTTTAAAGAAAAATCATTTAGTTTACCTGTGCTTACACGTTTAATGAATTTTAAAAGAGAAGGAAGTTTAGGGCCTAAATCGTGATAATGTAAAAAGGCATCTTTATCATAGCCTACGTTTACAAATGCAGCATTAAGACCAGGAACAACTTTTCTTATTTTGGCAATGAAAATATCGCCAACAGAGAAGTTGTTATCCTCTTCATCTTTATGTAATTCAACAAGTTTTCCATCTTTTAAAAGGGCAAAATCAACATGGCCGGAACTGGATCTAATGATCAATTCTTTCTCCATACGTTAATTTTTATCCCGAAACTTCGGGATGGATTAAACATTATTTGTTCACAGGATTTTTTTAAATCCGTGGAGTTTTTTAGAAGTGTGTAAGGTAAGACACACTTAAACTCGTTTTCAATGAACGTTTTACTTTTAAAACCAAAAAAGTAGTTTGCAAACTACTTTTTTGGTTTATTTTTTCTTTTTATGACGGTTTGCACGCCGTCTTTTTTTACGTTTGTGCGTCGCTACCTTGTGTCTTTTGCGTTTTTTACCACTTGGCATAAATTGCTTGAAATTTTAAAAATTAATACTATGTTACTTTACGTCAACATTTGATTTCACACCTTCTACGAATATTTTTGCAGGTTTGAAAGCTGGAATGTTGTGCGCAGGGATTTTGATGGTTGTGTTTTTGGAAATGTTTCTACCAGTTTTTTCGGCTCTAGTTTTAATGATAAAACTTCCAAAACCTCTTAAATAAACATTGTCTCCACTTTCAAGGGAAGTTTTCACTTCATCCATGAACAGTTCAACTGTAGCTTGAACATCGCCTTTTTCAATTCCTAATTTTTCAGAAATTTTTGCTACTAAATCAGCTTTAGTCATCGTTTAAAAAATTTATATTATGTTACTATTAATTATAAAGGGTTGCAAATATAGGCATTTATAAATCAAAACATCAAACCTAATTCACTAAAATTTAACCTTATAAACGATTATTTTTGCATTTATTATATTTTTTCAATGATTGCTTCCAAAACTTTAATTAATTGGTACTCAGATAACAAAAGAGATCTTCCTTGGAGGAACACAAAGAATCCATACTATATCTGGCTTTCTGAGATTATTCTTCAGCAAACGCAAGTTAATCAAGGATTACCATATTATTATAAGTTTGTAAACACCTATCCAACCATTGAGATGCTTGCCAATGCTTCGGAAACCGATGTTTTAAAACTCTGGCAAGGGTTAGGCTATTATTCTAGGGCAAGGAACCTGCATTATACGGCTCAATATATTGCAAGGGAATTGCATGGTGTTTTCCCGAAGAGCTATAAGGAGCTCATAAAGCTGAAGGGAGTTGGAGATTATACTGCAAGTGCTATTGCCTCCATTTGTTTCAATGAAGCAGCCCCCGTTTTGGATGGCAATGTTTATCGGGTTATCTCCAGGTATTATGGTTTGGATACGCCTATTAACACTGGAAAGGCTCAAAAGGAATTCAAAGAAATACTATTTGAACTCATTGATAAAAGCAATCCTGCTGAATTCAACCAGGCTATCATGGAGTTTGGCGCCAGGCAGTGCAAACCACAATCTCCTGACTGTCCAGTATGCCCTTTTGACAAAGGGTGTTATGCTCTAGCAAAAAATAAAGTTCAAGAATTACCAGTAAAACTAAAACCAGTAAAGATTAAGAAACGGTTTTTTAACTATCTGGTCTATGTTTCGGAAGATGGGAAAACACAGCTTGAGAAAAGAACCGAAAAAGACATCTGGCAAAACCTCTATCAATTTCCTTTGATAGAGACCAAAAAAAGGCTTTCGGAGTATGTGTTGAAGGAAATGGTTGGTGAGCTTACGCCGTTTAAAGATCTTGCGCTATTTAAGGACGAAGTACTGCACAAACTCTCGCACCAGCATTTATATGTGAAGTTTTGGATTGTCAAAGTGCAAAAAATCAAAGGGGAAGGCATCAATACTTCGGAAGTTGCTAATTTTCCAGTTCCTATTTTAATAGGAAATTTCTTGGATAGTTTTAATTTTTAGATGCAATTTTCTCTATCATTATTTTTTACTACTTTTAAAAGTGTAACGCAAAGCTTAATTTTGCAGGATTAATAATTAAGACATGTCAGGAACATTGAACAAAGTAATGCTTATTGGGCATTTGGGGGATGAAGTGAAATTACACTATTTTGAAGGCGGTGGCTGTGTAGGGAGATTTCCTTTGGCTACCAATGAAACCTATACTAATAAACAAACCAATGAAAAGGTTACCAATACCGAATGGCACAATATAGTGGTGAGAAATAAGGCGGCCGAGATATGTGAAAAATATTTAAGCAAAGGAGACAGGATTTATGTGGAAGGCCGAATAAAAACCAGAAAATGGCAAGATGAAAGCGGCCAAGAGCGGTATTCAACTGAAATTCAAGTAACCGACTTTACTTTTTTAACCACAAAAAAGGAAAGTGAAGGGGCTGCACAAATACAACAATCATCACCTAAACCATCTTCTCAGAATGCTTCACAAGAGCCTACAGGAGAGGAAGATGACGATCTCCCTTTTTGATTTTTAACTAATAGACCTTCATTTGGACCCTGAACCCGCGAGTTTAAGTATTTCTTTTTTAACAATTGATTTTTCAGTTGTATTTGGTTTTGCACTTTTGTTTTTTCTATTGGCATGCTCGGCAATGGTATCCGGTGCAGAAGTAGCTCTTTTTTCTTTAACCAGAAGTGAGGTTGAAGAACAGCTTGGACTCAAGTCAAAGCGTATGCAACTGGTGGCCAAGCTACTGGAGCGCCCAAAAAAGCTTTTGGCTACCATTCTTATTGCAAATAATTTTATCAATATTGCCACAGTAATCCTTTTTGATAGTTTGGCCGATGTTCTTTTTGGTAGATCCAGTAGCTTGGCCACCAGTTGCATGCGCTTTGACTTGAGTCCAAGCTACTGGAGC
>ERZ795053.5697-NODE-5697-length-12752-cov-4.536426_pt1 | contig 12752 bp, 9 predicted proteins | sample MGYA00375137_ERZ795053 | MGnify/ENA primary metagenome ERZ795053 (study PRJEB30182, sample SAMN05720284) | activated sludge metagenome | isolation source: Anaerobic digester | place: Hong Kong | collected 2014-12-17 ... | reverse complement strand
CCGGTGCGGTTAGCGGGGGTTGTGTTGAAAAGGAAATTGAGCATCAGGCACAAAATGTTTTCAAAACAGGCAAGGCAAAAATCATTACTTATGATGGCCGTTTGCGCATTGGTTGCGAAGGAATTATTCATATTCTTATTGAACCCGTATTTCTTAGCGACGAGCTGCTGAAAAATTTTGAACAAAAACTTAACAACAGACAATTTTTCCAAATCAATTCATGGTTTTCTTATGAAGTTGGTGAATTTCAAAATGCAGGTTCAGTATTGATAATAAATGGAAAAAAATATGCGCTTCATCCCACTTTTAATCCTGTAGAAACCGCCGGGCTGGAGTGCTTCTCACAAACATTCGAACCCCTTTTCCAGCTCTTTATTTTTGGTGCCGAACACGATGCTGTTCAGTTGTGCCAGGCTGCCAGATTGCTGGGATGGGAAGTAACTGTTGTTGCATCGCCCGATGAATCAAAAACATGTGATTATTTTCCGGGCGCCGGTTCGTTAATTACACCTTCTTTTAACAACATTGACACTTCGGCAATCGATGAGCAAACTGCTGTGGTTTTAATGACCCATAGCTTCAACAGGGATGTTCAGTATTTAATGGCTTTAAAAAATACAAATCCTGCATACATTGGTTTACTTGGTTCGGTTGGCCGCCGGGAGCGGGTTTTGTCCATGCTGCTTGAATATTGCCCTGAAATATCCATAGATTTTCTTGACCAGATTCATGGGCCGGCAGGATTAAATATTGGAGCAGTGGGTGCAGCAGAAATTTCCGTTTCAATTCTTGCCGAAATTCTTAGTGTAATTCACAGTCAAAACCCTGTATCGTTAAGTGAAAAACCGGGATCGGTTTATAAATCCCCGATAACAAAATAACAGAACCTGCCATACATGATGATGTTGGGTTACGGGAATCCGCAAGCCTGCATGCATGGAATTAGATGGATGATTGCCTTCGTTTTGTGCAAAAATTGAAAATGAAATTAGCAGGAAAGTAAAAAGGGAAGTTAGGTTTTTCATAGGTTGAAGAATAGATTTGAGAAAAAAAGACATGAGAATCAAGACCTGGAAAAAAGTATTCGTGTTTCAATGATCGAGAACAACACAAAATTGCCACTAAATCACCAAAACACGAATTATCTTCTTTTCTCCTTCTTGCTCCTCCCCTTGGGGAGGTTGGGAGGGGTGTTTAATTCACAATTGCAGCAATTCCGGCTCCAATCAAACTTGAATTCGGTACTTCCACAATTTCATAAAACCTGCGGTTTTTGCCCGAGAAGAATCCTTGAAGGAAAGCTTCGAACATAATCCTGAAATTGTTCATTTTATAAAAGGTTGTACCTTCAATTGTCATCAAAATCGGCTTATCGGCTGTTTTTGCTTTGCCGGTTTTCAATACAACAGCGGCAAGACTGGCAGCTACCAATTTGGCTGCGCGTTCAATTAAAGCATTAATTATAACCGCTGCAGCTTCCTTGTCTTCCTTTTCAACAAGAATATCAGACAGCACATTGGCTTTCAGGTCGATGCAACTTACAAACTTATTTACTTCTTCCGAAGTTAGTTCGCCCATGTTTTTCATGTTAACTTTGGTCTCGGCGCTGAAAACATCTTCAGCAGCAGCCATTTTCAAAGCCATGGTACAAAGTCCGCCAAAATAACCACCGGCAATCATTTTTTCGAAAGTGTAACGGCCCGGCAATTTAGTTGTGTTATCAAAAGCAACATCGATATCAGTGCGTGGCATAAGATTGAAATTTCCTGTTTCGATATTGATGATTTGGCTTCCTTTTTTATCGAGGCCCGGAGTTTTTGTAATGTTTGCGTTTTGCTCAATGTAACACGCATTTGTACCAGTACCGAGTATAAAACCGAGGTAGGTATCAAATTCTCTTCCGGCAGTTGCAGCTTGTCCGGCCAGCAATGTCGAAACTGTATCGTTCATCAAAACAATCTGTTTTTTGGGTGTGCCCATTGCATGAAGCAGGTTTTTGCCGACCATTTGCCCAATTACTTCAGGCGCTTTTACTTCCTTGCTCCATTCCAGAAGCTTACCATCCTTGTTTGGAAAAATTTCCACAGCATAAGAAAAACAGAATCCTATTTTGTCGGATACATTTTTGTACTCGGTTAAATAGGCAGCAAGCGTAGCAAAAAATTCCTTGTTCGACAGCTCTTCGTCAATTGCCGGCATTTTTCGCTGTTGCAGGTTTTCGGTAACTAATTTTAAATTTTCATCGAAGTACATTTTTACAGCCCTGAAATTTGTACCTCCGGCATCGATTGCAACTACAGGTTGGTTGGGTTTAATTGTTCCTTCGGCACCCAAATAGGTTGGAAGCATTAGTAAAGAACCTGATTTTCCGGCCAGCCCTTTTTCCATTTCCGAAATAAAATCATCGGTAAGTGATTGCAAATCAAGTTCTGCTGCCGACAATTTGTGTGCTTTTAAAAATTGTTGTGTCTTGCTCATTGTTGTTATTAATTTTAAAGAATAAATTATTTTTTGGTAGAAACTTATGTTTCTGAATTCGCTTTTTTAACTTTTAATTCCGATAAATATATCAAATTTAATTTCTTTTAAAGGATTGGAATACAATTTTAAAAAGTATTAACCTCATTTAGATTTTGATTGATTTCACCTTATAAACTGCTGCTATAAAGCTCCTTCAATCTTAAAAACCCATGCAAATTCGCTGGGATTATTTAAAGGTGAAAGTTGAGGTACTGCAATTTTCAAAGTGCTTCCTGATTTTTTGGCGCTGACTTTTGCATCTGTACCCAGCATTGTAACTTTAGCTGCACCTTTTACCCCTTTTATTTCGATAGGTTTATCAGGGAATTTGGTGCAATGAACATACAAATTGTTTCCTTTTTTTGTGAAGAATACATTTTCTGATTTATTTTCCTTTGCACCTTCCCATTTGCGGGTGTCGTAAATAGCTTCACCGTTAATATTGAGCCAGCTTCCAATGTCGAGCAGGCGTTGTTGCTGGATTACGGGGATCAAACCGTCGGCAGTTGGTCCAATGTCGAGAAGCAGGTTTCCTCCGGCTGCAACTTTTTCTATCAACAAATCAATAAGGGCATCCGAGCTCATGTAGTTATCCAAATCTTCGATGCGGTTGTAGCCAAATGAAGTTCCAATTCCACGGCACTCTTCCCATGCTTTTTCAACTTCACCGATTTTATCCTGGTGTACCAAATCGTATTCGGTGGTAAAATATCCGCCGTCAACTCCCCGCGTTTCCTTTCCCCAGCGATCGTTTACGCAAACACGGTCTTTTACAGGCGATTCATTATACAGCCATGCCAAAAACTCTGTACTTTTCCATTTTTCACTTGGGTGATCCCACTCTCCGTCAGTCCAAACAATATCAGGTTCATAACGGGTTACCAAATCCTTCATTTGAGGTATCATGTGGTCATCGACATATTTTTCAAGATTGTTGTGATAGAGCGGATTAAACCATTCGTAAAGTGAATAGTAAAATCCCATGTGCAAACCGGCACCTTTTACTGCTTTTGTCAGGTCGCCGCACAAATCGCGGTGCGGGCCAATATCAACACTGTTCCAGTTCCAGCTTTGTTCGCTTGGCCAAAGCGTAAAACCTTCGTGGTGTTTTGAAGTTAACACAACATATTTTGCGCCCGATTTTTTAAAAACATCTGCCCATTCTGCAGGTTCAAAATGTTCAGCTTTAAAACTGCCTGCAAAATCCTGGTAATAAAAATCTTCGCCATACATTTTGTTGTGGTAATCACGGAAAAGCTTGTCGGCCTTATCGTTGCCCATAATACGGCTCCAATACCATTCGGCATACTTTGCATATATCCCAATATCAGCATTCGCGGGTGCCCACGACGGAACTGAATAAACACCCCAGTGAATAAATATCCCGAATTTCACATCCTCAAACCACTGAGGCACCGGGCGACTGTTGATTGATTCCCAATTGGCCTGGTATTTCTGCGCGAAAGATGATGAGACGACACATATTGCAAAAAGTAGAAAAACTGATTTTTTCATTTTTATTGGTTTAGATTATTTTCGAATATTTTTTTGGATACCATCTGTAATAGATGAGAAGAATACGAATGATTTTTTTTTAAGGTTTAAAAAACGTGCCACCCTATTTTCCGTTAAATTCCTTAATTGCCTCCAGCATTGCGACTACATTTTCGACAGGAACATTTGCCTGAATATTGTGAACAGTGTTAAAAACAAAACCGCCATCTTTATTGAAAATTTCGCAGGTGCGGAGTACTTGTTCCCGCACTTCTTCAGGCTTACCAAAAGGCAATATTTTTTGCGTATCAACACCACCTCCCCAAAAAACTAGGTCGCGGCCATATCTTTGTTTTAATTTTACAGGGTCCATTCCGGCTGCATTAATCTGAACCGGATTAATAATGTCGAACCCGGCACGAATGAAATGATCCATTAATCCCTCTACTGCGCCACACGAGTGTTTAAACGTTTTCCACTGCGTATTTTCGTGAATCCAATCGTTTATTTTCCGGTAATACGGAAGCCACATTTCATCAAATTGTTCAGGAGAACAGAAAGTGGAATCCTGCGTGCCAAAATCAGTTCCGCAAATAAACATTGCGTTTACTTTATTGCCAACAACTGCAAAAATCCGTGTTAAATTTTCGATAGCAATTTCAACCTGCCGTTCATAAATTGATTTTATATAATCGGGCCGCATCACCGTGCTCATGTACCATTCAGCCACATCGCGCACTCCTTTTGGTGCTTTTAAATTCATCCCAGGAACAAGCGCAATATCACCAAGCGCAGTTCCGCCAAAAGCAGCAATCACAGCTTTTCCCGAATAATAGGCTTTATCAACTTCAATGCGCCAGTGTTCCAGATCAGCGTCAGAGATCAATCCAAATTCTTCGAGGTTATTTTGAACATCAAGTTCTTCCTCAACAATTGGTTCCTGCCGAATTATTGCATCAAAGAAATACCCCGTTTTTGGCATACGAGCGGATGGTGGAATTGTGGTGTCACCTTCAGGGTACATTAAAATATCTCCATTCTCATCGGTTGTGGTATTAAAGTTTCGTGGAACTGTAACTCTTTGTCCCCAGGGCGTTTTCCACTCTTTAAAAGGAGCATGGTTGTTAAACCCGAACATGTTATTTTTTCCCCAGGCTCCAATTACATCGATTCCAATTGAATCAATCAATTCCCAATCGACCTCACCCAGCATCTGAAACGGCTCGATTATCCGGATTGGTTTACGTTGCAAACCATAGTGGCGACGTAACTGAGAAATGGTTTGCACATGTATTCCGGTGACAGAGGTAGCGCCCAAATCCAATACAATCCGGCCGGGTTGCTGATGGTTTACCGTCTTTAAAAATTGTTCTCTTGAGTTCATATTTTGATATTTTTTATTAATCACAAAAACATGGGGAAGATGGTTTTTTCAGTTTCATTATATTTCCGGCTAATTAAATAAGATTCCTTGATTCCGATTTTTTCTGCAAGATAAGCCGTTCTTTTTAAATCCTTCTCTGTTGCATTAATTTTTACCTCAAAAGCTATTTCCTTATTCAAAATAAAATCAATTTCAGCTGTGTTTCGCTGATTATAAAAACTTAAGTCTCCAAATTCTTTCAGTTGGTTTGCAATAGCATTTTCAAACAATTGCCCCTCGGTAACTTTCCCAATAATATTCAAAATACCGGTATCGGCAAAATATACTTTTCTACCTCCGGCAATAGTTTTATCAATACTTCTTGAAAATTTTGGTATCAAATCCAGGAAAAATACACCCTGCAAAAACTCGATATAACTGTATAATTTAACCCTGTTTATCTCTAATTCGCCCGAAAGTTTGGTAATATCAAGAATATTCCCGGTTCTGGGCACAAGCAGCAAAATCAAGTTTCGCAACTCTCTAATGTCTTTAATGTCAGTCAGAATTTTTATGTCTTTCTCGAAAAAAGATGAAAATATGTTTTTTAAAACTGCCTTTTTAGTTTCAATATCTTTGGTTAATACTACTTCAGGAAAACCGCCAAATTCAATATAATTTTCATAATCCATGCTTCGTTTTTCGTATTCAAGTTGGCTTTGCTTTTCTATCACTGACAGGAAATCAATTTCAATATCCTCTACATATTCAAGTCTGTCATGAAAATAAAGGTATTCACAAAAACTCAATGGTGGTAGGACAAACAAAAATTTTCGCCCACTTAATGATTCAGGAAACAGGTTTTTCAAGTAATAATTTGAAGATCCGGTTACAACGTATTTTACATTGAAGTGGTCAATATGATATTTAATTATTTTCGTTATTTCGGGTAGATTCTGAATTTCATCAATAAAAACATAGATTCTTTTTCCCGATGAATTCAACGTTTTTTCAAGACTTCTAAAAATTTTGTTGTAATCAATCTCTTCAAATTGCAGCATATCAAGAGGGTTGTCGAAATCGAACCATAATTTTGGTGCCTCAACTTCATCGTATATTTGTTTCATCAGAGTAGTTTTACCAACCTGCCGCATTCCGGTAATAATCAACGCATTCTTATGGTCAATATATTTTTTGATTGTATGAAATAAAAACCTTTTTTTCATTTAAATAACATCAATTTATGCAAATATGTAAAATTCTCTTTACAAATATGCGCATATTTGTAAAGAAATATTTACAGATATGCAGGTTTTACGATTTTTCCAATGCGCTTTTATAAGCTTTTAAAACCCGTTCCCTGGCAAATTTATGTTCAACAATTGGTTTCGGGTATTGAACAGTTCCATATTCGGGTAACCATTTCAAAATATATTCTGCTTTTCCATCAAACTTTTTTTGCTGCGCTTCGGGGTTAAAAACCCTGAAATACGGCGCGGCATCGCAACCGCTACCTGCCGCCCACTGCCAGTTTCCGTTGTTGGAGGCCAGGTCGAAATCGAGGAGTTTTTCGGCAAAATATGCTTCTCCCCAGCGCCAGTCGATTAATAAATGTTTGGTCAGAAAGCTTGCAGTTACCATTCGAACACGGTTGTGCATAAAACCGGTTTCGTTGAGTTCGCGCATACCGGCATCCACAAGCGGGTAGCCAGTTTTACCGAGGCACCACAACTCAAATTCCTTTTCATTGTTTCGCCATTCAATTAAATCATATTTTGGTTTGAATGCGCTTTTTTCAACATACGGAAAATGACTCAAAATCGAACTGAAAAAATTCCGCCAAATCAGTTCGTTCAAAAAAATTTCTGAATACTTTATTGCTTTTTGTGTTGCTTGCCTGATACTGATTGTACCGAAACGCAGATGGACACCAAGTTTTGAAGTGGCGTCGAACGCTGGCAAATCGCGTTTTTCAGCATAATTTTTAATTAAATCTTCAGAAATGTTATAGTCAGGAACTTTGATTTTGCTTTGTTCAAAACCCAACTCCTGAAGTGTATGTATCTTCAGAGGTTCTGTTTTCATAAATCCACCTATATAATTTTGTGATGGAAATTCAGGAATTTCAGTGTTGCCCAACTTCAGTTTCCATTTGTTGCTGTATGGTGTGAAAACCGTGTAAGGAGTGCCATCGTCTTTTAACACTTCATTGCGTTCGAAAATAATATGATCTTTAAATGTATTGAATTTAACTCCTTTTTGTTTCAGAAAAGCCCCAATCTCCGAATCACGCTGAGTTGCGTAGGGTTCGTAATCGCGGTTTGTATAAACAGCTTCAATATCATATTCCTCAGTCAGTTTATGAAAAGCACCCAAAGGATTATCATGTATCACTTTTAGTGAACTTCCATTTTTTACGAGTTCGTTGTTTATTTTTAAAATTTCAGTATGAATAAACGAAACCCGGGCATCGTTTCCGGCGCTGAGTTTTTGAAGAATATTTTTGTCGAAAATAAAAACCGGCAGCACCGGCAAGCCAGATTTTAAGGCATTAAAAAGCCCCGCGTTATCAACTAAGCGCAAGTCGCGACGAAACCAGAAAACGGCTATTTTTTGTTTTGTCATTTATTTTAAACTCAGTTCAACTGTTCAATTTAACAATTTTGGGATTCAACAATTCGAGTTAACCAGTTTGATTTTATCTGTGGGTTGCAGCCGCAGTAATTGCAACAGATGCTGCCACCGCCTGCGCTGCAGAAATCGCCTGAGAAACGGCTTCCGAAACCTGGTTGCCGATCATCATTTTCTTTAACTTTTCAGTAGCTAATTTCCTTTTTTCACGTTCAGGAAAAATCCGTTTTAATAATCCTGCAGGCTTTAACATGGATAATAACATGATTTCTTCTTCGTTTTCAGTTCCCTTGAATATAAGGTTTTCAATTTCGGAAATCAATTTGTAAACCAACTGATGGTTGAGTATTTGTGACCTTTCCCAATGAAAAAACAAAAACTGACGAGGTTCCATTTTTATTAACCTTTTGTCAACCAAACCCTGCTGAGTTTCTTTTCTTATAAATTTTTGTGAAAAGCTTAACTTACTGATCCATGTTGCCAATTTTAGGGGTCGCGGTTTTTGTTTTATTTTTTCGAGTAAAAACTGATGGATCGGGTCTGAAGTTTTATCGTTCATAAAAACAACATTTTTCCCTTCGAACCTGATATTTTTATGCTGAAAAAGTTCTAAAAACAAAGCTCCGGAAAGTACAAAACCTATTACCTGATAAGTTGCAGAATTCAACCCTCCTTTTTCAGGACGAATACCAAGCAGGTACAATTTTTGGGAAAGCGGAATTGATTGATCCATTTTTTTATGCTTTTGATTTTTTATTTCTTTACACACAATTTGAAACGCTGAAAGTTACAAAGAATCTGCCTTATCAACTAATTTAAAAATCATGAAGCAAATAATGAAAGGCTTTGCAAGCGACAATAATTCGGGTGTACACCCTGAGATTTTAAAAGCCATTGAAACTGCCAACCAGGGACATGCAGTTGGTTATGGCAATGACGTTTACACACAAAAAGCAATTGAAATATTTAAGGAAAAGTTTGGCGCGGAAACCGAAGTTTTCTTTGTTTTTAACGGAACCGGCGCCAATGTTTTGGGACTTTCAACTGTGACGCACAGTTTTAACTCGATAATTTGTGCTGAAACCGCGCATATTCAGGAAGACGAATGTGGCGCACCCGAAAAGTTCACGGGCTGTAAACTGTTGCCGGTTGAACCGGTAAACGGAAAGTTAACACCCGAATTAATTCATCACCATTTAAAGGGTTTTGATTTTGAACACCACTCGCAACCCCGTGTAATTTCGATATCGCAGGTTACAGAAATGGGAACTGTTTATGAACCACTTGAAATTATTGCGCTTGCCGACCTGGCGCACAAAAACGGAATGCTCCTCCACATGGATGGCGCCCGTATTGCAAATGCTGCAGTTTCCCTTAACCTCGATTTCAAAGCTTTTACAAAAGATTGCGGGGTTGACATACTGTCGTTTGGCGGTACAAAAAACGGGATGATGATGGGAGAAGCTGTACTTTTTTTTAATCCGGAACTGACACAGCTTACAAAATACATTCGCAAGCAAAGCATGCAACTGTATTCGAAAATGCGGTTTGTTAGCGCACAGTTTATCGCCTATTTCGAAAATGATTTGTGGAAAAAATCTGCCACACATGCCAACAAAATGGCGAAATTACTTGAGGCAGAAGTGGCAAAAATACCCGAAATAAAACTTACCCAACCTGTTGATGCAAATGGTGTTTTCGCCATTGTTCCCAAAGAAATTATAAAACCTTTACAGGAAAAGTTCTTCTTTTACATTTGGAACGAAACGTCTTCGGAAGTACGCTGGATGACTTCGTTTGATACAACGGAAGAAGAGATTTTGGGATTTTCGGGCTGGATTAAACAGTTGATAAGACAAAAATCCTGATATCAAAAAATTTTCAAAGCAAATGAGTTATTTGAATTACGATTGAAATATTTCTAAAATCATCATTTATTTCAATTACAACTGAAATATTCCCAAATTCGTTGTTTATTTCAATTATAATTGAAAACAATTAATGGCACTTTTTAAATACTATCCAAGTAATCCGAAAAAGCTGAATCCGAAAATGGAAAAGCGGATTTTTTTCCACAGCCTGATCCTGCCGGCAGCTTTTATTTTCGTGTTCTGGATGGTAGAAATATTTGAACAGACAACCGGCATTAGTCTGGTGAGGTTTGGCGTATTTCCTCTTCATTTAAAGGGTTTGCCCGGAATTCTTTTTTCGCCGTTTATCCATTCCGATTTTAGCCATCTTGTATCGAACTCAGTACCGTTTTTTATATTACTGACCATGCTGATTTATTTCTACCGCCGCATTTCGTACCGCCTTTTTTTTATGTTGTATTTTTTTTCGGGTGTTTGCCTTTGGCTTTTTGGCCGCGAAGTTTGGCACATTGGCGCCAGCGGTGTAGTATATGCAATGGCAGCATTTCATTTTGTGAGCGGCATTATCCGAAACGACGTTCGGTTACTCACTTTGTCGGTAACCGTGGTTTTTTTGTATGGCGGATTAATTTGGGGGCTTTTGCCAATTAATCCTGAAATTTCGTGGGAAGGACATTTATGGGGAGCAATTTCAGGAATTGTGCTTGCTTTGATCTACAGAAAATATACAATCAGACGCGATAAATATGATTGGGAAGATGAGGAAGAAGAAGAAGACCAGGATGAGGAAACCGGCGAAAGAAAATACTGGGAAGTAGATATTGAAGCAGATAAAAATCCCGTTACGAAAGATGAAAAAACTGTAACAAAGGAACAAAATAAAGGCTTTCAGAAGCCGGACAATATGAGCCATACCGGGCAATTTCCAATGTAAACATTTCGCATAAACTATACTGAAATGTTAATTCGCATTTTCGAATCAATATATAATAAATCTAAAGTTTCTATATTGCATTAAGTAATATTTGAAATGCATGGATCTTACTACCGAAAATATACTTTTAATAGGTTCAATTCTTCTTTTTGTATCGCTGATAGCCGGAAAAACTTCAGATAGGTTTGGTGTTCCGGTGCTAATTTTATTTATCACTATCGGGATGGTTGCAGGTTCAGAAGGAATTGGGGGAATCTACTTCGACAATCCTAAAATGGCTCAGTTTATTGGATTAGTCGCGTTAAATTTCATCCTGTTCTCAGGAGGGCTTGATACCGACTGGAATTCCATCAAACCGGTACTTTGGCAGGGCGTAACACTTTCAACAGTTGGGGTTTTCCTTACCGCTTTCACACTCGGGATATTTGTTTGGGCAATTACTGATTTTACCATTTATGAAGGATTATTGCTGGGGTCAATTGTATCATCAACCGACTCTGCTGCGGTTTTTTCGATTTTACGGTCGAAAAGCGTTGCCCTGAAAGACAATTTACGCCCGACACTGGAGTTGGAAAGTGGCAGCAACGACCCGATGGCATACATTTTAACACTTGTGTTTACCGGCCTCGTGGTTAACCAGGATTCGAGTCTGGCAGCGGCAATTCCCATGTTCTTTATGCAAATGATAATAGGCGCTTTGCTTGGTCTTCTTTTAGGTAAAGCCGGCACATTTATTATCAATAAAATTCAACTCCCTGCTGAAGGATTATATATTGTTTTACTGATTGCCATTCTGTTTTTTAGTTTTTCGTTTACCGATTTTATTGGCGGAAACGGATTCCTCGCTGTTTATTTATGCGCTGTTTACCTGGGAAACCAGGAACTGATGCACAAAAAGAAGATTTTAAAATCGTTTGACAGCTTTGCCTGGTTAATGCAGATCGTTCTGTTTTTAACCCTTGGACTACTGGTTTTCCCAAGTGAGGTAATACCTTTTATGGGGATCGGCCTGCTAATTTCAATATTTTTGATTTTAGTAGCCAGGCCACTTACCGTTTTCGTTAGTTTACTTCCTTTTAAAACCGGTATTCGCGAAAAGTGGTTTCTTTCGTGGGTAGGTTTGCGCGGAGCGGTGCCCATTGTATTGGCAACTTACCCGTTAATTGCCGGAGCCGAAAAAGCGCATATGATTTTCAATATAGTGTTTTTTATTTCTCTCACTTCTGTAATAATACAGGGAACGTCGTTGCCACTGGTTGCCAAATGGCTGAATCTCACAATTCCGGGTGAGTTGAAAAAAAGGACCCAAACCGACCTTGTGCTGGCGGAAGGAATAAAATCTCTTTTAACCCAGATAGTAATTCCTGAAAACGGAACAGTTGCGGGCAAACAAATCATTCAACTGGGGTTGCCAAAAACAACGCTCATTTCGTTTATCCTGCGCGGGAATGAATATATTATCCCCGACGGTTCCACTGTGATTCAGCAGAAAGATGTGCTTTTTATATTATCAGAAAACAAAGAGGGGGTTGATTCAGTCTTCACTTGTTTAAATATTAACAACACATAAAAATCCCGGCTGTTTTTGATTTGCTAATACAGAAAACAATTTGCCGGCCATTCATACACCCTATTCTTTCAGTATGGAGCTTTTTTGCGAAAGTCAGTAAATCAAAACCGGAAACGGGAAATCAGTCACCGTAATGAAGAAGATAATTTCCGAACGGCAGCGGATAATTTCCGAACGGCAGCGGACAATTTCCGGACCGGCATTTATCCGCCAGATTTCGGAAACAATTCGCCCTAACCCGCTATTTCACTACCCTACAGCAAAAGGAGACTTTTAAACAGATTGATTTCAAAACTGATTCTTAGAGACTATTCTGATTTTTGTTTATTTGTTCCGTTAGGAACAAAATATGGGTAGAAACAAAGCAAA
>ERZ795053.5695-NODE-5695-length-12754-cov-4.951650_pt1 | contig 12754 bp, 9 predicted proteins | sample MGYA00375137_ERZ795053 | MGnify/ENA primary metagenome ERZ795053 (study PRJEB30182, sample SAMN05720284) | activated sludge metagenome | isolation source: Anaerobic digester | place: Hong Kong | collected 2014-12-17 ... | reverse complement strand
TCCGATCTTGATTGTCGAGATGTCGACTCCGGCGGCTTTCAGCATGGGATCGCAGATCGACTGCCATCCGGCCGAGCCGAGCACCACCGTCTTGCCCTCGATGCCCTTGAGGTCGGCAGGCTTCTCACCCTTGCGGAAGGCGAAGGAGAAGACATCGCCACCACCCATGTGGAAGACGGAAACGATCGGCATGCCCTGTGCGAGGCCGAGGGAGAAGACGCCCGGTGAGGGATAGCCGACGTCGGCCTGGTCCTGGTCGACGAGCTTGATCGTGGCCGTTGCATCCGACGGACCAGGCTCAAGAGTCGTCTCGATGTCGCCGAAATATCCAAATTTCTTGGCGACCCAATAGGGATAATCATCCAGCACTTCGACCGTGCCGCGCGGGCTGACCCAGCGCACCGTCTCGGCCGCGCGGGCGGAACGGATTCCGGAAAGCCCGCCGAAGGCGGTTGCCGTGACACCGGCAGCCGTCAGGGTTAGCAGGCGACGACGTCCAATCATTGTGTGTCCCATCATTGACACTTCCTCCTTGGTTGTCTTTATCGTTTCCGGTTCGTGATTGCCTGTTGGGGTCACGCTCCGGTCAGGCTTCCCAGCTGGCCCATTTCTTGCCGAGCCAGAAGAAGAACACGTAGATCGAGATGCCGAGGATCGCGAGAATGAGGATGATCGCGAAGAACTGCGGCATGCGAATGAGCGCCGAATAATAGGTCAGCCGGTTGCCCAGTCCCTCGGCACCGCCGACCATTTCGGCGCCGATCGTGGTCAGCAGGCCGAAGATCGATCCGACCATCAGCCCGACGATGATCATCGGCATGGCCATCGGAATGCGGATCTTGGTGAAGATCTGGAAGGTCGATGCGCCGAATGATCTTGCAAGGGCGATCTTTGCCAGATCGACCCGCCGGAATCCCGTCGCCGAATTGATCATCACCATTGGGCCGGATGCGAGCGCCACGGCAATGATGCGCGGCTCGCTGCCAAAGCCGAAGCGGAGGATCAGCAGGGGAACGAGCGCCAGCATCGGGGTGGTCACGAGCAGCAGGATGTACGGCGTCACGATCTTTTCAACGAAGGGAAACTGCGTGATCACCGCGGCAAGGACGAAGCCGATCGATCCGCCAATCGCAAAGCCGATGAACAGCTCCTTCAGCGTCACCAGCAGATGCGGCCAGAAGTTCGGGAATTCCGTGATCAGGGCCGCCGCGATCATGCTTGGAGGCGGCAAGACGTATTGGGGGACGCTAAAGGCGTAGATCAGGAATTCCGCACCGCCGATGATGATCACGGCGACAAGGATGATCACCAGAACCTCCAGCTTGGTCCGGTGGTCGCCGAGACCGAAAGACGCTCCGGAAAGACCTACGCCGCCGGATCCCGACCCTGGCTTCTTGTTGAACTCCGGAATCTTGTCGCCCAGCGTCTTGTCCACGTCCCGTCGTCGCTCCTATGCTATGGCAAATCCTGCTGCCGCCCCGCGTCCGTGTTCGATCCGCGACTTGATGTGCAGGACACGTTCGATGAAGTCCGGCTGAGTCTGGATGTCGATGGCACGCGGCCGCGGAATGTCGACATCATAAATCTCGGCAATCCGTCCCGGCCGTGCCGACATGACGGCGACGCGATCAGCGAGGAAAATCGCCTCGGCGATGGAATGGGTGACGAACGCGATGGTCTTGCCCGTCTCCATCCAGATCTCCTGGATGAGCAGGTTCATCTCATCTCGCGTGAAGGCGTCGAGCGCGCCGAACGGCTCGTCCATGAGGAGCACGGATGGATCAACGGAAAGGCTCCGGACGATCGATGCCCGTTGCTGCATGCCGCCAGACAGTTCCCGCGGAAATTTGTTCTCGAAACCGGCCAGTCCGACGCGATCCAGCAGCTTGTTGATGCGCTCCCGGTCAGGCGGCTTGCGCTTGATCTCGAAGGGAAGCTCGATGTTCTTCTGCAGATTGCGCCACGGGAGAAGATTGGCGTCCTGGAAGATCATGGCAATCTCGGGATGGGGCTTCGTCACCGCCTCATTGCCGAGCATGATGGTGCCGCTGGAGAGCCCATGCAGTCCAGCCATGGACCAGAGCAGGGTGGTCTTGCCGCATCCGGATGGACCCAGAATGCAGAGGAATTCCCCTTCGCGCACATCAAGCGAGACATTGTCGAGGGCGTGAACGGCTCCGGTGCGAGTCTGGTAAAACTTGGTTGCATCGCGGATCGCCATCTTGACGGTGTCCGTCCCGGCGGACGGCGGAAATTCCGGCTTCGCATTCATGTCCGCACTGCCACCTCTTTCGCCTTCGGCGTTGTCCATTTCACGTGGAGACCAAGCCGGCGCCCGACCCTGCATCGCGGGAAATCATGTGATAAAATTTCACGGTGCGCAATAGGGTTCTTGACCGACGCCTCCCGGATTGCTTTCATCAAGCGTGGAAACCATCCGAAAGAATGGGCTTGAGGGCCATTGCGCGAGGTCTGGTTCGCCAATGGATCGCGGCGGTGATGAACCTTGCATTGCAGTTGCGGAAGACCCAGAACGATGTAATTTAGTTTCAGGGATTGGCAGCAGGGAGTTCCGGGCGAAGGTGGACAGGACGGCAAATGCCCGGCGCCAGAAGCACGCGCCAAAGCGGCCTCCGCCGCTCGATCTCGTGTCGCGGCTCGAGCGTGCCGAGGAAACGCTCTCGCCCTCCGAACGTCGCGTGGCGGAGATCGTTCAGGCCAATTTCGATGCGGCGACCCGCATGACGATTGCCGATCTGGCGGCAAAGGCCGAGGTGAGCCAGCCGACCGTCACGCGCTTCTGCCGGTCGGTCGGGTGCGCGTCATTCGCGGAATTCAAGATCAGCCTGGCGACGACACTGACAGTTGCCTCTGCCTATCTGAAAACCGAGCGCGTCAGCGACGATGTGGGACATCTTGCCCATACAATCATGCTCCGCTCGGTGAATGCGATCCGGGAATGTCTCGATCAACTGGACTCGAAGACGCTCGCGCAAGCCATCGACGGTCTCGCGGCTAGCCATCGTATCGATGTCTATGGGCAGGGAGGCGGATCCGCAGCCGTGATTGAGGATGCCAAGCTGCGATTCTTCCGGCTTGGCATTCCGGTGTCGGCCTATATCGATGGCCATCAGCAGCGTATGTCGGCTGCAACGCTCAAGCCGGGTGACTCGGTGCTGGCAATTTCGAACAGCGGCCGGTCGAAGCCGGTAGTCGAGGCTGTCGAGATTGCCCGGTCGTTTGGCGCTCGGACGATCGCCTTGACGCGACCGGACACCCCGCTCGCTGATGCAGCAGAACTGGTGATCCCCGTGGCGATTCCGGAGAGCGGCAATGTCCTCCTGCCGACACCATCGCGCTATGCCCATCTTGCGGTCATCGATACATTGGCGGCGGGGGTTGCTGTGCAAATGGGCGCCCGGGCCCGCGACACACTGCGGCGGGTGCGTTACACACTGGCCCGCATCGGCGTGGCCATTCCCACGCCCTCGACGGACCCTACGCCATTGATGAATGGCGTCGACGCGGAGGAGTGAGAGATGCCCGAGCGTGCCGACATCGTCTTCCGCCGCGCAAACATCTACGATGGTTCGGGTGCTGCTCCCTTTCGAGGCGATGTCGCGGTGCAAGGCGACCGCATCATCGGTGTATTTTCACGTGAAGACTCGGTGGCCGTATCGGGTGAACAGGAAATAGACGCAAGCCATCTGGCGCTCGCACCCGGCTTCATCGACGCCCATACCCATGACGACCGCATTGTCATCGATGATCCCGATATGGTGCCAAAGATCAGTCAGGGGGTAACGAGCGTCGTTGTCGGCAATTGCGGCATATCGCTTGCTCCCGTGACATTCGACGATGATCCGCCGCCACCGATGAACTTGCTGGGCGGGCGCGAGGCCTACGCCTTTCCGACATTCGCATCCTATGCACACCGGCTTCGGCAGCAGCCGCCGGCCGTGAATGTCGCGGCCCTCATCGGCCATTCTGCCCTCAGGCTCCGCGCAATGAATGACATTCGCCGCAAGGCGACGGCGTCAGAGATTGCTCGCATGCAAGATCTCGCTGATGAGGCGGTCGCGCATGGCGCCACCGGATTTTCAACGGGTCTGTTTTATCCGACCAATGCCGCGGCAGACCGCGAGGAGGTTGCAGCCGTCGCGCAGCGCTTCGCGCGGCGAGGCGGCGTCTATGCCACCCATATGCGTGACGAATTTGATCGCATCCTCGATAGTATCGACGAAACCCTGGTCACGGCGGCAGATGCGGACATTCCGGTTGTCGTGTCGCATCACAAGTGCGCCGGCCCGGAAAACTGGGGCCGAACGACCGAGACGCTGGGCGTGCTTGAGGCGGCTGCCCAAAAGCAGAGAGTCAATCTCGATGTCTATCCCTACACGGCAGGGTCGACCAACCTGCGCGCTGATCTCGTGACTGCCGACTATCCGATCCGGATTACCTGGTCGACACCTCACCCGGAGATGACCGGGCGAGAACTGTCTGCCATTGCAAAGGACTGGAATTGCAGTCTCGACGAGGCCGCACGGAGACTCGACCCGGCCGGCGCCATCTACTTCCAGATGGACGAAGAGGATGTGCGGCGCGTGATGGGTTCCGGCCTGGCCATGATCGGTTCAGACGGCCTGCCGCATGACCGGCATCCGCATCCCCGGCTGTGGGGCACGTTTCCACGCGTCATCGGGCATTATGCACGGGATGTGGGATTGTTTTCCATCGCGCAGGCGATCCACAAGATGACGGGATTGACCGCAAAGGTCTTCGGTCTCGCAGACCGTGGACATATCCGCGCCGGTGCCTTCGCCGACCTCGTCCTCTTTGATCCTGCGGCCATTCGCGACCGGGCAACCTACGATGCGCCGAGACTGCGTTGCGAGGGCATCGAAATGGTCTTCGTCAACGGCAGATTGGCGTTCGAACCACACGCAGGTGTGTTGGCGCATGCCGGGCGCCTGATTGGCGGGCATTCCAGAAACTGAGACACGAGAATGAAAAGATGACTGTTGCGGCGGATACGGCAAAGGTCAAACAATGGCTTTCAAAACTGGAGAAAGCGGCCGTTGCGGGAAAGGCCGAGGCCGCCGCCGCTCTGTTTGGGGCCCAATGCTACTGGCGCGATCTCGTTTCGCTCACCTGGAACATCAGGACGGCCGAGGGTCAGCAGGACATCGCCCGGATGCTCGCCGCAACGCTTCCGGGGATCAAGCCCAGCAGATTTCGAATCGATGGCAAGGCCGAGCGCACTGGGGAACTCGTCGAAGCCTGGTTCACCTTCGAGACAGCCCTTGGGCGGGGCAGGGGCCATCTTCGCCTGAAGCGCGGCAAGGGGTTCACCATTCTCACAGCCTTGCAGGAGCTCAAGGGCCATGAGGAAAAGGCCGGCGCCACCCGTGAGATGGGGATCGTTCATGGCGCCCGGCGTGATCGCAGGGTGTGGCACGAGCAGCGCGCGAAAGAAGAGGCTGAACTGGGCATCACGCGTCAACCCTACTGCGTGATTGTCGGTGGCGGGCAGGGTGGCATCGCGCTTGGGGCGAGACTCAAGCGGCTCGGCGTCGACACCATCATCCTGGAGAGAAATCCGCGGCCCGGGGACTCCTGGCGGAATCGCTACCGCACCCTCGTGCTGCATGATCCTGTCTGGTATGATCATCTCCCTTACATTCCCTTCCCTGCCCACTGGCCGGTGTTCTCGCCAAAGAACAAGATCGCCGATTGGCTCGAGATGTATACGAAGGTGATGGAACTCAATTACTGGGGGTCGTCGGAATGCAAGAAAGCGGCCTACGATCCTGCCAGAAAGACGTGGTCAGTCCATGTCGAGCGGGAGGGCAAGACCATCGTGCTGAGACCTAAGCAACTGGTCTTCGCCACCGGTTCCTATGGTCCGCCGCGCGAACCGGACATCAAGGGCAAGGCGCGGTTCAAGGGTGTCCAGTATCATTCGAGCCGGCACCAGACTGCGCAAGACTTCAAGGGCAAGCGCTGCATCGTGGTGGGTGCCAACAGTTCGGGTCACGATATCTGCGCCGACATGTGGGAGGCCGGCGCCCATGCCACCATGATCCAGCGCACGCCGACGACCGTGGTGCGTTCCGAGACGCTCATGGATATCGCCTTCGCCCCGCTCTACTCGGAACTGGCGGTGGCCAACGGCATCGATGTCGACAAGGCCGACCTGATCTTTGCGTCGGTGCCATTCCGTCTTCAGGCCGGCCTGCAGAAGCCGCTTTACAAGAAGATGGCGAGACGGGACGCCGATCTGATCAAGAGGCTCAACAAGGCGGGCTTCATGACCGATTATGGTGAGGACGAGTCGGGCCTGATGATGAAGGCCTTCCGGACCGGTTCGGGCTACTACATCGATGTCGGCTGTTCCGATCTCATTGCCGATGGCAAAGTGAAGGTCCGGAGCAATGTGGAGATTGCGGAGATTTTGGCCGATTCTGTCATCCTGACCGATGGCAGCAAGCTTCCGGCCGACGTGATCGTCTATGCCACCGGCTACCAGCCGATGAACGAATGGCTCGCCAGCATCATGTCGCGCCAGGTAGCGGACATGATCGGCCCCAACTGGGGCTATGGCTCGGGGACGCGAGGCGATCCCGGACCCTGGCTCGGTGAATTGCGCAACATGTGGAAGCCCTTGAAGCAGGAAGCTCTGTGGTTACACGGCGGCAACCTGCATCTGTCGCGGCACTATTCGCAATTCGTGGCGCTGCAGATCAAGGCGCGCCAGGAAGGTCTTCCCACTCCAGTCTATTGAGAGCACCATGCCGGTCATTGAAACCATTGCCAACAACTCCGGGGATCTCGTGGAAATCTTCCGCGATCTTCATGCCCATCCCGAAATCGGCTTCGAGGAAAAACGGACCTCCGGCGTGGTAGCCGAGAAATTACGCCTGTGGGGTATCGATGAGGTCCACGAAGGCATTGGCGGCACCGGTGTCGTGGGGCTTATCAAGGGCCGGGGCGGCGGCAATCGCAGGGTCGGCCTGCGGGCCGACATGGATGCCCTTCCGGTCACCGAGGCGACCGGACTTCCCCACGCGTCCACCAATGCCGGCACCATGCATGCCTGCGGGCATGACGGCCACACCACCATGTTGCTGGGGGCGGCGCGCTATCTGGCGGAGACACGGAATTTCGATGGCACGGCGGTGGTGATCTTCCAACCCGCCGAAGAGGGGCTTGGCGGTGCCCGCCGCATGTTGCAGGAGGGATTGTTCGAACGGTTCCCCTGCGATGAGATCTATGGCCTGCACAATGATCCCAGCGGAAAGCCGCGCCGATTCGGCCTGCGCAAGGGGCCACTCATGGCGGGCGCTTCGTTCTTCGACATCCGCTTGTCGGGCAAGGGCAGTCACGCCGCCATGCCGCATGAGTCGAAAGACGTGATCTTTGCGGCGACGGCTTTGGTGCAGCATCTCCAGTCGGTCGTGAGCCGCAATGTTGCGCCTCAGGACCCTTGCGTCTTCTCGGTGACGAAGATGATGGCGGGAAGCGCCTACAATGTCCTTCCGGCAACGGCCACGCTGGGCGGCACGCTGCGGTTCTTCTCGACCGGCGTGCGCGACCTCGCGCAATCGCGAGTCAGGTCGATCTGCGACGGCTTTGCGCTGGCACATGGCATATCCATCGAGGTCGAGTTCCGGGAGATCTTCGATGTGCTGTTGAATGATGAAGACGGCGCCGATGCCCTGCTGGCTGCGGCAGCAGACATTGTGGGAGATGACCTGGTGACCGATGATGAGACGATTACAACGGGCTCGGAGGACTTTGCCGACATGTTGCGCGCCGTGCCGGGGGCCTATGGCTGGCTTGGTCATGCCGGCACCATCCCGCTGCACAATCCAGGCTTCGTTCTTGATGAGAATATTCTACCCGTCGGCGCATCGATCCTTGCACGCGTTGCCGAACGGCAAATGCCGATGAGCCGGTAAGGTACCGTAGCGCCAGCCGGGGCCGCGTGCGGGCAGTGCCCAATCACTGATCGTTTCTGGACCGCCAGCTCTCAAGTCCGGCGATGGCTTCGCGTGCATCGATGATGTCGCAATAGCGGCGTCCCACATCGGCGAGATTCTGTTCGTGGGCCGCCAGGTCGTGATCGCCGACGCAGTCGCGCGGCACCAGAACGCGGAAACCCAGCGAGAAGGCATCGATGATGCTGGCGCGCACACATCCGGACGTGATGCAGCCTGTGACGATGACCGTGTCGATGCGGTTCCGCGTCAGGATGGCGCCCGCCGGCGTGCCGAAGAACAGGGATGGCGCCGTCTTGGTCAGCACCACGTCCGGCTTTTCTGCGGCGATGCGCGGATCAAGCTCGCAGGATGGCGTCCCGGTGATGAGGTCGAGTACCGGGCCTACCTTCCAGTGCGGTGCGCTGGCGGGCGACTCGAACCCCATGACGCAGGCGATGACCGGTGCCCCTGCGGACTTTGCGGCAGCTATGACACCGGTGCTGGTTTCGACGGCAGCATCGACCATCGGCGATCCCCCCATCGCGAAGTCCTTGCCGGTGAAGCCCCGCTGGAAATCGATTACCACCACGGCCGGCTTGGCGCCGAAGCCAACCGGCACTGCCCCATAACCACGTTTGGCGTAGACATCCGTCATCTCGGCACTTCCTTGCGGTGGACGCAGGCGAGCCCCGCGGCCAAGGGACTTGGAACGGCGGCAAGGCCGCGATAATCTGTCATCGGAATAGTCTCCGCACCCTCAATTCTCCTCATCTTATCAACACCGGGAGCAGTTGCGTCAATCATGGGATACCGGATTTCAGTCGACACGGGCGGAACCTTCACCGACATCATGGTTCTGGACGAGGCAGGCCAACTCCATATCGGCAAGGCGCTGACGACGCCCGAGCGCATCTTCCGCGGCATGCGCGAGGCGATTTCGGTGGTGGCGGACGATCTGGGGCTGGCGGTGCCTGACCTGTTGGCGCGCTCCGACATCCTGATCTACGGCACGACGCGCGCCACCAATGCCGTCGTCACCAAGCGCACCGCAAAGACCGCCTTCCTGACCACGGCCGGCTTCAAGGACACCTTGACGCTGAAGGAAGGCGGCAAGCACGGGCCGCATGATTATTCCTATGACTACCCGGACCCCTATATTCCGCGGCGTTATACCTTCGAGCTGGCCGAACGAATCGGCTCAGAAGGCGAAATCGTGCGCCCTCTCGACCAATCCCAGGTCCGCGACGTCATCGGCGTGCTGAAGCAGCGGGGCTTCGAGGCGGTTGCGGTGAGCCTGTTGTGGTCGATTGCCAACCCGGAGCACGAGCTGGCCGTCGGCGCCCTGCTCGATGACCTGATGCCGGGTATTCCCTATACCCTGTCGCACCAGCTGGTGCCGATCCTGCGCGAATACCGCCGCGCCTCGGCCACCGCCATCGACGCATCGCTGAAGCCCCTCATGCAGCACCATTTGCGCGAGATGTCCTCAGACCTGGTGGAGGCAGGCTTCACCGGCGATCTCCTGGTCTCGACCTCGGTCGGCGGCTGCCAGCATGTGGAGGAACTGATCGCCCGTCCGATCCACACGCTGAAGTCCGGTCCGGCCATGGCGCCGGTCGCCGGGCGCGCCTACATTGGCCTGGAGAAACTGGGCGAGAATGCCATCGTCTGCGACACCGGCGGCACCACCTTCGACGTCGGCCTGGTGCGCGACAACAACCTTGTCTACACCCGCGACAGCTGGCTGGGGCCACGCTGGCTCGGCGACATCATGGGAACGTCGAGCGTCGACATGCGCTCGATCGGCGCCGGGGGCGGCTCGATTGCCTGGATCGATCCGGGCGGTCTGCTGCGCGTCGGCCCGCAATCGGCGGGGTCGATGCCGGGCCCGGCCTGCTATGGCCGCGGCGGCGATCAGCCAACCGTTACCGATGCGGCCGTCTCGCTCGGCTATGTCGACCCGGCCTTCTTCAACGGCGGCCGGATCAAGCTCGACGCCGATGCGGCATCGCGCGTCATCGGCGAACTTGCGGCGAAGATGCAGCGCACGCCGGACGAAACCGCCGCAGCGATCTTGACGATTGCCAATGAGCTGATGATCAAGGCGATCGGCGAGGTCACCGTCAACGAGGGCGTCAATCCGCGCGAAAGCGTCATCGTCGCCGGCGGCGGTGCTGCCGGCTTCAACATCATGCCGATTGCCCGTGAACTGGGCTGCGACACGGTCGTGCTGCCGCGTTTCGCTGCGGCACTCTCGGCCTGCGGCATGCATTACAGCGACATCGTGTTCGAAGCGACGCGGAGCCGCTTCACCGACACCCGCGCCTTCGACCGCGGCGCCGTCAATGCGGCGCTGGCCGAGATCGCCGATGAGCTTGAGGCGTTTCGCAAGACGCTCAAGGGCGGTGCCGCCGCCCGCGCCGAGGTGCAATTCTGGGTCGAGGCGCGCTACAAGGCGCAGGTGTGGGAATTGGACACGCCGGTTCCCTCCTCCAGCCTCGCAAGCGACGCCGACGTCGCGGCACTGGCCGAAAGCTTCCACCAGGTCCACGAGCGGGTCTACGCAGTGCGCGACGAGGGCAGCCCGGTGGAGTTCGTCAACTGGAAGGGCCGCGTCGCGATCCGCATGTTCGAGCCGCCGCCCCTGACGGAATCGCAGGCCGAAATCTACAAGCCTTCGCCCGACAGCCGGCGCTCCTGCTATTTTGTCGAGACTGGCCGCAGCGATACGCCGATCTTCAACGGCGGGGTCCTGAAGCCCGGCGCCAGCATCGCGGGGCCTGCCATCATCGAGGAACCGACGACAACCATCGTCGTCTATCCCGGCCTGTCGGCGGCGCTGTCGCCGGCCGGTAACTACATCCTGAATTGCGGCTGAGGGCTTGAGCATGACTGACGGCAATCCAGACACCGGCCTCGATCCCGTCCTGATGACGGTGATGGCCAACCGCCTCGACGGCATCGTCCGCGAAATGACCAACACGCTGCTCCGGGCGGCGCGCTCGGCGGTCATTTCGTCGGCGCGCGATTTCTCCTGCTGTCTCGTCACCGGCGACGACCAATTGCTCGCACCGGCTGAGGGGCTTCCGGTCCACATCTTCGGCTGTCATATCCAGACCGCCAACATGCGCCGTTACCATGAAGGCGACATCCGCCGCGGCGATGCCTATCTCGACAATGACCCCTATGGCGGCAACACCCATCCCGCCGACCACACCTACATGGTGCCGGTGTTCTGGGAGGGCGAGCATCTGTTCACCAGCGTCGCCAAGTGCCACATGGCGGATATCGGCAACTCGATCCCGTCCTCCTATTTCGTCCTGGCGCGCGATGTCTATCATGAGGGCGCCCTGGTGTTTCCCGGTGTGCGCATCCAGCGCGACTTCAAGAACATCGAGGACATCATGCGGATGTGCCGGGCCCGCATCCGGGTTCCGGACCAATGGTATGGCGACTACCTTGCAGGTCTTGGCAGCGCGCGCGTCGCCGAGCGGCGGCTGGAGGAATTCTGCGCCAAATACGGCGCTGCCACCATCAAGCAGTTCATTCGCAGCTGGTTCGACTATTCCGAGCGCCGCATGATCGACAACATCCGGCGCCTGCCCAAGGCCAAGCTGGTCAATTCGGGCAAGTCCGATCCGTTGCAGGGCATCCTGCCCGAGGGCCTCGAACTCACCGTCAAGGTGGAGATCGACCCCGACGAGGCGATGATCCATGTGGATCTCTCCGACAACCCGCCTTGTGTCGATGTCGGGCTCAACACGTCGCTCGGCGCGGCAACCTCCGCCGTCGTCGGCGCGGTGTTCAACGCGCTCGACAACGACCTGCCGCGCAATGCCGGCTCGTTCCGCCGCCTGCGCTTCACCTACGCCGAGGAGAGCGTCGTGGCGGCGCCGAAATTCCCGCACTCGTGCTCGGTGGCCACCACCAATGTCTGCGAGCGCCTCGTCAACATCACCCAGTCTGCCTTCGCCCAGCTGGGCGACGGCCACGGCCTGTCGGAAGGCGGCACCGGGCTCGGCGTCGGCATGGCGGTGATTTCCGGCAAGGACCACCGCCACGACAATGCGCCCTTCGTCAACCGCATGATGCTTTCCACCAATGGCGGGCCGTCCTCGCCGGTGGCCGATGGCTGGGTCAACTACGCCATTCCGGTGATCGCCGGGCTCATGTACCGCGACAGCGTCGAGGTCGACGAGCTCAAGCATCCGTTGCGCGTCGAAAGTCTCGAGATTGTTCAGGACAGCGCCGGTGCTGGCCGCCACCGCGGCGCCCCGGCCCAACAGATCGAGCTGACACCGACCGGCAACGACATCATGGCCGTCGTTTCATGCGACGGGCAGCATGCAAGCCCGCGCGGCGTCGTGGGAGGCCTTGCCGGCACACCGGGATCGACCTGGCGGGTCAGCGGCAATGGCGACCTCGAGAAGCTCAACAACGTGATCCAGTTCGTGATGAAGAAGGGCGAAGGCTTGAGAGGGCGCGATTCCTCCGGCGGCGGCTACGGCGATCCGCTGGATCGGGATCCGGCCCTCGTCCTCAAGGATGTGCTCGAAGGCTGGGAAAGCCGCAAAAAGGCACTGGATGTCTATGGCGTGGTGCTAAACGGCGAGATCGAAGACGACAGCCTCGCCGTCGATACCGCGGCAACGCGCGCGAGACGCGCCGAACTCCGTAGCGGCAAGGCGAAAGCACAATGAGCTGCGCCGCCCACCCCGGCCATGTCCGCGATCTGGGCGCGCAACTGGTCGGTGGCCTGGCGTTGCGCCTGG
>ERZ795053.5694-NODE-5694-length-12757-cov-5.075342_pt1 | contig 12757 bp, 9 predicted proteins | sample MGYA00375137_ERZ795053 | MGnify/ENA primary metagenome ERZ795053 (study PRJEB30182, sample SAMN05720284) | activated sludge metagenome | isolation source: Anaerobic digester | place: Hong Kong | collected 2014-12-17 ... | reverse complement strand
GCTGATCCCCGCGACCTCCGCGGGCGCAGAGGGCCAGGAGTTGATCATCTTCAACGACCGCTACGACGGGAGCACCCGGTCGATCAACGATGTCGTCCGCGTGATCGATACCAACGGCGTGGATCTCACCGCGACCGTGCAGCTCCTCAAGGCCGACGGCAGCGCTTTGGACACCACGATCACCCCCGACGGCATCGGCCTGTACGATTTCGAGTACGATCCGATCAACGACTGGTTGCTGGTTCTGGATTTCACCAACCGCGATCTCTACGTGTTCTCCGGCGCTGCCCCGAGCTGTGGCGTGCCCGTGCAGGACGCCGATAACGACGGCGACGTTGATCTGACGGACCACGCCCGGCTCGTCGATTGCCTGCGTGGCCCCGGAACGGCATGGTCGCCGCTGGCGTTTGACCAGGCGGCTTGCGTCTGTCTGGACGCCGACGATGATGGTGACGTGGATCTGCGCGATTGGGCACAACTGCAGGCGGCGTTCAACCCCTGATCGGGGACGCAGCCTGCAGCCGCCGGTCGCGCGTTGGGGGATGCGCGACCGGCGCGGGTGCTGATGAACTGTCGGCGGGCATTCCCGCTTTTAATGGACGCCCCCGGGGGAGTGGGACTGCCCATGGCTGTTCCGATCAAACTGCGGCAGGTGGACCGTACGGATCCCACGCCCAAGTACCTGCAGGCCCAACGCATCCTGGCTGAGGCGATCTCGGCCGGCGCGCTGCCGGCTGGCTGCAAGCTCCCCTCCACCAAGGACATCGGCCAGTTGGTCAACGTCAGCCTGATCACGGCGCACAAGGCGCTGGAGGCGCTGGCGGAGGCCGGCCTGCTCCGCCGTGAGGCCGGGCGCGGCACGTTCGTCCGCGACGACGTCCACGAATCGATGGCCCAGGCGCGCCAGGTCGTCATCGGTCTGGCGCTCGATGCCCGCGCGAATCTCAACGACTACTACCACAGCTCCATCCTGAACGGGCTGCGCCAGGCGGCGCGTAGCGACAAGGAGCAGATCGAGTTCTATTTTCAGGACCACCTGCGTCCGCCGCGGCGCCGGGCGGGTGGCGGCGTGATCTGCATTCACCCCCCGGTGGAGGCCAAGAAGCAGGTCGCGCGGCTCGCGGAGCGCGTGCCGACCATCCTGCTGGGCGGCTCGTTCGCGGACGTCCAGGTCGGCTGCGTCGATTGCGATAACCGCAAGGGCGCCGGCGACGCCGTCCGCTACCTGCACGAGCTCGGCCATCGGCGGTTCCTGCTGCTGAGCGGGCCGACCAGCCTGAGCAACTCGCGCGACCGCGTGGACGGCGCGGTCGAGGCGCTGGGGGCGCTGGGCATCCCCTCGAACGACTACGCGACGCTCGTCTCGACGGACAGCGTCATCATCGACGAGGAGTCGCAGTCGATCCTGCATCACCGCCTGCGGGCTGACCAGCGGCCTACCGCGATCGTCGCGGGCGGGTACTTCCTGGCGCTCGCGGCGATGCACGCCGTGCGTCAGGTCGGGCTGACGATTCCCGACGACGTGTCGGTGGTGGGCTTCGACGACCCGGAGGCTGCGCCGCTGCTGAATCCGCCTCTGACCACGGTACGGCAGCCGCTGCTGGAAATGGCCGATACCGCGTTCCGCATGCTCCGCGAGCAAATCGCCGGCGGAGCCGCGGAGTTCGCCACGATTACCCTGCCCACACAACTCATCGTTCGCGAGACAGCCGGTCCAGCCGCCGATGTCTAGTTCGATGTCCCCGGAGACTGGCATGCATTTTCGCCAACTGACCAGGCCCCTGCTGTCTGCCGGCATCGCCGTCCTGCTCGCCCTGCCGGCGATTGCGGCTGAGCCGCTCGAAGCACAGAAGTCGCAAGAAACGCGCGGCGTGTGGCTCGACAAGGCGGAGCTGCTCGAAGGCGAGCAGGCGCTTGGGCAGCGCCTCGACCGGCTCGCCCGCGCCGGCTTCAACACCATCTACGTGGCGGTGCAGGTTCGCGGCGCCGTGATCTATCCGGACAGCGCCATCCTGCCGCAGTACGAACCGGCCTGGGCGCTGCGGCCCGACTACCTGACTTTCGTCATCGATGCCTGTCACGCGCGCGGCCTGCGCGTCGAGGCGTGGACCGAGTTCGGGTTCTACGCCTACTGGACGAAGGATGCCGCCGCGGACCAGAGCCGTGGCGTCATCCTCGACCGGCATCCGGAACTGGCGGCGGTGGATAAGGACGGCGAGGCGCTGATTCACAACCCGCAGTACGGCGACTTCTACGCGTTGTGCCCGGCGAATCCGCGGGCGCAGGAAGTGCTCATCGAGCTCTACACCGAGATGCTGACGCGTTTTCGGTTCGACGGCCTGCACCTGGATCGTGTGCGGTTTCCCAGCGCGGACTTCTGCCACTGCGACTACTGCCGGGATCACTTCCGGCGCGACGTCGGTATTCCGCTCGATCGCGCCACCACGAACGGCGCGTCGGAAAAAGAGCGGTCGCTGCTGGACGCGTGGCGTAAGCAGCAGACCAATGCGTTCGTGCACCACATGGCCGACGTCGTGCGGACGAAGTTCCCGGGCCGGCGCCTCACCTCGGCGGTGGTCCCGCCCGCGATGATCGATGAAAAGGGGCAGGACTGGCCGGCCTGGGTGGAACGGGGCTGGGTCGATTCGGTCACCGTGATGCTCTACGCCCAGCACATCGAGGATGCCCTGGCCTGGATCCACCACCGGCTTCCCGCAGACGCGCCGGTCAACATCGGCGTGGACGCCTCATCCGGAGCGACGCACGTCGCCGAGCAGATCCAGCAGGCCCGTGATGCGTCGTTTCCGGGCGTCGCCGTGTGGTACTCGCGCACGGTGGATCCCCTGCTGCCGGACATCGCGAAGGGTGTGTTCGCGTCCGCCGGCACCGCACCCAATACTGCACCGGCAGAACATGCCTCATCCGATGGGGCGAAGGACAGCAAACAACCATGAGCATCAACCGGCACCAGCGTCGTGCAGTATGGCCCTTCCTGCTGATAGGGATTTCACTGGCAGCGCATCCCGCATCCGGGCAGGTGTGCGCGGAGAATCCGCCGCCGCCCACCCCGCTGGGCAGTCCGTCCGGCTGCGACCACTGTCTGAACTCGCTGCTGCCGGGAACGCTCGAGCCGCTGACCGCCACCCGGTACTACCTCGAATCCGACCTGCCCGAAAAACTGCTCTCGACGGGCGTCCTCTACGCCACGGTGCCGGTGCTGCCGCCGGACTCCTCCGGAAATCCGGCACTGGCCATGCGCACCCAGATCAGCACGGGCGGATTCACCACCATCGACGATGACTTCGACGTCTTCCTCTGGCACACCAGCAGCCCGGGCGATGGTTCCCAGCCGCGGCGCATCGTCGTGTACGTGCGCAACGACGGAACCGGCGCGGTCGAACTCGACCCGCTGCAGGTGATGATCACCGACGGGTCCATCAACGTGATGGGCGCCAACCTGGCGACGCGCGTCCTGCTCGACGATTGGGACACGCCCGTCGGCACGACGGTGCTCGCCCCGGGCGCCGGCGAGGTGATCGCGTATTCCAAACGCTTCGCCGCGTCGAGCAACAACGCCGATCAGAGCGCCAACGTGAACTGCTTCGGCCGGGTGCGCGCAAGCGTGACCAACGCCGCACCCGCCACGCACCCCACCGACCTGAAGGTGTACGTCGTGGCGATCGACAGCGCCCCGATCGCGCAGAACAAGTCCCGCGCCGAAGCGCTGCTCGGCACCGGGGCGATCAGCGGCGATCCGTTCGATCTGGATGTGCCGCCGAGCGGTTGCGCCAATCGCCGCGCCACCGGCGTCATGGACTCGTTCGTGTGGCGCAACGCCAGTACGACCATCGACGCCGCGGACCTCGTCGGCGACGGCATTCGCTACCGCATGGCGGTCGCCGATCTGAATTCGCAAACCTGTCCAGCCGGGCGGCAGACCCAGGATCTCGTGCTGCGGCCCGGGTTCGTGCGCCCCGATTCCGTCGGCAACTACATGAAGGACTACCGCATCACGCTGCGCGTCATCAACACGGACCCGGCCGTCCCGCGCGGACTCGACTTGGGCTTCACGCAAACCGGGGCGATGGTGGGACTCGCCTGGCGCATCCTCGTCAGCGATACACCGCCGACAGATGGCGATGTGGACAGCCAGCCGGTGCGCACTGGCTGGGCCGGCGCCAGCGCCAACCTGCTGGAGCGCTCGCTGCTGGAGAGCGACGGTGGCCCCATCGAAATCGCGCCGTGCACGGAAAAGTATGTCGCCGTCCACCTGCTGATCCTGGGCAATTCGTCACTGCCGTTCGACCTGCACGTCGCGCCCATCGCGGGTGAGGAAACCATCGTGGACAACCGCGACGCGAACTGCGTGCAGTCGGGTTCGTGGCCGGCCTCATCCAACAGCGGATACTGGGGCGTGGACTCGCAGTACCACTTCGGCGACGGCGGCGCGTCGAGCGTGACCTGGACGCCGAACCTGCCCTACGCGGGCCGCTACCGCGTCGACGGGTGGTGGGTGGTCAGCAGCAACCGCGCGCCGGATGCCCCCTTCACCATTCACCACCGTGACGGCGTCTCGACGATTCACGCGGATCAATCCGACCTCGCGACCGCTACGCGCTGGAACGAACTCGGCCAGTTCAACTTCGACGCGGGCTCCGGGGGATCGGTGGTCCTCACTTCCGACGTGGTGTCGACCAAGCTGGTTTCCGCTGACGCCGTGCGCTTCAGCTACCTCGGACCGCTGCCCGGCCCCGGCGACTTTGACGCCGATGGCGACGTGGACCTCGCGGACTTCGCCGCCTGGTCGGGCTGTATGACGGGACCGCACGGAAGCCTCAGCCCCGGATGCGCCGCGTTCGACTTCGACGCCGACGGGGACGTCGACCTCGTTGACTTCGCCGCGTTCGCGCGCTCGCTGACCGGATTCTGAGCGTCCATCAGGTCCGCCAGTAGATCCGCCGCCGCGAGAACTGCTTGACGATCCACGCGAGCAGCGCGGTCTTCGCGACGCCGCGCAGCACCCCCAGCCACGGCGTCGGCGTAAGCCGTTCCAGCACGGCGTTGAGCCCCGTCGGCACCAGCAGCGGCGGGATGACGTTGCGAATTCCCAGGTACGCGATCATCGGGTTCTGGCCGTTGGCGATGAGCAGCCCGAATCCGCGCCGCACGCGTAGCTCTTCGATCATCACCTGCAACAGGACCAGGGTGCAGCAGGCCAGTCCGCTGGTGACGAAATAGAAGCTCACCGTCGGATGGTCCTTCTTGATTCCGCCCTCGTAGGGCTCGAAGACCAGGCCGATGATCAGCCAGACCGTGCCCCACCGCACGAGCCGGCAGAGCAACTCGCCCTGCGGCGTCGACGGGCGACGCGTCAGCAGGTGCGCCGCAATGAGCAGTACTCCGACCCCAGCCGGCGTCGCCCACGGCAGCCACCGCCCCTGCAACCCGCACAGCGTGAACACGACGAGCACAAGGCATACGCAGACGAGTCCCACGAGGCGGCCCTTCGATAGCGTGGACGGCTCATCTACCGCTGGGGCGCTCCGCTGCCACGCACGCATCAGATCGCCCGCGATCGTCCCCGGCAGCACGATCAGCAGGTACTGGGCGAAGTAGAGCTGGTACAGCCGCGGCACCGGGTGGAATTCCCAGAGGGTTTTCACCCAGCCCGGCTCCTGGTGCGCGAGCCGCAGCCCGAGCAGCGCCAGCATGACCGCGAGCCGCGCCGGCACGTTGTGGTGCGACATCAGCCAGATCAGCGACGCCCACACGGCGACGTTGGCCAGCACGACGATGATGATGTCGCTGCGCTCCGCGATGCGATTGAGGTTCGCGATGACGCCCGCGACGCTCGTCCAATCCGACGTGAGGCGGCCGGTACCGACGTACCACACGCCCGCGACGAGGGCGATCGCGCCGCCCCAACCGACCGCACGCGTCAGGCGCACACGCGGGCGCGACCATTCGCGCGGCAGGCGGGCGAGCGCTGGAAACATCAATGCAAAGGCCAGCAGCGCGAGCAGCCAGGTTCCCACCGTCGGCGTTGCTGCCATCTGCCAGGGATCAACGTGGGGGATGTACACCGCGAACGCGAGCAGCAGGAAGCCGCGCAGCACGGCGTGGCCGACGAGCCGCAAAACGCTTTCGCCGCGCGCGATCCGGCTCGACAGCGCGAACGGGATCGCCGCCCCGAGCGCGAAGAGGAAGAATGGGAATACCAGATCGACCCAGGTGAGCCCGGCGACGGTCGGATCGAAGTGATGATCGGGGGGCGGAATCTGGGCGTGGTACATCCAGGCCGGCAGTTCGCCGCGCGGCACCAGACCCGAGAGCAGCATGGCGAGAATGGCGAGACCGCGCAGCGCGTCAAGCGCATCGACACGACGCGGGTTGGGATTCGCTAAGATGTTGATCATCGGTCGCGCTCGGTTCCGGTCTGCCCAGCGGACGCGCTCGCGTCGTTCGCAGCAATCGCGTCTGCATGCGGATCCATGTTCTCGATTTCATCCAGGAACGGACGGTAGCAGCGCCAGAAGATCACGCCGGAAATAAAGGCCACGGCGCCGCTCGCGCCCGCCGACCACCAGTTCCCGACGTATCCGCCGCTCAAGGCCAGCGTGCTCGCCGCGATGGTAATGAACCCCAGCGCCGCGATGGGAAAGCCGCGAACGACGGGCCGCCACCCGGCTGAGCGCATGCCGGCTGCAGCCGCAACGGGTCCCCACGCGCCGGGTGGTCGCGCCTGACGGTAGAACGCCGTCAGTGTCTCCGGCGCGTCGGGCGCCGTAAAGAGCGCGACGCCGATCCACAGGCACGCAGTCGCGGCGATGGAGACCAGGACGACGACGTAGGCAGTGCTCGCCCACAGGTCGATCCACTCCCCGAAGACGAAGTGGCTGTTGCACCAGTAGATCAGCGGTCCGCCCACGCAGGCGGCGATTCGCGCCTTGCCGTTGAATCGCCACCACCACCACTGCGCCCAGTTGGCCGCCAGCTCCGCACCGAACAGGCCCAGCATGAAGAGCGAAATGTCAATCACGTTGGTGAACGCGGTCGCGACGAGAATCGCCAGGCCCATGATGGCGACCATCACGAGTTTGCCGACGACCAGGCAGTGCCCGGTCGGCGCATCGCGCCGAATCCAGCGCAGGTAGACGTCATTCACAAAGACCTGCCCGGCGTAGCTCAGGTGCGAATCCACGGTGGACATGATCGACGCGCACAGCGCCACGAGCGCCAGCCCCAACCACCCCGGCGGCAGATACCGGCCGATCAGCAGGCCGAACGACAGCTCCTTGTTGATCGCGCCTTCGCGCAGCCCCGGCCAGTGCAGCGTGGCGGCCAGGGCGGGCAGCGTGAGCACGGCGAGCAGCAGAAACAGCACGACTTCGGTCCACACGTACATCTTGGAGGCCTCCCGCGCGTTGCGGCAGGAGAGCAGCTTCTGGCTCTCTGTCGAGAGGTCTCCCCCGTAGCCCAGCGACGTCCCCAGCGTCCAGGCGAGCAGCCCGATCACGCCGAGGAATTCGTGCGCGGGCGGCGGATGCCACGAGACGATCTCCGGCCCCCAGCGGGCGACGAGCGCATCGTGCAGCCCGGCTGGCCCGCCGAACTCACGCCAGACCAACACCATCAGTGCGATCGACGAGGCGACCATGATCAGCGTCTGGATCACGTCGGACACCACGACTCCGACGTAGCCGGACAGCAGCACGTAGAGCATCAGCACGGGAATCACGACCGCCAGCGTCTCCCAGCGGTTCCAGCCCAGAAGCGCCTCGACGATCTTGGTGAGCCCGAGCAGGCCCGCGCCGATCCAGACCACCACGCCGACGAAAGCGCTGCGCAGCGACATGATCAACCGCAGGGCAGTCGCCGACTTCCCGCTGAAACGCAGCTCGTAGAACTCGGGAGATGTGGACACACCCAACCGGCGCCAGTACACGGCGAAGAGCACGCCGGCCACGAGCAGCGCCATGCCGAACCGGCTGAAGTAAAACCAGCAGACGTACGTGCCGGTGATGACCGCCATGCCGCAGTACGCCGGCGCGACGTCGGCGTTCATGCACGTCGCGGCGTTCGAAACGCCGTTGAGCCAGCCCGGCAGCGTGCGACCGCCAAGGAAGAAGCTCGCCAGGCCCGTGCGCGCCGCACGACGGTAGTACAGGCCAATACCGATCAGCGCCAGCAGGTAGGCGACGATGACCGCCCAATCGAGCGGCGCCAGTCCGAGATGTTCGACGCGGGTGTCCAAGTTCGGCGCAAATGCTCCGTCGTGACCGGCGCCCTCGGAATCACGTTCGACGATCGCAAATGTAACGGGAATTCTCGGACGTGACCAAGGGCCGTTGCCAGATGCGCGTTTCGCACACCGATCAGGGCGAAGCCGGGATTCGGTGGAAGAGAACGGGCCGCGACGGCGGCGCCGCACACCGGGGTGGGCGCGACCGTAACGCGGTCCTGACAAGAAACGACCGCTTTCGGTTTGCTCCAAAGATCAGTTTGTAGTACAAACTATTCTGTGGGCTACAATAGCCCACCGGGAGGCACCCATGGCCCGACAACCGAGCCTCACCCTGACGGAAAAACGCGTTTTCCACGCGTTCTGGCAGGACGGCCTGCTGGACGTGGTGGCCGGTGCAACCATCGCGGGGATTGGGTTGGGATGGCTCTGCGGCGTCTTCGTACCCATGGTCGCCCTCCCGATTGTCGGTGTATTCGCGTGGCAGATCGCGCGCCGGCGCGTCACTGAACCGCGGATGGGATCGGTCGCATTCTCCACTCAGCGACGTCACCGCCTGGTGCACGGCCTCATCGCGATTTTCTCGCTCGGGGTGGTCGTCGGCGGAAACCTCGTGACGCGCGTCTGGTTCGGTCGCACCCACTCGGCGCTGGCGCAGTGGTTTGCTCCCGCGATTCCAGTCACCATCGTCGCCGCGATGTCGCTTTCCTGCGCGGCGGCCCTGGGCCTCTGGCGATTCCTGCTCTACGGGATCATCCTCTTCCTCGTCGGCCTGGGGCTCGCCGGTGCCGACCTGGAACCGTGGTGGGGTCTGATCGCCGGCGGTGCGGTGATCGCAATCTGCGGCGCCGTCATGCTGGCTGCATTCTTGCGCGATTTTCCGATACTGCCGAGCGAAACGGAGGACTGATGCGCAAGCGTGCGATTGAACTCAACGCGCGGGACATCGCGTCGCTCGACAAGGTCCTGCACGAACCGGCGCGGCTCAGCGTGGTGGCCTGCCTGGCGGTTGTCCAGCATGCGGATTTCGTATTCCTGCAGAGCCAGACGGGCATGACCGGAGGCAATCTCTCTGCGCATTTGCGGAAGCTCGAGGAAGCAGGGTACCTGACCATCGAAAAAAGCTTCCAGGACTCACGTCCGAAGACCACGCTTGCGCTCACGAAGAGCGGCCGCTCCGCACTGGACGCCTATCTCAAGACACTGTCCGCGCTCCTGGCCGCCATCGCTTGACCGGGTCAGCACAAGCGCCGCGCCCCCGTCCTGAGCGTTGGCCCATGTCCAAGGGTCAGCCTATTCCGAAACGACTTGGAACCGCGCGAACGCCCGCGGAACCCCGAATCCAAGCAGCAAAATCCCGGCTGAAAGAGCATTGACAAATATATTTGTCAATGCTACGCTACTGGCCATGGTGGACCTCCGCGTCATCGACGATCCCGCGTCAGCCAGCGTGGCACTGGACCCGGTCCGCAGCCGCCTGCTGGCTGAACTCCGGACCCCGGCTTCCGCCGCGTCGCTGGCGCACCGCGTGGGTCTGCCGCGGCAGAAGGTGAACTACCACCTGCGCACGCTGGAAGCGCACGGTCTGGTCCGCGTGGACAGCGAGAAGCGTTGGGGCGGCCTGACGGAGCGTCGCCTGGTGGCGACAGCCTCATCGTACGTTGTCTCGCCGGGCGCGCTGGGGCCGGCTGGTGCCGATCCCGCGCGGGGCATGGACCGACTGTCGGCGAGTTACCTCGTGGCGCTGGCGGCCCGCGTGGTCCGCGAGGTCGGACAGTTGCTGCGCAAGTCCGAGGAACTCGACAAGCGTCTCGCGACGCTCTCCATCGACACCGAGGTGCGCTTCCGGTCCGCGGAGGATCGGGCAGCGTTCAGCGGCGAGCTGACGGCTGCCGTCACCGCGCTGGTCGCGCGCTATCACGACGAGTCCGCACCGGGCGGACGTCGACATCGCCTGATGATCGGGGCGTATCCGACGCCCGGGGAAGCCAAAGGAAAGGAAAAGACGTGAGTATCAAGAAGGAACCATCCGGGCGCCGATCGGTGCAGGTTGAAGTCGAAGTTCCCGGGACGCCGGAGGAGGTCTGGCGAGCCATCGCCACCGGGCCGGGCATCTCGGCGTGGTTCGTCCCCACGACGAGTGAGGAGCGGGCGGGCGGCGAAGTCGTGAGCAACTTCGGCCCGGGCATGGACTGCCCCGCCACGATCACCGAGTGGGAAGCGCCGAAGCGCTTCGTCGCCGAGGGAGTCATGGGCGGTCCTGGTTCTCCCAAGGTGGCCACCGAGTGGACGGTCGAGGCGCGGGCGGGTGGCAGGTGCGTGGTCCGCGTGGTGCACAGCCTCTTCGCCAGTACCGACGACTGGGACAACCAGCTCGACGGCCTGGAGCAGGGCTGGCCGACCTACTTCCGCATCCTGCGGATGTACCTGGAGCGATACAAGGATCAGCCGTGCTCGGCGATGCAGTTCGTCGGCTTCTCCACCGAAGCGGAGGCAAAGGCGTGGGAGAAAGCGGGCGGCGCGCTCGGACTCCTCAAGCTCTGCGAGGGACAGCAGTGGAGCGCCCCCGAAGGCGTCCCGCACATGGCCGGCGAGGTGGACGCGCTGGGGAAAGGCATACACGCCAACACCATCCTGTTGCGCCTCGACGCACCCGCACCCGGAACGGCCTACGTCGGCGCCTTCTCGTGTGGCGGCATGGTCATGGTGTGCCTGAGCATCTACCTCTACGGCGACAAGGCCAAAGCCGCCGTCGAGCAAGCCGAACCAACCTGGCAGAAGTGGATCGGCGAGCAGTTCCCGATGCCGCAGATGGAGTGAGCGCCGGAGCACACCGACGAGTTGCCTATCGGTCGTAGTGGCGAGTTTGAACAGGTGATCAGGAGAGCAGTTGACCGCAGGCGAGCAGGATCATCGCGTGCGCACGTTCCGAGCAGCCCGACGGCCATCCCGTCAACTGCTCACCTGTTCAACATGCTCACCTGCTCTATTTTTGCCCGCTCTGCGGGCAAAAATCGGGGCGACCGGAGTTGCACCTTTCTGAACGAAACTCCTGGGCTGGGGTTGGTCCGCGGCCTGTTTCCGCAAGTCATTGAATTTACTGGAGATATGATCCTCCAGTACGTTCAGCCGGGCCTTTACTCCAAGCGGAAGTAGGCTCGGCGCCACGGAACGCCCTGCGCCCGGACAGCCTCGGCTGCCCTCATGGCGGCACGAACCAGGTTCGTCGCCCCAGAGGAATAATGCGGTGGATAAAGAGTATGTGTTCTACACACGGTTCAGTTCGGACATGCAGCGCCCGGAAAGCTGCGAGGACCAGGAGCGCGAGATACGGGCCGGACTGGCGAAGCTCGGCGTGACCTGCGCCCGGCCGCTGGTCATCAAGGACCAGGCGGTATCGGGCACCCAATCCGGGCGCGACGGATTCACCAAGCTGATGGACCTGGTGCACGCCGGCCGGGTCCGGCTGCTGGTCGTCGATGACCAGAGCCGTCTCAGCCGGGCAGATCACGCCTTCATGCTGATCAACGACGTTGTTTTCTTCGGTGGCCGGTTCATCAGCACTGGCGAAGGAATCGACACCAATCAGGAAGGGTGGGAGCTCCGCGTCAGAGTGATGGAGCTGCACAACTCTACGACGATCCGAGAGCTCGGGCGCCGTGTCCGCCGCGGTCAAAAGGGTCGAGTCCTCGATCAGAACGGTGCAGCGGGCGACCACTGTTTCGGGTATCGATCCGAATACGTGGATCCCAACTGGGCAGAGGCGCTGGCAGCCCGCGGGCCAAAGCCGAAGAAGATCGTGGTCATCTACGAACCGGAAGCCACGGTCGTGCGGATGATCTTCACGCTCTTTGTGGCTGGATGGTCGATCAATGCCATCGTCCGCAAGTTGAACGCGGAGAAGGTGCCCAAGGGACACCGTTGCTCGAAGCCCGATTGGTGCCACTACCACGTTCGCAGGATACTGGGCAACGCAAAGTATGTTGGCCATTGGGTCTGGGGAACCACGGTGACCGTGCGCGACTCCCGTGGGCGGAAGCGTCAGGTCCCATCGACAGCAGATCAGATCGCCACCGTGGAACGCCCTGATCTGCGGATCATCGACGACAAGACGTGGGAGAAGGTGCAGACGCTGCTCAAGAAGCTGGACGACGTCTACGGTAAGAAGCCGAATCAGAAGTCACGGGTGGCTCGGGTTCATCACACCGAGCTGTATCCGGCAAGCCTGCTGGGCGGGTTGGTATTCTGCAGCGCGTGCGGAGCCCGCATGACGATTCAGTTCGGCAGTGCGCAAAAGTACCTCGGATGTCCGAACCACCGCAAGGGTACATGTTTGATGGCTGTCCGTGTTCCGATGAACCGCGCCGAGAAAGCTGTTGTTGATCTGCTCGGCACTGTATTGACATTGGACGCTGATTGGACCTCGGCGGCTATCGCGTTCATGCGGCGGACACTTGTTGAGGTGTCCACAGCGGTTCCGGAGTTTCTCGCGGCCGATGAGAAACAGCTCAGAGA
>ERZ795053.5692-NODE-5692-length-12758-cov-4.427930_pt1 | contig 12758 bp, 10 predicted proteins | sample MGYA00375137_ERZ795053 | MGnify/ENA primary metagenome ERZ795053 (study PRJEB30182, sample SAMN05720284) | activated sludge metagenome | isolation source: Anaerobic digester | place: Hong Kong | collected 2014-12-17 ... | reverse complement strand
ATGATCTGGCCCGGACGGAGCGCATTGCCCGGCAGCACAAGTTCGTCGCCGGTCGTGATCACGAAAACCTTGGGCCTCTGGTAGACGGTCAGCGAGGCGTGGTTCATGGATGCTGCAAGCGCAAGCGTATGCGGAAGAAGCTGGCTGCCCTTAGGGATCAGAATATCGCCTTCGCGAAAATCCAGTCCGGCCTTGCGAATGTTCTTTCCCGCTCCGGTTTCACTGGTGACCGTGACGGTGTCGTCCTTCGCCTCGGTGTTTTCCTGGATCACGACGGTGTCTGCGCCATCCGGAACAGATGCTCCGGTAAAGATGCGTACCGCCTGGCCGGGAGCGACCGCAGACGAAAACGGATGCCCGGCGGCGCTTTGGCCAATGATCTGCAGCCTTGCCGGAAGTTCGGCGATGTCGGAGTGGAGCACGGCGTACCCATCCATGGCGGATGCATCGAACGGAGGCTGGGTGCGCAGCGATGCCAGATCATCTGCCAGGACCCGGAACCCAGCCTCCGCAACCGGGACGCGCTCCGTTCCGCCGGGGCCGGCACCTTCAAGCACGATTTCAAGCGCCTGGCCGGCGGGAACCAGTCCGGGATGAAGTACGGAATCAGGGTCGTTATTGGCCATCAGAAATTCAGCTGTCAGCTGCCCTTACGGGTTAGTGCTTCGTTTTCGTCGACCTGCCAATGTCCAGACTTGCCGCCGGATTTCTCGATCACGCGCAGATCGGTGATGCGCATGCCACGGTCGACCGCTTTTGCCATGTCGTAGATCGTGAGGCAGGCAACCGAACAGGCAGTTAGCGCTTCCATCTCGACACCTGTTCTGCCAGTCAATTTGCAGGTCGCGGTGACCGTGAAACCCGGAAGGTTTTCGTCCGGATCGATTGTCACGTCCACGCCCGAAAGCAGGAGTGTATGGCACAGCGGAATGAGCTCTGGAGTCTTCTTGGCCGCCATTATGCCTGCAATGCGCGCGGCTCCGAGAACATCGCCCTTTGACGCATTGCCGTTCAGTATCATTTCGTAGGTTTCGGCATGCATGACGACATTTGCCTTGGCGGACGCCATGCGCACGGTGTCTTCCTTTCGGGAGACGTCCACCATCCTGGCTTCGCCCGAGGCCGTGATATGGGTGAGCTTGTCTGCCACCGTTCAGGCCGCTCCGAGCCGGGCCTGAACCGGATCGGCCAGGAGCGCGCGCGTTGCCGCTTCCACATCGGGCTGGCGCATCAGGCTTTCACCAATCAGGAAGGTGCCAATGCCGCAATGGGCCATGCGGGCAAGGTCGGACGGCGTGAAGAGACCGCTCTCGGAGACCAGCAGCTTCGTGTCGGGCACCATGCGCGAAAGCCGTTCGCTCGTTTCAAGCGAGGTCTCGAAGGTCTTGAGATTGCGGTTGTTGATGCCAAGCAGCGGTGACTTCGATACCGCAAGGGCCCGTTCCATTTCCTCTTCGTCATGGACTTCCACCAGCACATCCATGCCGATGGACAAGGCGGTTTCCTCGAGCAATTTCACGTCATCATCCGACAGGCAAGCCATGATGAGCAGGATGCAATCCGCGCCCCAGCTGCGTGCTTCATGCACCTGGTAGGGATCGAACATGAAATCCTTGCGAAGGGCGGGCAGGGCTGTTGCCGAGCGTGCGGCAGTCAGGAATTCAGGCTTTCCCTGGAATGAAGGCGTATCGGTCAGAACCGATAGGCAGGCAGCGCCGCCGCGCTCGTAGGCCTGTGCCAGCAAAGGCGGGTCGAAGTCCTCGCGGATCAGGCCCTTGGACGGGCTGGCCTTCTTGACCTCGGCAATCAGCGCATATTCGCCTGCGTCGCGCTTGGCCTTGAGCGCGTTCAAAAAGCCGCGCGGTGCAGTCTGGTCAGCGGCATGCGCCTTGACTTCGTCAAGCGATAGGACCGCCTTGGCCGCAGCGATCTCCTCGCGCTTGTAGAGTTCGATCTTCTTGAGGATATCGGCCATCAGCCACGCCCCCGGTTGGAAACCTCGACCAGCCTGTCGAAAGCAGCCTGTGCCTTGCCTTCGTCGATCGATTTGGCTGCGATCTCCATGCCTTCCATGATGCCGGAGGCCTTGCCTGCGATGATCAGCGATGAGGCGGCATTCATCAAAACCATGTCGCGATAGGCGGAAGGTTCTGCGCCCAGGAGACGCCGCAACGCATCGGCATTGTATGCCGCATCGCCACCGCCGATTGCGTCTGCACTCTGGACGTCGAGGCCGAAATCAGCCGGTGTTAGATCACGGGTATGAACCTCGCCGTCTTCCAGCATGGCAACATGCGTGGTGCCGGTGATGGTCATTTCATCGAAGCCGTCGCCATGCACGACCCAAACCTTTTGTGAGCCGAGTTCGCGCAGGACGCGGGCGATTTCCACCGACCATTTTGGCGAGAAGACTCCCAGAAGCTGGCGCTTCACGCTGGCCGGATTACACATGGGGCCGAGCAGGTTGAAGATAGTTCGGGTGCCAAGTTCGACGCGCACGGGACCAACGTAGCGCATGGCCGAGTGATGCGCGGGCGCGAACATGAAACCGATGCCGGCTTCTTCGATACAATCGGATATCTGGCCGGGCGTCAGTTCCAGATTAACGCCCAGCGCCGTGAGAACGTCTGCTGCGCCGGATTTCGACGAAAGCGCGCGATTGCCGTGCTTGGCTACCTTTACACCCGCACCGGCAACCACAAGTCCGGTGGCGGTGGACACGTTGAGCGAGCCTTTTGCGTCGCCGCCGGTTCCAACGATGTCGATGGCGCCTTCGGGAGCATCCACGGGTGTCATCTTTGCCCGCATGGCACGTATGGCGCCGATGAACTCATCCTCCGATTCACCCCGCACGCGAAGCGCCATCAGCAGGCCGCCCATCTGTGCCGGAGTGGCCTCGCCGGACATGATGATGGAGAAGGCCTTTTCCGTTTCCGCCGCAGTCAGCGAATTGCCATCGGCAACCTTGGCGATGAAGGGTTTCAGTTCGGACACGTTTCCTGCTCCAATTCAATTGCGCCGCTGTGCCGCCTGCATGCTGCCGATGATGGCGGGTTGGCGTTACTGGTTGGCGATGGCTGCCGAAATGGCCTGCTGATTGACGCTTACCTTCATGCCATCCTGCATCTGGCCAACCATCGTGGCAATGATGTCGTCTGCCAATGCGCCATTCAACTGGCTGGTAATCTGGCTCGGAACGGTTTCGGTGCCGCTGTCGTCGACCCCGGAAACAACGATCACGGCTTTCGAGGCTTCGGGTTTTCCCTGCTCGACGAAGACCGAACCCTTGGCATTGCGGAACCCTTCGCGAAGCGCCTCCGGCGTCAATGCTTCGGGATTGGCGGTCCGTTGAACCGGCCCGACGGTCTCCGGTTCGATCATCTGTCCGAGGCTGTTGGCGGGAAGTAGTTCGCTGGCAACGGCTGCGAGCGTTTCTCCCTTTGCGACGCGTTCGCGCACGGTTTCGGCAAGAGCCTCGACGGCCTTGACTGTCTCTGCCGCTATCCAGTCATTGCGAACCTGTTCGCGTACCTCGTCGAACTCCTTCTGGCGGTCCGGGGTGACACCAGCCACCTCGTACCAGGCGAAACCGCGCGAGCCGATGCTGATCGGATCGGCTTCCACGCCTTCATCGGTCTGGAAGGCTTCCGAAAGCAACTTCTGGGATTCGGGAATGTCCTTGACGATATTGCCTTCCATGTCCCTGCCGGTCAGGTCGACTGCGTCAATGGTTCGAGCGGTCAGGCCCACATTCTTTGCTGCATTGGTCAGGGTTTCTCCCGCTGCACGCTCATCTTCGAGCCGGTCGTGCGTGTCGTAGAGGTGCTCGTCGGCCTTTTCGAGAGCTATGGTCTTGCGCAGTTCGCCAGACACTTCGTCAAGCGGCTTCAGGCTTTCCGGTTCGATGCGTGCAACATGCAGGATCACCGGGCCGAAAATGCCTTCAACCACGCCGCTCGTGCCGTTGCCCTCAATCGAGAATGCAGCATCGGCGATCTTCTGATCGGGAATGGCCGCTCTTTCGACAAGTCCCAGGTCGACAGGCGAGAGGTTCATTTCGCTGGCCACAGCATCAAAGGAGGTGCCTGCCGCGATCTTCGCGGCAGCCGCATCCGCTGCGGCCTTGTCCGGGAACACGATCTGCATGACTTCGCGCTTTTCGGGAATGGTGTAGCGCGCCTTGTCCTTCTCGTAACGAGCCTTCAGTTCCTCGTCGGTCACACCAGCTTCGTCGGTGATGTCCTCGGCTTCAAGCTTGACCACGATCAGCTTGCGATATTCCGGTGCGCGATAGTCGCTCTTGTGGTCGTCATACCAGGCCGTGAGTTGATCCTCTGTGGGTTCGGGCTTGTCTGCAATTGCCTCAGGCGTGATGTTCACTAGTTCAAAGGTGCGTTTTTCAGCCTGGATCTTCGCCATTTCGTCCACGAATGCCTGGGGCATGGAAACGTTCATCGAGGCCGCTTCGATGATCTGCTGACGAACCGCGTTCCGCCTCTGGCTTTCGATATACGTATCCTGGGGCATTCCGACCGACCGCAGCACGGCTTCCAATTGGGCCCGCGAGAAACTGCCTGAGGCATCCTTGAAGGCGTCGTCCTGCGTGATCATCTCGGCGAGGCGGTCATCGGAGACGCCAAGCCCCATCTTGCGGGCTTCCTCGTCCAACACCGCGCCTGCGACCACCTGGGACGTCACGGATTGTTCGACGCCGAAGGTGCGGGCCTGTTCGGAAGTGACACGCTGGCCAAGCTGGCGCGAGATCAGGCCGAGCTGGCGCTCATAGGCAAGACGGTAGTCCAGAAGGCCGACCTCGGTCTTGCCGGCAGTGACGACGGAGTTTCCGACGCCTGCAAACATGGAGCCGGAAATGCCCCAGATTGCGAAGCTGATGACCAGCAAAGCCAGAAACAGTTTTGCGATCCATCCGCCAAGCGCGCCGCGCATCAATGAAAACATCAGTGAATTCCTGTCCTTGGGCCGTTTTTCCACAATCCCTTCTGCCATTCATCGGCAGGGGGCAAACCGGCTGGCCCGTTCGTTTCATGACCGTATAATGGGCTTCCATCCGCTACTCAACAGGTGTCAGCCAATTGGAGCGGCAAAAAGGCCGCAGTTGACGGGCAGGGCAGCTATGGTAGCAGGCAATGCTGTAAGCTCCGGGAAATTGTTGGCCCGGCAGGGAACTGTATCAGGCAAGGGAACAATGACATGACACCAGGCGTAAAGCCGCTCGTTGCGGGCAACTGGAAGATGAACGGCACCAGCGCCAGCCTGGGAGAGCTCACGGCGATGGCGGCAGGGTTCGGTGTGGCGCTTCAGGAAAAAGCGGACATGCTGGTCTGTGTTCCCGCCACCCTCCTGTTCCAGGCATCGCAGACATTGTCGAGCGCTCCCATCTCGACCGGTGCGCAGGATTGCCACGCTGCAGCCAATGGCGCGCATACCGGCGACATTTCGACCGGGATGATCGCCGATGCTGGCGGACTGGCCGTTATCGTCGGTCACTCGGAGCGCCGCACCGACCATGCCGAGACCGATGCCGTCGTGCTTGAGAAGGCAAAGGCAGGGCTTGCCGAAGGTCTGATGACCATCGTCTGCATCGGCGAGACGGAGGCAGAGCGCAAGGCCGGGTCGACCCTCGACATTCTCAAGACGCAACTGGCCGGTTCGCTGCCCGACAGCTGGGAAAAGGGTGAGCTGGTGGTTGCCTACGAACCCGTATGGGCAATTGGCACCGGTCTTACGCCCACTGCAGAAGATGTCGCGGAGGCTCATGGGTTCATGCGCGGTCAACTGGTTGACCGGTTTGGTGAAAAGGGCGGAAAGATCCGGCTTCTGTATGGCGGCTCCGTAAAACCCGCCAATGCTGCCGAACTGATGGCAGTGGAAAATGTTGATGGAGCACTGGTGGGCGGTGCGAGCCTGAAGGCGGAAGACTTCCTGGGCATCGCCAATGCCTATCTGGAAATTGCCTGAACCTCTGGGCCACGGCACTTGCAACCTTCGTCCGGCATCTATAGATAGGGGCCGAACCGCAAGGGGCAGGGTGCCTCCCATCAGGCATGTCTGCCAGAAAATCCCGGGATTCCATCCATGGAAACAGTTCTCATCGTGATCCACCTTATGGTGGTCATCGCTCTAGTAATCGTTGTCCTGCTGCAGCGCTCCGAAGGCGGGGCACTTGGCATTGGCGGTGGAGGCGGTTTCATGTCCGCCCGCGGCGCGGCCAATGCGCTGACACGCACGACCGCCATTCTTGCGGCAGCATTCTTTGCCACCTCGATCGCGCTTGGCATTCTGGCCGGCGTCAACGAGACACCGAGCGACATTCTGAACCGGATCCCGGCAGGCCAAAGCGCCCCGGCTGGTGGCAACGGGCAATCGATTCTCGATCAGATCACGCCTGACAGCGAGAAACCGGCGGTTCCGGCTACGGGCGATAGCGGTCCGGCTGTCCCGTCTGGTGATTCAACCGCTCCTTCGGTCCCGGCAGGCGATTCGGCGACGCCGGCAGCTCCCCAGGGTGATGCAGCGCCGGCCCAACCTGAAACACCTGCCGTTCCCGGCACTACGAGCGAAACACCCGCAGTGCCCGCCGGCCAGTGAGGGCGGCGCGCAATTCTGCGATCCTGACAGGCCCGGTTCCGACCGGGCCTTGTTTTTGATGTGTACAATCCAGCGGCCCGGAATTTTCGTTTTGCGAATCGGGTCCTTTGCATTTAGGGCTTAATTCCCATGGCGCGTTACGTATTCATAACCGGCGGCGTGGTTTCCTCCCTTGGAAAAGGCATCGCATCAGCAGCACTCGGAGCATTGCTTCAGGCGCGCGGCTATCGCGTGCGACTGAGAAAGCTTGACCCGTATCTCAATGTCGATCCCGGGACGATGAGCCCGTATCAGCACGGCGAGGTCTTCGTGACCGATGATGGTGCCGAGACCGATCTCGATCTCGGTCACTACGAGCGCTTCACGGGGCGTTCTGCCAACCAGCAGGACAACATCACGACCGGGCGCATCTACCAGAACATCATCGAGAAGGAGCGCCGGGGGGATTACCTGGGCGCCACCGTGCAGGTCATTCCGCACGTCACCAACGCGATCAAGGAATTCGTGCTCGACGGGAACCAGGACTATGATTTCGTGCTGTGCGAAATCGGCGGCACGGTTGGCGACATTGAAGCATTGCCGTTCTTCGAGGCGATCCGCCAGCTCGGCAACGATCTGCCGCGCAATCACGCCGTCTACGTTCATCTCACGCTGATGCCGTGGATTGCGGCGGCAGGAGAGCTGAAGACCAAACCTACCCAGCATTCGGTCAAGGAGCTGCGCTCGATCGGTATCGCGCCGGACATTCTTCTCGTGCGCGCCGACCGGGAGATTCCCGAGGACGAGCGCCGCAAGCTCTCGCTGTTCTGCAATGTGCGAGCTTCTGCGGTGATCCAGGCGCTTGATGTTGCGAATATCTACGACGTGCCGATGGCCTATCACAAGGAAGGCCTCGATCAGGAAGTGCTTGCAGCATTCGGGATCGAGCCTGCTCCCGAACCGCGCATGGAACGCTGGGAAGACATTTCCGACCGGGTTCATCATCCTGAGGGTGAAGTCACGATCGCGGTTGTCGGCAAGTATACCGGGCTTCTCGATGCCTACAAATCGCTGATTGAAGCCCTCAAGCATGGCGGCATGGCGAACCGCGTGAAGGTCAATCTCGAGTGGATCGAGTCCGATACCTTCGAACGCGAGGATCCGGCGCCATATCTTGAAAAGGTCAACGGTATCCTGGTGCCGGGCGGCTTCGGTGAACGTGGTGCCGAGGGCAAGATCCGTGCGGCGCAGTATGCGCGCGAGAAGAAGATACCCTATTTCGGCATCTGTTTCGGCATGCAGATGGCCTGCATCGAGGCAGCACGCAACCTGTGTGGCATTGAAGAAGCATCTTCCACCGAGTTCGGTGAGACGAAAGAGCCGGTAGTCGGCCTGATGACCGAGTGGCTGAAGGGGAATGCGCTCGAAAAACGGATGAAGGAAGGCGATCTTGGCGGCACGATGCGCCTTGGTGCCTATCCAAACCGGTTCGCCGACGGTTCGCGGATTGCCGAAATCTACGGAACCACCTCGATATCGGAACGCCATCGCCACCGCTACGAGGTCAATATCGACTACAAGGAGCGGCTGGAGGCTGCGGGCCTGTCGTTTGCCGGAATGTCGCCGGACGGCGTTCTGCCTGAAACGGTAGAATATCCCGACCATCCCTGGTTCATAGGCGTTCAGTACCATCCGGAACTCAAGTCACGGCCGTTCGAGCCGCACCCGCTGTTCGCCAGCTTCATCGAAGCGGCGGTGGAGCAGTCCAGGCTGGTCTAGCGGACCTATTCGGTTCGGCTTTGGTGAGAAGCGCGGCGTCAGCTGCCCTTGAATCCGCCGTGAATGCCGCTATCCTAGCGTTTCTGGGGCAAAACGAGATTCTTTTTGGACGAACAGCCCCCGGACTCCGCCACTCATCATGGATTTTGAAATCGAAAACCGGCAAGCCGCAATGATTGCCAAGCCACGGGTACCGTTCCGGTGGGAATGGCTTCTATCGAGGTTTTTCACGCTTGTGCTTTGCGCCGCGATGATCGTCGCCGCCGTTCCGCAGGCGCCACGTGCCGCAGGCATGAAATATTTCGGTCCGTATCTCGTCTACAACTACAAGACCAAGCAGGTTTACGAACAGCACAAGGCCTTCGACCTGTGGCATCCTGCTTCGCTGACCAAGATGATGACTGCCTACACGGTTTTCAGGGAAATCAAGGCCGGGCGCATTTCACAGCTTTCGCCGATCAAGGTGTCCCAGAACGCGCTGAACCAGCCGCCATCGAAGATGGGCTTTCCGGTAGGCACCGTGCTGAATGTCGATGCGGCGCTGAAAATCATCATGGTCAAGTCCGCCAACGATATTGCGTTGGCAATTGCGGAATCGGTTGGCGGAAGCGAGGAGGCATTTGTCGGCAAGATGAACGCCTATGCGCGCGAGATCGGCATGAAGCGGTCGCATTTCGTGAATCCGCACGGGCTGCACGATCCGAACCAGTATGTCACCGCCTACGACATGGCGGTCCTGGCTGACAGGCTCTACACGGAATTTCCCAAATATGCCGGCTACTTTGCCATCCCCGCCATCAAGGTCGGCAAGCGGACGCTGAGCAATCACAATCCGCTGCTGCAACGGTTTCCAGGCACAATGGGCATGAAGACGGGTTTTGTCTGCGCTTCCGGTCTCAACATCGTTGCCAGCGCCAAGACGCGTGGCAAGACGCTGATTGCTGTTGTGCTGGGAGGACGTACCGGGCGCGAACGAAACGTCGAAGCTGCCAAGCTGCTCTACGACGCCTCGCAAAAGGGCTTTGCCTTCGCGCTGCCCAAGTTGAAGACACTCAAGCCAAACGGGCCGGTCAATTCGCAGCCGACGGATATCCGGGCGCAGGTTTGCGGAAAGCAGAAACCGAATTTCGATGCGGTGGGAGAGGACGAGGCTGACAACCTGTTTGCGGTCAAGCAGCCCTCGCTGTCGGAACTGGAGAAGCGGTACCTTCTCGAAAAGGGAACCAATACGCGCGTGGTCCCGGTTGTTCTGGGCAATGCCACCGGGCCGGATCCGTTCGGGCTGGTCGCACCGGAACCGCCTCCCATGATCGCCCAGGGGGATGGCGGACCGGATGAGGCGTCAGCCTATGCTACCGGAGTAGATGCTTCGGCGGCGGCTACTGCTGCTGCAAATGCCGCCGGTGTTCCGACACAGGATGTCTTTCAGCTAAACGGCAAGGCGATTGCGGTGCCCACGCCCCGGCCGATGATGCAGTAACAAGAACCCGGCGCGCGAGCCTTGTAATGGCGTTCGCAATAAGGCAAACGGGTTTGCGAACACCACTGAGCATTGTTGAGCAGGAAACGCGCATGTCAGCATCTTTGCCAAAGGCAAGGCCCCTCGATCACCTTGTACTGCCCGTCTCCAGCCTCGAACTTTCCCGTGCACGTTACGAGAAGCTCGGTTTCACGGTGGCGCCGGATGCACGCCATCCCTTTGGCACCGAAAATGCCTGTGTCTTCTTTTCGGACGGAACCTACCTCGAGCCGCTGGCCATTGCGCAGCGCGAGGATTGCGAGGCTGCCGCATTGAAGGGCAATGAATTCATCGCTCGCGACCAGGCATTCCGGTTCCGGCAGGGCGAAGAGGGGTTCAGCGCCCTGGTGCTCGGCACGAGCGATGCAGCAGCCGACCGCAAACAGTTTCAGAAGTCCGGCATTCTTGCCGGCAAGAACCTCAAGTTCTCGCGTTCGTTCAAGGATGCCAAGGGCAAGGAACAGGAAGCCAGCTTCGAGTTGTGCTTTGCCGCCGACAGGCGCGCGCCCGATGCGTTCTTCTTTACCTGCGAACGGGTGAAAATGCCCGCATTCGATCGCAAGTTCCTGACGTCGCACGAGAATGGAGTGATCGGGTTGAGGGAAGTCGCTGCCAGCGAACCCAACCCGTCCGATTTTCAGTATCTGCTTCAGGCGGTACTGAATCAGCGGGACATAAACGCTCATTCCTTCGGTATCGAACTCGCCGCATTGAACGGCAATGTTGCCGTCTACAACAAGGCGGGCATGAAGGCATGGTTCAACGCCGACGTTCCGACGCATTTCAGGGGACTGCGTTTCCGTGCATTCGTGCTGGCGGTCGACGACATCGTCCAGACGCGCAAGTTTCTAAGGCGCAGGAAAGTCGGATTCAGCGAACTGGCGAGCGGACGTATCGTGGTCGATCACGAGCCGGGGCAGGGCTGCATCATTGCATTCGATCAGGGCTGAGCGGAAACGGCACACGATCTGCCGCCGAAGCGAGATTTCCGCGAAAATCAGGCTCAAATACGCATTCAGGTTCTGACGTTGCCATCAGAACCTGAATTGCTTGAGCCTGGTTCAGGGGCTTAAAATCGGTCGCCGGATCAGGAGGAGCGGCTGTTGAGGGTCTTGAGGCGCTCATCGTAGCGCAGATCGATGCAAGCCGAATTTGCGCCGCAAGCATCGCGTTTCTCAACCCACTGCTGATGATCGCGCGAAAGGCTCTGCTGTTCCGGGCGGGTTGAAGCATTGATGAAACGCTTCTGGAACATCGCTGAGAGCTTTTCGTCCTTGATCAGCAGCTTCTCGTTGTTGCAGATCTCGAATTCGGCAGCCTTCGATGCGGATGCGCAATCAAAGGTCTGGTTTTCCGCAGACTGTGCATGGGCGGGAAGCGACCAGAAAAGTGTCAGGCCGGCCGCGCATATCAGCGCAGGCAGGGCGAGGGCGCCCAGGATGGTCTTGCCGTCGTTCTCGGTTTCGTCGTTGTAAGCGATGGTCATCCCTGTACTCCTTTTCAGCAAATGCTCGCGCCCGTTTTTCGGCGTCTTTGCGTCGTGCCGTGCAGCATAGATGCTCCCCGACTTTGCCCACCGCTGGGCGCAAAAATGGCTGAAAAGAGATCGTTTTGTGGATTTGTAACGGCGGTCACTGAACGATTATTTGCACTGGAAAGGCAAAAGCGTTATTCGCATGCGCAGCAAAGCCTGCCTGCGGCCGTGACACTGGCGCAGCCAGCCCCAAGGAGAGGACCAGTCATGCCTGCCATTATCGACATCATCGCCCGTGAAATTCTCGACAGTCGCGGCAATCCGACCGTCGAAGTGGACGTAATGCTAGAAGATGGCGCTTTTGGCCGTGCCGCCGTGCCTTCGGGCGCCTCGACCGGTGCCCACGAAGCGGTCGAGCTGCGAGACGGTGGTGACCGGTATCTTGGCAAGGGTGTGCTGAAGGCGGTTGAGGCAGCGAACAGTGTCCTGGCGGAAGAACTCGCCGGAATGGACGCGGACGACCAGATCGCCATCGACAAGATGATGATCGAACTGGACGGAACGGCAAACAAGGCCAAGATCGGTGCGAACGCGATCCTTGGTGTATCGCTTGCTGTTGCGAAAGCCGCGGCACAATCCGCGGGACTTCCGCTTTACCGTTATGTGGGTGGCGCGAATGCGCATGTTCTGCCGGTACCCATGATGAACATCATCAATGGTGGCGCCCATGCGGACAACCCGATCGATTTCCAGGAATTCATGATCATGCCGGTGGGGGCCGACTCACTCGCCGAAGCGGTTCGAATGGGCGCGGAAGTGTTCCACACGCTCAAGAAACAGCTTTCGGGCGCCGGCTTCGGCACGAACGTAGGCGATGAAGGCGGTTTCGCCCCCAATCTGGAAAGCGCTCCCGCCGCTCTCGACTTCATCATGCAGTCAATCGAGAAGGCTGGCTACAAGCCGGGTGATGACATTGCCATCGCGCTCGATTGCGCATCTACCGAATTCTTCAAGGATGGCAAGTACGTGCTCGATGGTGAAGGCCGCACGCTCGAGGCCGAAGCTATGGCGGAATACCTGGCGGAACTCGCCGGAAAATACCCCATTATTTCCATCGAGGACGGCATGGCCGAGGATGACTGGGACGGCTGGAAGGCGCTGACCGACAAGATCGGCAACAGCTGCCAGCTGGTGGGCGACGACCTGTTCGTGACAAATTCCTCGCGTCTTCGCGATGGTATCAAGATGGGTGTCGCCAACTCCATTCTGGTAAAGGTCAACCAGATCGGCACGCTTACCGAGACGCTGGATGCGGTGGAAACCGCCCACAAGGCAGCCTACACGGCGGTCATGTCCCACCGGTCCGGCGAAACCGAGGATTCGACCATTGCCGATCTC
>ERZ795053.5691-NODE-5691-length-12763-cov-5.922332_pt1 | contig 12763 bp, 8 predicted proteins | sample MGYA00375137_ERZ795053 | MGnify/ENA primary metagenome ERZ795053 (study PRJEB30182, sample SAMN05720284) | activated sludge metagenome | isolation source: Anaerobic digester | place: Hong Kong | collected 2014-12-17 ... | reverse complement strand
TCGTACGAATACGAGTCGATGTATCCCCCTTTCCTGGAGGCGGCCAAGGCCGAGCTCGAGGCCAACCCGCACGTGCTCACCGTGGTGTCGCCGATCGACGCGCTCCAGTTCAGCCAGAACCTCTTGCTGCGCACCCCCGACGATCCCACCGAGGACATGGCGACCTTCGACCTCGGGACGGCCACCCAGTCGATCGCCAGCCAGGCCGTCAGCTGGGCCACGGCCTCCGACCAGGAGGCGGGGCCGGCGGCGCTCCGCGCCGACGACTTCGCCACCACCGTCGACCGGCTCCTGCCCTTCGCCGACGCCCCTGACGCGCCCAACGACGGCCGCACCCTCGACAACGCCGATTGGGTCGACGTGCTGCTCTACGGCAACGACGGCGAGATCCGCAAGCCGCTGCTGTCGTCGTTCTTCGACGACACCCACGCCCAGATGATCGTGCGCCTCAAGGGCAACGCCTCGATCGAGGACGAGGGCGCCGGCGCCGTGGCCGTGAAGGAGGCGTTCGCCGACCGCCAGATCGAGGGCGGCAGCACGCTGGTCACCGGGGCGCCCGTCCTGCTGAAGGACATCAACGACTACCTGCGGGGCGGCATCCTCTCGCTCGGCGCCATCGCCGTGGCGATCATGATCATCATCCTGCTCGTCTTCTTCGACGTGCGGTGGCGCCTGCTGCCCCTGGCGGTGGTGCTGATCGGCGTGCTCTGGGCGTTCGGCCTGGCCGGCTACCTGGGCATCCCCCTGTCGGTGGTGACGATCGCCGGGCTCCCGGTGATGCTCGGCGTCGGCGTGGACTACGCGATCCAGATGCACGCGCGCGTGGAGGAGGAGGTGGTGATCGACCGCGCCTCCCACCCGATCCAGGAGACCGCGCGGAACCTCGGCCCGGCGCTGCTCGTGGTCACCTTCGACGCCGTGTTCGCCTTCGCCGCCCTGCGGTTCGCCAAGGTCCCGATGATCCGGGACTTCGGCATGCTGCTCGTCATCGGCATCGCCGTCATCTGCCTGAACTCCATCGTGCAGCCCCTCGCCATCCTGGGGGCCCGGGAGTTCCGCTCCCCCACCAAGGGCCGCGACTTCCGCGAGGGCCCCCTCGGCCGCCTGGTCGTGTGGCTCGGCGATCTGCCCACCTGGTCGGCGGTGCCGATCATGGTCGCCTCGGTGCTCATCTTCGCCGGCGGCCTCGCCGTCGAGGGCAAGCTCACCCTCCAGACCGACCCGATCCAGTGGGTGAACCAGAGCAGCCAGAACCGCAAGGACGTGGCCACCCTCGAGCGGCGCACCGACGCCTCGAGCGAGCTGGGCATCTACATCACCGCCGACGACGCCGACCTGCTGCTCCCGCAGGTGGAGTGGAAGGCGACGGGCGCCGACGGGGCCCCGTGCCTCACCGGCGCCTTCCCCGATGCCCCCACCTACTCCACCGCCGAGGGCTGCTACACCGAGGCCGAGGCGGCCACCATGGCCACCGCCGACGAGTCGGTCCGCTGGCTCGAGAACTTCACCACCGACGCCCTCACCCGCTACGACGAGAAGCTCCTCGTCGGCTCGTCGATCCTGAGCCCGCTCGCCGACCTCACCGATCTCGAGGGCGCGTCGAACGTCGTGCCCCCGGTCGGGCTGGTGAGCGCCTCCTACCGGGCCGCCCCGGACTCGATCCGCACGCTCACCGTCACCGAGGACCGCAAGGCGGAGAACCTGCTCTTCATCACCAAGCCCGGTGACCTCGAGGAGCGGGCCGTGATGATCGACGACATGCGCGAGCGCTTCGCCACCTCGGAGGGCCCCGATGCCGCCCAGCCGCCCGAGGGCGTGTCGGCCACGCCGTCGGGCCTCGCCGTCGTCGGCGTCGGCCTGCTCCAGAACCTGGAGTCGAACCGCGTCGAGCTCACCTACCTGTCGATCTTCCTCGTCTTCGCCTTCCTCACCGTGCGGCTCAAGTCGATCGTGCGCTCGCTCCTGTCGCTGGTGCCCGTGCTGATCGCCGTCGGCATGGCGTCGCTCGTGGCGTTCGCCTTCAGCCTCAAGCTGAGCCCGATGACCGCGGTCGGCGGTCCGCTCGTGATCGCGGTCTGCACCGAGTTCACCTCGCTGATCCTGCTGCGGTTCCTGGAGGAGCGCGAACGCGGCTTCAGCCCGCGCGCCGCGGCCGAGATCACCGCGGCGCGCACGGGCCGAGCCTTCATCGTGTCGGGCATGACCGCCGTCGCCGGCGTGGCGGTGATCGCCACCTCGTCGCTGCCGCTGCTGCGCGACTTCGGGATCATCGTGGCCATGAACGTGATCGTGGCCCTGCTCGCTGCGCTCGTCATGCTCCCGCCGGTCATGATCTGGGCCGAGGAGCGCGGCTGGGTGTCACGCGGGATGATCCCGCCCGAGAAGCTGGGCGACAAGTCGCGCGACGAGGTCACGCCCACCGAGAACCTGGTGCCGGGCGCGCCGGACATCTCCGGCGAGATCGACCCGAACGTCTCGATCTGATCGGGGGGGGCTCAGCGCCCCCCGTCGGCGAGCCAGGCGTCGATGATCGACCGGCTGCGCTCCGCCAGGGCCCGGTGGCACACCAGCAGGTCGGGCAGGTACGGGTCGGGCTCGTTGTAGCGCAGCTCCGCACCGTCGAGGCGGGTGGCCACCAGCCCCGCCGCGGCCGCCACCGCCACCGGCGCACACGAGTCCCACTCGTACTGGCCCCCGCTGTGGGGGTAGACGTCGGCCAAGCCCTGCACCACGGCCGCCACCTTCGCCCCGGCCGAGCCCATCTCGACGAGCTCACCGCCGAGCGCCTCGGCCAGGTGCAAGGCGATGGCCGGCGGCCGCGAGCGGCTCACGATCACCCGCGGGCGCGCCGGCGGCGCCGCCGGGAGCGGCGGCGCCGGCACGGCCGACAGGACCGTCCCCTGTGCCGGCAGGGCCACGGCGCCGGCGATCGGCCGACCGGCCGCCACGAGCGCCACGTGGACCGCCCAGTCGGTGCGAGGCGGCTCGGAGAACTCCCGGGTGCCGTCGAGCGGGTCGACGATCCACGTGCGCGCCGTGCCCAGCCGGCGCGTCCCCGACGGCCCCTCGGCCCCGCTGCCCTCCTCCGACAGCACGCCGTCGTCGGGCCGCTCGGCGGCCAGCCGCTCCATCAGGAGCCGGTGCGCCGCCTCGTCGCCCGCCCGCTTCAGCTCGCTGCTCGGGGCGCCGTCGGCCACGAGCCGCTCCCGCACCTCGAGCAGCAGCTCGCCCGCCGAACGGGCCAGGTCGATGGCGAGGGCGTGGTCGTCGGCCGTGGCGGTGGTGTCGCTCATGGTTGCATCATGCCGAAGCCATGGCCTGCACGACGAGGATGGCCGTGTCGTCGCGGGCGCTGCGCCGATAGGCGGCCACCGAGGCCTCGAGCCCGGCGGCGATGACCTCGGCGGGTTGGCCGGCGAGCTCGCTCAGGGCCAGGTGCAGCCGTTCGTCGCCGAAGAGCTCGGGGCCCCGGCGCGCTTCGGTCACCCCGTCGGTGTACAGCACGATCGCGTCCCAGGGGCCGAGCTCGACGGTGACGTCGACGAGCCGTGGATCGGCCACCACGCCGAGGAGGGTGCCCTCGCAGCGCAGGGGTTCCACCGTCCCGCCGGCCCGCACGACGATCGGGCACGGGTGCCCGGCGCTCGACGCGACCACGCGGATCGCGCCCGCCACCGGGTCGAGCACCTCGAGGTGCAGGTAGGCGGCGGTGCAGAACCGTGCATCGTCGATCTGCTGGAGGACCGCCTCGTTCGTGTGGGCGAGGACGGCGCTCGGTCGCTGCTCGCGGACCGCTGCGGTCCGCACCGTGTGGCGCACGAGGCCGGTGAGGGCAGCCGCATCGGGGCCCCGCCCGCACACGTCGCCCACCACGACGCCCCAGCTGCCGTCGCTGCGAGCCACCAGGTCGTAGAAGTCACCGCCGATGGCGACGTCGGTCTCGGCCACGTCGTAGCGGGCGGCAAGGGCCACGCCGGCGAGGGCCGGGAGCGCCGGCGGCAGCAGCGCGGCCTGGAGCGAACGGGCGACGCGCGCCCGCGACTGGTACAGGCGACCGTTGTCGATGGCGAGCGCCGCCCGCCCGGCGAGCTCCTCCACGAGCGCCAGGTCGTCGTCGTCGTAGGGAACCGTCTGGCCGGTGCGCACCAAGGTCAGCACCCCGAGGGGCCGCCCCCGGCTGACGAGCGGCGCGAGGATCGTGGAGCGCGGATCGAGCCGACGGGCGGCGGCGCGGTGCTCGGCATCGACCGAGGCCCCGACGAGCTGCGCATCGCTGATCGTCGGGTAGAGGACGGCGCGCCCCGCCATGGCCGCGGCGTGGCCCGTCTGGGTGGGGTCGCCGGGACCGAGTCGGCGGCGCCGCTCGCGCAGGGCACGGGCTGCGGCCAGCGCCTCCTCGGTCCGTCCCCGCCCGGCCTGCTCCGCCAGCTCGCCCTGCTCGTCGACGAGGTCGAGGAAGCACACGTCGGCCAGGTGGGGCACCACGAGCTCGGCGATCCGCGCGACGGTGACCTCGACCTCGAGGCTGCGCCCGAGCACCTCGCTGGCCTCGGCGAGGAAGGCGAGCCGTTCGCGCGCCGCCTCCGCCTCCAGGCGCGCCGCGTGCTCGCGGGCGAGCAGCTCCTCGCGGTGGGCGTCGGCGAAGCGCCGCTCGGTCACGTCGGTGCAGACGCCCACGAGGTGGAGGCCGCGCGCCTCGGTGCGCAACGGCCGACCCCACGCCTCGATCCACCGCAGCGCACCCGTGTCGGGCCGCACGATCCGGAAGACGACGTGGTGCTCGCCGGCCGGCTCGTCGATGGCAGCGCTCACCGTCGCCTGGAACCGCTCCCGATCGTCGGGATGGATGACGGCCAGGAAGTCGGCGGGGTCGCCCGCGAACCCGGCGCCGGCCAACCCGAACACGGCCTGCGCCGACCCGCTCAGCTCGACGCGCTCGTGACCCACCTCCCACGACCAGGCGCCGAGCCCGCCGGCGCTCAGCGAGATGTCGAGCCGAGCGCTGCTGTCGCGCAGGTCGGTCTCCACCCGGGCTCGCTGCAGGGCGAGGCCCATGGTGGTGGCGACCGCCTGGACCAGGTGGACCTCCTCGTCGCTCCACGACCGCGGCGAGCGGTCGTAGACCACGAGCACGCCGATGGGATGCTCCTCCCAGCCCAGCGGGGCGGCGATGGCGGCGCGGCCGGGGAAGGCGAAGTCGTCGGCCCGGGCGCCGAAGCGGTCGTCGACGTGGATGTCGGCGCTCACGATCGTGCGCCCCTCGGAGGCGGCGAAGCCCGGCAGCGACGCCCGATCGACGGGGAGGCCGATGCGACCGACGGTCCGCCGCCCGGCGAGGCGACCGTCGAGCAGGCCGGCCCGGCCGCGCAGGAGGGCGCCGTCGCCGACGAGGTCGAAGAGCGCGGCGTCGCGCGCTTGCACGGTCTCCGCGGTGGCCACCATGGCCTCGCGCAGCACGTCCTCGAGCTCGTGGGCCCCCAACCCGACCCGGCCGAGCCGGGCGAGCGCGGCCTCGCTGCGCCCGGCGGTGAGCTCCCCTGGGCTGGGCACGGAGGTCATGGGCCACCCGGTTCGGCGTGCGGAGGGGTGCGGATCGCGGGCGGCGTCGCCGGGCCGCCGCGCCCCCACGATACCGAGCGCGTGGTGCTCGGCCCGGCGGCTGCCACACTGCCGGGGTGACCGCGCCCGCTCCCGACGTCGCCTGGGCCGCCTTCTCCGACGACGGCCCCTGGGTGCTCGACCCCGACCACCTCCCCTGGCGGGCCGGGCTGGACGTGGAGCGCGCCCTGGTCAGCGGCTCGGTCCCCGAGCTCACCCGCCGACGGGCCCTGCCCCCCGGGCGGCGCCTCGGCACCACCGTGGTCCACCTCGGCGGCGCCGTCGCCCGCTGGTACGTCGGGTCGGCCCGCCGCCGGTCGAACGGCTCGACGCGCGACCTCGCCCGCCGCCTGCGGGTCGCCGCCGAGCGCCTGGGTCCGTCGTACATCAAGCTCGGCCAGATCGTGTCGTCGGGCCGGGGCCTGTTCCCCGACGACCTCGTCGACGAGTTCTCGTCGCTGCGCGACCGGGTGCAGCCCGAACCGTTCCCGATCGTGCGCCAGGTGGTCGAGGAGGACCTCGGGCGCCCGATCGACGAGGTGTTCGCCTCCTTCGAGCGGCGGCCGATCGCCGCCGCGTCGATCGCCCAGGTCCACGCCGCCGTCCTCTGCACCGGCGAGCCGGTCGTGGTGAAGGTGCAGCGAGCGAAGGTGGCCGAACGGGTCCGGGCCGACCTCCGGGTCATGTCGTGGATCGCGCCGTTCCTGGTCGGGCGCATCCCCATCGCCGCCCTCGCCAACCCACCCGCGCTGGTGGAGCTGTTCGCCGAGACGATCACCGAGGAGCTCGACTTCCGCCTCGAGGCCGAGAACGTGCTCGACGTGGCCCGATCGTTCGCCGACCTCGGCCAGCGCGGCTACGTGGTGCCGCGGCCGCACCCCGAGCTGGTCACCCGGCGCGTGCTGGTGATGGAGCGGCTCGAGGGCTACGCCTTCGACGACGTGGTGGGGATGCAGGGCGCCGGGATCGACACCGAGGCGGTGGTGCGCACCGGGATGATCGGCTTCCTCGAGGGCGCCATGTTCCACGGGGTGTTCCACGGCGACCTGCACGGCGGCAACCTCCTCGTGCTCGCCGACGGTCGCACCGGCCTGCTCGACTTCGGCATCACGGGGCGGCTGAGCGCGCTCGAACGCCAGGCGTTCCTCCGCCTGCTCGTCGCCGGGTCGATGAACGACGTCGGGGGCCAGCTCCGCGCCCTGCGCGACCTCGGCGCACTCCCGCCCGACGCCGACCTCGGCGCCCTCGTGGCCGAGCTCGGCCTCGACCAGCCGCCCGTGGACCCCACGACCCTGACGCCCGACCAGCTGACCGGCGAGATCCAGCGCGTCATCAAGGGCCTCCTCGGGGCGGGGGCGAAGCTCCCGAAGCCCCTGATGCTGTTCGTCAAGGACCTGGTGTTCCTCGACGGCGCCATCGCCACGCTCGCCCCCGACCTCGACCTCTTCGCGGAGATCGCCACCATCGCCCTGTACTTCAACGAGCGCCACGGCGAGCGGATCGCCGAGGAGGTCGGCCTCGACGCCGGGGCCTGGCAGCTCGACCTCTCGGCCCTCGAGGCCAGCGTCGGCGCCGACGGGCCGTCCACGGCGTTCACCCACCGCGAGCTCCAGGAGCGTCGCCAGCTCCTGCGCGACCAGGCCCGCCTCGGCGGGGGCCGGCGTCGGCGCCGGCGGGGTCGGCGCAGCTGAACCCGCCCGAGGCCCGTCGCACTAGGGTGCCCGCCCGATGCGGCTCGTGATCGCGAGGTGCTCGGTCGACTACCAGGGTCGGCTGAGCGCCCACCTCCCCCCGGCCATCCGCCTGCTCATGGTGAAGGCGGACGGCTGCGTCGCGATCCATGCCGACGGCGGGGCCTACAAGCCCCTCAACTGGATGAACGCACCGAACCGCCTGGAGGAGGGCGACGGCGCGTGGACGGTGACGAACCCGAAGGGCGAGACCCTGCGGATCACCCTCGAGGAGGTCCTGAGCGACTCGGCGTGGGACCTCGGCGTCGACCCGGGCCTCCAGAAGGACGGTGTGGAAGCCCACCTGCAGGAGCTGCTCGCCGCCAACTGCGAGCGCCTCGGCACCGGGTGGCGGCTGGTGCGACGCGAGTACCCCACCGACATCGGTCCGGTCGACCTGCTCTGCCGCGACGCCGACGGGACGGCCATCGCGGTGGAGATCAAGCGTCGGGGCGAGATCGACGGCGTCGAGCAGCTCACCCGCTACCTCGAGTTCCTGAACCGGGACCCGATGCTGCGCCCCGTGCGCGGGATGTTCGTGGCCCAGCAGATCAAGCCCCAGGCCAAGGTGCTGGCCAGCGACCGGGAGATCGCCTGGCTGGAGGTCGACTACGACGAGCTGCGCGGCATCGAGTCGCGCGAGCTGCGGCTGTTCTGACGTGGCCGCCGGGCTGCTCCCGGGCGGTGCGCCGCCGCCGGCTGGCTTCGAGCCGTGGTGCCTCACCCTGCGCGGCGAGCAGGCGTGGCGCCACGAGGTGGCCGGCGGGGCCGCGGCGCTCGACCTCTGGCGCCAGCTGCGCGACCGGCACCCGCGCACCGGGCTCTGGCCGATCCTGCTCGGCGACGACGCCCAGGTGGTCGACCAGCTCACCTGGCGCCTGGAGATGCTCGCCCGCTCGACCCCGGGCATCCCGGAGCTCGAGGACGCCCCCGACGTGGCCGAGCTCTTCGACGGCTGGATGGCGAAGGTCGCTCACGACGGCTACCTCGACGACGTCCCCCGCCACCTGGCCAAGCTCGAGGCCGATGCCGGGGCGATCCGCGAGCGGATGGCCGCCCGCCCCGACGAGGCCGCCGTCCGGGCCGTGTCGGGCCCGGCCGTGACGATCGCCCTCGTGCCGGCGGTGGCCGGGTGGGAGGTGCCCGCCCTGCTCGCGTGGTCGGGCGCCGAGCGCGAGGAGATCGACGGCCCCCAGCACCTCGCCGTGCTCCACCTGTGGTCCGAGCTCCACGGGGCCGAGCTGGTGGCCATGGGGCTCGAGCGCCTCGAACTGCTCGTCGAGCGGCCGCCGGAGGATGCGCGCAGCGCCTTCGAGCTCGCCGTGCAGCACTACACGTACTGCCCGGAGCTGATGGACAACCTGGTGCCGGCCCTGGGCGCGCTCGCCGCCACCCTCTTCGGGCGCCACTGGCTCTTCGACTGGCGCTAGCGCGCCGCCCCTCTGGCCGCTCGGGGGCTCAGGCCCGGAGCACCACGGGCGCCCGCTTCAGCCCGGCGATGATCGCGGAGCCGGTGCGCTTCACCTCACCGGCCGGCTCGAGGCCTCGCCACCGGGCGAGGAGCTCCTCGAGCACGATCCGGCCCTCGAGGCGGGCGAGCGCGGCCCCGATGCAGAAGTGGGGCCCGAAGCCGAACGCCACCTGCGGGTTGGGGTCGCGGTCGATGCGGAAGGCGTCGCTGTCGGCCCCGAACGCCGCCTCGTCTCGGTTGGCGGCGGCGTAGAGGAGCAGGATCGGATCGCCCGCGGCGATGGGCACCCCGCGCAGCTCGGTGTCGACCTGCGCGGTGCGCAGGAAGGCGACGACCGGTGTCGTCCACCGCAGCCACTCCTCGACGCACGACGGGATGAGCGCCGGGTCGGCCACCAGGCGGTCCCACTCCCCCGGGTTGGTCGCCAGCGCCCACAGGCCGCCGGAGATCATGTTGCGGGTGGTCTCGTTGCCCGCCACGAGCAGCTGGTTGAAGAACATCAGCAGCTCGTCGTCGGAGAGCGCCTCGCCGTCGACCTCCACGTTGGCCAACGTGGTGATGAGGTCGTCGCCGGCGCCGCCGCGGCGCGACCGCCCGGCCTCCATGAGGAACGCCTGCATCTCGGCCATCAGGGCCTGGCACTGCTCGAACGACATCTCCGACGCGCCGGGGATCGTGGCATCGGACCAGAGCACGAAGCGGTCTCGGTCCTCGACCCCGAGGAGGTCGGCGATGACGTGCACCGGGACCGGCTCGGCGAGGGCGGGCACCAGGTCGACCACCTCATCGGTGGGCAGCTGGTCGACGAACGTGCGAGCGATCGCCCGCACGGGCTCCTCGAGGGCGCGGATCTTCGACGGCGTGAAGCCCGGCTGGACCAGCTTGCGGTAGCGCGTGTGGTCCGGCGGATCCGTGTGCATCATCGTCGGCGGCGAGGGGTACTCGACGCCGATCTCGAAGGTGAGGATCCCCTGGCCCGAGCAGAAGCGCGACGGGTCGCGCGACACCTCCAGCACCTCGGGCAGGGTGCTGACGACCCACCATCCGGGGCCGTCGTCGGGCTGGTGCCAGACCACGGGCGCCTCGGCTCGGAGACGGGCGTAGGTGGGGAACGGGTCGCCCGCGTAGAACGACTCGTCGACCAGCGGCGCGGTGAGCTCGGGCGCCGTGGGCCGATCCACGTCAGCCCGCCACGTAGGTGAGCTTGCCGGCGTCGAGCACGACCCGGCCGTCGCCGCCCCGCGTGCGGAAGACGGCCTCGCCCTCGCCGGTCTCCCACGCCTCGACGGTGAGCTCCTCGCCGGGCAGCACCGGCGACGAGAACCGGCCCTCCATGGCCACGAACCGGCTCGGGTCCGATCCGCAGAGGAGGTGGAGCAGCGCCCGGCCGCTGAAGCCGTAGGTGCACAGGCCGTGCAGGATCGGTCGGTCGAAGCCCCCGAAGGCGGCGAACGCCGGGTCCGAGTGCAGCGGGTTGCGGTCGCCCGAGAGGCGGTACAGCAGGGCCTGGTCGGTGCGGGTGGCGTAGGTGCGGGTGTGGTCTGGCTCGCGCTCGGGCGCCTCGTTCTTCGGCCCCGACGGCCCCCGGTCGCCACCCCAACCGCCCTCGCCGCGGATGAACGCCGACATCACGTTGGTGAAGAGGGGCTGGCCGGTGGCCACATCGGTGGAGGTCGAGGTGACCTCGATGACGGCGCCCTTGCCCTTGTCGTAGATGCCGGTGATGGTGCCGACGGTCTCGACCTCGCCCTTCACCGGGATGGTGCCGTGGAGCGTGATGGCCTGCTCGCCGTGGACGAGCATCGCCGGGTTGAACGTGCCGATGCTCCCGAAGGCGCTGGCCCCGCCGACGCCGAGCACGACGGCCATGGTGGGGAGCACGGTGAGCTCGGTGTCCTGGGAGTTCTCGGTGGTGAACTGGAGCTCCTGGAGCGGGTCTTCGGCGCCCGCCCCGACGCCCAAGGCGTAGAGGATCACGTCGCGCTCGTCCCAGGCGTGGCGGAAGGGCGCGCCGGTGGCGCCCACGGCATCGGGGTTGATCGGCACGGGTGCTCCTAGCTCTCGTCGTAGCCGTACATGTTGGCGTTCGGGCGGGCCTCGGCGACGAGACGGGTCACGACCTCGCCCAGCTCGGCGGGATCGTCGGTGGGGTGCTCCTGGGTGGGCCCGCGGTGCCAGCCCTCCGCCACCGAGAGCGCCTGGCCGGTGACGTCGAACACCCGGCCGGTGACCCCCGACGACTCCGCCGACGCGAGCCAGGTGACGATCGGCGCGATCCACCGAGGCGACAGCATGGCCTTGGTCATGTCGTCGGCCTGCCCCATGCCGAGGTTCTCGGTCATGCGGGTCAGCGCCGCGGGGGCGACCGCGTTCACCGTGACCCCGTAGCGGGCGAGCTCCTTCGCCGCGATGATCGTGAACGCGGCGATGCCCGCCTTGGCCGCGCCGTAGTTCGTCTGGCCGACGTTGCCATAGATGCCCGACGGCGACGAGGTGTTGATGATCCGAGCATCGACGACCTCCCCGGCCTTCACCTTCTCGCGCCAGTACGCCGCCGCGTGCCGCGACGGCCCGAAGGTCCCCTTCAGGTGCACGGCGATCACCGCATCCCACTCGGCCTCGGTCATGTTGGCGAGCATCCGGTCGCGCAGGATGCCGGCGTTGTTGACGACGACGTCGAGCGTGCCGAAGTCCGACACGGCCTGCTGCACCAGCCGCTCGGCGCCGTCCCAGGTGGAGATGTCGTGGCCGTTGGCCACCGCCTCGCCGCCGGCGGCCACGATCTCGTCGACCACGTCCTGCGCCGGGCCGGTGGAGCGACCGCTGCCGTCGACCTCACCGCCGATGTCGTTGACCACCACCCTGGCGCCCTGGGCCGCCAGCATCAGCGAGTGCTCGCGACCGATGCCGCGCCCGGCTCCCGTCACGATGCACACGCGCCCGTCGCAGATCCCCACGGTGGTCCCCTTCGCTGTCGTCCCTGTCGCGGACGCCCATCATGACAAACCGGCGAACGCTCTCGCGCGGTCTCGCGTCGCGGCACCGCGGCGGGCTCGGCGCGTGCCAAGGTGGTCGGATGCGTCGTCCCCGGCTCCGCCTCGTGCTCGGCATCGCCATCCCGCTGCTCGTGGTGGCCACCCTGCTCGCGACCTGGGCCATCGACACCTCCAGCGCCAGCGGCAAGGTGCCCCGCAACGTGACCCTCGCCGGGCGCGACATCGGCCGGTTCCCCGAGGACGACCTCGCCGCCACCGTGGCCGACCTGGCCGAGGAGCAGGCAGACGTCGAGGTCCGGATCCGCACCGAGGACCAGACCTACACCTCGACGGCCGGCGACCTGGGCCTCCAGCTCGACGAGGAGGCCACCGTCCGCGACGCCCTCGAGCTCGACCGCGAACGAGCGTTGGTGGCCCGCCCCGCCCTCTGGCTGACGTCGTTCCTCGACGAGCGACCGGCGCCGCTCACCTTCACCCTCGACGAGGCCCAGCTCCAGGCCGGCCTCGACGACCTCGGCGGCAACGCCGAGTCGACCGAGCCCTCGGTGGTGCCCACCGGCGACGGCTTCGGGATCGTCAGCGGGAGCGCCGGGCGCCAGATCTCCCCCGAGGGCGTCGGCGACCGCCTCGTCCAGCTGGCCGAGGAGGGGGCGCCCCTCGTGGTCGACGCCGACACGGTGGACGCCGACCCCGACGTGAGCGATCAGGAGGCCCAGCAGCTCGCCGACGCCCTCACCGCCGGCACGGCCGACGGCCTGGCGGTCACCGCCGGCGACCAGAAGGTCACGGTCCCGGCGCCGACCGTCCGCTCGTGGGTGGGCTCGGAGGTGGCCGACGGCACCATCACCGCCACGCTCGACGCCGAGAAGGCGCTGGCCGACCTCCAGCAGCTCCTCCCCGGCACCACCGAGGCCAAGGACGCCTCGTTCACCGTGGCCGACGGCGCCGTGCAGCTGATCCCGAGCGTC
>ERZ795053.5690-NODE-5690-length-12765-cov-3.993076_pt1 | contig 12765 bp, 7 predicted proteins | sample MGYA00375137_ERZ795053 | MGnify/ENA primary metagenome ERZ795053 (study PRJEB30182, sample SAMN05720284) | activated sludge metagenome | isolation source: Anaerobic digester | place: Hong Kong | collected 2014-12-17 ... | reverse complement strand
TGATCCCGCGAATTGAGCGCCTGATCGAGGTCGTGCTGGCTCAGGTCGAACCGCGTTGGGTCCGCCATATGCGGGCGAGGGACGCCATGGCCCGGGTGCGCATCATTCGCTCGGCGATCGTCGGCCACCTCTACCGCACCGCTCCTGGATCGCCCGAACGGCAGGCCATGTGGAGGGACATCGAGCATCTCTATCTTGTGCAGTTGCTCTACTGTTATCCTCCCGGTTATTTGGAGGAATCCTGCGTGACCAATGACCGTCTGCTCGAAATTGTGGAGCATTTTGAGGAGGATCTCACCGATGTTTCCCGTCCTCATCCGCCGATGCGCGCCGTCGGCTGGGTGGGCGAAGCGCTGCCGGTTGAACCGTTTCCCCGGCGTCCCCCCCGGCCTGATCCCTGGACCTCGGAACTAAAAACCCGGATGGAATCCCTGCGCGTCGCCAGCCTGAAAAACCCCTGACATTGAACTCCCTCCACCGCGGGTTGATCGGAAGGGGATCTGCGAGGGGCGGGAACCGGCAGTAGAGGAGGTGCGGTTTCCATGAGGGCCTCAGAATCCTGCCCATGCCGGGACCAGTTCGCTCTCAAAACAGGAAGGCTCGGACCAAAGATTCGTTCCCTTTCCAAGGAAGGCAGTGGTGGCGTCGAGGCGCAGTCTGCTTTATCATGAGCCGCCTACCAACCATCAACCACCCCACGCGCCCATGGTCACTCGCCGTCTTGTTCTCCTTCTTTGTCTTGCGATGTTTCCTTTTGCCGCCTTCAGCGCCGAAAAGGAAAAGAAGCCGGCCCGGCCGCAGCCGCCGACCCGACCATTTGACGCCCCGGGGGCTCCCAAATTCGTCCGGCTGGATGGAAAGCCCGGTGTGAATCCTCCTGTGGATGCCGAAGGCGATTTCGTGCTGGGTCCCGACTATGCGGCAGCTCCTGAGACCAAGGCCGTCGAGGGGGTGCCCCAAGGAAAGGTGTCGCAGTTCACCATGGCATCGAAGGATTGCAAACTGTTCAACCCCGGGATTGCCCGGGAGGTCTTCGGGACCGTCGATCCCGGTAATCCCAAGACCCTGATCGTGGAGACTCATCCGATCGATTACCAGCGCACCGTCACCGTCTATGTCCCGGCGCAGTATGTGCCGGGCACCGAAGCGCCGTTCCTCGTCACCCATGATGGCCCGGGGATGGGGCGTCCGGACATGAATCTCGCGCGCATCCTCGACAATCTGATCGCGCAGCACCGGGTTCCCGCCATGGTCGCGGTCATGATCTCGAGCGGTGGGGGCGACGCCCAGGGGCACGAGCGCGGGCGTGAATACGACACGATGTCCGGCTTGTATGCCGAGTTCATTGAGCAGGAAGTGCTGCCTCTGGTGGAGAAACAGGCCGGCGTCAAGTTGACCAAAGACCCCGAGGGGCGCGCGACAATGGGCAACAGTTCCGGTGGTTCTGCGGCTCTGATCATGGCTTGGTACCACCCCGAGTGGTATCATCGCGTGCTGACCTTTTCAGGGACCTTTGTGAACCAGCAATGGCCCTTCAACCCTGAGACGCCCGATGGCGCCTGGGGGTTTCACAGCACGCTCATTCCCGGGAGTCCACCGAAGCCCCTCCGGATCTGGATGGCGGTGGGGGACCGGGATTTGCTCAATCCCAACGTTATGCGCGACGGCATGCATGACTGGGTGGAGGCGAACAACCGCATGGCCACGGTATTGAAGGCCAAGGGGTATCATTACCAGTATCTCTATTGTCTCAATGCCGGGCACGGCGTGGGAAATGCCAAGCCGCAAATCCTGCCCCATGCGCTGGAGTGGCTTTGGCAGGGATACCCGATCGCGAAGACTCCGTGACTTCGGTGGGTTGTCTGGGTGCGCCACTACTTGAGGGAGAGGAGAAGGTTCCAATCCACCAATCGCACCGAGTCCGGCTCCGGTCCGGGCTTCGGGAATGGGATGTCATTCCGCCTTGCCGAGGGCTCCGAGGGCCTCGCGGGCGGCTTTGCGGTGGACTTCCTCCACCGCCGGATCGACCAGCATGGCCTGGTAGACCGCTCTGGCCTCGTCCTTCCGGCCGGCGGTGGCAAGCAGTTGACCACGGGTGATCAGCATGGTTCCGCGCCAGGTGCCGCGCAGGCCGTCGAACTTGATCTTGTCGAGGGTGGCTGCGGCTTCGTCGAACCGGCCTTTTTCTCCCAGCAGTTTTACCGCGAGCTGCACCGCCCGGTAGTAGGTGGCGCTGCCGTTGTAGCGGGTCATCGCGGTGATATTGGCATAGGCATCGATGGCCTTCCCGGGGTCCCTCAGATTGTTCTCGCGGTTCGTGCCGAGAGCCATCCAGACATCGATGAGGACCTTTTCATCCGTCAGGTGGTCGAGTGCCCGGAGCAGGTCGGCTTCGGCCTTCGTTCCCTCTCCCGATTCAGAGTAGGCACGGCCCCGCGCGAAGTAGCCATCCCCCGCTTTCCAGAACGGCCAGGCGCCGATGTCTTCGGTGCCGAATTTGGTGATGACCTCTCCCGCCTTCCGCTGTGCCAACCGGTTCAGCATGTCGACGGTTTTGCGGACTGCCTCGACAGGAATCCGCGCGGCCAGTTCATCAGCGAGAGGGGCGTTTTTCAGACTCCGTGCGCTGGCGGCGGCGAGCTCGAGGACGGCGGCTTTTTGGAATTCGGTGGCGTCCTTGCGCTCCGCAAGGGAGGTGAAAAGGGGCAGCGCTTCGGCGTGACGGCTGCGGAAGGCGAGGTCGGACGCGGTGCGGAAATCCTCCAGAAAATCATTCTCCAGCGTCGCCGCTTCGAACTTCGTGGACTTGCCGTCATAGAAATGAGCGAACTTCATCACGTCATGAAAGTTCCCGACTCCAGTGGGGGAGAAGGCGGAGAGTTCCGTGCCGTTTTCGCGGATGCGCTGCCGGCAGACATTCAAATGCCAGGGCAGGCTGGGGATCGGCTTTCGCCCGATGATCTGGTGCAGGGGATCGTTCTCATCCTCCGTCACCGGAATGCGGATTTCGATGGTCCAACGACCATCGGCAATGTTCGTCACCACCTCAGCCTGTGAGTCCCAACCGAACCCCAGCGACTTTCCAGCGCCGCGATCCAGATCGGTGAGGACACCGGAGGGACTGATGGCGATCTGGTAGTAGGAATGGGATTCGGTCTCCAACAGGATCTCCACCACATCGCCGTACCAGAGGGCGGAATCATCCTCGTTGGTGCTGGTATTGTTGGGTTTTTCTCCGGAGGGTTCGTCGCACTCGATCGCGAAGTAGAGATTGCCGCCCCACCATCCGGATTTGATGGAAGTGCCGTAGACGGGCTGGCGTCCGGTTTGCAGTTCCCGCAGCTTGCCGGTTGCGGCAACCGGGCATCTGTGCCAATAGGCATCATCGAGCTTCCCGTCAATGACGATGCCCGGCGCATCGCCCACCAGCCGGAGGGCTGGAACGGGGCCGCGTTTCTGCCCGAGTTGCGTGCTCTTGTTGCGGAGTCCTTTGAGGTAGTCATCGATCAGGGCAATCCGTTTGGCGCAGACCGGGTCGCCAATCGCCGCCTTTTTTGCGATGGCGAAGAGATCGAGCGCCCGGTCCGCCTTCGCCTTGTCCTCTTCCATATCCTGCCAGTTTGCTTCGCAGAAGGTGAAGAACTCGAGCATCTCCTGCTCGGCGGGGCCGTAAAAGAGGTGGCAGTACTCACGGAACATCGCATCCACATCCGCATCTTTGCCTCCCCAATACATGCGTGCTGTGAAATATACGGGAAAGTGGTTGTAACCGATCGCGACCTTGTCAAAATCCTGCCGCATGCTAAGCCAGATGTCCTCCCCCTGGGAAATGCCTTTGGTGGCGTTGACGGTATCGCCAAAGGCATGCGGGACATACGATGGCAGGTACCAGCCCCGGTCGGTGAAAGGATAGTTCTCGAAGATCAGGATTGGATTGACGGTCTTTTTGAGCCAGGCGGCCCGCAGCGCCGCGGGGGCGGAGTCGCCATCGCCCTTGCTGAGACCGACCCATTTGTTGACGGGGCGGCGCCCCCCCACGATGCAGACCAGCACGTTGGGTTCCAATTGGTCGATTTTCAGTGGCGGCAGGGTGTAGGAGCCATAGGCACAACAGAGGATTTTTTTGGCGGGATGAGTCTTGCCGACCTCCTTGGCCACACGGTTGACGAAGTCCCAGACATAATCCGACAAATGCCCGCGATCGGCGCGGTCCGGCGTGTCCTTGCCTTTGCAGAGATCGCATTGGCAGATCGACGTGTAGCCATCCGGTGGCATGATCGAGACGGACTCCAGATCGTAGTGGTCAAATTGGGCGCGGGCATATTTCACCGTTTCCTGGAAGAGTTCCTCATTGGAATAACAAAGCTGGTTCAGCCTCTGTCCGGGTTGAGTTTGGCGTTTGCCCCCGTAAAGGGCGAACCATTCCGGATGGGCGGCCAGAATCTCGTCGCGGTGCGTCATGCGATCCATGCCGTGCGCCACCTGGAGGCCGTTCGGATCGCGCAGCCCCAAATGCATCGCCCACAGGGCCGTGTCGTATCCATTGGTGCCAAACCGGACATTGAAACGCCGCACTGGAAAATCCGGCTGGACGGTTTGGTCGATGTTCGGAAGGGGCAGGGTTTTCAAGGACGGCACCATCTCGCCGAGCTCCCCGGGGAGATACCAGCGCATGCCGAGGCTGCGCAGATACCCGCAGACGGCATTGAAGGAACCGCGCTCATCGAACCCCCAGAGGTCCAGAGTCTCGTTCTTTGCTGTCGTGGCCCCTTCCGGCTTGCCGATGGTGCCGGGCAGGCGGATACGGTTTTTGTACATGCCGCCATTGGGCACGCCCCATTGGGCGCCCGTGATCTTGTCCCATTCCCTTTGCAGCCATCCACTGGCGACGCCGTCGTTGTTCTTCGCCCAGGGTTCGATCGGGACAAAGTCCGAGTCATCCCCGAGCAGGGCCAGCCAGTCGCCGCCGGACACGATCCGGTAGGCCCCGTATTTCAGATCCACCGGGGTCAGCTTCAGGGCATCGGTGTAGGGGCTGCGGCCGACGAAAATCCTCGTGCTCCTGTCGTCCGGTTGGGTCACGATGGGCAGCTTGACCCCGGAAATTTTGGCCACCTGATCCTGCAGTTCCTGAGCCGCGAGGCGGACCGTGCGGGGAGGCGCTTCCGCGATGATGATCCGGGCCCGGGGCTGTCCGTTTTCGACAAGGAAGGCCTCCTGGGCCAGGGTGGTGCCGGGGGGAAGACAGATCAGGAAAAGGAGAACGGGGAGTCGCATGGTCATGGCAAGGGGGCAGTAGGTGAGTTTCAAGGAGCTTTCGTGGCCACGCCCCAGACTTTTTGGATCAGCGCGTGGCCCGCGGGATCGTGCTGTTCCAGCTGGACGCGGTCGTAGGGAAAAAAATCATTCCGGGAGAAGTAAGCCTCCGTGGTCTCGGCAAAATACTCCTGGGGATTGGTCAGCGCATAGGCGCGGTCCATCCGCTTCCGTCCCTCGGAATCCTGCCGTTCGACATGGTCGTAACTGCCGGAGGCTTTGGCTTTCTCATAGGCCGCCCGGACGTCCTCATTGCCGAAGCCCTTCGGCAGGAAGCGGTCGTGATAGGCGTGAGCCAGCTCGTGGAGCGCGAAATTCGGCATCCGGCGGGTCTCGGCTTCGAAGACGCGGGCATTGGTGAACTCGACACCTTTCACCATCACGGGATCCCGACCGTTGCTGGTCAGCCATTCGGCTCCGGGATGGTATTCCGCCCGGGGGGGCGTGTGGGGATACGGCGGTGAAAACCAGAGGGGCACTTTCCGCAGTTCCGAAACGGCGGCGGCGGGCACGACCCGCACGATTTCATCAAGCTGTGCCTTTAGCAGCACCAGGGCGCGTTCCGTGGCTCCCCGGTTTCCCTCCTCCAACAGCTCCCTGCGAATCTGCACGGTCCATCCCGAAATCTCACGGCTTTCGCGGGCATTTGCTTGCTGGTCACGGGCTTCCGCAGCGGCCCGGATCTGAGCCTTGGCCACTTGGAGTCGTTCGGGCCAGACAAAGGTGGGCGCTTTGGAGGGATCGTAGCCAGCCATGTGACCGGTCAGCCGGGTGGCGGGCTTGGTGTATTTCAGTTCGGTGTCGCCGAAGACCTCGCGGCACCTCGCGGCGAGTCCCGGATCGTAGGCAAGCAGTTCGGCGCGGGTGTTGACATGATTGTGGTCATGATCGTTCTCCCGGTTGTTGTCGAACCAGGACTGCACCCCCTCGGCGAAGTATTCATGGTGGTTCACGCTGGCATACTTGCCTTTCCAAAGCCCGGCTTTCATGGCTTGCTGGTAGGTCTCACGCAGCCGGTGGTCGAAAGTCGGATCCACATTGACCATCCCGCGCAGGTGCATGTTGTGGGCGAACTCATGGATCAGGATCGATTCGGCGGCATAGGGATCGCCGGGGTATCCCAGCACATTTTCCTCCGCGCAGGAGCAGTAAGGATCGGTCAGGCTGCCTCCCATGCCGCGGGCCCGTGCGTCCCAGTAGTCCCCGGGGGCGATGTCGGGGAAGTCGGGATGCGGTTCCGTCCCGAGATGGGCCCATTCCGGTTGGCCGGTGGTGAATTCATCATGGGCCAGTATGCAGAGCCGGGCCCCGCTCCGGATCATCGCGGACCGCACATCGGGACGTTTCGCCAACATCATGTCCACAATGAAAGCCGCTTCTTTGAGCGCATAGGGATTGACCCTGCCTGAGGCCACAATGGGAAATCCCTCAGCCTTGACCATCTGGGTGTAAAAGTCGGGAGCCCCGGTCTGGCTCCGCGGGTCGAAACGGAACGCCTGCACCAGCAGCTCGCTGGTCACCACGGATTCTGTTTTGTCCGTCCGGCCCACGATGACGAAACGGTGTCCCAGTGTCGTGGTGATGACGGTGTCTTTCCCGGGTGCCACGGAACCGTTGGCCTCTCGCTGGTCGTGGTCCTGAAGCCAGAAAACATCGATCGGCTGGGAACTGCCATTGAAGATCGCAAGACGAGGACGTTCCGGATTGAGAGGCCCGGAGGGAGTGGAGTGAAGTGGGGCCGTTGTTCCCGCGAACAAGGCCAAGGAGCAAAGCTGGGCAAGGACAGATTTCATGTCTGGGAGGCTGCGGCGCTGCGGTTGGTTCACGCCGGGAGCATTCTACGTAAAATTGGGGTGTTTGTCTCGAAATCAAACATGCGGGAATCAGCCACTTGTTGCGACTGCCGCCGGGGCTGGTCCCTTTCGGGGGATCCGGCCCCTTCTTTTCTCTTGCCGGAGAAGGGGGGATCCGGCTATAAGCGGTCTCAGCGCCACTCCTCTGCTTTGACGATGAACACAACTCTCCGTTGCCCCGGTCAATCCTGTTTGGGAATGCTTCTGCTCCTCGCTGGAGTGTCACCTGCGCAGGAAGTGAACTTGGAGTGGATGTCCGCCGATGCCACCCCCAAATTCCGCTACTACAATCCCCAGCGACTGGCCCTCGGGCCAGCCTCGCCGGCCGGATTGAAAAAAGCTCCCGAGGGCATCAGCAATCCTCTCTACGGGGAAATTCCTTTTGGACCCGCGGAGGCACGTCAAAAAGTCCTGCTCGTGATCGATCAGCCGGCCGGTGGGCCCCAGCGTCTCTGGGTCGACACCAATGGCAACGGCGACCTCAACGATGATCCTCCCGCGGTCTGGGAAGCCCGGACCCGGACCCTCAATGGAAAGGAAAGCACCTCCTATTCCGGGCGGGCGAAACTATCGCTGGAGCGGAAGAACGGACGAAGTGAAGTCCAGATCCAGATCTACCGCTTTGATCCAGCGCAGCGCTCCGATGCGGCGACCATGCTCCTCTATTACCGGGACTGGGGCTATGCCGGGAAGGCGGTGATCGGTGAAAAGACCTATCCGGCGATGCTTGATGATGCGGCCGCCACCGGAGATTTCAGAGGGAAGGAGGGCGACAAGTCCCTGGTCAATCTCCTGCTCGACCTCAATGGGGATGGGAAATACGATGACAGGTCCGAGAAGTTCGATGTCCGCAAACCGTTCAACATCGGTGGAATCACCTACGAAGTGGACGGTCTCACCGCTTCCGGTGAAGACTTGCGGATCATCAAGTCCGACAAGGTGGTCGAAGAAACCAAGCCGGCTCCCACGTTGACCGCTGGCAGTCCGCCGGTGGCCTTTGAAGCCGTCACGACCTCCGGGCAGACCATCCGGTTTCCCGGTGACTACCAGGGCAAAACCGTCCTTCTGGACTTCTGGGCCACCTGGTGCGGTCCCTGCCTGCGGGAACTGCCGGAGATCCGGAAAGTCTATGGGGAGTTCCACGACAAGGGCTTTGAGATCCTTGGAGTCAGCCTCGACAACGCCGACTCTCTGGAGAAGCTGGCCCGATTCACCAAGCAAAATGAAATGCCCTGGCCTCAGATCTGTGACGGCAAGGGCTGGCAGGCAGAAATCGCCGGGAAATACAACGTTCACAGCATTCCCTCGGCCTTTCTTGTCAACGGCACGACCGGGTTGATCACGGCGGCGGGCGCCGAACTCCGCGGAACCGGGTTACGGGATGCGGTGGAGAAAGCGGTCACCGGGAAAACCTCCGCCCCTTCGACTCCGGCAGCGGTCAAAGCCATGCCGGAAGGTGGCACTCCCGGTGGGGCGGCTCCCGTGCGGGTCGAGGATCCGCTCATTGCCAAAGCACAAGATGCCCAAAAAAGCGGGCTGCTGCTTTCCTCCGCAGCCTTTCTGGCCTCCCGCGAATCTCCGACCTCTGGTCCGTTGGATTTGGCCCGGCCTTCGACCGAGCCATTGACTGGGCGGCAGATCGCCCGCCTGGCCAGAGACCGCTACCTTTCCGCAGGATGGTTCTACCGTTGCACCCGCTGCGATCACTGGCATATCAAACTTTCCGGGGCCTACCCGATCGCCGCCGATGCCTTTGCCACAGCCTGGCATCTCAGCGATCCTCCGGATACTCTGAAGGAAGGGTATTTCGTGGCCGTGGACAGCGGTGGCCGGTTCCTCCCGATCGCCGGAGTCATCGCAGGCGATGTCCGCAGCGATTCCATCATCATGAGGCTCAAGGAGGCCGCGCTGAAACCGCTGGCACTCAGCACTGATGTGGAGGTGGGGGACACCGCCTATTGTTTGAGCAATCCTCTGCAGGAAAAGAACTACTTCAGCAGCGGTATCGTGAACCGTTTTCTGGTGAACCGTGACAAGGGAGCGAAATCGGTGGAAGGTGTTCCTCCGTCCGATCTCCGGATGAATGTCAGTACTGACTGGGCGCCCGGCAGCAGCGGGGCGGCCCTCCTTGATGGATTCGGAAATGTGATCGGGCATGTCGCGACCATTTCGCCGCTTCATGAGGGGAATTCCACCACCCCAGCCACCACGGGCGGGAACAAGGGAGGGCGCTTCAACAACGACCCTCTGCTCATTCTCCATGGTGCCATCCCCTCCAGGACGGTGCTCTCCCTTCTGGCGAAATAAGTCCGGCCGTTCGGTTCGGTCAGACGCGCTCCAACTTGATCGGGTAGGTGTTCCCCGAGGCGAACTGGGCGACATAGAGGCTGCCCTCCTCATCGACGGTGAGGTCGTGGGGATGAAGAAAAACCTCCTCCTGGTGTCTCATGGTCTGCAGGTGTCCGTCGTCTCCATAGACAGGAGGGGTTCCGGCGATATTGGAGAGCACCCGGAGGTCCGCATCGAGGACGGAGACGAAGCCCCTGGAGTTCCGGTCCTTGGGCCAATTGTCGGCCAGGTGGGCAACAAAATAGACGCCGTCATGCCGTCTGATCTGGCGGGGATTGCCTCCGGGCAGATCGGTTTTCATCAACTGCCGGCCATCCAAATCCAGACGCAGCAAATACTGTTGGTCGCTCATCGCGATCAGCAGGGTGGGATCCTTCCCGTCGCGCAGGTCCGTCATGCCACCGTGAGGACCCCAGTGGACGATCCCTCCTTCCGCTCCTCCAGAGATGCCTTGCCATTTGCCCGACGCATCATAACGAATGATGTAATCTCGGCCATAGCCGTCGAGCACAAAAAAGCCGCCATCCGGAAGGTGGAGAGTCCAGGAAGGGCGGTACTGGTCTTCCTTCTCGTATTTGCCGGTCTCCTCCGGCCAATGCCATTCCTGGAGGATCTCGCCATCGAGGGTGGTTTTGGCGACGAGGTGTCTCTGCAGGTCCGTCAGATAGAGAACTTCGCGTTCGCCTTCCGTGATGATGGAAAGTCCATGCGCTCCGGGAAAGGCAAGGCCCCACTTGTGGACAAGACGCCCCTTTTTGTCATAGACGATCAGGTTGTTCGCCGTGTGATCGGTGAAGAGGAGGAGGTGTCCTTCGCGGTCCCGCACCATGCCGTGGCAATTTTTCACCGGGGTCGCGTCGCCGAGGACGCCCCAGCCGGGAACGACCCGGTAGCGGTAATTGCCCTGTCCAAGCACCGGAGAAGCCCCAGCCCTCACAAAGGGAAACCCCGAAACGGCTCCGCCGACGGCACTCTGGAGAATTCTACGGCGGCTTGGGCGGGAACGATTCATGATCGGATGGAGGGAGGGCGAAAACGGAAACGTATCACATCATTTCGGTAGCGCGATCAGCTCTGCCTCGATGGCCTTGGCTACCTGGGTGGCGAGGGCCTGGGATCCGGCCGGAGTGAAGTGGACATTCTTTGGCAACTGCAGTTTGTCCAGCTGCGGCTCGCAGAAGGCAAAAAGATCATCCACGGCGATGCCCTTGGCCTGCATGATCTTCAGTGCCGCGGCGTTGTAGCGGCCCGGGGCATCGACCTCACGAAGGGGATTGGTGGTGCCTGGTGCCACCGGGGTGGTGGTCGCGAAAATGAGTCGGGCACCGGTCGCCTCGAGCTTTGCCACGATGGTTTCGAGATTCCGACTGTATTCTTCCACCGTCGCCTGGACGGGATCGCTGGGGGAGTTGGTGTTCTGTGAGGAGCCGGGAGAGGCGACATGTTTCAGATCGTGCAGTCCCCAATTGAAATGGATGACCGACCACTTGTGACCGCTCAGCCACTGGTCGACACTTTTGACTCCCGAGGTCGTGCCGCTGCAATTGACTGGCTTTGTGCCGTCAGGAGAGGAGGGCCGGTAGACGTTGGCTTTGCCCTGTAGCAGCGCTCGCACCTGTAGCGTGTAGCCGATGGAGATCGAGTCTCCCAGGATGAGGACGTTGGGTAGGCTGGGATTGGGGGTGAACGTCCAGTTCACTCCCTTTTTTACCTCGGCACGGGAACCGGCCTCGGGTTTTGCCTTGGTCGGGGACGGATCGGCCGCGGTGGATAGGCGGGTGGTCAGCAGGAGAGCCGCGACCATCGTGAGGGCGTTGCAGAGGGGCGTTTTCATGGCTGGAGAAGGGGCGGTGGGGTGAGGGTGACGGTATGAGTGCCGTGGAAGCCGTCCTTCGTCAAAGGCAAATCAATGCTTTGGGGCTTCGAGGAGACATCCAACGACTGGGGAACCTACGCAGTTCGGCAGTATCAAGAAGCAGCGAACCCGGATGTGGGCGTGCCGGAAACACCGGAAAAAAGCAGGAATTGACAAGTTGGCGGGCTACGGAAGGACAAAGTGCTCCGCCTTGAGCCAGAAAAGAAGATCGGCGAACCAGGGATGATCCGTGCCGATCAGCCCGGTGCCGTGATCCCCGCGCTGATAGAGGTGAAACTCGTGGGGAATGCCGTTCCGGGCGAGAGCGGCCTCGAAGAGTTGTGCGTGTTCCACGGGCACCAACTTGTCCTCCGTGGTGTGCCAGAGAAAGCAGGGAGGCAGACCGGGACCGACCTGGAGTTCACTGGAAGTGTGGCGCAGGAGGGACTCCCCCGGATGTTCCCCAAGCAGCATCCGCCGGGAGGTTTCGTGCGGCTTCGTGATCATGCTGATCACCGGATAGCAGAGAATGGCCAGATTTGGCCGGGCACTCACGGTGGACACTTGTCCGGCGATTTCCCCATCCTCCGGGTGATTGATCAGGGTGGACACAAGATGGCCGCCGGCGGAGAAGCCCATCGCTCCGATCCTTTGGGTATCGATTTTCCACATCGTGGCATTCCGCCGGATGCGGCGCATGGCTTCCACCGCATCCTGCAGTTGCGCAGGATAATGGTAACCCGCGCTTCCCAGGCGGTAGCGAAGCACGAATGCGGTGAGTCCCTGATCATTGAGCCAGAGGGCGAAAGGTTCCGCCTGCCCTTCGTAGATGCCGGAATAGCTTCCGCCAGGAACCAGCAGAACCGCCGCCCCCGAGGATTTTGCGGGCAAATAGGGCGTCAAGGTTGGAATGTCTTTGGGCGCAGTGCCGAGGGCTCCGGGAGCGCCGCTCGGCCAGAGGGGAAGGGGTGTTTCCCCTGCCGCCCTGACCCCGGTGTGACAGAGCAGGAAGAGACAACCAAGGGCAATGGGCGGGAGTTTCATGCAGGTGGAAAGGAGGGGTGCCCGAGGGAACGGGTTACTTGGGTTGACGGGGCCAGCTTTCATTTTCAGGGGAATAGGGCAGGGCATCTTCCAGGTCGGGGATGCCATCACCGTCAGCATCATCCGGGTGCCGATGCGGCCACTCCGGAGGAGGCTGGCTACCAATCGCCTGCCACAGTGCGCGGGCGAATTCGCCGCGGGTGAGGGGATCCGGGAGCGTGGAAGCCATCTCATAGGCATCACAAAGGCTGATCACGGAGGCGCGCCACGCGAGGGTGGCGGGCTCGTCGGGCCGGAAATCCACCTCCCTCCGGGACTGCGGGAAGAGGCCGCGTGCGGCGAGACGAT
>ERZ795053.5689-NODE-5689-length-12765-cov-4.779150_pt1 | contig 12765 bp, 9 predicted proteins | sample MGYA00375137_ERZ795053 | MGnify/ENA primary metagenome ERZ795053 (study PRJEB30182, sample SAMN05720284) | activated sludge metagenome | isolation source: Anaerobic digester | place: Hong Kong | collected 2014-12-17 ... | reverse complement strand
GCCGACGCCTCGGTCGTGACCCCCAGGCTGAGGAACGGGACCTTCAGGCGCGCGCTGCGGGCCATGAGCACGAGGTCGCAGTGGAGCAGCATCGTGAGCCCGATCCCGACGCCGATGCCGTTCACGGCGGCCACGATGGGCTTCGGGAACGCTTCGAGCACCGGCATGAGCCGCTGGTAGCCGGGCTCCTGGTCGGCGAACACCGATGGGTCGGCCATCTCGCCGAGGTCTTGGCCGGCACAGAAGCCGCGGCCGGTGCCGGTGAGCACGACGCAACGGACGTCGTCGTCCTCGGCCGCTTCCGCGAGCGCAGCGGTGAGCTCGTACCAGAGCCGCTGGTTGAACGCGTTGAGCTGGTCGGGTCGGTTGAAGGTGAGCACCCGCGCGCCGGGAAGGTCGTCGACCAGCAGCACGGGCTGGTCGGAGGCATCGTCGGGGGAGGGGGCGGCGAGGTCGGTCACGTCGGGCGACGGTAGTTGGTGACGATGAGTCGGCCTGTAGGCGGGGTTCTGTCCTCGGGTCCGTTGCCGGGGTCCCGATGGATGGCCATCCATCTGTGCGGCCCACCTGAGGGTCCCTCCGGAGAGGGGCGGACGAGCAGCCCTGCCCTCGATTCGGCCTTGCTCCCGGTGGGGGTTGCCGAGCCGGCCAGGTCGCCCTGACCGCTGGTGCGCTCTTACCGCACCGTTTCACCCTTGCCTGTGCCTCCCGGAGGAGGCCATCGGCGGTCTGTTCTCTGTGGCCCGATCCGTGAGGTCGCCCCCACCTGGCTCGCGCCAGCACCGTGCCCTGTGGAGCCCCGACCTTCCTCAGCACCGCCGCCCGAGGGCGACGACGCCGCGGCCACCCGGCCGACTCATCGTCACGATCAGCATGCCAGGCGCGGCCGGGGCCGCGCCGAGGCGAGCGTCAGCTGCCGCCGTCGCCCTCGGCCTCGGCGTCGCTCACCAGCTTGGCGTTGTTGCTCACGGCGTCGGTCGACGGGTAGAGCGCCGAGGTGGGCACGGCGCCGTCGCCGCCGTTGGAGAGCAGGGCGGCGCGGCGGGCGGCGCCGGCGGCGATGGCCGCCCAGCGGCCCCGCCACTCCGTGGTGGTGGCGTCGGAGACGACCTGCGTGTACGAGGCGGCGAGCGTGCTCTCGAGCTTGCCCATCAGGCTGAGGATGGCGCCATCGGAGGTCATCTGGTCGGCGACCGGGTCGATCACGTTGGTCTGGACCCACTCGTTGGGGTCGGTGACCTTCTGGTCGGCGCCGTCGACCGCACCGTTGAACGTGTCGGCGAGCTCGGTGTGCTCGCCGGCGATGCGCTCGGCCTGGGCCGACAGCTCGGCGTCGGTGAGCTTCGGGCCGTAGGTGGTGTAGGCGGCGGCCACCACCAGCTCGAGCGAGGCGGCGGTGCGCAGGTTCTGCTGCTCGGTGGCCAGCTCGACCTCGGACGGCTCGCCCAGGGGCACCGTGGGGGTGACCAGGGTGGTGGTGGGGTCGACGCCGGACTGGCCGGACTTGCTGTTGTCCTTGGTGCCGCAGGCGGCGAGGAAGGCGGTGGCGGCGGCGCCGAGGCTGCCGGTGAGCAGCAGCTGGCGGCGGGAGGCGCTGGCGTCGCGGTCGGTGGGGGTCATCGTGGTGCTCCTGTGCGTCCGGCGCTCAGTTGGCCGCGGTCGTGGTCGTCTCGCCGGTGCTGTCGCCCGCATCGGGGGCGTCGCTCAGCGGGATCCCGCCCTCGTCGCTCGCCTCGGCGGGGGTGAGCTCCTCGAAGGTCGCGCCGCTGTCGATGCCGAGCAGGGCGGCCTGCTGCGACTCGGTGGCCACGACCTGGGCCACGGTGCGGCCGGTGATGGGGTCGCGCAGCAGGGGCACGGCCGAGAGGTGGGTGGCGGCGAGCGTCTCCTCGAGGCCGGCCAGCACGCCGAGCACGGCCTCCTGGCTGCCGGCACCGCCGATGGAGCCGGTGAGCTGCTCGACCAGGTCGGCATCGGCCCGGGGGGCCGGGTCCTCGTCGCCCAGCAGCGTGGTGAGGGTGTCGGCCGTGGCCTGGTGGTTCATCTGGAACTGGCGGGCCCGGTCGGTCCAGGTGGCGTCGAGCTGCCCGCTCCGCAGCGCCAGGAGGTAGGCCTGGACGGCGGCGAGCTCGTAGGGCGTGGCGAACGAGGCGAAGGCCGCGTCGGTCAGCTCCGAGTCGCCGGCCTGGGCGCCGGCCCACGGCGCGGCCCCCAGCGTCGGGGCGACCACCGCACCCGCCGTGACCAGGGCACCGATGCCCGCGGTGCGGGCCAGGAAGGTCCGGCGGGTGGTGCCTGCAGTCGGTTGCGTCGACCGGTCGATCGGCACGCGGGTTCCTCCTGTGGGATGACGGTTTCGGGGGCGCGGCGGGCGCCGAGGTGGGTGGCACCGAGGGTGCCCGGGGGCAAGCATGCTCAGCGCGACGGGGTCGCGTCCAAGCGAGCGAGGCGGCGCCGAGGTTAGAACGAGATGGCCGACAGGTCGGGGAACCACCGTCGGGCCCGTTCGAGGGTGTCGGCCCAGCGCTCGCGGTCGAACGAGCCCACCGGCTCCACCACCGTGGCGGGCGCCCAGGTGGCGGCGATCTCGTCGTCGCCCGACCAGGCGCCCACGGCGAGGCCGGCGGCGAAGGCGGCCCCGAGCGTGGTGGCCTCGCGCTCGGGTGACACCTCGATGCGGCGCTGGGTGGCATCGGCGAGGGCCTGCAGGAACGTCGGGTTCGCGGTCATGCCGCCGTCGACGCGCAGGGCCCCCAGGTGGGCGCCGCTGTCGGCCTCGGCCGCCTCCACCAGGTCGGCGGCGCGCTGGGCGACGCCTTCGAGCACGGCGCGCACGATCTGGGGCCGGCCGCTGCCGCGGGTGATGCCGAGCAGCGCGCCGCGCGCGCCGTAGTCCCACACGGGGGCGCCGAGCCCGAGCAGGGCCGGCACGTAGGCCACCCCGTCGCTCGATGCGCACTGCTGGGCCACCTCGTGGGAGTGCGCGGCGGAGTCGATGATGCCGAGGTCGTCGCGCAGCCACTCCACGTTGGTGCCCGCGGCGAGCATCACCGCTTCGAGTCCCCAGCGGCGCTCGCCACCCACGCCGCGGGCGACGATCGGGAACGTGCCGCCGCTGCCCTGGGTGGCGAACGCGGGGCGCTCGTCGAGGCAGACGTCGAGCATGCCGCCCGTGCCGAAGGTGATCTTGGCCTGGCCGTGGCGGACGCAGCCCTGGCCGAGCAGCGACGCCTGCTGGTCGCCGAGGATGCCGGCGATGGGGGGCGATCCGGGCAGGGCGGTGGCCTCGCCGACGACACCGATCGAGTCGACCACCGCGGGCAGCGAGCCCTCGGGCAGCTTCAGCACCTCGAGGGCCCGGTCGTGCCACGCCGACTGGTCGTCGCTGCGCAGGCCGTAGAGGGCAGCGTTGGTGGCGTCCGTGACGTGCACCGCGCCCTGCGAGAGCGTCCACGCGACCCAGGAGTCGACCGTGCCGACGCACAGGTCGCGGCGGCGGTCGGGGTCGGCCTCGTTCCAGAGGTGGGCCGCCTTGGTGGCGAGCAGGTTCGGCGCCAGGCGCAGCCCCTCGCCGGCGAGCATCAGGCAGTCGATGACCGTGCGGAGGTCCTGCCAGCCCAGCCCGGGGCCGACGGGCTCGCCGGTGGCCCGGTCCCACACGACCGTGGACGCCCGCTGGTTGGCGATGCCCACGGCGTCGACCGTGCCGGCGTCGGCCGCCGCGGCGCGCGCCACCTCGAGCACGGCGGCCGCCATGCCGGCGGCGTCGAACTCGACCATGCCGGGGGCGGGCGACGACGGCAGCACCTCGCGGTGGTGCGACGACGTCACGCCCTCCTCGGGGGTGACCACCGCGGCGCGCACCCCGCTGGTGCCCACGTCGACGACGAGCAGCTTCACGATCCCTCCGGCGGGCTGGTAGCGACGGAGCGGCTCGCCCGACGGCGCGCTCCGATCTGGGCGCCGGCGGTGCCGACGCAGGCGGCGAGCAGGGCGAGCAGCACGATGCCCACCGGGCGGACCGGATCGCCCCGATCGAGGCGCCCGGCGATGGCGATGAGCTCGACCGGCACGAAGGCCACGAGACCGGCGATCGCTCCGTGGCGGGCCGGCTCGCTCGGCGCGTTGGCGCCCGCCGCGATGCCGGCCACGAGGAAGCCGAGCACGACGACGAGGAAGGTGAGGGCCACCAGCCCGTCGCTCACGTCGTCGCGTCCGCTCAGCGCCGAGTTGGCGAGGGCGCCCGGGAGCGCGAGCAGGTTGCCGTACGCCGCCCCGCGCAGGATGGCGAGGCGGTCGTAGCGGCCGGAGCCGGCGGCGTCGGTCACCGGCTGCTCACGCCCCCGGCCAGGCCTCGCCGCCGAACGGGTCGGGGAGGCCGAGCTTGCCGGGGTTGCAGATGCCGTGCGGATCGAGGGCGGCCTTGATCGAGGTGAGCACGCCGAATCCCTCGCCTAGCACCTCGGGGAGGAACCGAGCTCGGTTGAGGCCCACGGCGTGGTGGTGGCTGAGCGAGCCGCCCTCGGCCAGCACCGCCCGGGTGCCGGCGTCCCACACCGCCCGGTAGTAGGCCTCGCGCTCGTCGGGCGCCACCTGGGCGGCGAAGGTGAAGTACAGGCAGGCGCCCGTGAGGTACGAGTGCGACTGGTGGGCCGAGGCGGCGAGGGTGCCGGGCACGGCCGAGATGGCGGCGACGGCGGCCTCGTAGATGGCGTCGAGCTTCGACCAGGGCGCCGAGATCTCCATGGTGTCGACCACGTAGCCCTTGGAGATCAGGGCCTCGAGGGCCGAGACCTCGTTGCGGTGGCCGAACCAGCGCTCCACGAGGGCGTCGTCGAGGCGGCGGGCGCCGGCGCACTCGGCATCGACCACGGCCATGGCCGCGCCCACCATGAGCGTGTCGCCCTCGTCGTAGGCGAGCAGCACGTTGTCGGTGGCCTCGACGCCGAGCTCGCCGAAGTTCCGCTGCGACTCGATGCCGTCGTAGAGGCGCAGCACCGCCACCGGCGCACCCCGCTGGGTGATGCGGCGCATGGCGTCGAGCGCGGCCGAGAAGGTCGGGAAGCTCCAGGCGCCGCGGGCGGTGTGGTGGGGCGTCGGCCAGGCCTGCAGCCAGGCCCGGGTGATGACGCCGAGCGTGCCCTCGGCGCCCACGAACAGGCGGGTGAGGTCGGGGCCGATCGCCTCGCGGGGCTGGCCGCCGGTGCGGACCACGGTCCCGTCGGCGAGCACCACCTCGAGGCCGACGACGATGTCTTCGATCTTCCCGTAGCGGTTCGACAGCTGCCCGGCCCCCCGGCAGGCGATCCAGCCGCCGACCGTCGACAGCGACATGGACTGCGGCCAGTGGCCGACGGTGAGCCCGTGGGCGGCCTGCAGCTCGTCCTCGAAGGCGTCGCCGAACGTGCCGGCGAGGACCTGGACGATCCCCGAGGTGGCGTCGACCTCCTCGATGCCCGACAGCTCGGTCAGGTCGAGCAGCACGCCACCGTGGACGGGCACGGTGCCACCCACCACCGACGATCGCCCGCCGGCGGGCGTGACCGGCACCCGGGCGTCGGCGCACAGGCGCAGCACGGCGGCGACCTCGTCGGTGCTGGTGGGGCGGGCGATGGCCCCGGCCACCTGGCCGACCTTGCCCTCGGTGGCCCACACCATGGCGAGCGGCCACCAGTCCCGGCTGGCCTCGGCGCGCTCGCCGGGGTCGAGGCGGATGTCGGCGCAGGCCTGGGAGAGGAGGTCGAGGAACCCGTCGTCGAGCAGCACCACCGGGGCCGACAGGCGGCCGGTGGCCTCGGCGGCGCCGCCGGCGATGTCGATCGGCGGTGTGGGGGAACCGGGAGCGGGTGCGAGCGTCATACGGGCCGAACCCTACGACGCGAGGTCGGCGTCGGCTCAGGCCGACGGCAGCGCCGGGACCTGCTGGGTGATGCAGTGGATGCCGCCGCCGCCCACGGCCAGGATCGAACCGATCTCGAGGCCGAACGCCTCCCGTCCCGGGAACTGCTCGGCGATGAGGGCCACCATGTCGTCGTCGGCGGGGTGGCCGCAGGTGGGGACGACGACGAAGCCGTCGCCCACGTACAGGTTGAGGTACGGCACGGCCACGCGCTGGCCGTCGCGCTCGACGAACGGGAGCACCGGCACCTCCACGGTCTCGATTCGTTCGCCCCGGGCGTCGACGTGGCCCTCGGCGACCCGGCGGTTCACGTCCATCCGCACGAAGTCGTCCTCGGTGGGGTCGTCGCAGCCCTGCACGAGCAGCACGCCGGGGCGGGCGAAGGCGGCGACGTTGTCGACGTGGCCGTCGGTGTCGTCGTCGAGCGCGAGGCCGTAGGGCAGCCAGAGCAGGGCGTGCAGGCCGAGCGCGTCGCAGACGGCGTCCTCGATCTCGGTCATCGTCAGCGACGGGTTCCGGTTGGGGTGCAGGAGGCACTGGACCGTGGTGGCCCCGGTGCCCTCGCCGTCGACGGTGATGGAACCACCCTCGAAGACCAGCGGGATCGTGCGGGCGGGGTGGCCGGCGTGGGCGGCCCAGGCGGCGGCCACGGCGGCATCCGCGTCCCAGGGGGCGAACTTCTCGCCCCACCCGTTGAAGGTGAAGTCGAGGGCGACGCGCTGGTCGCCGTCGAACGCGTAGATCGGGCCGCTGTCGCGGAACCAGGAGTCGTCGATGGGCAGCTCGACCACCTCGATGGCGCCCCCGCAGGCCTCGGCCGCGGCCGCGCCCTGGCCGGGAGGGGCGATCATCGACACCGGCTCGAAGCGGGCGATGGCCCGGGCCAGCTCGGCGTGGGCGTCGCGGGCCTCGTCCATCAGTGCGCCCGGGTAGATCTCCGCACGGCACGGCCAGCAGATGACGGTGCGCTCGTGGGGCGCCCACTCGGCGGGCATGCGGGCCCGGCCCATCAGTTCGACGCTCCCGGGTGCCGGTGCTCGCCGTCGAGCGTGAGGAGCGGGCCGTAGAGGTCGGGCCGGCGATCGCGGAACAGGCCCCAGGCGGCGCGGTCCGCCGCCAGCTCGTCGAGGTCGAGGGTCGCGGTGAGGATGGCGTCGGCGTCGCGCGGGGCCTCGGCCACCTTGGCGCCGGTGTGGTCGGTGATGAACGACGAGCCGTAGAAGGTGATCTCCCGCTGGCCGTCGGCGCCCACCTCGTGGCCGTACCGGTTGCTCGCCACCACCGGCACGAGGTTGGCCGCGCTGTGGCCCTGCATCGTGCGCTGCCAGTGGCCGCACGAGTCCCAGGTGGGGTCGGGCGGCTCCGACCCGATGGCGGTGGGGTAGAGCAGCACCTCGGCGCCCAGCAGGGCCATCGCCCGGGCGGCCTCGGGGAACCACTGGTCCCAGCAGATGGCGAGGCCCACCACCCCGTGCCGGGTGCGCCAGGCCCGGAAGCCGGTGTCGCCGGGGGAGAAGTAGTACTTCTCCGTGTAGCCGGGGCCGTCGGGGATGTGGCTCTTGCGGTAGCTGCCGAGGGCCGTCCCGTCGGCGTCGATCACCACCACGGTGTTGAACCGGGCCGGGCCGGCCTGCTCGTACACGTTGCACGGCAGCACGATGCCCAGCTCGGCGGCGAGCGCCTGGAATCGCTCGACGGTGGGGTGGCCCGGGAGCGGGCGGGCCCGGGCCAGGTGCTCGGGGAGCTGGTCGATGCAGAAGTACGGGCCCTCGAACAGCTCCGGGACGAGCACCAGCTGGGCGCCCTGGGCGGCGGCGGCCCGGATGCGCTCCTCGGCGGCCGCCACGTTGGCGCCGGCGTCGGCGACCATCGACATCTGCACCGAGGCGACCGTGAGCTCTCGCATCGTCGCGACGGTACCGGCGCCCGTGCCGGTTCTGCAGCGATCCGTGGTCGCCGGACGACCGCTCACCGCGGCAGAAGGGATGCCGAGGCGTCCTGCAGCGGCCGGTGGCAGCCCACGACCACCGGCCGCCGCAGGACGGGAGGGCCGCTCAGGTGGCGGCGATGGCGGCCAGGGGGTCGAGGCGGGCGGCCCGGGCCGCCGGGCGCAGGGAGGCCACCACGCCGGCCAGCCCGCCGAGCACCGCCACCACGGCGAGGGCCCCCGTCGGCGTGGCGAACACCAGCAGCGAGTCCGGCCCCGCCGAGGCGATGAGCGCCCACGCCGCGCCGAGCCCGGCGACGAGGCCGAGCACGGTGCCGAGCACGGCGATCAGCACGGACTCCCAGCGGACCATGGCCCGGGTCTGGCCCCGGCTCTGGCCCACCGCTCGGAGCAGGCCGAGCTCGTGGGTGCGCTCGATGGTGCTCAGCGAGAGTGTGTTGGCGATGCCGATCAGGGCGATGACGATCGACAGGGCGAGCATCCCGTACACGAGCACGAGCACCTGCTGCACCTGGGCGGCGAAGAGGTCCAGGTACTCCTGGCGGTCGCGGACGACCACCCCGGCCCGACCGTCGAGCGCGGCCTCGAGGGCTCGGCGGCCCTCGTCGAGGGAGACGCCGTCGGCGAGGTCCACGATCACCGAGCCGTCGCGCACGTCGACGCCCTCGTCCTCGAGGAACGACGTCGACATCAGGGCGTCGCCGGCGATCTCCTCGTTGTCGTAGATGCCGCGGACGACGACCTCGCCCGAGGTGCCGGCGACCGAGCGCCACGGCACCCTCGAGCCGATCGTCCACCCCTCGTCGCGGGCGACGCCCTCGGCGACCGCCATCGACGGGCCCTGCACGTCGGCCAGGTCGCCCTCCACCATGCCGACGTCGACGATCCGGCCGGCGACGGCGAGGTCGCTGGCCGACACGAAGATCTGCCGACCGCCGATGTCGAGGGGGGCGTAGCCCAAGCCGGCGGCCGCGTCGACCTCAGGGAGGGCGGCGACCTCCCGGGCGACGTCGGTGTCGAGGTCGCCGAAGCCGCTCCCGGCCGAGACCACCAGGTCGCCGCCGAAGCTCTCGTCGGCGAACCGGTCGAGCCCCGCCTGCAGGGACGAGGCGAACACGGTGAACAGCGCCACCACGGCGACGCCGATCATGAGAGCGGTCGACGTGGCTGCGGTGCGTCGGGGGTTGCGGACGGCGTTCGTGCGGGCCAGGTCGCCGGTCACGCCCCGGAGGCGCAGCGGCGCGCCGAGCACGCCGCCCACCGGGCGGGCGAGGGCCGGGGCGAGCACGGCGACGGCGATGATGGCGAGCCCGGCGCCGAGGCCCGAGCGGGCCAGGGACGTGTCGGCCACGCCCCACCCGATGAGGGCGACGCCGAGGGCCGCCATGGCGAGCCCGACGCCGGTGCGCACCCGACCGGCGCCGGTCCGGTCGACGCTGACGTCGCGGAGGGCGGCGATCGGTGCGGTCCGCGAGGCGCGCACGGCCGGGCCGAGGGCGCACAGGACGGTGATGAGGGTGCCGACGCCGAGCCCGACGACGATCGTGCCGAGGCCGAGCTGGAGGGGCCCACCCACGTCGAGGTCGAAGGCCCCGAGCAGGGCGCGCAGCCCGGCGGCGACGCCGAGCCCGGCGACGGTGCCCAGCGCGGCCGAGCCGAAGCCGACGATGAGGGCTTCGACCAGCACGGCGCGGAGCGTCTGGCCTCGGGTGGCGCCCAGGGCGCGGAGCATGGCGCTCTCGCGGGTCCGCTGCGCCACCAGGATCGAGAAGGCGTTGTAGATCGAGAAGGCGGCGACCACGAGGGCGATGAGGGCGAACGAGAGCAGGATCGGTCGCAGGGCGTTCAGCAGCCCAGCCACCTGGTCCTGGTTCTCGGCCTCGAACGTCGCGCGGTCGATGACCTCGGCACCCTCGGGCAGCTCGGCGCGGATCGAGCGCTCGAGCGCGGCGACGTCGGCATCGGGCTCGGCGGCCACCACGATGCGGTCCACCTCGTCGGCCCCGCCGGCGAGGTGCTGGCGAGCGCCTTCGGGGGAGAAGAGGGCGGCGGTCACCCCGCCCTGGGAGTCCTCCCCGGCGAAGGTGGCGGTGCCCACCACCTCGACCGCGACCGGGTCGGGCGTGAGCACGGAGGTCCGATCGCCGATCGCCAGGCCGGCGGCGTCCGCCGACGCCACGTCGATGACGACCTCGTCGGGCCCGGCGGGCGCCCGCCCGGACTCGATCCGGTACGGCGAGAGGTCGGGGTCGTCGATCCAGGTCAGCCCCAGGCGGGGAGGGCCGGGGGTGCCGACCTCGTCCCCGTCGCGGTCGAGGATCACGGCGGTGCCGCGGATGTCGGCCTCGGCGGCCGCGACCCCGGGGGTGGCCCGCACGGCGTCGAGCACGGAGGCGGGCACGCGGCCTCGGAAGGTCTCATCGTCCGCCTCGATCACGCGATCGGAGCGCACCACGAGGTCGATGTCGGCGGACTCGGCCCGGAACAGCCGGTCGAAGCCGGCCTGGAGGCTGGTGGTCTGCACCAGCACGCCCACCAGGAAGGCCACGCCGAGGAGGACGGCGGCGCTGGTGGCGAGGAGGCGCCGCTTGTGGGCGCGGAGGTTGGCGAGGGTCACCTGGAGCATCGGTCAACCCCCCAGCGCCGCGAGGCGGGCGAGGACGTCGTCGACCGTCGGCGAGCCGACGTGGTCCACGATCCGGCCGTCGGCGAGGATCACGGCCTCGTGGGCGTGGGTGGCGGCCACCGGATCGTGGGTGACCATCACGACGGTCTGACCCAGCTCGTCGGCGGCGGTGCGCAGGAACCGGAGGATCTCGGTGCCCGACCGCGAGTCGAGGTTGCCGGTCGGCTCGTCGGCGAAGACGAGGTCGGGCCGGGTGGCGAGGGCCCGGGCGACGGCGACGCGCTGCTGCTGGCCGCCCGAGAGCTCGGCCGGGCGGTGCCCGAGGCGGTCGCCCAGCCCCACCGTCGAGACGATGGCGTCGACCCAGGCGGGGTCGGGGCGGTCGCCGGCGAGGCGCGACGGCAGCTCGATGTTCTCCCGGGCCGTGAGCGTGGGGATCAGGTTGAACGCCTGGAACACGAACCCGATGCGGTCGCGGCGGAGGCGGGTCAGGTCGCGCTCGCGGAGCGATCCGAGCTCGACGTCGCCGATGCGGACCTCGCCCGAGGTGAGCTGGTCGAGCCCGGCGAGGCAGTGCATGAGGGTCGACTTGCCCGAGCCCGACGGCCCCATGACCGCGAGGAAGCGGCCGGTGGCGACGTCGAGGTCCACGCCGCGCAGTGCGTGGACGGCGGTGTCGCCGTGGCCGTACACCTTGGTGGCGGACCGGACCTGGGCGGCGATGGAGGGGGTGGGGGTCGGCGTCGGGGCCGACGTGGGAGCTGCGGTGGTGGGCATGGCTCCCAGGGTGCGGATCGGCGCCCCGGCAGGCCATCCCCCCTGCACCCGAGCCGAGCGGGCGTGCGCCCCCGGTGCCAGGGTGGGGTTGTCCCGACCCCGCGGCCGGGACCGGCGCTCAGGCGCCGAGCGAGGCGTCGAGCGCCGTCTCGGGAAGCTCGGCCGTGGTGCGCTCGAGCTCGACCGCCCGGCGGTAGTCGGCCACCTGCGCGGCCACGGCCTCGTCGTCGAGGCCGAGCACCGGACCGATGAGCGCGCCGACCTCGGCGGCGGCCGCCGCGGACGCGTCGCGAGCGAGCAGGCGGGCGCGGGTGCGACGGCTCAAGACGTCGTCGACCGACCGGGCCATCTCGTGGCGGGCGGCGTAGACCGCCTCGGCCTTGAGGTAGGGGAGGCCGGCCACGAGCGGCTCGCGCAGGGTGGGGTCGGCCTCCGCCAGGGCCAGCACCGTGCGGGCCTCGCCGCCGTAGCGGTTGGCGAGGTGGGCCACCGCAGGGTCGGTGCTCTCGGCCAGGGCGTCGTAGCCCTCGGCGCCGCGCAGGCGCAGCTTCTTGGTGCGCGAGCGCCGGGCGATGCCCGAGACGCGGGACCCCAGCTGGTCGACCACCTCGTCGACCGTGTCGGCCGCCATCTCCCGGTAGGTGGTGAGCTTGCCGCCGGTCACCGACACCACGCCCGAGGGCGAGGCCACCACGGCGTGGCGTCGGGAGAGGTCGGCGGTGCGCCCGCTCGACGCGCTCTTCACCAGCGGTCGCAGCCCGGCCCAGGTGCCGAGGACGTCGCGGTCGGTGATCCCGGTGAACCGCAGGGCGCTCAGCAGGTAGTCCACGTCCTCGCGGGTGACGGGCGGGTCCTCGTTCGGGCCGTCGTAGTCGGTGTCGGTGGTGCCGATGTAGGTGAGCTCGCCCCACGGCACCACGAACACGGCGCGCTTGTCCTTCGGGACGGGCACGACGACGGCGATGTCGTTGCGCACCTTCTCCCACGGCACCGTGATGTGGATGCCCTTGGCCGGGCGGATCGAGTCGGGGTCGTGGCCCTCGTCGAGGGTGCGGACCTCGTCGGACCACACGCCGGCGGCGTTGACGATCGCCGAGCACCGGACCTCGATGTCGCGCCCGTCGGCTCGGACGGTGGCGCCGCTCACCCGGCCCGACGCGTCCTTGGCGATGCCCACGAGCGCCGCGCCGTTCACGGCGACCGCTCCGAACTCGATGGCGGCGGTGCGGGCCACGGTGACGCACAGGCGGGCATCGTCGACGGTGGCGTCGTGGTACAGGTAGCTCGACGCCACCTTGTCGGCCGGCAGCGTGGGCATGTGGGCCAGCACCTCCTCGGGCGAGAGGCGCTCGTGGAAGCGGCCGATCCGGGCCCCGCCGGTCAGGTCGTACATCCACATCGACATGCCGAGGGCGCGGGCCAGCTTCTTGTTGATGACGCCGCCGGAGCCCTTGAAGACGGGGAGCAGGAAGGGGAGGAGCTTCACCAGGTGCGGCGCGTTGTGGATCATGCGCT
>ERZ795053.5688-NODE-5688-length-12765-cov-5.122738_pt1 | contig 12765 bp, 10 predicted proteins | sample MGYA00375137_ERZ795053 | MGnify/ENA primary metagenome ERZ795053 (study PRJEB30182, sample SAMN05720284) | activated sludge metagenome | isolation source: Anaerobic digester | place: Hong Kong | collected 2014-12-17 ... | reverse complement strand
CGCGATCGCCGGCCACCGCACCACCTACGGCCAGCCGTTCCACAACATCGACAAGATCGAGGTCGGCGACCAGATCACCTTCAAGACGCTCCAGGGCACGTTCGTCTACGAGGTCACCGAGCACCTCGTCGTCAGCCCCGACCAGGTCGAGGTGCTCCAAGACCAGGGCGACAACCGGATCACCCTGATCGCCTGCGAGCCGAAGTACTCCGCCGCCCAGCGCTACATCCTGATCGGCAAGCTGGAGGGCCAGCCCGTGCCCATGATCGAGGGCCAGGCCGAGGCGATGGCCGACGCCGCCAAGATCGACCAGGTGTCGATCGACGAGGGCAGCTCGACCCCGCGGGCGTCGAAGCGCCCGGCCGTGCTGTGGGGCCTGGCGGCCGCCGGCGTGTGGCTCGTGACCTGGCTGGCCCAGGTGCTGCTGCGCCGCCGGATGCGCAAGGACGCCGAGCTCACGGGCGAGCCGGTCACCCGGTCGCAGCGGCTCTTCACCTGGGCGCCCTACCTCGTGGGGCTGCCGGTCTTCCTGGTCGTGCTCTACGTGTTCTTCGAGAACTTCGGCCGCCTGCTGCCCGGGAACTACTAGCGCCGTCGCCGGCCCCCCGACCTCGGTAGGTTCGGGCCATGGCACGCGACCGCTCGCTCGACCTGGCCCCCGCTTCGATCCGCGACCACCGGGAGCGGGCCCGCCGCCGGATCCCCCGCCAGCTGTTCGACTACATCGACGGCGGGGCCTACGAGGAGTCCACGATGCGGGCCAACGAGGCCGACCTCGCGGCCATCTCGCTGCGCCAGCGCGTGCTTCGCGACGTGTCCTCGCTGTCGCTGCGGACCACGGTCCTCGGCCAGGACCTCTCGATGCCGGTGGTGCTCGCGCCGGTGGGCCTCGCCGGCATGTTCGCCCCGCGGGCCGAGGTCCTGGCGGCCCGGGCGGCCGAGTCGGCTCGCGTCGCGTTCTTCGAGTCCACCGTGTCGATCGCCGGGATCGAGGAGGTGCGCGCCGCGGTCGGCAACCCGTTCTGGTTCCAGCTCTACGTGATGCGCGATCGCGCCTACGCCGAGGACCTCATGGCCCGGGCCACGGCGGCGGGGTGCCCGGTGCTGGTGCTGACCGTCGACCTGGCCGTGGTGGGCGCCCGCTACCGCGACACCCGCAACGCCATGGTCGGCGAGGTGTCGGCGCTGGCCAAGGCGCGCCGGGGGCTCGACCTGGTGAGCCACCCGCAGTGGATCCGCGACGTCGCCCTCGGCGGGAAGCCCCACACCTTCGGCAACCTCGAGGCCGCGGTGCCCGACGCCCGCACCCCCGCCGACTTCCGGGCGTGGGTCGACGACGGCTTCGACCCGTCGGTCACCTGGGACGACCTCGCCTGGGTGCGTGAGCACTGGAAGGGCAAGCTGGTGCTGAAGGGCGTGCTCGATCCCGACGACGCCCGAGCCGCGGCCGACGCGGGCGTCGACGGCATCGTGGTGTCGAACCACGGCGGTCGCCAGCTCGACGACGTGCCCTCCACCGTGCGGGCGCTCGGGCCGGTGGCCGACGCGGTGGGCGACCAGCTCGAGGTGCTCGTCGACGGGGGCATCCGCAGCGGTCTCGACGTGGTGAAGATGGTCTCGCTCGGTGCCAAGGCGTGCCTGATCGGCCGGGCGTGGGCCTGGGCGGTGGCCGGCGGCGGCCAGGCCGGCGTGGAGCACGTGCTGCGCACGATCCGCGAGGAGATGCAGGTGGCGATGTCGCTCACCGGTGCGCCATCGATCGCCGACCTCGGGCCCGAGGTGCTGCTCAGCGCCCCCTGAACGTCGGCGTCCGCCGGTTCCGGAACGCATCGAGGCCCTCGGCGAAGTCCTCGCTGCCCCACGCCCGGTGGAACGCGGCGTCCACGTCGGGATCGTCCGCCGGCTGCTCCTCGAGCTTGTTCAGCATGAGCTTGTGGCCGGCGATGGTGAGCGGGGCGAGCGCGGCGATCTGCTCGGCCCAGACCAGGGCCTCGGGCAGGGCGCCCTCGCGGTTGATGACGCCGAGCCGCCGGGCGTCCGCGCCCTTGACCACCTCGGCGGCCAGCAGCACGGCCCGAGCGGTGCTCGCGCCGAAGAGCTGCTCCACCCGCTGCACCGTCCAGTGGTTGACCATCAGGCCGAGCTTGGCGGCGGGGATCCCGAAGCTGGCGTCGTCGGTGGCCACCCGGAGATCGCACGCCACGGCCAGCTGGGTGCCGGCGCCGAGCGCGGCGCCCTCGATGGCCGCGATCGTGGGGAACGACGTGGACCGCAGGGCGTCGAGCACCTGCTGGAGGTAGGCGGCGAACTGGGCGTCCTCCACCCCGGTGAGGTCGGCCCCGGCGCAGAAGTGGCCGCCGGCGCCCGTGAGGATCAGGACGCGGGTAGGCCGGGCTTCGGCCGCAGCGAGCGCCTCGATCAGCTCGCCGAGGGTGGCGTGGTCGAGGGCGTTGCGGCGCTCGGGCCGATCGAGGGTGAGGACGGTGATGGCCTCGTCGGGCCCGTGCACGTCGACGTGGGTGGTCATGGCCGGCGACCCTATTCGGGTCAGCGGCGGGTGCCCCCCGGGCCATCGACGTCGACGCACGTGGCGACGACCGGGGCGATGGCGAGGACCTCGTCGCCCAACCGATCTGCCGCTCGCCGGGCCGCCGCCTCGTCGACGAAGTAGGCCCCCATGGCCGACACGCTCTCGGGCGACGCGTCGGCCGGTCCGTCGGGGAGCACCGGGAGCACGGTGGCCACCGCCTCGGGGCCGTCGCAGGGCAGCAGGACGATCTCCGGCGCGTAGCCGGCCGCCTCCAGCACCGCCATCGACTCGAACTTGTAGTCCTCCCAGAGCCCGGCGCGACCGTGGCCCTGCACCGGCCCGCCCTCGATCGACAGGGCCCGGACGTAGACGGCCCAGGCCCGCTGGCCCTCGGCGAGATCCGCGCTCAGCACCTGGTCGGCGCCCGGCGGGATCGTCGTCGTGCCGAGGAGCGGCACCGTGGTGGTCGTGGTCGGCGCCACCGCGTCGGTGGTGGTGGTCGTAGGGGTGCTCGGGGTGGTGGGCGCCGCCGTCGTGGTGGTGGTCGAGGCGGCCGACGCGTCGCCCACGCCGGCGGGCGGCGGGTAGAGCCAGGCCTCCGACCCGTCCGGGCAGCGATAGCCCACGTAGGCGCCGTCCACGCGCAGGTACTCGAGGCCCTCCGAGCCGTAGCCGAGGTAGAAGGTCTGCTCGCCGTCGAGCGGCGCGCCGGCGGCGTCGAGGGCGTCGATCACGCCGCGACCGACGTCGAGGGGCACCGGGCCCCGCCGGGCCAGGTAGGCGGTGTCGGGGTCGAGGAGCTCGGCGCCGATCAGGGCATCGACCTGGGCCGAGGTGAGCTGCACCAGGCCGGGGACGTGGGCGACGAGGCGGAGGCCCTCGTGGAGCCCGCCGCCGGAGCTGAGCGATCGCTCGTAGAGGACGACGGCCAACACCTGCTGCTCGCTGAGCCCACCGCCGGTCGTCTCGGGACCACCGGGGCCGGGCGACCGCCGGGCGAGGGTGGCGATCAGCCCCGGAGGTGCGGTGCGCACGAGCGCCTCGATCTGGGCATCGTCGAGGCCCCGCCCCTCGCGCTGGAGGACATCGACCTGGGCGAGGGTGACCTCCACGGGGCCCGCCCCCGCCGCCGCGGCGAACGCAGCGTCGGCGAAGCTCGCCGCCTGGAGCGCCTCCACCTGGGCGGCGGTCAGCGCGACGGTGCCGAGGACCGGCTTCGTCGGCATGAACATCTGCTCGCAGGTCGTCGGCGGCACCTCGGTGACGCCCTCCTCGGTGGGGTCGGCGTCGCGCCCGGCGCTCTGCACCCGGGCGGGCGGATCGCCGGGGAGCGCGATGGCGACCGCGCCGGCGCCGGCCACCACCACGATCGCCGCGGCCGCCACCGCCAGCCGGCGGCGACCCGTCGCCCGGCGGCGGGCGACCGCGGCGTCGACGCCGGCGCGCGTGGCGCCCGAGCCGGCGACGGGATCGGCGGCGGCGCGCAGCCCGTCGACCAGCTCGCGCTCGAAGGGGTCGGGGGTGGGATCGTTCGTCATGCCAGCGCCTCCCGGAGCTCGGCCAGGCCTCGGTGGAGGCGGGACTTGACGGTCCCCAGGCGGATGCCGAGCGCCTCGGCGATCTCCTCCTGGGTCAGCGATTCGTAGAAGCGGAGGACCACGACGGCGCGCCGCTCGGGCGACAGCGCGGCGAGGGCGTCGAGCAGCTCGCGCGCCGGCGAGGGCTCGCCGTCGTCGGCCACCGCCCGGAGGTGGCGGCGCTCCAGCGACCGTCGCCTCGTCGCCGTGCGCGCACCGTTCACCACGCAGCGCCGCAGGTAGGCACCCGGTCGATCGAGGCGATCCCAGCGCAGGAACACCGCGGCGAAGGCCTCCTGCACGAGCTCCTCGGCCACCCGCTCGTCGCCGACGAGCAGGAACGCCAGGCGCACCATCGGGCGCCGCTCACGGTCGAAGAGCTCCTCGAAGTCGCCCGCCGGAGCGCCGGGCGCCTCGTGATCGCTCATCGCCACCTCTGCCGTTCGCACACCCCCAACGAGGTCCGAGGGGCCCGGTTCGTTCCCGAGCCGGCTCACCCCGCGGGCACGGGCTCCGGATCGGGCACCGCCAGCGCGGCGAGCTGGTCGAGCACGACATCGGTGGCGGCCTGGCGCTCGACCGTCGGCGGAACCGGCGCGTAGAGGGCATCGTCGATCGTGCCGCCGGCCTGCAGCAGCATCCGCCGGTCGACGGCCCCGGCGAGGTGCCCCGCCAGGGCAGCCGCGTGCGCGGTGGCGGTCTCCGCCGGGGCGCGCGCTCGGCCGAGGCGCAGGCCCTCGGCGGCGAGGCGCCGGTCGGCCGTGGCGGCCCACGTGGGCACGACCGCTGCCGACCGCTCGCGCCGTCGCCGCCACCACGCCCGGGCCGGGCCGACCGCCAGCCCGAAGGCCACGACCACCAGCACGATCACCACCAGGTGGTCGAGCAGCCAGCCGAGGAGGGTCCGGTCGGCACGCTCGGTGCCGGCCAGCGGCACGTCAGCCGTGGGGTCGAAGGGCACCCAACCCACCTCGGGGAACCACACCTCGGCCCAGGCGTGGGCTTCCCTCGCCCGGACGAGCCACCGGCCCGTGACCGGGTCGCGGTCGCCGGGCACGAACCCGGTCACCAGCCGGGCGGGGATCCCGTTGGCGCGGGCGAGCACCACGAGCGATGACGCGATCTGCTCGCACCAGCCCTGCTCGGCGTCGAAGAGGAAGTGGTCGACCACGTCGACGCCCTCGGGGGCCAGGGGGGCGTCGAGGGAGTACTCCACCCGGTCGCCCATCCAGGTCTCGATGGCGCGGATGGCGTCGTAGCGGGTCGCCGCGCCCGCCACGAGCGTGGGTGCCAGGTCACGGACCCGATCGGTCATCACCGGCGGCTGGGCGTACTGCTCGAGCACGGCGTCTGGGGTCGCTTCGGCGTCGACCGCTCGCAGGCGAGCCTCGCTCAGCGGCTGGCGCCGGCTGGTGACGGTGTAGGTCGCACCGCGACCCATGGGCGCGGCCACCAGGGTCCCGTCGGGGCGCTGGCGCACCGGCCGGTCGATCTCGACCTCGACGGCGCTGGGGGTGGCGAAGACGACGTCGGCGTAGGAGGACTCGACGCGGATCCGCTGCACGAGCTCGTCGTCGCCGCGTGCACCCAGATCGTCGTCGCCGACCTGCAGGCGATCGCCCACGAGCAGCGGGCGGAACGTCGGGTCCGAGCGCGTCCAGCGGCGACCGTCCCAGACGTCGAAGGTCTCGCCCCGCCAGTACGACGCCCGGTCGGCCTCGACCGTGAAGACCACCTCGTCGCCCAGTTCGGGACGGGTCGTCATGTCGAGCGAGTCCACCGCCCGCAGCGCCGGGCCGCCGCCGTCGGTGGAGCGCAGCGAGGCTCCCTCGCCCGGCTGGGTGGCCGAGCCGACGCGGGGCAGCACCCAGGGTGCGACGACCAGCGCGGCGAGCACCACGAGCGCGCTGATCACGGCGATGGTGCGCAGAGCCGCGAGCGGGCCGCGTCGCTCCGGCTCGCGTTCGGCGACGACCGGCGGCACGGACTCGTGGGCCAGCTGGCCGGTGAGGACCAGCACCGCCACGGCCGCCACGAGGTAGACGAGGAGCACCTGACCGCCCCCCGTGGCCCCGCTGCCGAGCAACCCGAACCGCACGAGCACGGCGGCGGACACGAAGAGCACCCAGCGCGCCGTCTGGCGCAAGCTCAGGCTCGGCAGACCCACCACGGCCAGGGCACCGAGGCCCGCGCCCACGAGGAGGCCGGTGTCGGCCGAGACCTGGCCGTGCACCGAGAACCGCCCGGCGATGCCCGCAGCCAGCGAGGCGGACGCCACCAGGGCCACCACGAGCCACCGCGGCGCATCGCTCCGGTCTGCGTGGCGCGGCGCCGAGACCGCCAACTTCGGGCTCATCGACCGATCTCCACCACCGGCCAGCCGGCCGGGGGCCGGCCCGGCTCGCCGGGGACGGCGCGGGCGAGGCGCCGGTCCGCATCGATGCGCGTCCGCACCCGCCCGGCCACCGGCCCGTCGGCTTCGGCGGTGCACAGCACCAGCTCGCCCCCCGCCGCCAGGACCGCCCACGCCGCGCCGAGCGCGTAGGCCGCCGCTCGCTCGGTCTCGCCGCCGAGGTCGCGCAGGTCGACCACGATCGCCTGGCCGACGGGGACCGGTGGTTCGAGCTCGCGGACCACGAGCTGGCCGGTGCGCGCGCTGGTGGGCCAGTGGACCAGGCGAGCGGGGTCGCCGAGGACGTACGGGCGCACGGACCGCACGAGGTCGCCCTCGGGGCGGTGGCCGAGGCCGTGCTCGCCCCCCGAGGCGACCGGGGCCGGGGCCGGGCGCCAATCGACCTGGAGGGGCCGTGGGGAGACCTCGACCGCGTGCGGGAGCACCACCCGGTGGACCCGGCGAGCCGAGAGGATCCCGAGCGGCGCCGTGACGCGGACCTCGACGCGCAGGATCTGGAACAGCCCGCGCCGGTCGGCGAGGTGGGTGACGGTCCCGTCGAGGGGCGGCACCGCCCGGTGCCACGGCCCCGTGGGGTCGAGCGCCCGGACCTCGCAGGGCGTGGCGCCACCGCGCAGCGAGAGGGAGATGTCGACCTCGTCGCCCACCATCGCATCGCGCGGCGAGGTGGCCGCCACCTCGATGCGACGGACCGCGAGCAGGGGCCAGGCCGCGCCGATGAGGAACGCGACGAGCAGCGCCGCCCAGAGCAGGACCAGCACCTGGCGGTCGGTGGCCGAGGTGGCCAGCTGGAGCCCGACGGCCAGCAGCGCCAGCGATCCGGCGCCGAGCCCGGTGAGCCGGCTCCCGCCCACCCGGTCGAAGCCGGCCCGCCCGCCCAGCGGCAGGGTCACGGCCTCGGGACGGGGGTGGCGGCGACGATCGATCGGAGGATCGGGGCGGCCGCGACCGTGCTGGCCACGCCGCCGACGCCGACGCGGTGGGCGAGGGCGGCGACCGCCACCGCCTGCACGTCGTCGGGGGTGACGTGGGCCCGGCCCGAGACGACCGCGTGGGCTCGCGCCGCCTGGAGGAGCCCGACCGCAGCGCGGGGCGACGCGCCGACGCTCAGCTGGGGGCTGGTGCGGGTGGCGTCGACGAGGTCGAGCACGTAGTCGACCAGCGCCGGCGCGCACCACACGTGGTGGACCACGTCGGCGGCCCGGGCCACGGCCTCGGGGGTCGTGACCGGGTGGAGCGCGGCGAAGGCGTCGGTGCCGCCGTGGCCGGTGAGGATCTCCCGCTCGGCGTCGCGGCCGGGAAGCCCCATCGACACGACCAGGGCGAAGCGGTCGAGCTGGCTCTCGGGCAGCGGGAAGGTCCCCACCTGGCCGTGGGGGTTCTGGGTGGCGATGCAGAAGAACGGCCGGGGCAGGGGGTGGGTCTCGCCGTCGACGGTGGCCTGGTGCTCCTCCATCGGCTCGAGCAGCGCGGCCTGGGTGCGCGGCGAGGCGCGGTTCACCTCGTCGACGAGGACCACGTTGGCGAACAGCGGCCCGGGCCGGAAGGTCCACGAGGCGTCGGCCGGCGAGAACACCGAGGTGCCGGTGATGTCGCTCGGCAGGAGGTCCGGGGTGCACTGGACCCGCCCGAAGCGCCCGCCGAGCGCCGCGGCCAGGCTCTTGGCGAGGAGCGTCTTGCCCGTCCCGGGCAGGTCCTCCACGAGGAGGTGGCCGCCCGCGAGCAGGGCCACGACGGCGAGGCGCACCACCTCGTCCTTGCCCCGCACGGCCTCCACGACGCTGCGGTGGACGGCGGCGGCGAGGGCGATCGCGTCGTCGGCGCCGGCGACGGGGGTGGTGGCCTCGACCTCGGTCATCGGGTGGAGCCTACGGGTGCCCGACCCGTGGGCGAGGGGCGGTCAGCCGGCTCGCCAGCCGATGACCACCTCGAGCGGCTGGTGGTCGCTCAGGTCCTCGCCCTGCTCATCGACGAACGTGCCGCCCTGGAACTCGTGCGAGCGGGCCTCGAGCTCCACGCCCCCACCGCTGCGGAAGGCCACCTTGTCGATGCGGCCCTCGTCGTCGCAGTCGGTCGCGGTGCAGCTGTCGGTGAGCCCGGTCGCCTCGAGGAAGGTGCGCCAGATCTCGACGTCGGCGCCGTCGCCGCCATCCTCGTGCTCGAGGTCGGTGTGCAGGTTGGTGTCGCCGGCGAGGAGGATCGCCCGGCCCTCGCTGTGGTCGGCGATGTAGGCGGCGAGCTGCTCGAAGTCGTCGGCCTGCAGCGCCTGGTCCTCGGGCCCGCCGCCGGCCTCGCCGTGCAGGTCGTAGAGGTCGACGCTCACCCCGTCGGCCAGCTCGAGGGTCGTGTGCAGGAAGCCCTTCATGGCGAGGCAGTCCGACGCGCCCGAGTCGAACTCGCCGAAGCAGCGCGTCCAGGGCACCCGGTCGACGTCGCCGATGGGCAGGCGGGAGAGCACGCCGAGCCCGTCGCCGAGCTCCATGTTCGGCCGATCGGCGTCGATGTCGATGCCCACGGCCTCGGGGCCCGGGTGGCGCTCGGTGCGGAACTCGTGGGTGACGTCGGCCCGCAGCCGCTCGTGGTAGTGGACGAAGTCCGTGGTCTCGGCCAGCCCGCCGGGCTTCCACCAGTCGAAGTCCTCCTGGGTCAGGACCACGTCGAAGGGCTCGAGCAGCGGGCTGATCTTGGGGATGTTGACCGACGGGTGCTCCTTGGAGATCTCCTGCGGCAGGCCCGCCACGTTGTAGGACAGCAGCGACAGCTCACCCGACGCCTCGGCCGACGCCGCGCTCGTGGTCGACCGCTCGGCGTCGCCCCCTCCCGCGCTGCTCCGGCTGCACGCCGCCAGCACCAGCGCGCCGACGCCCAGCGCGACCGCCGCCGCGACCCTCGAACCTGCCCTCGCCCCCGTGTGCACGCACCGGAGCCTAGGTCCCGCCCGTCACCCGCCGTTCACCGGGCGTTCAGCGGTCGCGCAGGTGGGCGCGAGGGTCCTCGGCGCGCTGGAGGCGCGAGGCGCGGCGACGGACCTGCACCACGGCCAGCACGAGCACGAGGGCCACGACGATGGCGATGTCCACGGACGCAACCTACCGGCCGAGGCCCGCAGGACGGTTCGCTAGGGTCGCCTCCGGCCCGAGCCCTGGGAGGAAGCATGGGAACCGAGCACATCCTGGCGATCGACCTCGGCACCGGTGGCCCCAAGGCCGCGCTGGTCACCCCCGAGGGGCGCATCGCCGCCCACGAGTTCGAGCCGACCCCGATCGAGCTGCTCGGCGACGGCGGCGCCGAGCAGGACCCCGACGCCTGGTGGGCGGCCATCACCACCGCGGTGCGCCGCCTGGTGGGAGCGGGCCACGTCCCCGTGGACGACATCGTGGCCGTGTCGGTCACGAGCCAGTGGTCGGGCACCGTCGCGGTCGATGCCGAGGGGCGCCACCTCTATCCGGCCGTCATCTGGATGGACTCGCGCGGCGCGCCCGACGTGCACGACCTGGTCACGGGCAAGCTCAACGTCGCCGGGTACGACGCCCGGCGACTGAAGGCATGGATCCAGAAGACCGGCGGCATCCCGAGCCACTCCGGCAAGGACCCGATCGGCCACATCCTCTGGCTGAAGCGGGAGCGCCCCGAGGTCTACCGGGCCGCGCACGCCTTCCTCGAGCCCTGCGACTACCTGAACGCCCGCCTCACCGGGCGCCAGTGCGCCTCGTTCGACTCGATCGTCGCCCACTGGCTCACCGACAACCGCGACCTCACCGACGTGCGCTACGACGCCCAGCTCCTCGGCTGGTGCGGGCTCACCGAGGGGCAGCTGCCCGAGCTGGTGCCGTCGGCCTCGGTCGTGGGCACCGTGCTCCCCGCCGTCGCCGAGGCGTGGGGCATCCCGTCGAGCACGAAGGTCGTGACGGCCACCGGCGACGTGCACTCCGCGGTCGTCGGCTCGGGCGCGCTCGGCAACCACGAGGGCCACCTCTACATGGGGACCTCCTCGTGGCTGTCGTGCCACGTGCCGGCCAAGAAGACGGATCTGCTGCACAACCAGGCCGCGCTCCCCTCCGCCGTCCCCGGCCGGTACTTCCTCGCCAACGAGCACGAGGTGGGGGGCGCCGCCCTGCTCTGGCTGCGCGACCAGGTCGGGATGATCCGCGACGTCGACGAGGCGAACGAGCTCGCCGCCGCCGCCGCACCGAGCAGCGGACGGGTGATCTTCACGCCGTGGCTCAACGGCGAGCGGACCCCGGTCGACGACCACACGATCCGGGGCGGCTGGAACAACGTGTCGCTCAGCGCCACCCGGGCCGACCTGGTGCGCTCGGTGTTCGAGGGCGTCGCCTTCAACAGCCGCTGGCTGCTCGACACCGTCGAGAGCTTCATCAAGCGCCCCCTCGACGGCCTCAACTTCATCGGCGGCGGCGCCCGGTCGGACCTCTGGTGCCAGATGCACGCCGACATCTGCGACCGGACCATCCGCCGCGTCGCCGAGCCCCAGCACGCCAACACGCGAGGGGCGGCGTTCATCGCCTGGCTCGCCCTCGGGCGCCAGACGCTCGACGAGCTCAACCGGGCGGTGACCATCGAGGCCGAGTTCCGGCCCGACCCGTCGATGAAGGCGACCTACGAGCCGCTGTACCGAGAGTTCACCAAGCTCTACAAGGCCAACAAGGCCATCCACCGCCGGTTGAACTCCTAGGGGTCGAAGCGCCGCCGGTACTCGGAGCTGGCGAAGAACTGGGCGATGAGCCGCTGCACGCTGGTGCCGCCCTCGACCTTGGCGACCCAGTAGGCCCACCCGCTCGGATCGGGCTTGCGCTGGAGCAGCCCGGCGTAGGTCATGAGGACGTTCACCCTCGCCTGGTAGCGGCGCTCGGCGTCGGGCGTGGTGGCGAGGGCCACCAGCAGGTCGCCGCGGGTGTGGGTGGCGCCGTCGATCCGGGCGATCCACATCGACCGGGCCGACGAGCTCGGCGCCCGCCCGACCACCCGCCGGTACGCGGCGTCGACGAACGGTCCGGTGGCGAGGGCCCCGAGGCCGGAGGCGAACGCCGCCTTCGCCGTGACCTCGTCCGCGATGTCGTGGAGCGAGGTGCCGCCCTTCGAGGCCGCCGTCCAGGACTGCAGGTCGACGAACTCGGGCGGGGCGTCGAGCGCGGCCAGGGCCAGGCGGGCCACCGGGGCCATCGCCCGTCCGAACTCGGGCGAGTCGAGGAACTTGGCGACCACCGACGAGACCGTCTCGACCCGGCGCTCCAGGCGGCTCGCCCAGTACGAGACGCCCGAGGGGTCGCCCTCGCGCCCGAGGAAGTCTCGGTACTGCTGGCGCACCAGGTCGGCGGCGGTGGCGAAGGGGACCCACGGGCCGGTGGTGATGGGGCCGACGACCTCCTCGCCGGGCGAGCCCTTGAACAGCCCGAGGTCCTCGAACGACCCGCCCATGACCTCGACCGGGTCGGCGTCGAGCCAGGAGGCGAGGACCGAGGCGTACACGCTGCGGAAGTCGACGCTCATCGGGGGGTCGCCCCGGCTGGTGAGCTTCGTCAGGTCGGGCGCCTTGCCGTAGAAGCCGCCCTTCACGTTGTCGCCGATCAGCAGCAGGTTCGACGAGTTGCCGTGGTCGGTGCCGAGCGACGCGTTGGCGCGGGCCCGTCGCCCGAACTCCGAGAAGGTCAGGATCGCCACCCGACGCGACCAGCTCGGGTGCAGGGTGGCGTAGAAGGCGTCGATGGCCGCGTCGAGCTCGGTGAGCAGCGCGGCCTGCTCGGTGAGCTGCTTGTCGTGGGTGTCGAAGGAGCCGAAGGACGTGTTGAGCACCCGCACGCCGAGGTCGGCGTTGATCAGCCGGGCGGCGAGGGTCAGCTGCGACACCAGCGAGTCGTTCGGCAGGGGCGGGACGAACAGCGGGCTGAGCTCGCCCGAGAGGTCGAGGGCCAGGGCGCTGGCCTGGGCCAGCTGGTCGCCCCAGGTGCCGGTGCCCGTGGGCGTCGAGGCGAACGAGCGGATGGCGTCGTAGGCGGCGGCGTAGGCGGGGTCCGAGGTGTCCGATCCGAACAGCGAGCCGCCCGTGTCGAGCGCGGTGACGACGGCCTGGGCCCCGCGAAGGTGCAGCGGGATCGACGAGCCGATGGTGACGGCGCGCAGCCCCTCGGCCGCGTCCGGGACGCCGTCGAGCCAGCGGCCGAGCCAGCCGCTCGTGCGCGAGCTCGTCGCCGTGCCGGCCATCCACGTCGCCGAGCTCGCGCACGAGC
>ERZ795053.5687-NODE-5687-length-12765-cov-11.174430_pt1 | contig 12765 bp, 11 predicted proteins | sample MGYA00375137_ERZ795053 | MGnify/ENA primary metagenome ERZ795053 (study PRJEB30182, sample SAMN05720284) | activated sludge metagenome | isolation source: Anaerobic digester | place: Hong Kong | collected 2014-12-17 ... | reverse complement strand
ATAAAAATGTTTACTCTTAAAGTAGCGTTCATAAGCACGTTTACTTAAAAAGTCTTATTACGTCGTTGGCATTGGCGTACACCAACAAGGCCAACAGAAGCATTATTCCGATTATTTGGGCATATTCTAAAAACTTATCGCTGGGTTTGCGTCTTGTTATTATTTCGTACAGAAGGAAGAGTACATGTCCTCCGTCGAGAGCCGGAATAGGTAACATGTTCATTATTGCCAATATAATCGACAAAAATGCAGTTAATCCCCAAAACGATTGCCAATCCCAAACGCCGGGAAATATTTTACCTATGGTTATAAAACCGCCTAAGGATTCGTAAGCCTTTGCCTTAGGGTTGAAAATTAGTTTCAGCTGTTTTAGGTAACTAACAATTGTTGCATATCCCCTTTTGATTCCGGCAGGAATTGACTGTATAAAAGTGTATTGCTTATGGTTGATTTCGAAAAAACGGGTGATATCGCTAACCGATTGTACGCCTATAATTCCATCATTAGGAACAAGAAAATTTATATCAACGGGAACTTCCGCTCTTTTTACGGTAATAGTTATTGATTTTCCTTCGTTGCTCTTTAGCGAATCCTTAAACTCGTCGAAGAATTTTGCCGGTGAACCGTTTATGCCAATTAGTTCGTCATCTTTTTGAAACCCTGCTTTTTCAGCAGTATTTCCAGAGATAACTTTATCAACAATAAAAGGGAAACGAGGAATAAATAGAATCGGATTTTTAACCAGTTGCCCGACAACGTCGTTTGGTATGGAAACGGTAACCGTATCATTATTTCTTAAGACCTTAACCGTTCTATCATCGTTCAGAAGTATGTCGTGGGCAATTTTTTGAAAGTTTTCAACTTCATGTCCGCTAACAGTTAAAATTTTATCGCCATTACGAAATCCTAAATTTTGGGCAAGCGAATCGCATACTACGCCATACTTCATGTTTTTAGTAGCCAAGTACTCATCGCCCCATGTATATAAAACGGCGCTGTATATAAAAAGGGCAAGAATGACGTTAACCAACACGCCGCCTATCATTATAAGTAGGCGTTGCCAAGCTGGTTTCGAACGAAATTCCCATGGTTGGGGTGGTTTTTTCATTTGTTCCGTATCCATGGATTCGTCTATCATTCCGGCTATTTTTACATATCCTCCGAGAGGAAGCCAGCCCAAACCGTATTCGGTTTCTCCGCGTTTAAATTTGAATATTGAAAACCAAGGGTTGAAAAACACGTAAAACTTTTCGACCCGTGTTTTAAAAATTTTGGCAAAGGTAAAGTGTCCTAGTTCGTGTAGTATAACTAAAATAGACAAACTTAAAAAGAATTGCGCAGCCTTTACTAGTATCTCCATTTGCTTGTGTTATAAGTTAATAATTCGTTAGCAATACGTCGGGATTCTGCATCAATTTTAAGGTACTCATCTACGGTAGGCGATGCAACGAACTCCGCTTTTTCCATTACTTGTTCTATTAATTCGGGCATTTGTGTAAACCCAATTCTTCTCTCAATAAAATTACCTACCGCAACTTCGTTGGCGGCGTTTAACACGCAAGGATAACTTCCTCCTTTTACCATGGCTTCGTGAGCCAGGGCCAGATTTCTAAACTTATTGGTATTAGGTTGCTCAAAGGTAAGTTTGTCCGTAATGGAAAAGTTTACCCTCGGGAATTTGGATTTTATACGATTTGGATATGTAAATGCCAGTTGAATAGGCATCCGCATGTCGGGCATTCCCATTTGTGCCTTAATCGATCCATCTTCAAATTGTGCCATTGAATGGATTATCGATTGTGGATGAATAACAACTTCTATTTGCTCTGGTTTTAATCCAAAAAGCCATTTTGCTTCAATTACCTCCAATCCTTTATTCATTAGCGAAGCCGAGTCGATAGTTACCTTATTCCCCATTCGCCAGTTAGGGTGATTTAATGCTTGTTCTACAGTAACGATTTTTAGTTCATCTTCACTTAAATGGAAAAAAGGACCACCGGAGGCAGTTAGTATAATTTTTTCGACAGGGCTAACTTCACCCATTAAACACTGAAATATTGCAGAATGTTCAGAATCTACAGGCAATAATGGAGTTTTATACTCCAAAACTAATTTCGATATGATATCGCCGGCAACCACCAGCGTTTCCTTGTTTGCCAGTGCAACTATTTTTTTCGACTTTATTGCTTCGATGGTTGGTTTTAGTCCCGCAAAGCCAACGAGCGCGGTAAGTACAAGATCTACCGAGGTGGATTGTACGACTTCTTCGATGGCTTTTTTGCCGGTATAAACTTTAACGTCGGTGCTAGCCAAAGCCGATTTTACTTTCTGGTAATTATCTTCGTTTCCAATAACAACGATGTTCGGGTTGAAATTAAGCGCTTGCTTTACCAGCAACTCCCAGTTGTTTTGTGCAGTAAGAATCTCAGCAGTAAATAATTCTGGGTTCGATTCAATAATATCAAGCGCTTGAGTGCCAATCGATCCGGTTGATCCTAGTATGGCAATACGTTTCACTTCTTTATCAGGTTTAATGAATTTACTAACAAATAATTATAAATATTTACAATGCTTAGAAATGAATAACTTTGGCTGGATCAACTGGTTTTTCATTTTGCCAAAGTTCAAAATGTAGGTGAGGGCCAGTAGTTAATTCACCCGAATTTCCAATAATAGCTATTACATCACCGGCTTCAACATAATCGCCTTGGCGCTTTAGCAGTTTGCTATTGTGCTTGTAAACGGAAATGAAGTTGTTATCGTGTTGGATTACAATTGTATATCCGGTTTCAATAGTCCAGTTTGCCAAAATCACGGTTCCCTTAGCAACGGAAAGGACCACTTCGTTAGGAGCCGCAACTAGGTCGATTCCGTAGTGATTTGCCAACGGGTTAAACTTATTGGTTATTATGCCCTTAACCGGTTGTATGAATAATTTAGAATTTTCGTTGTTTTTAATGTTTTTGTTAAATGACAAGTTATACATATCGTCAGCCTCAATTTGGGAACGAAGAACCGAGTCTTCTTCTGATCGACTGAAATCAATAGGACGTAAGTGGTTACTTGTATCGGTATTGTTTTCGATGGAAGGAGGAGTTCCTCCGTTCAAAATTATTTTAATGTTTTGATTGTACTCACCCCATTGTGCAATAACATTTTCGAGGGAATCTACTTTAAGCGCATTTTGTATGTATCCCTTTCGTGTTTTTCCGTCGGGGTAGCCCGGAATAAACTCCCTTAACGGGGTAAACGCAATTAGTACAGATACCGATACGATAAGGAATATGGCAAAACCACCAAAAAACAGAATAACATTTAAACGCGACAGGCGCATATGCCAAACTTCCTGAAACGTTTCGGCATTAAGAATGCTTAACTTGTATTTGTCTCGGAGATTGCGAAATAACTTGCTTCTTTTCACCTTATATTTATTTTACTTTCGCACAAATATAGTTGATTTAAAGTAATAACCCTGTAAAACGCATTACCTTATGTTTTCTAAATTTTCATAAAAAAGTTTGAAAATTTTACAATTGATGAGCGTAGGTAGCAGGTTTATTTTCAATTAATAAACTGAACCGTTTTAAATGCGAATTGCATGTATTGCTTTTAAAGAATGAATAGCCTTGGTTGTTCTTCTTAATATTTTTTCATTTTATTTTGTCACGAACGATTTTTATATTACCTTTGCACCTGCAAAAAAGGATTGCGGGGTGGAGCAGTTGGTAGCTCGTTGGGCTCATAACCCAAAGGTCGTAGGTTCGAGTCCTACCCCCGCTACTAAAAAGAACCTCCTATAATTTAGGAGGTTTTTCTATTTTAGAAAGTGTAATTCCGCTTATTTAATTTCCAATTAAAATCAAGTTTATAGCAATTAATTGTTTGGCGAAACGTTTATTATAAACGTTTACATTGAGTAGTATGTTGATTTTTCATGATATTAAGTAAATTTATTGCTGACAAAAATGCTGGAAGATAGAGTTAATGGTCTGTCTTTAGGCTAATTATTCATTTTGCTGTTGTTTTGAGAAAACTATTTACTTCGAATTTGATATTGCTATTGCTGCTAAATGTTGCAGTTAAGCCTTTGTGGATTTTTGGCATAGATCGAACGGTGCAAAATGTTTTGGGAGCTAATGAGTATGGGTTTTACTATGTTCTGTTCAACTTCACTCTTATTTTCAACATTCTTCTCGACTTAGGAATTACCAATTACAATAACAGGGAAATAAGCCGACATCCACAGTTAATCAACAGGTACTTTTCCGGAATAGTGTCGTTAAAGGCGATGTTAGGAATAGTTTACCTTGTTGTTGTAACATTTAGCGCATACTTCTTGGGTTATGGTAAGCACCATACCGTTTTGCTTTTACTTTTAGTTGGAAACCAGTTTTTGTCGTCAATGGTGCTATTTGTACGTTCCAATCTTAATGGGCTACATAAATTTAAAGTCGATAGCATTCTGTCGGTACTCGATAAGTTTACCATGATTATTATTGTGTCTGTTTTCTTATATACCAACCTTTCGCGGTTTTTTACCATTAAAACATTCGTAATAGCTCAGTCTGTTTCCTACCTTTTCACCTTAGCGGTGAGCATATTCTTTTTACTGTTTTACACTCCTGCACTAAAATTCAAGTTTAGGTTGAAGTTTTCTTTCAATACGCTAAAAAGAAGTTTGCCATACGCCTTGCTGGTTTTGCTAATGTCTATTTACGGAAGAATCGATACGGTTGCAGTGGAACGATTAATGAGCGACGGGTTTACCAATGCAGGAATATACGCTCAAGCATTTCGATTATTGGATGCTTTTAACATGTTTCCCTTTCTTTTTGCGAGTTTACTTTTGCCCATTTTTTCGAGGATGATAAAGAATAAGGAGGATGTAGTTCCATTTTTGGGTTATTCCTTTTTAATTCTGATTATTCCTACTGTAGCCATAGCGATACCGACAATTGGGTATAGTCAAAACATTATGGACTTGCTTTACAGGGAACATCCCGAAATATCGGCAAAGGTATTATCCATACTTATGGGGTCGTTCATGCTGATTACAGTGAATTATGTTTTCGGAACGCTGTTAACTGCGAAGGGTAATATTGCCATGCTCAATGTTTTTTCCGGCATAGCAGCGGCAACCAGCATTGTTGTACAGTTAATTTTTGTTCCGAAGTTTGGAATTTTAGGGGCTGCACTGGGGAATTTGTTAGTTAACGCTTTGGTTGCTATAATGCAAACGGCTTATGCTTGTAAAGTGTTTGAGTTAAAGGTTTCGGCAATGTTTATTTTCAAGTTTGTTGCATTTTTTGTTGGTACTGTTTTGTTATTCCTTTTAAGTAAATATTTTAATACCAGTTGGTTTGTGAAGTTTTTTGCATTAATAGGGGCTTCAACGTTATTAGCTTTACTGTTAAGGCTGATTAACTTGAAGTACTTTTTACCCTTTTTATCAAAGGATTAAAAACACCCACCACCAAAAAACTTTAGAAGGTAAAATTATATGCGGTTTCGTTTTGATTTTTTTAGGGTAAACTTATATCTTAGGGGTTGCTAAATTATACTCTTTACCATGCCTATTCAACGCGAAAAAACTGCCGATTGTCCTTACATTAACTTTTCCGAGGATGGAAATCTTGAAATAGAAGGCCGTTCCATTACCGAGGATCCGTTTTCGTTTTGGCAACCCTTATTGGAGTGGATTGAAGGCTATTTAAAAAAGCCTGCTTCTAAAACTAAAATATCGGTGTTTCTGGAATACTCCAACAGCAGTTCCAATAAGTACATTAATGAACTGCTAAGGATGTTTGAGAGTGTACATGGTAAAACAACAGAAGTAGTTGTAGATTGGCGTTACGAAACCGATGACGAATCGGTTTTACAGTTGGGCGAGGATTTTCAATCAATAATTAGTTTACCTTTCGACTTTATACCTGTTGATGTAGAAAAAGAAAGGGCTCGTAAGATTAAGATTAAGAATAAGAAGAGTGGAAGCGAGGCAATAATCACATTTAAGTATTGGGACGCAATTGTTCGTAACGGACATGGCGAAGAGTATCAAATTCTGGAAGAATTTTTTTAAATCAACAATTTTTTGCATATTTGTTAACATTAGAATAAAAAGAAGATTCGATGGTTAAGTTCGAATTAAAGGAAACGGCAACCACACCATATATTAGTTTTGATCCCGAAACAGGTATTGTTCGCATGGAGGGTCGATCTATCCCTGAAAATGTTATCGACTTTTATCAGCCGATTTTACGTTGGATCGATGAGTATTCAAAAAAGCCACAGCCTGAAACAGTGGTGCATCTTAAGTTCGAATACTTCAACACAAGTTCATCCAAGCGAATTTTCGATATAATGAAAAAGTTCGAGAAGTTGGCTATTGATACTGATACCAAGGTTACGATAAATTGGTATTTCGAAGAGGATGACGAGGATATTTACTTTGCAGGGAACGATTATAAAGCACTGATAAATAAAATTGATTTTAACCTTGTAGAGGTAAAGCCAACATAGTTTTATAAAAGGGAAATAGTTTTAGAATTTATAGCCGCAAGAACCAATGTTGCGGTTTTTTTGTTCTTTTGTAGAAAAACCATAACAGTCTAAATATGGTTGAAACAAATAAAAAGAAGATAATTAACGATCCCGTGCATGGGTTCATTAGTTTGAACCATCCGCTTATTTTCGACTTGATTGAGCATCCTTACTTTCAGCGACTTAGAAATATTAAGCAGTTGGGGCTTACTTACCTGGTTTATCCGGGAGCAACGCATAGCAGGCTTCAACATGCGCTTGGAGCCATGTTTTTACTCGATATGGCTATTTCCACATTACGGACCAAGGGACACGTTATTACAGACGACGAGGCCGAAGCAGCTAGCGCAGCAATTCTTTTACACGACATAGGTCACGGTCCGTTTTCTCATGCTTTAGAGTATAGTATAGTTAAAGGTGTGTCGCATGAGGAAATCAGTCGGTGTTTTATGTATAAACTCAACGGGGAGTTTAACGGCAGGCTTAACCTTGCTTTGCAGATATTTGACAATACATACCCCAAACACTTTTTACATCAGCTAATTTCGGGGCAACTCGATATGGATAGGATGGATTATATTAAGCGCGATACTTTTTATACAGGTGTATCGGAGGGAACAATCGGTGCTGATAGAATAATAAAGATGCTTAATATTGTTAACGACCAGTTGGTGGTTGAAGCAAAGGGAATTTACTCCATCGAGAATTTTTTAATTGCAAGGAGGCTCATGTACTGGCAGGTTTACCTTCATAAGACGGTAGTTGCTGCCGAGCAAACTTTAATTAAGTTGTTATCGAGGGCAAAGACTCTTGCTTCTAAAGGTGTTGAATTGAAAGTTTCTGCAGCGTTCGAATTTTTCCTGTACAATAACATAAATAGCAGCCATTTTAGTAAGGATTCTAACTGTTTCGACGAAACCGTAATTGATAATTTTGCCCGGTTGGACGATACGGATATTATGGTTGCAGCCAAAACATGGATAAACCATCCCGATATTATTCTTTCGAAATTGGCAAGAATGGTGGCCGATAGGCATATATTAAGCATCGAGTTGAGTAATGCCCCTGTGCCTCAAGAACGTGTTAACGAACTTACTATACGATTCAAACAAGCACATCCTGAACTTGCCGAGTATGTGGATAATTTTATTTTTACCGATTCGGTAAGTATTAACGCATATAAGCCCGGAAACGAGTCAATTAATATTCTATATAATAATCATCAACTGGTGGACATAGCACAAGCATCTGATATGCTTAATGCCAATGCTTTATCGAACGAAACGAAAAAATTTTTTATTTGTTATCCAAAGGAGTTAAGATAAATTAAAGATTATTAACTAGTTTTGCACGTTTTAAATATTGAATAAAGATGGAATTTACAGCACAAGCTATTGCTAGTTTTTTAGGAGGAACAATCGAAGGGGATCCCAATGTAGAAGTTCATACTGTTGCTAAAATAGAAGAGGCCTTTCCGGGTTCGTTGGCTTTCTTGGCCAATCCAAAATACACGCATTACATATACGACACAAAAGCTTCAATTGTATTGGTAAATGCGGATTTTGAAGCAACACATAAAATTGATGCTACGGTAATCAGGGTTAAAAGCGCCTACGAAGCATTTGCTCAGCTGTTAACCATGTATGCAGAGGCTAAGCAGCCAAAAAGCGGAATAGAACAGCCTTCGTTTATTCACGAAACGGCAAAGGTTGGAACCAACGTGTATATCGGGGCATTTAGTTATATTGGCGACGGTGCTCAGGTTGGCAATAATGTAAAAATTTACCCTCAAGTATATATTGGACCTAACGTAAAGGTTGCCGACGATTCTATAATATACCCGGGCGTTATTATCTATCAGGATTGTGTTGTAGGAAAGCAGTGCATTATACATGCAGGAGCCATTATTGGTGCCGATGGTTTTGGATTTGCATCGCAGGAAGATGATAATTACAAAAAGATACCTCAAATAGGAAATACTATTTTAGAAGATTACGTTGAAGTTGGCGCAAATGCTACTGTTGATAGGGCTACCATGGGATCGACAATTTTGCGTAAAGGAGTTAAAATCGACGACCATGTTCATATCGCTCATAATGTCGAAATTGGCGAACATACTGTTATGGCAGCGCAGTGCGGCGTGGCAGGATCTGCAAAAATTGGTAAAAACTGTATGTTTGGAGGTCAGGTTGGTATTGCCCCTCATACAAAAATTACGGATGGTGTAAAAGTTGGAGCACAGTCGGGTATTGCTAGCGATATTCGTAAGGAAAATGTAATGCTTTTAGGAAGTCCTGCTAACGAAATATTAAAAGCTAGACGATCGATAGCTATTTATAATAACTTATCCGAATTACAAAAAAGGGTTAACGAGTTGGAACGGACTGTTAAGAAGTTAAGTGATAGATTAACAAGTAAATAGTATTTGTGATATATGAGTATGAACGCCTGTTTATTTTATTTTACTAAATTGCAGGCGTTTTTCTATTTCAATAGAATTTTTTACAATTATGGCAGATAAACAACGTACAATAAGCCAAGAAGTAACTCTAACCGGAAAAGGGTTACATACTGGCGCAGAGGTTGAAGTTTTAATTTGTCCTGCAGATGTAAATACGGGAATAATCTTTCAAAGAACCGACCTCGAAGGATTTCCTAAAATTGAGGCAATAGCCGATAATGTTACCGACACATCCAGAGGAACAACCATTGCAACTAAAAATGTAAAGATTAATACCATTGAACACATGATGGCTGCTTTGTCGGGAACCGGAATCGATAATGCAATTATTAAGGTTAATGGGCCTGAAATGCCAATATTGGATGGAAGTTCAAGGTTATTTGTGGACGCAATACTTAAAGTTGGAACGGTAGAACAAGGCGCTGAGCGAAACTATTACATTATTAAAGAAAAAGAGGTTTTTCGTGATGAAAAAAATCAGGTTGAAATTGTTATTTATCCTGATGATGGGTTTAGCATAGATGTTCAGGTTGACTATAACTCGAAGGTTTTGGGGCATCAGTATGCAAAAATGAATAGCATTGATGAGTTCCCAGAACAAATAGCTCCTAGTAAAACTTTCGTGTTTTTTCATGAACTGGAGGTGCTTTTAAAACACAATCTTATAAAAGGTGGGGATTTAGAGAATGCCATAGTTATTATGGAACACGAAGTCCCTCAAACGGAACTTGACAGGATTGCCGATTTATTTAATAAACCGCACATTAAGGTTAAACCCGAAGGTGTATTAAATAATATAGAGCTTAACTTTGATAACGAACCGGCACGTCATAAGTTGCTCGATATGGTTGGCGACTTGGCTTTGCTAGGTGTGCGTATTAAAGGTAAGGTAATTGCCATGCGTCCGGGACATTGGGCTAATACCGAGTTTGCAAAGCAACTTCGCAAGGCATATAAAAAGGATTTGCTTAAACCTTCGGCTCCTGAGTATGATCCCAACAAGACTCCGTTGATGGATATCAACCAAATAAAGCAAATACTTCCGCACCGTCCGCCAATGTTGTTGGTTGATAAAATTATAAGTTTGGATGGACGATCGGTTGTGGGGATGAAAAATGTAACCATGAATGAGGCATTTTTTGTTGGACATTTCCCCGACGAGCCTGTTATGCCAGGTGTTTTACAGGTTGAAGCGATGGCTCAGGTTGGAGGAATCTTGGTGCTGAGCACCGTTCCGGATCCAGAAAACTATCTTACATTTTTTCTTAAAATAGACCAAGTTCGATTTAAACGGAAAGTTATTCCTGGCGATACTATTCTTTTTAGATGTGTATTAATAGAACCGATAAGAAGAGGTATTGCCCATATGAACGGGCAGGCATTTGTGGGAGATCAACTGGTTATGGAAGGTGTTTTGATGGCGCAAATAACAAAAATTCAAAAATAATGTCTCAGCAATTAGCATATATTCACCCCAATGCAAAAATTGGGAAAGATGTAGTTATCGGTCCGTTTTCGTACATTGCCGAAGATGTTGTAATTGGTGATGGAACTTGGATTGGACCTAATGTAACTATTTACGAAGGTGCCCGAATAGGGAGTGGTTGTAAAATTTTCCCCGGTGCAGTAATAGCTGCAATTCCTCAGGATTTAAAGTTCAAAGGAGAATATACAACTGCCGAAGTTGGAAATAACACAACAATGCGGGAGTGTGTTACAATAAATAGGGGAACTGCTTCTAAAGGAAAAACAGTTGTTGGAAGTAATTGTCTCCTTATGGCATATTCACATGTGGCTCACGATTGTGTTTTAAAGGATAATATAATACTTGGAAACGGAGCGCAAATAGCTGGAGAGGTCGAAATTGATGATTATGCCATACTTAGTGCACACGTGTTGGTTCATCAATTTGAACGTATTGGTGCTCATGTAATGATTCAAGGTGGTTCAAAAGTTAATAAGGATGTACCACCTTTTATTATAGCAGCACGGGAGCCTCTCACTTTTGCCGGAATAAACTTAGTTGGATTACGCCGAAGGGGTTTTACTGCTCAGCAAATAGGAGAAATACAGGAACTCTACAGGAACATCTATAATAAGGGATTGAATGTTTCGCAGGCTTTGCTATTTATTGAGGAGAATATGGACAGGTCCGCATTAACGGATGAGGTTGCAGGTTTTATAAAAAATTCCAAACGAGGCATTGTTCGGGAATTTACCGGAGCCGACCCAAAAGAGGGCGCAGAAATATAGCAAGATGTTGGGCTGAGTTCTCAGCCCGTTTTTTTATAACGATATTTTTGATTTTTTCTGAATTCGGGGTTATTTTTGAACTTCTAATTCCTAAATATGCTTCTACTTTATAACTTAGGTATAAGGTTTTATCATTTGTTAATAGTTCTTCTGTCTCCGTTTAACTCTAAAGCAAAACTATGGCTTGGGGGAAGAAAAAGCATTTTTAAAAAAATTGCCAGTACTGTTAACCCTAATGCAAGTAACATTTGGATTCATTGTTCATCGTTAGGAGAATTTGAGCAGGGACGTCCTGTTATCGAAACAATTAAAGAGCGTTTTCCGGATAAGAAAATAGTGCTAACTTTTTTTTCCCCTTCAGGTTACGAGGTAAGAAAAAATTACAAAGGAGCCGATTTTGTTTTCTACTTGCCATTGGACACACGGCGAAATGCTCAACGATTTTTGCAGTTGGTAAACCCTACAATTGCAATTTTTGTAAAATACGAGTTTTGGTATCATTACCTTAATCAGCTGAAACGGAATGGTATTTCAACCTATATTGTATCGGCAAATTTTCGACCAGGCCAGGTTTTCTTCAAAAAGTATGGTGGATGGTATAGAAAATTCTTATTGAATTTTTCGTATTTCTTTGTACAAAACGAGCAATCAAAAGCGTTGCTTGCCAGCATAGGGATAAGCAATGTTACCGTAACCGGAGATACGCGTTTCGATCGTGTAGCTAAAATTGCCGTTGAGGCAAAAAGTGTACCGGTTGTAGAGAATTTTTGTAAGGATAGTCGGGTGATAGTAGCAGGAAGCACCTGGCCAAAGGATGAGGAGATTCTTTTTGAGTATTTATCAAATGCTCCTGAGGATGTAAAGTTGGTTATAGCTCCTCATGAAGTAGGAAACGATCGAATTAACAGCATTATTCAGAAATCCCCATTTCCTGTTGTTTGTTACTCAAACTCCGAAGATTTGGAATTAGCAAAAACTCGTATTTTGGTAATAGATACTATAGGCCTTTTATCTTCGCTTTATCGATATGGGATAATAGCATACATTGGCGGCGGCTTTGGAGTTGGCATTCATAATACGTTAGAGGCAGCGGTTTATGGGGTACCTGTAATTTTTGGTCCAAAATACCATAAGTTTCAAGAAGCAAAGGATTTAATTGCGCAAGGAGCAGGATTTTCTATAAATAGTTCTTTTGAGTTTGTACATTTGCTAAATAACTTGCTTTCAGACCGAAAAAATCTCAAAGAGGTTGGAAATAAAGCAGGTTATTTCGTAAATTCGGGGTTAGGTGCTACAGCAAAAATTGTCGACAGTATTTTTAGTAGCGAGAAATAGAAATGTTAATGTTATAGTAATATAGATTTATATCTAAGAGTATATTTTTACAAGCAAGCAGTATTAAACCAATAAACCTAAAACCTATGATTAAAACGTTAAGAAAAATTTTTCTAACCCTAGCGCTGGCCTTTACAGTCAGCATGTCCTTTTCACAAGGAGTTGTAAAGGGGGTT
>ERZ795053.5682-NODE-5682-length-12779-cov-17.618988_pt1 | contig 12779 bp, 11 predicted proteins | sample MGYA00375137_ERZ795053 | MGnify/ENA primary metagenome ERZ795053 (study PRJEB30182, sample SAMN05720284) | activated sludge metagenome | isolation source: Anaerobic digester | place: Hong Kong | collected 2014-12-17 ... | reverse complement strand
GTGTTTCCCCTGAATTTCAGGGTATTCCACACTTCGCCGGTTTCGTAGTCATCATACCACACCGAATCAAGACCCTCACGCGTAAAATTGGTTAGCTTGTAGGATTCCATTTGCGAGCGGTTGTTGAGCAGCTCGTAAATAAACTCTCCGAAACTGTACTTCGCCTTTGAATCAACCAGTTGCAGGTTTAATTCTTTGTCGGTAATACTGCTGATGGCACCTTTGTCCAGGTCAAGCTCAATGTGGTACCATTTGTTTTCGAGGCTGCTGATGGTTTTACGGGCTTCGGGGAGTGAGGCAAGTGTGGCTGATTTATCCACTTTGATGATGTACTTTTTATATCCGAAGGCAGGGACATCGTCAACCCAGACTGCATAATAAGTTCCATCGGAATGGTGCTCAACCGGCTGAGCTTTGGCTTCATTTCCCTGCTGATCGGTAATTACAAAAGGAGTGTATCGGGGCAGAATCTGATGGTCAATATATACTCTGAGCAATCCGCTGCGCTTCCAGTTGAGGGTATTGTACACGATGAGCGAAGGTTCTTTTTCTCTTTCAACAAAATGCTGAAGCAGCCCCATGGTTTCTTCGCCCAGCATTCTGGCTCGGCGGGCAGCCTCCCAGGCATAGGATTCTTTGATACGCCGCTGCTCCAGAGTATATTTGTGATAAGGTTCGCGAACGCTGTTGTGATAACCCACAGTATGTTCCGTGTAAAACAGCAGTGCGGAGTTGGTGGCATCTATGCGGTCGGTGATTTTTTCGGGAAGTGCGGCACCTTGCAGCAAGGCCATGCTGAGTCCGGCGGAGTTGGCAATCAAATCGCCCTGTGCCTGCCTGCTGGCTGCCACTTCGCGTGCCGATGCACCAAATCCATCGGTCCACCAATCGGGCCATGCTCCGCGGATTACCTGAAACTCATGGCCATGTTTCTGCTCCATTTCTTCAAAAAATGAGGTAGCAGTGGCTGTTTGCAGCTTAGGCCAGGTGTACTTTTCGTTCCACTGACGAATCATCTCACTGGCGTGGGTCGAAGGGGGTGAATTGTCAACCAGAAAGCCTGAATGCTGTATGGAAATCAGGTCGTAGGCATATCCTTTGGCTTCCAGCTCGGTGAGATAGGTGAGCAGTTTGTCTTCAAACACATTAAAATCGCCGGCATGAATTTTAAACACCGTATTGCCGGTCATATAATGCTCAGCACGGAAAGCCAGCATACGGTTGCCAGAGGGCGACTCCCACCAGAACAGGGTGGGCTTGTCGAAACAGATGAGTGCCCGGTGCCCGTGGGTGCCCATATTCAGGTATTTAATGCCCAGATCGTGGTAATAATCGCAAAAGTTCCAGCCAATGCCGTTTACATCGTTCTGCATGGCTGTTTTTACTTCCATTCCTTTCGACTTTATCAGCGAAACGGGCCTGAGCGAGGCTGCCAGGGTTTGTTCGTCGGGAAGCTCATCGAAATTGAAGTACATGCCGGTGAGTTCAATTCTGCCTTCGGCAACTCTTTGTTTCAGGCGTTCGGTTTGTGTAGCGGGACGGCTTTTCAGGTACTCGTCCACTGCCCAGGATGCTTCGCAGGTCCAGCGGAATTTTGCCTCATCGGGGTAGTGATCGGTGTTGTCGCAGTAGTCAAGGGCATAGTCGATGTAGCGCAGATGCTCGGCCAGAATATCGGTTTGTGAGCGGGTATATCCGATGTCGGTATGTGAATGCTGCACAAAGTTGACGCGCCATTTTTTTACCGGTTGCAGGGTAATCTTCCCTTTTTCAGTCATTTTCCCTGTTTCGATGCGATAATTGACAGTAATGGGGCGGGTTACCACGGGTAGTGGCAGCTTGATGTAATTATATCCAAATGAAACCGGAGTCTTTTTTACAGGTTTTCCATCAATAAAAACAGAGGCAACCGCAGGTTCTCCGAAATGAAGCATACCGGCTACACCGAGTTGTGATTTCTTTCCTTCAGATTCCATAATGGCGGGTAACGAACGTAAGCTGAACTTATCTTCGAGCGGCATGGTAAAAGTCATATACCAGGAGGTTTTGTTCGACTTCCTTCCCGTTACTTTCACCTTCACGGATTGGCCGGGAGTAAGTTGCTGAGAGGGGATTTTCAGGTAAATAAATCCGAAGCGGTCTCCATGCTGATCTGTCATATCATTATGAAATGCCAGTGATGAGCCATCGGTATGTTGATGTAAAAAATTGTCAGCTCCATCGGTAAGAAAAGTAAATTTCCTGATACCGTTTATTTCCACATCAAAAGCGGCCACTCCCGGTGATGAACCAATCCCGGCCAACCAGACAAAAGTAACGTATGGTTTTTGCACACCGGAAGGCACCGGCGCAGTCTCCCATTCCATAAATGAGTTTCCGTCGGTAGCCCTGATCAGCATACACGAATTGGCAACCGGGATGGAAGAATGGTAAGTGAAATCATCACCTGAAATTTTCCTGCTGAAACCGTTTAGAAACAGCGTTTCATTGCCATCCGCTGTCTGGGAGGTAACACGCATTGCCGGAATCAGCAGGATTATAAAAAAAATCAGCCTTCTGTTAATGGAATATATTTGCATAAAGGGTTATTTATCAAGGAACAATTGATTGGAATCAGATGTAAAGTAAGTTAAAATTTAAGTATCTCCTGCACCGGTGCAGGTGCAATGGATTTAAAACAGTCATTGAAATACCGGGCATGAAGCCGGGCAGATTATGGAAATTCACCCGTTTCGCGTGTTTATTCTCCGTTCATTAAAAATGGTTATTTTTGGAGCCTAAAACAAAGAATTTATGAAGATGAGAAACCTGCTGCTTGTTGTACTTGCTGCCGTAGCGATGGCTGCCTGCAATAACCGTAAAAGTGATGAATTTATTATTAACGGCCAGGTTCAGGGTGAACAGCCCGGAGAGGTTTATCTCCAGAAGAGCAAGGACGGCCGTTTTGAGATTCTGGATACCGCCAAAGTCGAAAACGGCAGATTCACTTTCAGGGGAACCGTTTCAACTCCGGATATCTATTATATCGCGCTTGACGAAAACAGATACATATCTTTCTTTAACGAACCGGCTAAAGTAAATGTAACCTTTCATACCGACAGCCTGATGTCGCCAAAGGTGAGCGGATCAGCCTCGGATGTGCAGTACCGGGAGTACCTCAAAATGCAGGAAGAGCAGCGTTCGGCCAAAATCGGGCTGTTCTCCGGCTACAACGAAGCCAGCCGCAGCAACGATACGGTAAGAATGAAGGCCCTCGAAAAAGAACTGGAAGCGATGGAGAAGGATCAGCTGGCGGTTGTCATCGATTACATCGGCAAAAACAGCAAATCATTTGTTACGCCTTATATCGCGATGCGTCATTCTCATTATATGGAGCTGGAAGATATGGAAAAGGTACTTGCTACATTCGATAAAAGCATACTCCAATCGCCTTTTGCCGTGATGTTTGCCGACAGGATTGCCATTCTTCAGAATGTGGCCGTTGGTAAAACCGCTCCGGAGTTTACCATGAACAATCCCGACGGCCAGCCGGTAGCCCTCAGCCAGTTCAGGGGTAAGGTGGTACTGGTGGACTTCTGGGCCGCCTGGTGTGGTCCCTGCAGGGCCGAGAATCCCAATGTGGTGGCCGCCTATAAAAAGTTCAACAGTAAAGGATTTGATGTGCTGGGTGTGTCGCTCGACCGCGATAAAGAGTCGTGGCTCAAGGCCATTTCGGATGACAATCTCACCTGGACTCATGTTTCGGATCTGCAGTACTGGCAGAATGCGGCTGCAAAACTTTACGGGGTGAACTCCATCCCCTCCAATGTGCTGCTCGATCAGAACGGGGTAATCATTGCCCGGAACCTCAGGGGTGAAGACCTGCATAAGAAACTCGAAGAGTTGTTTGGCGCCGTCTGAGAAGGCTTCCTTGCAGTGAAACTGCCTTTTTCAGGTTTCTGAAATTCTATTGGCGACTGTAAAGTGGTTTTCTGAGTTTCTTTTTCTTTCTCTTTAATGATTTCGTGCATCCGGCAACGACCGGTTGGGTTGCTCTTTCCCGGGATGATGTTGCCGCATTACCCCTGAAAGATCTTTGAAAATATTTTCACGGATTTACAGGATGACGACGCGCTGAACAGAACGGATGCTGCCATCTGAAATTACGAGAAGATAAGTGCCTTTATTCCTGCTGAAAATCTGAAATCTGTCATCGGCTGACTTCCATGTGCCTGTTAATCTTCCGTCGGTGGTAAGCATTGTAATAGTAACGGGTAATGAGAACCCGGAAAGGTCGATTCCGATATGACCGGCAGAGGGGTTAGGATAAACCCGCGGTGCAGGATTTGAATAGCTGATCCCCGTGGTACATTCGCCGTAAATATTTGTACCGTTTGAATTGAAGCAGAGCAGGGTGGTAGTATTTGCATACCAGGCAACATAGGAATAATTGAGTTCTATACCTCCGAAATGCACATCGCCTATCCCCTCTATCAAAAGCGGGCCTGATCCGTAGCATTCAAAATTCTGGAAGTGTATTCTTTTTCGAATGACTCCGCCGATCATAACCGAATCAACCATGTTTACCGTTTGATTCAGTGTCCCGTAAGGGTAATCGGGGCCATAGAACTCAAAACTATCGCCGGCTTCCAGTCCGTAGTCAAACAGCACACGGAGGTTTCCGGGGTCTTCGCCGCAGTATACTTTCAGGCTGTCGGTAGTGATATAGACAGCGAAAGCATTGCCGTCGTATAATTTATAGAATGTATTTCCGTTGATCAGGGTATCTCCGTTGATCCAGTAAGTATTGTAAGTGGTGATGTCCCAGAGCACTTCACCGCCATGTCCCCAGGCGATGGAGTGATATTTGCGGTACCAGGAACCGTTATCGGGAAATACTCCCTGCGACTGCGCTGTTGTTGTGAAAACAATCAGCATCAGCATGACGTTCAGGATTTTCATCGGAAATTCTGCCGGGATTTGATGTTGCAGGCCTGTTCCGGCAGAAGCATTAAATATACGGAAATATCAGTAATTAATCAAGTATATAGCGCTGTTAAATAGTCAGTTCAGGTTGAAGTAATTAGATTTTCTGTTATCTCTTCTTTTTAAAAAATGAGGTGATTATTTCACTGCATTCTGCGGCCAGAATCCCGCTTCTGACTTTGGTTTTCGGATGCAGCAGGTTCGCGTGCAGGGTGGTATAACCCCGTTTGGGGTCGGAGGCGCCGTAAACAATTTCGCCCAGCTGCACCCACAAGGAAGCAGCCGCGCACATGGGGCAGGGTTCCAGGGTAACGTAAAGGGTGCAATCGTTCAGGTATTTTCCGCCGATATGGTTGGCTGCCGCGGTAAAAGCCTGCATTTCGGCATGGGCGGTGGCATCGTTCAGGGTTTCGGCGAGGTTATGACCGCGGGCTATAATGCGTCCCTGGCTAACAATAACGGCACCAACCGGCACCTCATCCCGCTCCCCTGCCTTCTTTGCTTCCTGCAGCGCTTCCCTCATAAAATGCTCATCGGTTTTAACATAATCAATCATGGCAGCAGTTCGTTTCTGATTTGCTCAATGGTTTTTTTCCCTCATACAAAGATAGTGAATCCGTTGTCAGAAAAGGTCCGTTCAGGCAAGAGCTTCCACAGGTATTCCCTGCGCCCGGAAGCGGGGTTGAATGGTTTAGTTCAATATGGTCAAACATTTTGTACCTCAGCTTGTTTATTGCATGCCCGGAATAAAAGTATTGCAACAGAGCCGGATAAGTCATGCTGTAATATTTTTGTTTGCCGGTAAGTCGCAGGTTAATTTTTCCTATAATTGCATGCCTGTAAAAGGATCAGGAAGATTTTAGGTACCAGGGAATATAGAACATCGGAATGAAAAAAGGATTACTCTTTATCTTCTTATTATTGAGTGGATTGTTCGCATATCCGGCACCGGCAGCGGCCGGCACTGGTTCGGGCGAATCTCACGATGAAGCGTTCAACGCCGGCCACCTGATTATTGATCATATCGTTGACAGTCATGAGTGGCATATTGCCACCATTGGTCACACGCACATTACAATCCCCCTTCCGGTTATCCTTATCGATCAGGGGAAGCTGCATGTTTTCAGCTCTTCAAAATTTCATCACGGGCACGATGCTTATAAGGGCTTTAAAATTGAAACGGAAAGGAACGCAAACAAGGGGAAAATCGTTAAAGTGATTCCCGGCACCATGCAGACCGATACTTCGGCATCCAAACCCATCGACCTGAGCATCACAAAAAATGTGGTCGGCATTTTCGTCAGTTTTCTGGTACTGCTGTTTATATTCTTCTCTGTTGCCAAAGCATACAAACGAAATCCCGGGCATGCGCCCAAAGGCATACAGTCGGTACTTGAGCCATTGATTCTGTTTATCCGCGATGAAGTTGCAAAGCCTTCCATTGGTAAGCATTATGAAAAGTTTATGCCTTTTTTGCTTACCATGTTTTTCTTTATTTTCTTCACCAACCTGATCGGGCTGATCCCGGTTTTTCCCGGGGGGGCTAATGTAACGGGTAACATAGGAGTTACCCTGGTGCTGGCTTTGTTTACGTTTATGATGACTTCTTTCAGCGGGAATAAATCCTACTGGCAGCATATTTTCAACGCACCCGGCGTCCCCTGGTGGCTGAAATTTCCCATTCCCCTTTTCCCGATCATTGAAATCATCGGCGTGGTAGTGAAACCTTTTGTACTGATGATCCGTCTTTTTGCCAACATCACCGCGGGTCATATAATCGTGCTGGGTTTTATCAGTCTGATTTTTGTGTTTTCACAGATCAGTCCTATGCTGGGCTACGGGGTTTCAGTGGTTTCGGTATTTTTCGCCATTTTCATCAGTGTGCTTGAGTTGCTGGTTGCCTTTATCCAGGCTTATGTGTTCACGCTATTGTCGGCCCTTTATTTCGGGATGGCCACCGAAGAACATGCACATGCTGAAGAACATCATTGATTTAATCGAAAATTCAACTTTAATTCACCTTTAAAATCACCAATTATGACAGTATTATCCGTTCTTATGCAGGTAGCTACCGACCTGGCTCCACTGGCCAAGATGGCTGCTGCTTTCGGTGCAGGAATCGCCGCCATTGCTGCTGCTTTCGGCATCGGCAACATCGGCCGTGCAGCCCTTGAATCCATTGCACGTCAGCCGGAAGCTTCAGGTGACATCAGGTCAAACATGATCGTGTCGGCCGCCCTTATCGAAGGGGTTGCCTTCTTCGCCATCGTGGTTTGTCTGCTTATCCTGTTTATCTGATTTAAACAGCCGGGACTACCGGTACAACGGTTGGTTGTGCCGGTAGTTTTGCTTACGTCATTATTGTAAAGAAGGAACGATATGGAATTAGTTAACCCCGGAATCGGATTGATTTTCTGGATGGCCCTTGCCTTCGGGTTATTGCTGTTCATCCTGGGCAAGTTTGTCTGGCCACCGGTATTGCGGGCCCTGCATGAAAGGGAGAAGTCGATAGAGCTGGCACTTCATGAGGCAGATAAAGCCCGCGAAGAGATGAAGCAGTTGATTTTCAGCAATGAACAACTGATGCGTCAGGCCGAAGAAGAACGTGATGCGCTGATCAGGGATGCCCGCCGGGTGCGCGAATCACTCATCGAAGAAGCCCGGCAGCGTGCCAACGACGAGGCCAACCGCATCATCGACAATGCCCGCGAACGCATCCACTTCGAAAAAATGGAGGCCATTACCGAACTGAAGAACCAGATTGCCCATTTATCCATTGAGATCGCCGAAAAAGTGCTGCAGAAGGAACTTTCACAACCCGGGAGGCAGAAAGAGTTTGTGCAGAAGTCGATCGATGAAATGAACCTGAATTAGCCTTATGAATAATCCGAGATTAAGCATCCGTTATGCACAGGCATTGTTCGACCTTTCTGTTGAGAGAGGGGAGGTGGAAGCTGCCCGTCAGGATATGGAACTGTTGCTTACGGTCTGTAACGAAAACGCCGGGTTGAGGCAGATGCTGGGTAGTCCGGTGATCAACGCGGATAAAAAGATTTCGGTTATGCGTGCGCTTTTCAGCGAAAAAATCAGCAAATTGTCGATGGCGTTTATCAATCTCATCATACGCAAGCGCCGTGAATCACTGCTGTATCAGATTGCCGCGAAATTCGCGGAACTTTACCTTGAATACAAAAATATCAAAACAGCCCGCATTACTTCAGCCGTTCCCCTTCAGGAAGAAGTGCGCAGTGAGCTGGTGTCACTGCTTGAGGAGCAAACAGGATCACAAATCAGGCTAACGGAAGTAGTTGATGCAGAAATCATCGGCGGGCTGATCGTTAAAATTGAAAACAGTCTGTTTGACGACAGCATCAGGAAAAAACTTCAGAACCTTCGCAAAGAGTTCAGTGTAAATGTTTACACAAGAGAAATTTAATAAAAAGTAAACCAGATGGCAGAAATTAAACCCGCAGAAGTATCTGCAATACTCAGGCAGCAACTTGCCGGATTCAGGTCGGAAGCGGAACTTGATGAAACAGGGACGGTATTACAGGTTGGCGACGGCATCGCCAGGGTATATGGTCTCAACAATGTGCAGGCCGGAGAGTTGATCGAGTTTGAATCGACCGGCATCAAAGGGATTGTGCTTAACCTTGAAGAGGACAATGTAGGGGTGGTAATGCTGGGCGAAGGCAGTGGCATCAATGAGGGCGACCAGGTAAAGCGCACCCGCACCATCGCTTCTATTCCTGTAAGTGAGGGCATGCTCGGCCGTGTGATCAACACGGTGGGTGAGCCTGTCGACGGCAAGGGCCCCATCCCTGGAGAAGTTTATGAGATGCCGCTTGAACGGAAAGCGCCGGGGGTTATTTACCGGCAGCCGGTAAATGAACCGCTTCAAACGGGCATCAAGGCCATTGACGCCATGATTCCCATCGGCCGCGGGCAGCGCGAGCTGATCATCGGCGACCGCCAGACAGGAAAGACAGCCATTGCCCTCGATACCATCATCAATCAGAAAGAGTTTTTTGATAAAGGGGAGCCTGTTTATTGCATTTATGTGGCCATCGGGCAAAAAGGAAGTTCAGTGGCCGGCATCGTGCAAACCCTTGAGCAAAAAGGAGCCATGCAGTACACCGTGGTGGTGGTAGCCACCGCCAGCGATCCTGCGGCCATGCAGTTTTACGCGCCTTTTGCCGGTGCTGCCATCGGAGAGTATTTCCGCGATACGGGAAGGCCGGCGCTGATTATCTTTGATGACCTTTCGAAACAGGCCGTAGCTTACCGCGAAGTGTCGCTGCTGCTCCGCCGTCCGCCCGGACGCGAAGCCTATCCCGGTGATGTATTCTATCTGCATTCCAGGTTGCTTGAAAGGGCCGCCAAAATCATCTCTTCCGATGAAATCGCCTCAGGCATGAACGATCTGCCTGCCTGCCTGCAGGGAAAAGTAAAAGGGGGAGGTTCCCTGACCGCCCTGCCCATTATTGAGACCCAGGCCGGTGACGTATCAGCCTATATCCCGACCAATGTAATTTCCATCACCGACGGCCAGATCTTTTTGGAAACCAATCTTTTCAATTCCGGGATCAGGCCTGCAATCAACGTGGGGATTTCAGTATCCAGGGTTGGGGGCAGCGCCCAGATTAAACCGATGAAGAAGGTTGCCGGAACCCTGAAACTTGATCAGGCCCAGTATCGTGAACTGGAAGCCTTCGCCAAGTTTGGTTCTGACCTTGATGCAGTAACCAAATCCATACTTGATAAGGGCGCCCGCAATGTGGAAATCCTGAAACAACCTCAGTATTCGCCCATGCCGGTAGAACAGCAGATAGCCATTATTTTCTGCGGCTCCAGAGGGTTGCTTCAGAAGATACCCATGCAGAATGTGCATAATTTTGAAGTTGAATTTCTGCATAAACTGGAAGATCTGCATGCCGGTTTGCTCGAAAAACTGCGAAAAGGCCAGTATACCCCTGAAATTGAACAGGAGCTTGAAACGGTGGCCCTTGAGCTTATCCGCAAGTATGAAGCCAAATAAAACCGACTGAAATGCCCAGCCTGAAAGAAGTCAGAACAAGGATCGCCTCCGTTAAGTCAACGCAGCAGATTACCAGTGCCATGAAGATGGTTGCTGCTTCAAAACTGCGCAAGGCCCAGACCGGTATTCTTCAGCTGAGGCCTTATGCCGGGCAGCAGCAGAAGTTGCTCATGCAATTATCCGCCGGTCAGGGTGATGCACTGTCAGCGTTTAATTTACAGCATGATGCAAACAGGGTTTTGTATGTTGTTTTTACCTCAAACCGGGGCCTTTGCGGGGCATACAATACAAATGTGATCAAACAGGTAAGCAGCCTGCTGCTTACTGCGGCTGACGCACAGGAAGAAGCGGACCTCATTACCATCGGGCGGAAGGCAACCGAGTTTTTTACCAAAATGCCGGTCAATATTGTAGCGTCTTACGACGAACTCTATGATCAGCTGAGTTATCCGAAAAGCGCGGAGGTGGCCGATTCTTTGATTGAGTTATATCTGTCGGGGACTTATGACCGGATAGTATTTGTCTATCACCAGTTTAAAAATGCGGTAGTTCAAAAGCTATTGGTTGAGCAATTTCTGCCGGTTCAAAGCGGAAGCGCTGAATCCGGACATCATGATCAGGAGACGGAGTATATTTTTGACCCATCTCAGAAAGAGATACTGTCCGAACTGATCCCCAGGATTCTGAAGACACAGTTCTTCAAAGCCCTGCTCGACTCATGGGCTTCGGAATTAGGCGCCAGAATGACAGCAATGTCGCAGGCTACCGACAATGCCTCGGAGCTGCTGAAGGAATTGCGGCTGACCTATAACAAAGCGCGTCAGGCTGCCATCACCAAAGAAATACTTGAAATTGTCGGTGGTGCCGAAGCTTTAAAAAATGCTTAATTTCGTTGCTGATTTAACGCATAAACGTTAACCCTTAAAAAATACGAGTATGATTTCGAAGAAAGTTGAAGATGCCATCAATGTTCAGATCATGAACGAAGAGCATTCATCCCGGATTTACATGGCCATGGCTTCATGGTGCGAAACCAGCGGATTTCGTGGCGCTGCCGACTGGCTCTACAAACAGAGCGATGAAGAGCGTATGCATATGCTGAAATTTATCAAATACCTGAACGACCGCGGTGGAAATGCCATCCTTTCACCCCTCGGAGCACCGGCTCCGAAGTACAAAAATCTGCTTGATGTATTTGAGCAGGTGCTGAAACATGAGGAGTTTATCACCGCTGAGATCAACAAATTGTATGAAATTTCCCTGAAGGAAAAGGATTACACCACCGGTAACTTCCTGCAGTGGTACATCAACGAGCAGATTGAAGAGGAAAGCACCGCGCACGGTATCCTCGACAAGATGAAACTGGTTGGCAGCGACAAGGCCGGTATGTTCCACATCGACAAGGACCTTGAGATGCAGGCTGCTGCGAAGGTGATCGACCCGATGGAGTAAGCTTGATTTGCTGAAAAATGATTTAAAGGCTGTCCGGAAGGGCGGCCTTTACTTTATTGAATCAATGGATGGATTTATTAATTTTGGGGTTGTTTATTTGATTTTGGAATGTTATTAAACCAGAAACGAATTGTAATATTCACTAAAGTATGATCAGAAGATCTCTTTTATTTTTTCCTATAATCGTGCTGTTTACGTCATGTATTGTTCAAGGGCTTACAGACGATTATGACAGATTAAATAATGAACAAAAGGAGCGTATCATTGAATTGAAGAGTTTTCAGCAATTACAAAGCGGCTATATCTATAAAATAACAGGAGAACAATTAAGAATGGAACTGAAAAACTACCCCAAATCCTTAGTTTACATCTTCGCAAACGGTTGTTCTTCAGAATTATGCAAGCCTTTATCAAGCTATGAGGAATTTGCCAGGCTTAACGGGTATCAACTTTTTATGATTATGAATGGATTTGCGAACATTGAAGCTACATTAAAACAGTCATATAATGGAGTATTATATGCAATAGATGGCAATGCTTATAATGAGAAAATCAGTTATATATATACCCGCTATTTTGAAAATGAGTTGCTTGGTAAGCCGGTTAAGGAAAAGAACAGAGTTTATTCCGGAAATCTATTTTTCTTCCAGGGAGATGAACTGGTGCAAGTTGAAAGGGTATTACCAACAGAATAAGAAGCCGCTTTGAATGCTAAAAGCAATAATTTTTGTCAAAACGTCTTTCTGCGTAACACGTCAGGAGAATTTATTTTGATTGGTTCTTTTTATCGATTTCCTGACAGAGACTTGCATACCACTGTTCCCCGTACTTTCGTATGAGAGAATCACGGAGGAATTTGTAAACCGGTACGTTCAGCCGTTTTCCCAGTTCCAGGGCGGGTTGGCAAACGTGCCACTGGTGGTAGTTCACGGCGTCAAAATCATTGTATTTACTGATCCTTACCGGATAGAGATGACAGGAAACCGGTTTCCGGAATGATGATTTTCCGGCTTCCCAGGCTTTTTCGATGGCACAGGCGGCAATGCCGTCATCCGAAAAAACCACAAAAGCGCATTCCGCTCCGTGGATCAGGGGGGTAACGTAATGCCCGTGGGCGTCGTAATCAAAAACACCGAGTTCCTCCACAATTTCGATCCCCTCCGGCCGCATAAATGGTTTGATGTAATCAATATTGTCTTCCAGTTCCGCTATTTCCGGCTCCTCGAGCGGGGCGCCGGCATCGCCTTCCACACAGCATGCGCCTTTGCAGCGCTGCAGGTCGCATACAAAACAGACGTTCGCGAGGTCGTCGGAGTTCAGGGTC
>ERZ795053.5681-NODE-5681-length-12781-cov-4.491749_pt1 | contig 12781 bp, 15 predicted proteins | sample MGYA00375137_ERZ795053 | MGnify/ENA primary metagenome ERZ795053 (study PRJEB30182, sample SAMN05720284) | activated sludge metagenome | isolation source: Anaerobic digester | place: Hong Kong | collected 2014-12-17 ... | reverse complement strand
CTCGTTGCCGCCGCAGTGCTCATAACAGTGTTGTTCTATGCCGCGCCCGGCGCCAGAGATACGGGCGGCGTGGAAACGACAGTGAATATCGAGCAACCGTCGAAGACGATCGAGACGCCTTCAAAGCAGAACTCTGAAGCAAGTGGGTCCGACGCGGTATCGTCACCCGGAAATTCACCGCAAGCCACGGACGCGCCAGCAACTGGTCAGTGATAGCTTCCGCACACCTTCGATCACGGCCCGGGCCTACCGCCCGGGCCTTCTTTATGCCAAAGTGCAGGGCAAATGCGGGCCCTTGTGGAGACTGCATCTCCCATCGTAAGTCTCATGAGGAACCGTAGCCACATCGATGTGCCAGCAATTTTTCGATTCGTTGTACCCCAGTCTCTTCCCCAACGGAGGATGGATTTAAGATGTCTCCGCGAGACATGATGAGGCAACTTCCGTCTTACCGATGCCACGGCGCAGGTCCGTTCGAACGCGGCCTTTGGCCGAGTTACATCTTCGCGGTCTTGATCTTCATTGTCGCATTGACGCTTCGCTGGGCAGTGGACCCCGGTCTTCCGCCCGGCTTTCCTTACCTCACGTTCTTCCCGGCTGTGGTTATCGCGTGCTTTGTAGGCGGCATTTGGCCAGGCATCGCCGTGGCCTTATTGTCCGGCCTGGCATCCTGGTTCTATTTCATTCCCCCCTTTGACTCTTTCGCGCTGACCGGAAGCTCGTTCCTCGCCCTCGTCTTCTATGTATTCATTGTGTCGGTCGATATCTTTTTGATCAACATGGCCTTGGGCGCCTTCGCGGAAGCAGACCGGTTGACGCGCGAGAACGTCGAACTCAGCAATTTTCAGACGCTCCTCATCCGCGAGCTGGACCACCGCATCAAGAACCTGTTCTCAGTCGTGGCGTCGGTGGTCAAACTGTCGGCACGTTTTGCGGAGACTCCGGAGCAGCTTGCTGAAGATGTCAATGAACGCATTATGGCTCTCGGACGCTCTCACCGCGCGCTTTGGCGGGAGGGGCACGACCAATCTGCTACGGTGCAATCAGTTGCGCGTCTCGTGCTGGACCCGTATCTCACGCAACACGGCGACCGCATCAAAATCGCCGGGGAGTCTCCTATCCTCGATGTTCAAATGGTGCAGATCATCAGTTTGATCTTTCACGAACTCGCGACCAACGCAGCAAAATACGGCGCCCTGAAGCAACCGGAGGGTACAATCTCCATTTCCAGCTCTCTTGGCTGCGATACAAGCGGCGGCTTCATCATTGATTGGCGCGAAAGCGGCATCAGCGCACCGGAAGGGAAGCCCGTTGCAGGCTTTGGGTCCGAGTTGATCCAACGCCTCGTTACCAGCGCCGGCGGCAAGCTCGGAAAGGCCTTCGGCGAGAAAACAATGACGGCAACCGTGACCTTTTCCGGGACCTGACCAGACGGATGTCTCGATCACTCTCCATTGGGATAGACGCCCTTTAACACGACATCAAAATGCTCCCTTATGGCTGTGTTGCAGCCGCAGGATTTCGCACGCAGCCGATCGATGTCATGGATGAAGATCCGGCCGCGGCGGACAGAGATGATGCCGTCTTCCTTGTATCGACGAATAATGCGGCTGATGTAGCTCCGCCCAACCCCCAGCATGGCCGACAACCGGTCTTGGGTCATCAACACCTCATCGCCACCGTTGTGCTCAGCCGCGGCCAATATCCACTTCGCCGTCCGTTGTTCGATGGCGTGAATGGCATTGCAGGCTGTCGCCTGGAATATTTGAGCCAACATACAGTCGGCATAGCGCGCGAAGAGATCATCGATCCGGCGCGACCTGATTTTCGCCTCATCCAGCGCTGCAACGGGCAAGGCTAAGAATTTGCCCCCAGACTGTACCATAATGCGCGTAAATGCAGGGAGTCGCCCCTGGCTCACGATGCCACCGACAGCACCCTCGCGGCCGACTTGCATGGTTTCCACCGTGCGGCCGTCGTCAGACGAAACCATGAAGGATACGAGCGTCTCACCGCATGGAAAGTAGACCGTCTGAACGTATTGGCCCGGTTCGTAGAGGACAGCATCCGGCGGTGAAAACATGGACCGCAAATCACCGTGAATGAGTCTCCGGTCTTCTTCCATCAAGCAATCCAGCAGACTGTTTCCGGTGATGGTTGGTAGGCCAGCTCTCATCAGTTTGCGCCCCTATGTGTACGAGTGTGCAGACGAGATGGATACTCATGTGCAATTTTGAACGGTGCTAGTCGATGGCGGTGTTGCGCGCTGGCAGAACTCCCGGTTGGGTCGACGGGAGAGCGTTTGAGATTCGCCCTGTGGTGCGATTTGGGACCACAGTTCTGCCCGCCCGGCTTCTGACGGGGCCGTCCTTCACGACTAGAAAGTTTCCTGCCATGGCCGCACCACGCTCACCACTACATGATTTAAGTATCGCGAACACCACCGGGTTCCATTCGTCGAGGTCAATTTTGTTATCGAAGGCTCCGGCCGCTCGGATTTGCAAGCCAGGTACGCGGATATGAAACCCGGTCCATTGGCCCGATCGGACAGAAACCTGACTGCACTCGTGCTGGAAGACTCCGTCCTCTTACTCTTGGACCTGCAGGAGGCACTTCTTGGACTGGGCGTTGGAACGGTCTTGAAGGCCTCGTCCATCTACAGGGCCTTGTCGGTCCTCGAGTCCTCACAGCCAGATTTTGCCATCGTCGACTACGACATCGATGGCACGACCAGCCTGATGTTCGTTGACGAGTTGATCCGGCGAGCCGTCCCATTGTTGCTCGTAACCGGCTACGGTCCGGACATCAATCTACCAGCCCAGTATCGAGGCTTGCCACTGTTGGCCATGCCATTTTCCATGTCTGAACTCGAAGCCAAAATCAACGGCCTGTTTGAATGCTAGGCAGCCTTGCGTGAGTTCACCTCGAAGAATAGAGCTTGCGCGATCACACCCTTGACCATATCGGGAGAAAACGGTTTCGTGATGAGGAAGGCCGGTTCCGGACGCTGCCCAGTCAGCAGCCGTTCCGGGAAAGCGGTGATGAAGATCACTGGCACGTCACACTCCTGCAGAAGCTCGTTGACGGCGTCGATGCCCGAGCTCCCGTCGGCAAGCTGGATATCGGAGAGAATGAGTTGCGGTTTCCTGTTCCGCACCATGGCGATGGCCTCCTTGTGAGTGCGCGCAACGCCAATGGGACGATGTCCGAGAGCCGTAACGGTGTCTTCGATATCGAGGGCGATCAATGGCTCATCTTCAATGATCAACACATCGCTGGCCAGCATGGATGAGATTTGCTGGCTGGCCTGGTCGTGCAGTCCCTTGACGTCCTCGACGTCGGTGCGCTGTATCTCGGCAATCTGGGGAAAATCGAAGCCTTCAACGGCCCTCAGCAGATAGACCTGACGGGCCTTGCCAGGCAGGTTTGACAGCCGTTCCTGGATCGTCGCATCCCAGACATTGCCGGTGACATCGGCCTTGTGGTTGACGGATAGGGAACTCCAAAGTGAACACAGACTTTGATAGAGCGCCAGGCGCTTGTCTTCCGTAGCCATGAAGCTGGCGGGGTCCGCTATCACGCTTTCGAGTACCGCCGACACATATGCATCGCCTCCCTCTTGAGTGCCAGTAAGAGCCCGCGCGAACCGGCGCAGATATGGCAAATGAGGTGCGACTTGATCGGATATTTTCATGAATTCAATGACTTGGCGAACTCGCCCAGTCCTCCCTCAGTGAATGACAAAGCAGTAATGTACACAAGACGAAAGAGTTCCCATATTTTTTCAAATTCCGTGGAACAATCTTCTGTCGACCGTCTTTCCAACACCGTGTATCAACTTGAACCGACAAGAAGAAGCCGCTTTGACCAGCATGACGACCCAACGCGATCCCAAGCGCCCTCAGCGCCCCGCCACGAAGAAGGACATCTCTCTCGTGAGCAAGGCCGTGAGCGGAAAACTGAAGGCGTATTATGATGACATTGCAGCACAGGACATTCCGGATCGCTTCAAGGACCTCCTTGATCGCCTCGATGAACCCAAACAGTCCTGATCGAAAAACCCGATCGCTGCATGCATCCTCAACATCGCAGGCCGATGATGTCTGACAATGACTTCAAATCCGATTTGATGAAGGCCATACCGTCGCTCCGAGCCTTTGCAATTTCCTTGAGTGGCAAGGTCGATCGAGCGGACGATTTGGTACAGGAGACGCTTCTTAAGGCGTGGGCTCATCGTGACAGCTTCACACCCGGCACCAACCTGCGTGCCTGGCTGTTCACGATTCTTCGCAATGAGTTTTATACCTTCTTTCGCAAGCGCAAACGTGAAGTGGAGGACGCGGACGGCGCCATCGCGGCAACCGTTGGCATTCATCCCGAACAGGAGGGACACCTGGATCTCGCCGACATGCAAAGAGCGCTTGGCAAATTGCCAGTCGATCAGCGGGAGGCACTCCTTCTCGTGAGTGCATCTGACATGTCTTACGAAGAAGCAGCCGAGATTTGCGGCGTTGCCGTGGGCACAATCAAGAGCCGGGTCAATCGGGCGCGGAACAAGCTGACAGAGCTGCTGGGCTTGAGCCAGGTGCCCGAAATCGGACCGGACAACAACGTTAAATCGGCATTGGCAGCCGAGGCCAGATAGCCAATTTGCCGGAACTTTAATTGCATTCCAGCGTTCTCCTCGTACTACCCACACCTACAATGGAGAATTGCATATGCGTACGTCCCAAACCGCATCCGAACTCTCAGACAGACTTCAAGACACTAAGCGAGATGCTGACACTCAGTTTCGGGCGGCAGGCGAAACGGTCACCGACGGATTGAAGAAGGGTGCAGATGCCGCCCGCGCGTCGATTCACGATGGGGCCCGTCAGGCCTCGGACGCCGTCGAAACGCTCGTGGACGGCGCATCTGCTGTCGGCAAGGACGGCCTCCGCCTCGTGAAGAGCCAAACCAATGAGGCCCTGGCGGCGGTCGATAGGGCCGTAACGCGGAATCCGGTGGGGGCCCTTGTCGCAGCATTGGGCGCGGGCCTTGTTCTGGGTCTCCTCGCGCGGCGTTAAAACATGTCCCGCATCATCAGACTAGCACTGACGTCGCTCGCGGTAACCAGGATCAAAAGCAGTGCTGAGAGAGCCGCGACTTACGCGGCTCTTCTTGCAGTCACCGCAGTTATTCTGGTCACGGCCTTGGGATTCTGCTTATCCGCGCTGTGGATATGGCTGACCCAACTTTACGGGCCGCTTATTGCGAGCGGGAGCATCGGCGCTGCCTTGTTGATTATGTCCGTGGGGCTCTATCTGTACGCCGGTTCTGTTCGACGTCGCCCAGTGCGCAATTCCGCACTTCAACTGCCGCAGATCGACAATGCATCACTCCAGGTTAGCAGCAGTGCCAATGTGCTCGCGGGTGCAGTAGTCGTGGCCGGAGTAGGCTACATTGCAGGCCGACTGCTCGCTCGCAAATAGCCTCGACGATCATTCGAGGGGGCGTCACAACGGCCTCTCGGGCACACCTCACTTCCAATCAAGTCCTCGGAACTATGTGTTGATTACGACATTGTGAATCCATGGATGACATCATCCGAACTGAATACAGGAGCCAATTATGAATTTTTCCAACCTTCTGCACTGGGCCATCATTTTCCTGGTGGTCGCCATCGTCGCCGCGCTGCTCGGATTCGGCGGTGTCGCCGGCACGGCAATGGCAGGCGCCAAGATCGTATTCTGGTTTGCGATCGTGATTGCGATCATTGCCTTCGTTGTCAGCCTGGCAAGGAGAGCTTAGCAAATCAACTTGCAACGAGGTTGTTCTTCAATTGGGCGTGTTCCTCTGGAACGCGCCCTCTTCGTATCCTTATGCGAACAAAAAGCGGCCGCTCCAGAGGGGAATGGAGCAGCCGCCATCTTCAGAAATTCACTGAGGTGCAGGACAACTAATCGTACACTACGGAATTGTCGACGGGGGTCTTATAGACAATCGTCAAATTATCAATCTGTGGTGAGGCGGAACGATCGCTGGTCATGGTGTAGGACGTCAGCATCGCAACGAACGGGATTGCAGTAAACTGCCAAAGGACCAGGAACAGGACGTATATGAAACGCATCGTTCTCCTCCTCATTCGCTTTCGAGGGATCAACGATCGGCAACGAAAAAAGTTCCTCCCAGCATGCCATGTGCGTGCTGCTCCCTATCACTCCCAACAGAAAAAGGGGCCACGATGTGACCCCTTCCTTGCGCGTCTCTTCACACGCTCAGCGATTGACTACATCGAAGACAGCCAACTGTCGACCTCGTTGCGGGCCTTGTCTTTGGCATAGCCATATTGTGCCTGAAGGCGGCCTTCGAGCTGGTCACGGCGCCCCTCGATGACATCAAGATCATCATCGGTGAGCTTGCCCCACTGGGCCTGTGCTTTGCCGCGAAACGCCTTCCAGTTTCCTTCAATCCGGTCCCAGTTCATGTTGAGTTCTCCTGTCCTCTATTTTGGGGAAAATCACTCGCAAGTGACATGTTGCGAGGATATTTCTAGAACGGCGAAGGACCCACAACAGTTCCAATCAACTGACGCCATTGATGTCATGCGGCGGGTTCCGGTCCCTTGACTGCCTTGGCATCAACTGGGAGCATGCTGGCCACATGGGCCGGGGATTGCAGATCATTGCGATCCGCGCTTCCGGTCCACGAGACATTGATGACCCGCGCGTCGGGCAAATGATTGTTCAGGCGCCGGCCGATGTAACCCAGCTGCGCGGGCGTCGGTGCGGATAGACTGCAGAGACACACGACCGCCACTGCCTCGCTGTCAAGTCCGTCAATTCTGCCCGGTGAGATCGTATCTGGCGGCAACACGCGATGCGGAATGCCCTTCAGGCGAAGAAATGCGGAAAAGGCGACAGTCGCTGCAACATTGAGTGGACCGTGGTTGGCGACGAGCAAGACACGTTCGCTGTCGTGCACGTCCTCTACCTCGTCCCACACTTCTTCGAGGGTCTCGGAGAATGTGGTCGCTACGTCGGTGGCGCCCTGCTTGGGGAGTATGCCACGTTCCAGGTCATGCTTCGCCATAAGGAGCCCGGGAATGGCGACCTCGTCCAGAAAGGCGCTGAGGCGGCCATCTGCGAGATAGCGGTGAGCGGACTCTGCCGCCTCCACTGCGTCGCCAGTCAGTATACGATGATAGAATGCATGATCGCGTTCCAGAACCGGTTCCGTACCGAAGAGCACATGAAGAAAGTGCAGCGAGTCGATGTGGCGGCCAATGACCATAAGTCCCACGGTGATCGGCGTGGAAAGAATGAGGCCGACTGGCCCCCAGATCGACGCCCAAAAGGCTGCCGCAATGACGATAGCCGTGGAGGATACACCAGTCATCCGACCGAGAAAGATCGGCTCCAGGATGTGCCCAGCGGTAATTTCTGCGGCAATAATAATTCCCGCGGTGGTGAATGGGAGATACCAACCATCGCCTACAGCCAGAGCAATCACGATCGGAAGGATCGACGACAGCAGCGTGCCGACGAAAGGAAGGAAACGCAGCATTGCCGTCAGGAGGCCCCAGAGGAGTGCCCCTGGCACTCCAATGAGGAAAAGCGAGACGGCAATGATGGCCCCGGTGCTGACGTTGATCGCAAGTTGTCCGATGAACAGCCGGCTCAAACGGGATCCTGCCTCGTCAAGCGCAACGGTGGTGCGATGGATGTCGCTCGTTCCTGCAAGCCGGATCAAACGATCGCGAAGGTCCTCTCGATTGAAGAGGATGAAGGCGAGCATCAGGATCATGATCCCAACTTGGGAAATCGGATGCGCAATCATTGAAACGACTGACAGGACGGGCGTCAATGGGCCCAGACTTGTATCGCGAACCTCCACCGGTATCGGCTTCTCTGGTGAGGACTTGGGACCCACGGTTGGCGTGGACTCGAGTTCGGCCTGGAGATCCTCGAGGACACCGGCAGCCCGATCAAGCGCCGCATTGCCGCCCGCCATGAGTCTGAGGCTCCGCGCCTTGTCCCGGAGATTGTTTTCATAAGCCGGAAGATCTGCAGCCAGATTGGTCAATGTTCTTCCGACCATAAAGGTGGTGCTGGCCAGAACCAGAACAGTCAGGATCACTGAAATGATGACGCTTACGGCCTTCGGAACCCCAAGACGCTGCGCCCCCCGTATCAGTGGGGACAACAACACGGATAAGAGGATTGAGAGAACGACGGGAATGAGGATGTCCCGGCCGAATATCAGGATCGCGCAGAGAGCGACGAAGATGATCAAACGGTGAGCGATCTTGATTTCGTTGCCGCCGTTGGGCATGGGACCAGAATATACCTTCACGGGAATGGGTTTCATGGGGGCGTTCACCATAGAGTTTCCTGGAATCCGGCGGCCGGAATGGCTCACCGCTCAATCGAGTTAAAAGTGCCTTGCTAGTCGGATATGAAGCTGCTGGAACCGAATGCTATCGATTGTCGTTTCGTTCCAATCCCGGAACAAATAATTTGCATTCTCCCGGAACTCTGCCCGGCGTCCCGCATTCAGCTATCACTTCAAGTTTGAGGACTTTGTTCGCCTAATCTCATGAGAGCCGCCTTACGTAAAGTAAGACCGCAGTTGCTGGCCGGGTTCGCCCTTACGGTCTGCTTCACTGCGATCGTCTTCTTGTTGGAGCGCCAGGAGTTGGCTGCCACAAGCCAGGCCGCCGCCGACGAGCAAGTCCAGAACATCAAACAGCGTATTGCCATTGCCACTGCAGAACTCGATGCAGCGTCGGCCTTCGTGGTTCAAGCCGATCCGCCCGTTCTATTGTTCGACGACTTTCTCGGGCGGCTGTCACTGTCCAGCACGCGAGATGCTCCCTGGGCTTTGGCGCGCGTCATCGATCGCAGTGAGGCCGATCATTTCGAACAGCAATCCAGGATAGAACTTGGAGATACAAAATACGCGGTTGACCGGTCCGTCGGTCTCCCCATCCTGGCCCCTGTGGTCATGACATATGGGCAAATGACTCAGCTACATCCCGGCCAGGACGCCGCTTCGATTCCCGAGTTGGGGGCCGCGTTGCAGACGACGCGCACGGCCCACGATCTCAAATCCGAGACCTTGGTCATCGGCGATGACACATCGGCCTCGGCGATACAGTCTTTCTACATTGCCAGGTTTCTCGTTCATGATGAGAAAGCCCCTGGCCGAATGACAGCCCCCAACCTTCTGATACGCGGCATTACGCTGCCGGCACTGCGATCGGCGGGCGGACTCCTGCTTCAACAGAACCTGCAGATCGTGACGGCCGGTACATCCGACGTCCAATCACTTGCCAGCGACATTTCGTCAGATAGTTCCACTCATTGGTCCGCCGTGCAATCAGCGGAGATTGCGGGAAAGCAGGTCGAAATCCGCTTGTTGGGCTACCCTGACCGGCAATGGCCGCGGTTTTGGATTCTCGCATTTGCGGCTGGATCGCTTGCCACAATGCTGTACGGCACATTCCGATCGGGGCAGATCATCCGCGCCGAGGCAACGTCCCTCGACCGTGCACTGACGACGACCGAACGCGAATTGGCCGACATTCAGCGCCGCGAGATCGCGTTTTTTGAGAATACGAGCACGGCAAACTGCGAGACCGACTTCAAGAGCGGGAACCTGGTTCGCGTGAACGAAGCTCTTTGCCAAATGCTCGGCTATACAAGTGACGAGCTGATAGGCCGAAACTTTTTCGATATTACACATCCGGATGATCGCAATCTCAGCTCCATATCGCTGTCAGACGAGAATGGTCGCCCCAGACCTGCGGTGCAGTTCGAGAAACGCTATTGCCGCAAGGATGGAACGACCCTCTGGGGTCTCGTCAACGCCACGCTTCACCACAGTGACAACGGTGCTCCACTGTTTTATTTGACGGTGATCGTTGACATCTCCGCTCGCAAACGTGACGAAGAAGTCAAGGCGATGCTGCTGCGAGAGCTCGCCCACCGGGTGCGCAACACCGTGCAGCTCACAGCCAGTCTGTCTCGGCAAAGCGCCCGGCGGGCCCGCTCAGTAACCGATTATGAAGCGAAATTCCATGAGCGGCTGGCTGCCCTGAGTGCGGCACAGGATCTGTTGTTCGACACCGGTTGGAAATCGGCACCTATCCAGGGCATCGCCGAGCGCACCATCAGGCCATTTCTGCCTGACGATGCACCGCCCGACCAGATTGAGATTGATCTGCCTCCGGTTGATCTCCCCACCCAGCAAGCGCAAACATTGGCGATTGCTGTCCATGAACTTGCAAGTAACTCGGCGCAGTATGGCGCTCTGAATTCCGGCGGCACCCTGGCATTCACTGGCAAGGTGCTGCCGATTACTGACGATGGAAAAGCGCGGCTATACCTGAAGTGGGAGGAAAAAAGTCGTCGCCGCTTGCGACGGCCACGCAAAACCGGATTTGGCATGACCATGCTGGAAAGTGCCATGCCTGAACAATTCCAGGGCGAAGCAAAGCTCACGTGGAAAAGTAACGGGCTGATCTATGAAGCCTGGTTGACGCTGGCATCTGCCCTATAAACAAATGAGATGCTATGCGGGGGCCGGATAGGGGATGAAGTGGATTACCGTTCAAGCGGCCGCCCCCGGAAGTCCGCCTATCGAGGTAGCGGTTTGGGGTGAACGGTGGCGCAGCGGACCCATTGACATCACGCATAGCATCCCGAGAACTTCATTTCGTCAGGAGCCGGAAGTCCCGTGCTAGACCAGCAGCTCTCGGCGCCGCTGGATGAAGGTCTCGACGCCATTGACGACCCGGAGACAATCATCATCCGTCACCATCAACGACAACGCCATGAAACCACGTTCGGCGATGTAGACGCCGTGTTCGAGCAGATCGAGAAATAGCAATTGTCTCAATCGCTTGTCAGCATTTTCCAAGTCACCGGGTGAATTGACCTCGCCGGACGCCGGGTGGATCGTGATCATCGACCCCTGCCCCATTGCCCGCATCTTCACCTGATAACGCATAAACAGATCGTTGAGGTTGTCGCGAAGTGCGTCGCCACGCTGATTGAGGGCGGCGCAGGCCTCCGGCGTATAAATTTCGGTCATCGCCACATGGCCGACCGTCATGGTCAATGTGTTGTTGTTGAATGTCCCGGCATGCGGCAATGCATCAGGTCTCGTGGGATCGAACAGCGACATGATATCCCTACGGCCGCCGAAGGCGCCGAAGCTCATGCCACCGCCGACATATTTTCCGAGGGTCTTGAGATCTGGTTCCAGGCCTAACTTGGCGGAAAGCCCTCCCGGATGAAGCCTCGACGTCATCACCTCGTCAAAGATCAGGACGATGCCGCGCTTCTTCGTCTCTTCGCGAAGCATGGTGAGGAAATCGGGCGATGCGGGGATGCAGCCGCCACCGCCCAGCATGGGCTCCAGGATCACGGCGGCGAGATCGTTCGCATGTTCGGCTATCAGCGCCCGGGTCTCCTCGACGCCGTTATAGTGCCCCATGACGCACTCGAACGGCGCATTCACCGGCGACGCCCCATGGCTGAAATACAGCGTGCCGCCATGGTAGCCACCATGCATTGGCATGATCTTCCGGCGCTTGGTAAAACAGCGCGCCGCCGCCAGAGCCATCATATTGGCCTCGGTACCGGAGTTGGTGAAACGCACGAGATCGAGCTTGAAGCGCTGCGTCACCACCTCAGCCAACGCCACCTCACGGCCGTGATGAGCGCCGAGATTAAGCCCCATTGTGAGCGCGTCCTGTGCCGCCGCGAGGATGCGAGGATGCGAATGGCCGTAGATGCCAGCTGAATATTCGCCCAGGAGATCCAGATAGGTGTGGCCATCAATGTCGGTGATATGCGCTCCCGAAGCCTTTTCGGCACGGATGGGAAATGGCGCCGTGAACAGCACGGTCCGTGTGTTGCCGCCCGGCATGACGTTCGCGGCGCGGTCGTGAAGCGCACGTGTCTTTGGCCGCTTCTCAGCAAACTGTTTCTTCGCGTCAGAGAGCGCGGCGTCAATCGTGGTCACGGTCCGGTTTCCTTTCTCACATCGCCCAAACGGATACAGCTGCGGCAATGGCGATATAAGTGATCTGATGCAGCATCTGATCGAAAGTCATGGCCCACCAGAAGAAGCTATCGTCGTAGGACCACCGCCTCGACATCACGATTTGCTGCTTGGCGTAGTCGACATGGTAGTGAACAGCCGCGTCAGCCAGTCCCAGCGCCAGGGAGGCAATGCCACCGGCCCCTACAATCGCGAGGCAGGCAATGCTCCCAACACCTTGCAACCCCGAGTGAATGAGGCCAGCGGGCTGTCCGTAGCGCCCCTTCTCCATCACCATCCGCTTGGTCTGCATCGGCCCATCAAAGAGCCAGTGCTTCACCTGCAGCAAAAGGAGCAGGACAAGGACACCCGTGGTGGAGACCCCCTCCATAGGAAATCAGGCCATCGCCTTGTCGCCGATTGGCGGCGTGAACTGCAATCCCATGTCCCATGGCAGGTAGATCCAGGTATCCTGGCTTACCTCGGTGATGAAAGTATCGACCAACGGCCGGCCTGCAGGCTTGGCGTATACCGTCGCGAAGTGGGCCTTCGGCAGCATCTCGCGCACCACCTTGGCTGTAGCCCCCGTATCGACGAGATCATCGACGATCAGAACACCCTTCCCGCCGGAACCACCCGCGACGTCACCGCTGATGGTCTTGAGAACCTTCAATTCCCCTTGCTTTTCATAGTCATAGGACGCAACGCAGACCGTCTCGATAACCCTGATGCCGAGTTCGCGGGCGACCAC
>ERZ795053.5678-NODE-5678-length-12783-cov-4.319453_pt1 | contig 12783 bp, 10 predicted proteins | sample MGYA00375137_ERZ795053 | MGnify/ENA primary metagenome ERZ795053 (study PRJEB30182, sample SAMN05720284) | activated sludge metagenome | isolation source: Anaerobic digester | place: Hong Kong | collected 2014-12-17 ... | reverse complement strand
CGAAATCCGCTCGATGATGCAGGAGCTGACACCGCTGGTGCAGCCGCTTTCCATCGATGAGGCGTTCCTTGATCTGACCGGGACGAACAGGCTGCATGGTGTGCCACCTGCCGTCACGCTGGCACGCTTCTCCTCGCGCGTGGAGGCTCAAACGGGCCTGAGCGTCAGCGTTGGCCTGTCCTACTGCAAGTTCCTCGCGAAAATCGCCTCCGACCTCAACAAGCCGCGCGGCTTCTCCGTAATCGGGCGCGCAGAAGCCTATGAATTCCTGCGTGCGCAGCCCGTTTCAATGTTCTGGGGGGTCGGCAAGGCCAGTCAGGCTATGCTGGCGCGCGACGGAATCACGACGATCTCCGAAATCCAGGACATGGAGGAATCCGAACTTGCCCGTCGATATGGTCAACTGGGTCTGCGCATGTCCAGGCTGTCGCACGGGCGCGACGAGCGGAAGGTAGACCCGAACGAGGAAACCAAGAGCGTTTCGAACGAAATCACCTTCAACACGGACCTGAGTGAAGCGTCTGACCTCGTTCCGGTGCTTCGCCGCCTGAGTGAGAAGGTGTCGGCAAGGCTGAAGTCCCATCACCTTGCAGGCCAGACGATGGTGCTAAAGCTGAAGACGGCCGACTTCAAGACGCGGACACGCAATCGCACGCTGGCAGACCCCACACGCCTTGCCGACCGCATTTTCAGGAACGGTCACGAAATGCTGCTGAAGGAACTGGACGGCACCAGATACCGCCTCCTGGGCATCGGTGTCACATCGCTGACCAGCGACGAGACTGCTGACCCTGAAGATCTGATCGACGTTTCGGCCACGCGGCGCGCCAAGGCCGAACTTGCCATCGACAGCCTGCGCGAAAAGTTCGGCTCAAAGGCGCTGGAACTGGGCATGACCTTCAACGCGGACGGGCGCAACGGCAAACCGCAACGCGACAACTGAATGCCGGGTGAATAGCAGACGAATACCGGCCCGGTGAGGGGCCGAAGTGCAACTGGCTCACTTCTGCGGCTTGCAGTCCCCCTGGTCCAGCATTTCGAGGCCGACCAGCGTTCCATTCAACGAATAATCCGGATAGCGCATTGAAAGATTGCGCGAAATTCCATTTTCGTAGAGCGTGAAAGAGACTTCGTATACCGGCAGCGTTTCCGCTCCAGGCTGTGCATTCGTCTTGAAATAGCCGATGTTCACCGGCCAGGCACGCACCCCTTCAAGTGGTGCAAGTGCATCTGCCTTCTCACCCGGAAGCGGCTTGTCAGGGGCACCCTCCTTGCCGACGACGTTCGTCGTCCTGAGCACTTCGTCAGCCTCTTCGCCGCCATCGAAGACATCGATGGAAAAGAAACTGTCGCCCTTCATCGCATGGTCGAGCACCTGAATGATGTGTGAGGAAATGAACTCGGCATCCGGCAGCTTGACCTCCCGCCTTGCAGGCTCCTCGATATCGACCGCGATCCCGCCATCGGCCTTGCGCGCCACGCCCTTGACGGTCTTCACCAGTTGCTCGTTGACCAGCGATTTCGTCAGAAAGTCGTATTCCTTGCCATCAGCGCTTTCGAAGGTGGCTGTCTGCTGGTCGGAGGTAACCATCTCGCCATTTGCCGACACCTTGGAGACGAAGCGGTAGCGGACTGAAATGCCGTCGCAGGCATTGCCCACCAGTTCGTACACGATCCTGCCGGTCATGTTCTGAATGCCTGACCGATCCGATGCCTTGTCGAGTTTCACCTCGTAAATTGCACGATGCGCGCGCAGCATTTCGAAACCGGCGGCCTGGGAAGACACCGGAAGAACGAAAATGCCGGCAGCGCCTGCCAGCAAAACAGCCGAAATACGACTGCCGATTGCAGAAAAATGGCGTGACAAGGGATAACCTCTCTGTTCATCTGGACGGGACAAATCACCGTCCATGAAATTGACACGATGTGGCAAAACAACGTCATTCACAACGAATTTTGCCAGCTTACCGGATTTCTTTTGAGGCATTGGTGAACACGGTCCATGCAGAGCAACAACCATTTCTGCCAATACCTTTCAGGGAAACTTCAACAACATGACTGACTGGATCAAGGCCCGTCCGATTGCCCACAGGGGGCTCCACGACAAGGCAAACGGCATATTCGAGAATACACTCTCTGCCGCGAAGGCAGCCATTGCAGGCAACTTCTCCATCGAAATCGACATTCACCTTTCCGCCGATGGCATCCCCTTCGTCTTTCACGATAACACGCTTGACCGGCTGACCGATGAAACCGGGCCGGTTCGTGCCCTGAAAATGGCCGAACTGGAGCAGATCGCTATTGGCGGAACGCAGGACCGCATTCCCTCACTGGCAAGCTTTCTTGATGCCGTGAACGGCAGCACCGGCCTCGTCATCGAGATGAAGGGGATTTCCGGTGAAGACGAAGGGTTCGTCTCGCGTATACTCGAGGTGATCGAAGATTACCGTGGTCCGCTGGCGCTGATGTCGTTCAACCATTGGCTTCTTCACGATGCTCGCGCTTTGAACGCTGGCGTTCCCCTGGGATTGACCGCCGAAGGCGACGAGAAGCTGGATCCGACCCACAGGCACGCCGATCGTGAATACCGGCCCGATTTTCTGTCATATGGAATATCCGATCTGCCAAATGCCTTCGCACGCGAATTCCGCGAAACCGGACGTCCCGTCATCACATGGACAATACGTTCGGTTGAAGACATGGCAAAAAGCGCCAAGTATGCTGATCAGATAACGTTCGAAGGTTTCGATCCGGACGCGATCTCCTGAACAAGACAGGCATGGCAGGTCGGAGCCCTGCCCTTTCCGCCCTCCAAGATAGTCCACCCGCAAGCAGCATGTCTCCAGACCAGACCTTTCGAATCCGGATAGCCAGCAGCTTCGATGATGTCGATGCTGCCGGTTGGAACAGGCTCGCCGGGTATAGATCAGGCGCCAGGCCGGGAGACAGTCCCGGCAACCCGTTTCTCTCGCACGAATTCCTGTCTGCGCTTGAAAAAAGCGGGTCGGCGACAGCCAAGACCGGCTGGCTTGGCCAGCACCTGCTTCTAGAAGCCGATGACGGCTCATTGTTGGCGGCCATGCCCGCCTATCTGAAGAACCACAGCCAGGGCGAGTATGTATTCGACCATGGCTGGGCAGATGCCTTCGAAAGAGCGGGAGGCCACTACTATCCCAAGCTGCAGGTCAGCGTACCATTCACGCCGGCAACGGGCCCGCGTTTCCTGACCGGCGGCGCCGACAATACACCGGTCTTGCGCACTGCGCTTCTGAGCGGACTGGAGCAGCTGACGGAAAGGCTGGACGCCTCTTCTGCCCACATCACATTCATGGAAGAGGACGAGTGGAACCAGGCAGGCGAAGCCGGACTGCTGCAACGCATCGACCGGCAGTTCCACTGGATCAATCGCGGTTACCGCGACTTCCGGGATTTCCTCGACGGCCTTTCCTCGCGCAAGCGCAAGAATATCCGCAAGGAACGCGAGGCTGCACAGTCCATCGAGGGGATCGAGATTTCAACCCTTTCGGGTGCGGAACTCACCGAAGATATCTGGGACCATTTCTTCGAATTCTACATGGAAACCGGATCGCGCAAGTGGGGCCGCCCCTATCTCACGCGGGCGTTCTATTCGCTGATCGGTGAAAGCATGGCCGACCGGATTGCCCTTGTGATCGCAAGGCGCGACGGAAACCCAATTGCAGGAGCAATCAATTTCTTTGGTGATGGCGTTCTCTACGGAAGGCACTGGGGCGCGGTGGAGCATCACCCGTTCCTCCATTTCGAGCTTTGCTATTACCGGGCGATCGATTTTGCCATCGAGCACGGCTTCGACCGGGTGGAAGCTGGAGCGCAGGGCGAACATAAGCTTGCGCGCGGTTACGAACCGCAGATTACCCATTCGGCCCACCATATCGCTCATCCGGGATTCCGCGATGCCGTTGAAGCCTATCTGAGAAACGAGCGCCGGCACGTGGAACACGAGGCCGAGATACTTTCGGAATACACGCCCTTCAAACGCGGTATCGACAACACGAGCGAGGGCAGCGAAACCGATTGACTGGCGAAGGCGATGGTTGAACCTGCCACCTTGTCTAGGAGACCGCCTGGCGCTATTGCCTCGAAAGACCGGAAACTCCGAGGAAGGTACGGACATGGCCGAATACGATAACGACAACATTTTCGCAAAGATCATTCGCGGCGAACTGCCCAGTGAAAAACTCTACGAAGACGACGACACCGTGGTGATCATGGACATCATGCCGCGCGGTGACGGACACTGCCTAGTGCTGCCGAAAACGCCATGCCGCAACATTCTCGATGCCGATGAGGCAACGCTGGCAAGTGTCTATGCCACGACGAAAAAGATGGCCCATGCGGTCATGAAGGCTTTCGGAGCAGAAGGCGTGACAATCCAGCAATTCAACGAGCCAGCAGGAGGCCAGGTGGTATTTCACCTGCATGTACATGTGATTCCGCGTTTCGATGGCGTCAGCCTGAAGCCGCATACGGGAACGATGGAAGACAAGGATGTGCTGGCGGCCAATGCTGCCAAAATCCGCGCGGCGCTTTCGTAGCCTTTGCCACCCGGCAAGAGGCGGGGTCGGCTTCCGTGAATAGTAGCGGCAATTTCGGCAGTGTCATCCAGTGCGTCACGGGCGTGAGAAACTGAATCCGCAGTCACACGCAAGCATTTGAAATACAAGAAAAAGGCCGCCACTTTGGCGGCCTTTTATTCTCGGTTGCGTGACACATGGTGACCGGGCATCCGCCTGATCACGTGTCCATGGTTCAGATGCCGGAAGTTCCTGCACCCTGCTGGTCGGAGATTGCCCTGTCCAGGCTCAATCCCTCCAGGGCTTCCTCAAGTGCGGATTCCACCGAGTCGTCGGCGCCCGCTTCCGCCATGTCGAGTGTCACGGCAGCGCCGGTTACCTCGGCCTCGGCAGCAAAGTCAGGAATGTCGGGCGCGGAGTAAGCAGGCTCGGAAGAGGTTTCCTCCTCCTGGTCCTCGACGATCGTTTGCGCAAAGTCTGCCTCGAATACAGGCGCGTTGCTTTCTTCTGCCGGCGCAGAGGCCGGGGCAAACCCGAACTGCTGTTCCAGATCGGCAATCAAGGTCGTCAGCGAAGCCGCGAGCTTCGCGTCGGGTCCATTGTCGATTGCCGCCTTGGCTTCCTCAACCCGCGTGCTTGCTGCGTCGCGCATGGCGCGCAGTTGTTCGAGTTGTTCCATTAGTGCCTCCTAGTGCGGGCCGCCCGCCCGCAGATGCCTGTTTGAATCAGGGAGAAACCATTTTCTCCCACAGGAGAAGCGAGTCCCCATACAGCCAACCTTCCGTCCAAATCCGGCAGGTTTACGTCATGTTAAGCAAACTTGTTAGTGAAATGCGATTCGTTTTTGGGTCGCAGTACAGTGCTCTTCGATAACATGGTTAATTTCACCGCCGTTCGCACGCGGAATTGATGTGCGCGATCAAGTTTCCCGGCGAAGCTGCCGAACTACCAGCTGCAAAAGCGAAGAAGGCCGGTTTCCCGGCCTTCCCATTTCAACTTTGATCTGCCTGTCGCCTGCAGGAACTGTCCATGCAAGGCGGCGGCAACCTTCGAGAAAAGGTCACGTCTTCAGGGGCACCTTGGGGACAGACCCCTGCCCGCCGCTCTTGCCGGAACCGCCGGATTTGTGCGAGCCGCTCTTCGACGCCGCCCTGGTGCGCGGCGCAGGCTTTTTCTTGGCAGGCTGCTTCTTGACGGAACTCTTCGGCGTTATCGGACCATCCTCGATTGCCTCGAGTTCGATCTTTTCCTTGCCTTCCTTGTCCTTGACGAGGGAGACCTTGACCGTTCCACCCTTCTGAAGCTTGCCGAACAGCACTTCCTCAGCCAGAGGCTTCTTGATGTGCTCCTGTATCACCCGTCCGAGCGGACGCGCGCCCATGCGTTCGTCATAGCCCTTGATGGCAAGCCAGGCGGTCGCTTCCTTGGTGAGTTCGAAGGTCACGCCACGCTCGGCCAGTTGGGCCTCGAGCTGCATGATGAACTTCTCGACCACCTTGTGAATGACCGGCGTGGGCAGCGGACCGAACGGAATGATCGCATCCAGACGGTTGCGGAATTCCGGCGTGAACATCCGGTTGATCGCCTCGACGTCGTCGCCGGAACGCGCCTGCGAACCGAAGCCGATGGCATTCTTCTGCATTTCGGAAGCGCCCGCATTGGTCGTCATGATGATGATCGTGTTGCGGAAGTCGATCTTCTTGCCGTTGTGATCGGTCAGCGACCCGTTGTCCATCACCTGAAGCAGGATGTTGAACAGGTCGGGATGTGCTTTCTCGATTTCGTCAAGCAGCAGCACGCAATGCGGATGCTGGTCGACGCCATCGGTCAGAAGCCCGCCCTGGTCGAAACCGACATAGCCGGGAGGTGCGCCGATCAGGCGCGAGACCGTGTGACGCTCCATGTATTCCGACATGTCGAAGCGCAACAGTTCCACACCAAGCGAGGATGCAAGCTGTTTGGCGACCTCGGTCTTGCCGACGCCGGTGGGGCCGGAGAACAGGTAGGCGCCGATCGGCTTTTCCGGTTCACGCAGGCCGGCACGTGCAAGCTTGATGGAGGCGGAAAGTGCCTCGATCGCCTGATCCTGGCCGAACACGACCCGCTTGAGCTGCGATTCAAGATTGGCGAGCACGACAGCATCATCCTTGGAAACCGATTTCGGCGGAATGCGTGCCATCGTCGCGATGGTTTCCTCGATCTCCTTGATGCCGATCGTCTTCTTGCGCTTTTTCTCGGGCAGAAGCTTCTGGGAAGCTCCCGTCTCGTCGACCACGTCGATTGCCTTGTCGGGCAGCTTGCGGTCATTGATGTAGCGCGCGGAAAGCTCCACCGCCGCCTTGATGGCGTCGTTGGTGTACTTGATATTGTGGAACTCCTCGAAATAGGGCTTGAGGCCCTTCATGATATCGATGGAGTCCGCAATGGTCGGTTCGTTGACGTCGATCTTCTGGAAGCGGCGGACAAGTGCCCGGTCCTTCTCGAAGAACTGGCGGTATTCCTTGTAGGTGGTTGACCCGATGCAGCGGATCGCACCCGAGGAAAGCGCAGGCTTGAGGAGGTTTGACGCATCCATCGCGCCGCCCGACGTGGCACCCGCACCGATAACGGTGTGGATCTCGTCGATGAACATGATCGCGCCCTCGGTCTCCTCGACCTCCTTGATCACCTGCTTGAGGCGTTCTTCGAAGTCGCCGCGATAGCGGGTGCCGGCGAGCAGCGTGCCCATGTCGAGCGAGAAGATGGTGCAATCCTTGAGCACGTCCGGCACATCGCCTTCGACGATGCGCTTGGCAAGGCCCTCGGCAATGGCCGTTTTGCCAACGCCTGGATCGCCCACGTAAAGCGGATTGTTTTTAGAGCGGCGGCACAGGACCTGAATTGTCCTGTTGACCTCGGCCACCCGGCCGATCAGCGGATCGACCTTTCCGGCACGCGCCTTGTCGTTGAGGTTGACGCAATAGGCGTCCAGCGCATCGCCGGAGTGCTTTGCCTCTTCCTCGCCAACGGCGCCCTGCTCTTCCTCGGTCCCGCGCACCTGGCGCGGCTCGGAGGAACCTGGGCGCTTGGCAATGCCGTGCGAGATGTAGTTGACCGCGTCGTAGCGCGTCATGTCCTGCTCCTGCAGGAAGTAGGCAGCATGGCTTTCGCGCTCGGCGAAGACTGCAACAAGCACGTTGGCGCCCGTAACCTGTTCGCGGCCAGACGACTGGACGTGAATCACGGCGCGCTGGATCACGCGGTGGAAACCGGCGGTCGGCTTGGCCTCCTCGTCGAAATCGGTGATGAGGTTCGACAATTCAGTGTCGATGTACTCGGTAAGCGTGGAACGCAACTTGTCGATGTTGACGTTGCAGGCGCGCATCACTGCGGCTGCATCGGTATCATCGGTCAGCGCCAGGAGAAGGTGTTCCAGCGTTGCGTATTCGTGGCTGCGCTCATTGGCGTAGGTCAGCGCATCGTGGAGTACTTTTTCCAGGCTTTCAGTAAAGGATGGCAATTTGCTCTCCGTCTCTCTTCAACTTGGCCGGCCGTTCCCCTGCCGGTCACTTCTTCTCCATTACGCACTGCAATGGATGCTGGTTTTGCCGCGCGGCGTCCATGACCTGTGTAACCTTGGTCTCAGCCACCTCGTATGTGTATATGCCGCACTCACCAACGCCGTGGTTGTGGACATGCAGCATGATGCGTGTCGCCTCTTCGCGCGACTTGCGGAAGAAACGTTCGAGAATGTGCACGACGAACTCCATGGGCGTGAAATCGTCGTTCAGGATCAGCACCCTGTAAAGGTCCGGTTTTTTCGTTTTCGGCTTGGTCTTGGTGACCACCCCGGTAGAGTTTCCCGTACCCTTGCCGTCCTTCTTGTCGGCCATCGCTATTGGAGGCAACTCCGTCATTTCATGCACAACCAAATTCATTCCCATATTCAGCAGAACCGCAAATCCTTGCGCGGGCCTGACATGCACCACTTCAGCAGCAACCTGGTGGGCGGAAGTCCGTATCCCCGGCAGCAACGCGGCTGAGCGGGACATGACCCCAAGCCTCGACGCTACCTACCGGCAATGCAATCCTGCCATGAATCTTTCAGGTTTCAAGGGTTGATTTGTAGCCAGCCTTCCCGTCATCAATGGGGCGTGCCAACTGCCCCAGGACAGATTGCGGCACCCCTCTCGACAATCAAATAGGTATCATGGGCTGAAATTTCAGCGGCACGCTGGAAAAAAGTCACCTACCCTGTTCGCGGGACAGGCCCATTTGCGGAAGATCCGCCTGGAACGTGAACGCCAACGGGCTAGATTACCGGCAGGCCCGCCAGATCCGCGTCGCCGAAGTCTGTCAATGCGAAGCCGTTGAGCGTGACGGAGCCGTCTGCACCGAGGTCGATCACCGTGTTGCCATTGACCTCGGAGATCGCACTGGCGTTCTGGAGGTCGGCAAGCGTGGTGTAGCCATAGGCGGAAAGATCAAGCCGATCCTGACCATCGGTGAAGTCGAGGATTGTGTCGTTGCCGACGGAGCCCGAGAACTCGAAGATGTCGTTGCCGGACTGACCCTTGAAGAGGTCGTCGAGTGTCCCGCCGGTCAGCGTGTTGTCGCCGACGCCGCCAAGGATGAACTGGGTGCCGTCCGATGCGGTGTTGCGGACATACTGCATCTCGCCCGAGGTGTTGTAGGAAGCCTCGCTTGCCGAGCCATCCGAATTCGTGATGGTGCGGTTGGTCAGGATTCCGCCTGTATAGGCGAAGCTCATCTGGGAGCGGGCCTCGCCTGTATCATAGTCGACAACGTAGCCTGTCTTGACGCCGGAGGTGTTGTAGGTGGTGGTCTTGACGTCCCAGGTGAAATCATCGGCAACATCGGTCTCGACTGTCTGGGTCAGTACACCGGAGGTGTAGGACTTCACCGAGGTGTTTCCATTGTCGAAGGTCAGCGACGAGGACTGAAGCAGGCCGCCTGAATAGACATTCTCCAGGCTCTGGTAGTTCACCGCGTTTAGAGGATCGGTGATGACAATGCCCGTCAAACCGCCACCCGCATTGTAGGTCGTGGTGGCGATGCGTCCGTCATCGTAGGTCGTCACGCTCTCGCGCAGGATTTCGTTTCCTGCTCCAGCACCGGTATCCCATGTCTGGACGATGCTGGCATAAACCCGCAACCCGCCACTGTCATTGTTGGTGATGACGGTCTGGCCGGATGCATTGCGAACTGCCTGGAAGGTGAAACCGGTGGCGCGCGACCACTCCACAGTCTCGATACCGGCATCGAAGAGCGAACCAAGCGTGGCAAAATCCTGATGCCAATTGCCCATCTTCACCAGGTCGGCAGTACCGGCAGCATCGGATATGAGCCGCGCCAGATCGCGCCGCTCGCCTTCCGTTACGCCATAGCCCGTAAAATCGAAAACCGAATTCGAGCCATCTGTCCTGAAGACTTCGACAGATGCAAATGCAGTATCCGAGAAATCGAACAAACCGCCGCCCGCAAACAGGGCTTCGTCTGCACCACCCTGCCCGTCATAGAGGTCTCCCGCGGTCAAGGTCGTTGCGACAAAGGTGAAGATGTTGGACGCCGCATCGCCAATCAGCGTGTCCGGCTGATCTGTCGGCCCATTGAAAAGCGAATTCAGCGCAGCGAAAACATCGTTCCGGTTGTTGGTGTCGATGCCTGGATAGACATTGCTGCCCGGGTTCTGGAAGATGGCAACGCTGCCATCACCGGCAATCGACGAATTGCCGCTCGCCCCGTTGGCACCGCCGGTCAGCAGTCTGGTCACACCGTCCTGGCGGTCGTGAACGAACAGGTCCCGTGCACTTCCGTTGGTGTCGCCCGCATCCAGATTGGTTGCCGAACTTTCAAACGTGACGAAACGTCCGTCGAGCGAGATCGACGGATTGAGGCTGCCGCCATTGCCGCCGTTGCTGATGATTTCGGTGGTTCCCGTCACACGATCTTAAACAAAGATATCGGCAGTCGTGCCATTGGTGTCACTGGCCACCAGATTGCTGGCAAAGCTGTAATAGGAAACGTACCTGCCGTCTGCCGAAATGGACGGGCTGTAGCTGTTCAGGTTTCCGCCTGCTGAAACCAGTATCGTCGTGCCGGTTGCCAGATCGTGCAGGAACACGTCGGAGCCGGTGCCATTGGTGTCGCCCGCGGCAAGGTTGCTGGCGCCACTCTGAAAGGCAACATAGCGACCGTCTGCCGAAATCACCGGGTCGAGGCTGTCCATGTTGCCAATGCCCGTGATCAACCGGGTGGTACCGGCGGCGACATCATGCACGAAGATATCCGCCCTGCCATTCACGTCACCAGCGACAAGATTGCTGGCCGTGCTTTCAAAGGTAACAAGGCGCCCGTCTGCTGAAATGGCCGCATTCTGGCTCGGGCCATTGGCGCCGGACACAAAGATTTTCGTGATGCCGGTAATGCGGTCGAACAGAAAGATGTCCTTCACCGAGCCGTTCGTGTCTGCACCCGACAGATTGCTTGCGGAACTCTCGTAGACGACATAGCGGCCATCGGGCGAGATTGCAGCATTGAAACTGGCATTGTTGCCGCCGCTCGATACGAGCTGAACAAGACCGGTCTGAAGGTCGACGAGGAACACGTCGCGAGCCGAGCCGTTCGGGTCGCTTGCCACGAGATTGCTTGCATCGCTGTGGATCACGGCATAGCGGCCATCCGCAGAGACGGAATTGCCGCCGGTACTGAACACGTAGCTGCCGCTATTGCCGGTACCGCCGCTGACGGCGCCGGATACGAGCTGGATTGCCATTGCGAATGCTACCCTTCATTCACTGCGGAACTGGCAAGCCACCCCGTCCGGCCTCCCTGTTAAGAGTCTGTTTACCGCACTGGCTATCTGCAGAAATCGACCGTCGCGAGTCAACGCCGGCACGAAGTATTTGAATTCATGGTTAATTTGCGCCGCTTTCCTCAGCGTGCGTATGACGTCGAAGCCCGGCTGAGACGTTGTTACGGTTAAAAAATACGGTTTACAGCCGGTTAACCCTTTTGCGGCACAATGACTGGAAAATGAACATCAAACCGCTTTTGCCCCGCGAAGGAGTAAACCCATGAATTGGTTCAAGCCGGTATTCCTTTCTGCAAGCCTTGTGCTCTCGTCCGCTGGCTTTGCGTCTTCCGCCGATCTGGATATCCCGCCGGAATACATTCCGCCTGAACCGCCGGTCGTGCATGCTTCCGGCGGCTGGTACCTGCGCGGCGATGTGGGCTACTCCCACATGGACCTGGCAAGCGTCACGATCCTCGAGGATGCACATACCTCCGCGACCTATACGCCGACCCATACCAAGTTCACCTACCACGAACTGGGAAGCTCGTGGATGCTTGGCGGCGGTATCGGCTACCAGATCAATGACTACTTCCGCGTCGATGCGACGGCCAACTACCACACGTCCGCATCGCTCTCGGGCAATTCGGCCTCCACGCTAGATCCGTTCCCGTGCGACTACATAAGCGACGACAATGGTGACGGCGATACATGCGTGACCAGCGACAGGGGTGGTTTCCGCGCGGCGACTCTGATGGCCAACGGCTACCTGGACCTTGGCTCATACATGGGCTTCACGCCCTATGTGGGTGCCGGTGTGGGTGGCGCCTATGTCCATTGGGAAGACATGAAGAACAACACGCATTGTACCGAAGTGGGTGACTGCCTCGACAATGGCGGACTGAGCTATGACAACGATTTCGACGGCATCCATGGCGGCGAGGCAGGATGGCGGTTCGCCTATGCATTGCACGCCGGCACTTCCTATTCGCTGACCAGCAATCTGAAGCTCGATGCCGGCTACTCCTTCACCCATATCAGCGATGGCGACATGTTCGGCTTTGCCAAGGGTTCGGGCGACATGGGCGTCCAGGGCCATCATGGCGACATCAAGATCCACACCTGGCGCGCCGGACTTCGCTACCAGTTCGACTGACCGCCGCCAGTATGAAGGCAATATTGCAAAAGGGCCGAGTGGTTTCCCATCCGGCCCTTTTACCGTTGCGGTGCCCGGTCTAGACGACCGGCAGTCCCGTCAGATCGGCGTCGCCGAAGTCGGTCAGTGCCAAGCCGTTGAGCGTGACGGAGCCGTCTGCGCCGAGGTCGATGACGGTATTGCCGTTGACCTCGGAGATCGCGTTGGCGTTCTGGAGATCGGCCAGCGTGGTGTAGCCATAGGCCGAGAGATCAAGCCGATCCTGGCCGTCGGGGAAATCG
>ERZ795053.5675-NODE-5675-length-12788-cov-7.161706_pt1 | contig 12788 bp, 6 predicted proteins | sample MGYA00375137_ERZ795053 | MGnify/ENA primary metagenome ERZ795053 (study PRJEB30182, sample SAMN05720284) | activated sludge metagenome | isolation source: Anaerobic digester | place: Hong Kong | collected 2014-12-17 ... | reverse complement strand
TCTTCAGTTGATTTAACAGTCAGTCTTCCTACTGCGATATCTATTGCACCTTCCAATGTTGGTAATCCTTCATTTTCACTCAACAGACCAAAAAAATCATCACTTGGATAACCTGAAATAGGATTGAGAGATTCTTTGGTTTCATAAACTGGCACAAAATTATTTTCGGGATTACGAGTATCTATTAATTTATAATCATAAGACCCATCGCCGAATAAAAGAAGGTAATAAAAATCTCGATCTCGATCGTAGATCATTTTCGTAAAATCTCTAATGGCAGTCGGTTCTTTCCTACCACTTCCGAATTCGTTAAATATTTCTTCAACATTTACGGTCACAATATTTAGATTGTCATTTTGCGATCGATGTTGAGCCAAAGTTTTAGCTTCTTCTTCAAAATTTTTATGATAAACGATGATCATTTGGGCATTTTGAATACTGTGTAGATTCTGGTTCTCCACTTTTTTTACAAATGTGGGTATATCAAATTCTTGATTAGGATCAAATGCAATAAATTTTTGCGCAATACTGTCCGTATAAAATGAAAATTTACCACCAGAAACAGTCAGCTGCTCAACGTTAAATGGATTGGTAATGTTCCATATTTCTTTCGATTTAGTATCCGTAATATTAAAACCAAAACTGGCATAATCCTTACTCGATAGATTGCTGAATTCTACACTCTTATTACTGTCGAGATCAAGTTTTTTTACGGACTGCACTTGAATGTAATCCAACCAAGCTTCCGCTGTGGAGGAATTGACTGTGATATTAATTTCAGGATTTGTTGAGCTAATCGTAGTGGAGACATCCCATACTCCTTTTTTCGCAAACGTGTCAGATGCTTGAGTTCCAGTGCCACTGACTGTTTTTGAGGTTGAGTTTCCATCTATCGTGAGTTTTACTCCCACACTATTGGGATTATGAACGGCGACTTCGCTTTTCACTTTGATGGGCTTTGAAATTTCTATGTTTTTAAAATCGAATTTATCTTCAAAATTCTGAGATTTATTTATTCCAAAATAGTCGCCAAACCATTCTTGACCCGTACCCTCGGTAGACTCATTGAATCCTAAGAGATTGAATTGATCGGACTCATATCTCTGGAAATCATCGTACAAGTTGGAGTACTTTTCGGCAGTAGGATTGGTATTATTAACCGAGATTCTTTTCCCAACTTGATTGTCAAATTTTATAAAGTAGTAATTAAATTTATCATAGATATTTTGCTCAAATGTGTAAGAATTTTTGGATTCATCGTATTTGAACATGTTGGGACCTTCGCCATAAAATAATAAATAGTCATTAGAATCAAATTTTCCATCTTCTAGCCCCACCGCTTTTACACCTATTTCCTCTAGGTCATCAATTCGATTTTCAGCAATAATTTCAGGAATCAAGCCACCTCGACCACCATATAATTTTATTGTCTTTGGGTCGAATGAATTTAAGGCTACCCCTAATTCATTAGCTATGTATTGGCCTGTAATTTTATAAATGCCACTTTTGTTTATCGCTATTTTATAAATATTTCCATCATTTAATATCGAAAGGTTTTTATTCCTATTCCCTCTGTTGAAATGGTCGGATTTTGATTTTACTGGTGAAATTTCTAAGTCGCAGGAAGTTACCAATTGCACATTTCCATTATTAAAATAGGGTTTCACTTCGATTTGTAATTTTTTATGGCCTCTAAAATCCACAATATTGGACTGAATCACTGGTTTTTCAGGAATCGATTCCGAATTTTTAATTTGAATAGGAGATGTTATTGAGCTTACATTTATGACATTGATTTTTACTTCATACCCGTCATACCAATCTATTTGAATCATCTTTCTGCTGAGTTGTGGGTTTTGAATATCCACGTAACAGTCTAGGCATGCCATGGATTCAATGGAAGTATTAGACATAGGATCGAGGCTAATACTGGACTTTTCCCATGTAAAATCTAGGTGTTTGATGACAGACTCTTGGCTCAATAAGCTGAAGCTGGTTCCAACAAAAATGGAAATGGATAATAAATAAGATTTTAGCAAGTTGACTTTTATTAAATTCATGCTCAAAAGTTAGTTCTGAAATAGAGTAATATTCTAATTTAATTTTAAAGGCTTTATAATATATTATATACCAATCATTGCTCGTTATAATAAATCTAAAAACGAGACGACCATATTATTGTTGTTTGAAGAGTGTTAAAATTTCTAATTGGTGTAATTATGGAAAACCACGAGAAAACCATTAGTTTTGCAAAGTACTAAAATTAATTTAATCATTAACAGCACGATTGTAAAATTTGTGATGCTGGGCATCTTATATCTTTCATATCAGAGCAAGAGCTTTGCACAAGATCCTATTTTTACGCAATTTTACAATAATATGACCTTGATTAATCCAGCATTTTCTGGTACGACTGATAATTACTTGATCTCGGCTCAGGCTAGAATGCAACAGATTTCGATTGGAGTTCCATACAAGACATTTAGTGCGGGGGCCAGTAGAAGATTTAAATCATTGGGTGGGGGATTGGGACTTAATGTACTTTATGATGATGCTGGCAGTGGAGTATTAAAAACTTCTAAAATCGCCATTCCATACAGTTATGAATTGAAAATTAATAATGAAATCTACGTCCGAGGTGGTTTGAATTTTGGAATGGTTTCAAAGGCATTGGATTGGAATAAACTTATTTTTGGTGACCAGCTCGATCCTATTAATGGAGGTATCAGTCCCGGCGGAACTCCTTATCCTAGTCAGGAGGTCAGACCTAACAGTGTCAGCCATATATTATTTGATTTTGGATCTGGATTCTTAATTCATAGTCCCAATTTTTATTTAGGGATATCATTTGATCATTTGAATAGGCCGAATGATGGATTTTTAAACAATCCCGGTTTCAAGGGTGTGCCATTAAGATGGTCGATTCAGGCTGGGTATACAATAGTTCTCAGTAGATACAATAAGAAAGAAAGCGCTTCGTTTATATCATCAAACGTACTTTGGGTTAAGCAAGGAGATTTTGCACAATTAAATATCGGTGGTTATATCGGCTTGAGACAATTTATTTTTGGATTGGCTTATAGGAATGCCGGAACAAACCCTGATGCTATCCTTGCCTCAGTTGGATTAAGAAAGGGAAAAATTCGATGGATATATAGTTTTGATTACACAATTTCTCAATTGGGAATTAATAGTGGAGGGAGTCATGAATTGGGATTTTTGATTAATTTTGACATTGGTTCAAGAAAAAAAATTGATTATAGTGATTGTTTTAGTTTGTTCCGATGATTACTTGGTATAATTTATGTAAGTTATATTCTAATATTTGTTGTAAATTAAAAATTACGATTATATTTGTCAGCCGTATTAAAAGTCTAAAGATTAATTGATGAAAAATTTATTTAGTTTATTAAGCATTTTTGCTGTATTTACGTTTGTGATGTCCTCTTGTGGTGGAGGTAAAGGAGATGAGTCGAGTTCCACTGGTTGGGAATACAATAATCCTGAATGGGGTGGTTTCGAAAAAGTGGACTATGAGGGTCAGGTTACCGGGCCTAATCTTGTATTGATAGAAGGTGGTACTTTTACCATGGGATTGGTCGAGCAAGATGTAACTTATGAATGGAACGCAATTCCTAGAAGAGTCACGGTTTCTTCGTTTTATATGGATGAAACTGAGGTGTCTAATATTAACTGGAAAGAATATGTACACTGGTTGAGAAAAACTTATATTTCTTATCCAGAAGTATATAGAAAAGCCCTTCCTGACACCTTAGTTTGGCGGGAAGAATTGGCTTATAATGAGCCTTATGTAGAAACGTATTACAGACACCCGGCTTATGATGATTATCCTGTAGTAGGGGTATCTTGGTTGCAGTGTAAAGATTTTGCATCATGGAGATCTGATAGGGTAAATGAAATGTTATTAATCAAGAGAGGAATTTTAAATCCTAGTCCTGATCAAAAAGATTCTGAATCTTTTGACACTAAGGCTTACTTAGATGGACAGTATTCAGGAAATGTTAAAAAGAACCTTCCGGATTTGACCAATGGCGGTGAAAGACCAGTAAGATTTGAAGATGGTATATTGTTGCCAGATTATATATTGCCTACTGAAGCTCAGTGGGAATATGCGGCACTTGCACTCGTTGGTAATCAAGCTGCATCAAAAGATGAGTTAATTACTGATAGAAGATATTATCCGTGGAATGGCAACACAGCCAGATACAAAAAACATGATGGAAATCAAGGAGATATCATGGCTAACTTTAAGAGAGGTAGAGGAGACTATATGGGTATGGCTGGTAACCTAAATGACAATGCGTCTATCACAGCGCCTGTGAAAAGTTTCTTACCAAATGACTTTGGTTTGTACAACATGGCAGGTAATGTGAGTGAATGGTGTAACGACGTTTACAGACCATTGACCGGACAGACGGAGCAAGATGCAGAAAACCAAGATTTGAACGGTTATAGAGGTAACCATTTTGAAAAACTTGTCATGGATGAGGATGGAACTCCTGCTGAAAAAGATAGCTTAGGTAGACTTAAATATGAATTTGTAACTGACGAAGAATCTGCGGATAGAGAAAATTACCACAAAGGAAATGTGAAAAATTACCTTGATGGTGATGCAGAATATATCAAATATGGTTACGGTGTTACTTCACTCGTGTCTGACAAAGCTAGAGTTGTAAAAGGTGGTTCTTGGGCTGATAGACTTTACTGGTTATCACCAGGTACAAGAAGATTTAAAGACGAAGATAAATCAGATAGAACCATAGGATTTAGATGTGCAATGGTAAGAGTAGGTGGAGAAAGTGGAAATGAGGATACTGGAGGTAATAATTTTGGAAAGCAAAAAGAAGTCAAAAGAAGATTTTAGTATCTCATAAAATAAATAAAAGCCTTCGAGTCATCTCGAGGGCTTTTTGTTTTTTTAGAGTATTGGAAAATATTTGAATTTTATTTCTTTCTAATTTTGTAAATGGTAGATAATCAAAAATTGATGGTTGTATCATTTAGGATTTTTTAATAAATTATAATTTCAGCAGGATGAACATTGAAGTTATTCACGAATTGTTCTTAAAGTCAGATGGGGTCAGTATAGATTCTAGATCTATTACCGGGAACCAATTATTTTTTGCCATCAAAGGTGAAAAATTTAATGCCAATGATTACATCCCAAATGTGCTGGAAAATGGTGCATTAAAAATCATTACGGATGATAAAAATGCACATCAAATCTTCCCAAATGAGTCGATATTAGTAGAAAATGTCATTGTTGCATTACAGCAATTGGCCAATTATCATAGAAAGTATTTCAAGGTAAAAGTATTGGCTTTGACAGGCTCTAACGGTAAGACAACAACCAAGGAGTTATTGTATTCTTGTTTGAGCCAAAAATATGAATGCATTGCCACCATTGGCAACTTAAACAATCATTTGGGAGTCCCGCTCACATTGCTCAGAATAACTGCCGATACTGAAATAGCCATTGTCGAAATGGGTGCCAATCACGTCGGCGAAATACGAGAACTCTGCCAGATAGCGGAACCTGATATGGGACTGATTACCAATATCGGGAAAGCCCATCTTGAGGGATTTGGAGGGTTTGAAGGGGTAATCAAGGGTAAGTCTGAAATGTATAATTATCTATATGAAAATGACCATCTCATCTTCGCAGACGAAAGCGATCCATTACTTATAAGTTTGTTACCAAAAAAATGTAATCATGTAGTTTATGATAAAAGAAAACTGCACATACTAGATTTTAATCCAACCCTAAGATTTGAATATCGGCATCATGAATGTCAGACACAACTTACAGGAAAATACAATCAAGCGAATATTATGACGGCGATTGCTGTATCCGAATATTTTGACTTGGAATGGAGTGAAATAGATAGGGGCATTGCATCTTATGTGCCAGAAAACAAAAGATCGCAAATAGTTAATTATCAAAATTCAAAAATCATCTTAGATGCCTACAATGCCAATCCTACCAGCATGAGGTTAAGCATCGAGAATGCCCTTGAGCTGAGTCATGGAAACTTGGGCTTAATACTTGGAGATATGCTAGAATTAGGAAGTGACTCGGACATAGAACATCAATCTGTCTGTGAATTTTTAGACACTCAAGAAAATGTGGGTGCAGTATTTATTGGAACGCAATTTTCCGAATTAAGAAATCAGCATAAGGGATATTTCTTTGATAATGTACAAGATTTTGTGACGCAGAAAGAACTAGTACATCAAATATTTTCGTACCCCTATATATTGATCAAAGGATCTCGAGGTATTAAACTAGAGCAAATTCTTGATCATCTTGCCTAGAGATTTTTCTAAATATGTAAGGCTCTTTTTTCCGTAGCATCTAAGGCCGCTTCTTTAACAGCCTCGGTATACGTCGGATGTGGATGACATATTCGAGCCATATCTTCTGCCGATGCTCTGAATTCCATAAGAGCCACTGCTTCCATGATAATGTCTGCCACCCGTGGTCCTACCATGTGTACACCTAAAATCTCGTCCGTATTTTTATCAGCCAATATCTTTACCATACCATCTGTATCCATACTAGCCCGAGATCTTCCCAATGCTTTGAAAGGAAATTTACCAATCTTAAACTCCACACCTTCAGCTTTCAGTTCTTCTTCGGTCTTTCCAACGGCCGCCACCTCCGGCCAAGTATAAACTACTCCGGGAATGAGGTTGTAATTTATGTGAGGTTTTTGACCATTCAAATATTCAACGACAAAAATACCTTCTTCCTCAGCCTTGTGTGCGAGCATGGCTCCTCTAACCACATCTCCTATGGCATAAATGTTAGGTGCATTGGTTCTAAGGTGTTCGTCGACGATGATTCTACCCTTATCATCGAGCATCACCTGAGTCTTTTCCAAACCTAAATTGTCAGTATATGGCCTTCTTCCTATCGCGACGAGGCAATAGTCTGCCGTACTTTCAAAAGAGTCTTCACTGTCTCTTTTTTGAATGTTAACCTTGACATTGGATTTTCCTGCTTTCACGGCTGTGACCGCATGAGAAAGATAGAATTTCATTCCCAATTTTTTCAGAGAACGCATAAGTTCTTTACTACAATCAGAATCCATAGTCGGTATAATTCGGTCTTGGAATTCGACAACTTCCACTTCTGTTCCGAGACGTGCAAATACAGAACCCAATTCAAGTCCTATGACACCTGCCCCTACGATAACCATCTTTTTAGGGATTTTATCTATATTCAGTGCTTCCGTAGAGCTGATAACTCTTTTTTTGTCATAATTAAACATCGCAGGCATCACGGGCTTAGAACCGGTAGCGATGATGACATTATCTGCAAAAATATCTTCATTCGACCCATCGTTTTTTTCGATGTGAATGGTGTTGTTGTCCTTGAATGATGCAAAGCCATGATAAACAATGACTTTATTCTTTTTCATGAGATATTCTACACCTTTGGTGGTTTGGTCCACCACTTGGTTTTTTCTTTCTACCATCTTTTTTAGGGAGACAGAGATGCTTCCTATTTCTATGCCTTGTTCTTCAAAGGTGTGTGTCGCATTGTAATAATGTTCACTAGAATCCAGCATGGCTTTAGACGGGATGCAGCCCACATTTAAACAAGTGCCACCGAGAACATTGTATTTCTCAATAATAGCGGTTTTCATTCCTAGTTGGCCGGCTCTAATAGCTGCTACATATCCTCCGGGGCCAGAACCAATGATTACGAGATCAAATTTATTTAAGCTCATGCGATTACTTATTTATTTTCGTCATTATTAGGCTTTTGCCTATTCTGCTGATTATTTCTATTGTTTCTTTGGTTTTTATTTCTAGGCTTTTTTGAAGGCCTATTTTGATTATTGGAAGATTCTCTATTTTGTGTTCCTCCAGTTTTATTCTCGGGTGACTGAGTTTTATCTTGTGGCTTATTCGATTCCTGCGACTTGTTGGTTTGCTTGGACTTATTATTTTGGTTTTGTCCTGACTTTCTTTGAGGTCGATCTTGCTTTTGCCTATTCTCTGGATTATTTGAATTCGGTCGGTTTTTATTTGACCTAGAATTTCTTCGTTTTTTGCGTTGATTGGGTAAGACAATTTCCTCAAAAGTGTCGATTAAATCGATTTCACCTTCACCTGCTTCTTTTGGTTCTGCTTCCTCAATAAATGAAATATCCACGAGTTCTTCAGGAATGTGGTTTTTCTTATTTTGCTTGAGGATTTCTGCAACTTGTTCTTTCGAAAGTGTGATCAATTGCCCCTTAAACTTTGGATTTTCATAAGAATAATATAAAAGGCCTTTGAAAATATCCATTTTTACAAGATTGGCATTGCCCTTTTGTGTTTTCAATACCTCTGGATCTTTTGGAAAACTATCCAATGCATCAAGATAGGTGTCTAATTCATAATTGAGGCAACATTTTAATCTTCCGCACTGACCGGATAGCTTGGTTTGATTGATCGAAATGTTTTGATATCTTGCCGCATTGGTATTTACAGATTTGAAATCTGACAGCCAAGTGCTACAGCACAATTCCCTTCCACAAGCACCTATTCCCCCTATTCGAGCTGACTCCTGCCGACTACCAATCTGCCGCATTTCGATTTTTACCTTGAATTCTTTGGCGTAAGCCTTTACTAATTCTCGAAAATCAACTCGACCATTTGCAGTATAATAAAAAGTCGCTTTTTTTCCATCACCACGATATTCCACGTCACCCATTTTCATGTCTAGACCAAGTGTCCTTGCAATGACTCTCGCTTTGACGAGGGCATCTTTTTCCTTACTTCTTAGTTGTTCCAATTTATCTAAATCATGGTCATTCGCTCGACGCATGACATTGCCAATGGATTTATCTTCCGTGATATTTTTTTTCTTCATTTGTAGGCGAACTAGCTCACCACTCAAGGAGATACGACCGATATCATAGCCACCTTGTACATCTACCAATACCATATCGCCTGTGACGATGGAGTAATCTGTATTTTTCTTGTGGGCAATTTCTTTTCTTGCTCCTTTTTTAAAGCTTATTTCTACATACTCGTATTCCGTAGGGTCATTTATGTCAAGCACAGAAATCCAATCATAGGAATTCATTCTATTACAAGATCCTGATGAACACTGTCCTTTATTTCCGCATCCTCCGACACTACCACTACCACATGACGAACATCCCATATTTATCTATTGTTAAGGTAAGTACCAACTTTTATTATGTTGACTATGCAAAGTTTGTGAAAACCTTACATATAAAAATTTTCAAAATGTAAAAATAATATATTAATTCACAATTAGTATTTATTAACAAGGTTTTAGGTGGCTTGTTTATTTCAAAGTCATCTGATTCGCCAGAAGGAAATAATAATGTTCGCAATATCCAAGCTTGCAATTTACACGGCAACACAGTCAAAATTTAGCAATAAATTCGGCCTTGCTTGGATGATTTATTTTATAACCTCAAAATTTTTAATGTCTTTATAGTTGAATCCTTTTGGTATTTGACTAAGAATATTCCAGATTCTGAAGTGTTCAGTATCAATTGATGGTCGTTAGTCGAGAAATTAACAGGCATTCCTGAAGCATTGTAAATGTCTATTACCTTAATATCAGGAGACACTATTTTATAATGACCATTGAGACTGAATGTCGGAGTTATTATTTCAGTTTGGCTGGTGGTCTGTTCAATTTTTATTGCTTTTTTAGTTAAATTATTATCGGCAACCATTCCTGTAACTTCTAGCGTAGTCGGGTCATTAACTCCAGAAATGGTGAGTAAAACATCATCCCTTTTTAACTCTATATTTTGAACGAGGAGAGCCTTGAGACTCTCATCCGATTGATTAATTTCCAATTCTTGAGAACTCGCATACTCTAGTATATTGCCATCGATTTCAAGTTGGACTCCTACGAAGTTTTGGTCTTTGGAAGATACTAAATCCCAATCTCCATTTTGGTTTTTCTGCCAATATACCTCAACGTCACCACTGAAGTGATCCGTGTCTGTATAACTTACATTGCCTGGATCTATCAATACCACTTCTAAAAATCCTGGTATGTCATAAATCGGAATCTCCTTGTTTAACTGGCTGTAATCCATGTTATCCAGAGCTTGCCGAGAAATATACCTTAAATCATGGCCTATCTCTAATTCGTCAATTTTACCCAATAAATAATCAGATAACATCCTGATGTCTTTAATTCCGATTTTGTGATCTCCATTGACATCAGCAGCCATCAGTGATTCGTTGGTCAGGGTTTCGTTGCCGATGAAATATTGTTGAAGATGGATTAGGTCAAAAATGTCCGGTTTTACTGCCTCGTAATGAATGTCATTAACTGCGACTTTTATATTTTCCAACAAAGAAATATCGTCTATTTCTAAGATTCCATTCATATTAGTATATCCATTCAACAGAACATTGCCATCTAATTTCACCAGGTAAGAAACATCGGCAGCGGGATTCTGATTCATAAACCTGGTGTGGAATGTGGCACTCATCCGGCTATTGCAAGAGCCATTGTCCAGTACAACCATATAAACCTCGCAATAATCCTTATTGCCTGCTTCATCCTTGACAAATATGCGGTAAAACCTTACACCGTCATTACTGCACGTAATATTTCTGATAGAGTCAGCCTCTAGAGTGGAAAAACTGTATTTTAGTTTGTCAGAGGACGTGCAGTTATCATAAGATCCGAGGTTAAAGCTCGACGCATGCAATTTAAGAGTGTCTTGAGCTCCATTCACAACCGAGTGCATGACTAAGTTGCAGTATGGGGTGGGTGGCTTATTATCCACTGAATGAACCTTAGATTGACAGGAACGGACATTCCCACAGGCATCTTGCACCTTCCAGAATACCTTGTGATTGCCATTTCCCACTTTCTCAGGCAAGGTCAATTGAATACTTTGGTCATTGCTCGTGGCATTGAGATGATACTCTCCAGTCTCAAAATATCCATAAGTATAATCCGTCGTCCCATCTGCCCATAGGTCAATGTTTATTGTCCATTTTAGCTCGTCTGACTGACAAGCACCCGGGTCAAAAGCGACATTGGAAAGCGTAAAATCTGTTTCACAATTGGTACCTAATGAGAAAGTGATGTCTGCACAATTTTGAATCTCAGGTAGGGTTTGATCCAGAACTTTGATAATCTGAGTATGCGTCCATACCCCTGCGGATGGGTCGATTTCAGGGTCATAGATACACCAGTCGATAACGGTGTATGTCCTGATTAACTTATAACAAGCATCGCCATAAAATTCCACTTCGAGTTCATCCACAGTATAGCCCACGATATCACAGGGGCCGGAATTCCAGTATGGTGCATCGTCGGTAATGTCATCCTGACAATCGTAAATTTTATCACTAGGAAAAGTCACCGTAACATCACCCGTATATCCATCCATGGTGATGCGTTGAGTACATGAAGGCTCACCCGCATCGATCTGATTGTTGCTGTTCTGGTCACCAAACCAAATACGGTCTATGTAGCCAATATTGCAGGCGTTGGTCTGGACATCATCCAAGTATTTTAGCACAAAAAAGACGTGATTTCCATTAAGACTGGCCTTGCCTGTAAAATTTAAGTCAGTCGGGTCGTCACTACAGTCGATGGTGATGTCCTGAGGGCAAATGATTCCTGCATAGACAGTTACATTCAGCAAAAGCAGCAATAGCGTCGTAAGAATTTTAGTCATTTTTATATTGTACTTGAGAATTCAAAGATAAAAGTAAGAATAATAATATTGAAAATTATAATTTACACATTTTAAATACCATATTTGTTTTGTTTTCTTACGCAACGAAACTTCGTTTGACTTGGTCTTATCAATGAATTCCTTTTCGATTAAAATGAAATACAAAAACATGAAAAAGTATTTTACGCTTTTAACTTTTTTTATTCTGGGCAACACATTCCTCTCCGCCCAAGATTGTCAATTATTTATACCCAATATCACAACGTCCGAGTGTGAAAACGGAACATACGGCATTTCTTTCACGGTGCTATCAGAAAATGTAAATAACGATTATCTGGATGTCTATCTAAATAATATTTTCGTGGATTACTACGAAAATCAAGGGGGAGTGACCAACTTCAATTTGACGGGAATAGAGTCCAATCTTGAGATAATAAATACCATCAAAGTCTGTGTCAATGACAATGAAAATTGTTGCTATGAAATCTCATACGCCAATCCTTGCATTTGCGGGATTTGGAATACTGATTTTCAAATCGTAGAATGTAATAACGAGTCTGATCAATTTTATTTTTGGCTCGATTTTAATTATCAAATGGTATCCGATTCCTTTCAAATCGGGGGAAATGCCATGAATTTGGGAACGTTTGCGTATGCAGATTTACCCGTTTTAGTGGGTCCAATTACCATGTCGAGTAATTCACACGAATATTTGATTCTCGATAATGACGATAGTTTTTGCTTTGGGTCGGTTGAAATTCCGGCAGTTACCAATTGCGAATTTAACTGTTCTATTACTGACTTGACTGCTCAAGTTTCACCGTGTGATGCTACGGGAAAGAAATATGTCATTCTGAATTTTAATTCCCAAAATACATCTATACAAGGTTTTAAAGTGGTGGGAAATGGAAACGAGTACGGAACTTTTAAATACGGAAATGAACCTTATGTTCTTGGGCCTTTTGAGTCGAATTGTGATATGGCGAAAGAATTTTTAGTGATGGATTTGACACACCCAGATTGTACATCCAATTATGTGGAGATCGATCCAATCTGCTGTGAAAATAATGAGTCTTGTTC
>ERZ795053.5662-NODE-5662-length-12808-cov-3.621814_pt1 | contig 12808 bp, 13 predicted proteins | sample MGYA00375137_ERZ795053 | MGnify/ENA primary metagenome ERZ795053 (study PRJEB30182, sample SAMN05720284) | activated sludge metagenome | isolation source: Anaerobic digester | place: Hong Kong | collected 2014-12-17 ... | reverse complement strand
GATGACCTACTTACGCAATGGCATTGGCATTCCTGCCACTGGAGGTTTTATTCCCAAAGGACTGCCTAGCCATAACGATACCATTGGCTATTCCTACGACTCCGAAAAAGCTAAAGAGCTCATTACTGAATTCAAAACCAAAACCGGGATTGCCAACCCCGAAATTACATTGACAACCACCAGCAATTATCTTAGCTTTTGCGAGTATATTCAGCGGGAATTACAAAAAGTAGGACTTACCATACAGGTAGATGTTGTACCGGCAGCCACACTAAAAGACGCCAAAGCCAATGGCAAGGTAGATATGTTTAGAGCCAGCTGGGTAGCAGACTATCCTGATGCCGAAAATTACCTCTCTCTGTACTACAGCAAGAATTTTGCTCCCAATGGCCCCAACTACACCCATTTTGAAAGTGCTGCTTTTGATGCGCTGTTTGAGCAATCTTACACTGAAACCAATCCTGAATTACGGGAAAAACTATACACCACCATGGATTCATTAGTGATGCAACAAGCTCCCGTAGTGGTTATGTTTTATGATGAAGTGGTACGGTTTACCCGAAAAAATGTTTCGGGTTTGGGAATCAATCCCATTAATTTACTGGATTTGAAACATGTAAAGAAAACGGCTAATTAACCTCTTTTCCAATTTCATCAATTTCGTCTTTAGAGATTACTATCGTTTTTTGCCATCTCTTTTTTAACAAGGTGTAGAGCAGATAACAAGAAGCTATGGCAAAAGGCATTAACAAAAATGTTAGTAGCAGCCTGCTTTCCCAATCAATTCCAAAGCCAAAACTGGCGTCAAGAGCCATTAGTATAACAACTCCAATCACTGCTCCTACAAAATAAGTCAATACTCCTATGACAACAAACAACCATTTGTTTTGATTAAAATCTTTAGCAAGTTCATAAAAATACTTCCCTATAAAGTAAATAATGATTAACTCTAACATAATTCAATTTTTAATAACGTCTATATTTTTTAGTTTCTTCAAATACGTAGCTTAAGATGGCCGCATCCTGTTCCGAGAATTCCATACTACGTCTGGACATTACTACTTTGGCCACTTCAAAAGCTTTTGAGGTTAAATACTCTGTGAAACCTGCACTTCCGCCCCAAGAGAAACTGGGCACAAAATTTCTTGGGAAACCACTGCCAAAAATATTGGCACTTACTCCTACTACTGTGCCCGTATTGAACATGGTATTAATACCACATTTACTGTGATCGCCCATCATGAGACCACAGAACTGCAATCCAGTTCTGGCAAAACCTCCTGTGTTATAATCCCATAAGCGTACTTCGGCATAATTGTTTTTCAGATTGGAATTGTTGGTATCGGCGCCCAAATTGCACCACTCGCCCAACACTGAATTCCCCAAAAACCCATCATGGCCTTTATTGGAATACCCAAATATCACCGAATTGCTTACCTCACCTCCAACTTTGCTATATGGCCCAACGGTAGTTGGTCCATAAATTTTGGCTGCTAATTTCACCGTAGATCCTTCGCATAAAGCAAAAGGCCCACGAATAATACTGCCCTCCATAATTTCAGCATTTTTACCAATATAAATGGGTCCTGTACTGGCATTCAAGGTCGTGAAATTCAAGGATGCTCCTTCTTCAATAAAAATATTCTCAGGATTCAACACATTATTGGTTGCCGGTATAGGCTGTGAACGTCTTCCCTTAGTCAAGAGGTCAAAATCATCCTGCAAAGCCTCTCCATTCTTGGAAAAAATATCCCAAGTGTGTTCTATCTTAAGAATATCGTCTTCAAACTCTAAAGCCTCCAACTTGGAAAAATCAATATCGTCTTGTGCCTCTTTGGTATAAAAGGCAATTACTTCTTCCCCTTTAAAAATAGCTTGATTTTCTTCTAGGTTTTTCACCATTTCCACCAATTCAACATTGGGCAAAAAAGACGCATTAATCAAAATGTTCTCTTCCATTTCCACCATTGGGAACTTGTCCGAAAGATAGTCTTCGGTTATGGTCGTGGTAGTATACCCCAAATGAGCTTCCCATTTCTCACGTATGGTCAAAATACCTATTCTTATGTCTGCCACAGGTCTGGTGAAAGTGAATGGCAACAGATTGTTCCTGTAAGGCCCATCAAAAAGAATGTAGTTCATATAAGCTTGAAGTTAGAAGTCAGAAGTCAGAAGTAATCCAATAGTCAGTTACCTAGCTTTTGAACTTGAGTTAATACTTCAAAAATAGCGTAATAATAGAAAACAAAAAAGCCTTTCGAGTTCGAAAGGCTTTAAAATATATCAATACTAAATTATTTTTTGAATTTAGCGTATTTGTTTTTGAATTTGTCAATTCTACCAGCAGTATCCACCAATTTGGCTTTACCAGTATAGTAAGGGTGCGATGTTCTTGAAATCTCCAGTTTCACTAAAGGATACTCAACCCCATCAACCTCAAGGGTTTCACTTGTATTTGCAGTAGATTTAGTTAAAAAAACATCGTCATTAGACATGTCTTTAAATGCTACCATTCTGTAATTTCCTGGATGTATATCTTTTTTCATCGCTAATCGCTTTAATTTCTTTTTGGAATTTTGAGGTGCAAATTTAATTAATTTTTAAAAATCCACAATACTTTTTATTATTTTTATTTATAGTTGAATATGTAACGTTTTGTTATCTTTGTTTACTAACTAGCTATAAACTATTAAAACCAAAAGTATTTAAAATGGAAACACAAAAAACTTCCCCAGGAAAATTTTCAGTAAGCTACGGAATCATCTTAGGAGTTATCATGATTATTTTAGCTGTGGTAATGTACGTTACAGGCATGGCTCTAGAAGGTAAGCAATGGCCACAATACCTTTACTATCTTATTTTTCCTGCGCTTATCATTTATGCCATTAGCAAGTACAAAAAATTGAACGCCAACATCCTTAGCCTAGGAGATGCTATAAAAATTGGCTTGGTTGCCGGGGTTGTGAGCGGGGTTGTTTATGGCATCTATAATCTATTATTTCACTATGTTATTGATCCTGAATTCTTGGACAAAGTGATGTCAATGGTAAAAGATAAACTTATGGAAAACCCTGATATGACTGAAGAAATGGCCGAGCAAAGCTTATCTTTCATGAAAAAAATATTTAGCCCAGGCATTGGAACTGCAATTTGGATAGCCTTAAGTGCTATTTTTGGTTTAATCTATTCATTGATAGGTGGATTAATCATGAAAAATGAAGAATAATTTATGAACATATCAGTAGTCATACCGCTACTTAACGAACAAGACTCATTAAAAGAATTACACGATTGGATTGCAAAAGTTATGCAGTCCAATCGTTTTTCTTATGAAATTATTTTTATTGATGATGGCAGTACCGATACTTCCTGGAACATTATCAATGAGTTATCCCAAACGAATCCGAATGTAAAAGGCATTCGGTTTTTAAAGAACTTTGGAAAATCTCAAGCGTTGCATGCTGGTTTTGAAAAAGCACTTGGCGACGTGGTCATCACCATGGACGCCGACCTTCAAGACAACCCCGATGAAATCCCAGAGCTTTATGACCTTATTGTAAAAGAGGGTTACGACTTGGTTTCTGGATGGAAAAAGAAGCGTTTTGACAATACCCTAACCAAGAACCTCCCTTCTAAGTTGTTTAATTGGGCGGCCAGAAAAACCTCTGGTGTTAAGCTGCACGACTTCAACTGCGGCTTAAAGGCCTTTAATAAAGAAGTTGTTAAAAATATTGATGTGCACGGTGAGATGCATCGTTACATTCCCGTTTTGGCTAAAAATGCTGGTTTTCAAAAGATTGGTGAGAAAGTTGTTCAGCATCAAGCTAGAAAATACGGTAAGACCAAGTTTGGCATGGATAGGTTTGTTCATGGCTTTTTGGATTTGATTACCATTTGGTTTATTTCCCGTTTTGGTAGACGCCCCATGCATTTATTTGGCGCATTAGGCGTAATCATGTTTGCTCTAGGTTTTGCTTTTGCTCTCTACCTGGGTATAGACAAACTGTTCTTGCATAAAACTGGTAGACTCATCACCGAACGGCCTCAATTTTATCTCGCCTTAACGACCATGATTATTGGTACACAATTTTTTGTGGCAGGATTTCTTGGTGAAATCATCTTGCGAACCAAAACCGACAAAAAGCGGTATCTCATTAAAGAAGAAACCAATTTTTAACTTCCCCGTGAAGTTAATCACCAATAAATAGGACAAATTAACTCAATTTTAATCTTTAGGCTTACTCCTAATTAGTTAATTTTGTAGGAGTAAAATGAATACATATGATTTACATTGAACCTGAGATTTTAAAGCGAATCAATTCGTGGCTCACTCCAACTTTCGATCAAGAAACCCAAGATTTCATTAAAGACAGTATTGCACACCACCCAAAGGAAATCCAAGAAGCTTTTTACAAAGACCTGGAATTTGGAACTGGTGGCATGCGGGGCGTTATGGGCGTGGGCACCAATCGCATCAATAAATATACTTTAGGAAAGAATACGCAAGGCTTGAGCAATTATCTGCACAAACAGTTTCCAAATGAACCCGTAAAAGTAGCTATTGCCTATGATTGCAGGCACAATAGCAAGACCTTGGCAAAATTGGTAGCCGATGTTTTTTCAGCTAATAATATTGAAGTTTTTCTTTTTGAAGATTTACGCCCAACGCCAGAGCTATCCTTCAGCGTGAAGCATTTGGATTGTCATTGTGGCATTGTTTTGACGGCTTCCCACAATCCGCCAGAATACAATGGCTATAAGGTGTATTGGCAAGATGGCGGCCAACTCGTGCCACCTCAAGACGGGGAAATTATTGACGAAATCAATGCCTTGAAGTATGACGAAATCAAGTTTAAGGAAAATCCTTCCTTAATCCATAAAATAGGTAAAGACGTTGATGAAGTTTTCATCACACAATCCATAAAAAATGCCAGCCATGCTTCCCAAGAAGCTCGCAAAGGGCTAACTATAGTGTTCACTTCTTTGCATGGCACTTCTATTACCATTATTCCAGAAACGTTGAAACGTGCCGGCTACAATAACGTTCATATAGTTGAAGAGCAAGCCGTTCCCAATGGCGATTTCCCTACGGTTAAATCGCCCAACCCGGAAGAACCCGAAGCCTTGAAAATGGCATTGGAACTAGCTGAGAAAACGGAGGCAGATATCGTGATAGGTACCGATCCGGATTGTGACCGATTGGGTATTGCCGTGAGAAATTCAAAAAACGAATTGGAGCTACTTAATGGCAACCAAACCATGGTGGCCATGACGGCCTATCTTCTGAATCAATGGAAGGCTGCTGGGAAAATAAAAGGAAAAGAATTCATTGGCTCAACCATTGTTTCCACGCCTATGGTAAAGGTAGTCACCGAAGCCTACGGTGTCAATTACAAAGAAAGCTTGACCGGTTTTAAATGGATTGCCAAAATGATCAGGGATTTCTCGGAATTAGATTTTATTGGTGGTGGTGAAGAAAGTTTTGGTTATATGGTAGGCGACTTTGTTCGCGATAAGGATGCCGTTACTTCTACCCTTTTGGCTTGCGAAATTGCTGCTCAGGCTAAGGCCCATGGCAGTTCGTTTTACAAGGAATTACTAAACCTTTATGTTGAACATGGCTTCTATAAGGAGAAACTTATTTCTTTAACCAAAAAAGGGATGGAAGGTGCCCAGGAAATCAAACAAATGATGGTAGATGCCCGAGAAAACCCTTTAAAGGAAGTCAATGGCAATAAAGTGGTTCGGGTGGAAGACTACCTTTTATCTATAGCCAAAAACCTAGTGGATGGCACCACCCAACCTATTGATGTTCCCAAATCAGATGTGTTGATTTATTACACGGAAGATGGCAGCAAGGTTGCATTACGCCCCAGTGGTACCGAGCCCAAGATAAAATTTTACATAAGCGTTAATGCGCCTTTAGACAATGTGTCAGATTTTGAACAAGTGGAGCAACTTTTGGATAGCAAGATTGACGCTATTGTTACAGACATGAAATTAAGTTAATGGAATATATAAAAAAGCTTCTACCCTTTGTTAAACAGTATAAAAAGTATGCGTATTTAAACATATTTTTTAATGTCTTATATGCTGTATTTGGCACGCTATCATTCGTTTCGCTAATGCCCATGCTAAAGGTGTTATTGAAATCGTCGGAACGAATCCTAGTGAAACCCGTGAGAAGCAATTATGAGGGATTTATAGCTTTAGGAGACTACTATAATGATCTGCTTAATTATTTCATCACCACTAAGATACAAGAGAATGGCCAATACTATGTCTTGACCATTATGATTATCTTGGTGCTTTCTACCTTTTTACTTAAAAACCTATCCGATTATTTTTCCAATTTCTTTTTGGCCTATTTACGAAATGGTATATTGAAGGACATTAGGGATAAGTTATATGGAAAAACCCTTGAGTTACCCATTGCGTATTTCAACGAAAAAAGAAAAGGAGATATTATTGCACGAATTTCTGGTGATGTAAATGAGATTCAAAATTCACTATTGGCCATTTTGGAATTATTGGTAAGAGAACCCTTAACAATCCTGTTCACCATTTTGGTCATGTTTACCATAAGTTTAAAACTGACCATTTTTGTATTCATTTTCATCCCTATTTCCGGATTCATTATTTCACGAATAGGAAAAAGTTTAAAAAAACGCTCTAATAAAGTACAAGTAGAAACGGGGTTGTTTTTATCTACGTTAGATGAAACTCTGGGAGGATTGAAAGTCATTAAAGGGTTTAATGCTGAAAATAAATTTCTTTCCATTTTCCAAAAATCTACGTACAGACTCTATAAATTCTCAAATAATTTAGCCCACAGACAAAATCTTGCATCGCCTACCAGTGAGTTCCTGGGCATTGTCGTTATAGCCGTAATCCTACTCTATGGAGGAAAAATGGTTTTGGTAGACAAAACACTTACCGAAGACCAATTTATTACTTATATGGCGTTGGCTTACAATATTCTAACACCGGCCAAATCCATTAGCAAAGCAAGCTATAAAGTAAAAGCCGGAAATGCTTCGGCCGAAAGGGTCTTGGAAATTTTAAATACGGAAAACGCTCTAAAAGACAAGCCCAATGCACATGATAAGACCGACTTTACCGAGGCTATCCATTTAGATAATATTTCCTTTAAGTATGAAGACGATTTGGTTTTGAAAAACTTCTCTCTTAAAGTGCCCAAAGGAAAAAGCGTGGCCTTGGTGGGGCAATCCGGAAGCGGAAAAAGTACCATTGCCAATTTGGTAACGCGTTTTTATGATGTAAATGAAGGCCGAATTACGATTGACGGTGAAGACATTAGGGATTTAACCAAGCATTCGGTAAGAGGCTTGATGGGCTTGGTAACCCAGGATTCCATCTTGTTCAACGAATCGGTTAAAAACAATTTATTAATTGGTAAAGAAGATGCTACCGATGCAGAAGTGATAGACGCCTTAAAAATTGCCAATGCCTGGGAGTTTGTAAAAGAATTGCCCAACGGGATTGACACCAATATTGGTGATGCCGGTGGCAAACTTTCGGGCGGACAAAAACAGCGATTGAGCATTGCCCGTGCGGTACTCAAGAACCCGCCCATTATGATTTTGGATGAAGCAACTTCGGCATTGGATACCGAAAGCGAAAGACTGGTTCAACAAGCTTTGGAAAACATGATGAAGAACAGAACTTCTATTGTGATTGCCCACCGACTTTCTACCATTCAAAATGCCGATGAAATTGTCGTGATGCAAAAAGGCCAAATTGTTGAACAAGGCAAACATCAAGAACTCATAGCCAAAAATGGGGTCTATAAAAAACTGGTGGAAATGCAAAGTTTCGAATAAAAAAAGGGCAGTGAAACTGCCCTTTTCCGTTCTTGTTAGACTTGGGGACGACTAACAATAAGTAGGTTTGGTGATGTAAACATAGTACAAAAAAAGTTACCGACCAAGAAAAAAATGCATTTTATCGATTATTTTTTCACTTTATCGATGTTTTATTTTTTAAAATACTGATTATCAATAATTTAATTTTATACATATAAAATTCCTAATTTGCCTTAAACCAAACACCATTTTAAAAGTCTAACTACAAAGTCCAGTTTGTGCCAAAGGATCAAGAACTTTTAGATTTAATTCTAAATGAGAAAACCAAAGACCAAGGTTTTTCTTTATTGGTAGCCACCTATAAAGAACGGTTGTATTGGCACATTAGGAATATAGTGAAATCCCATGATGATACCGACGATGTACTTCAGAATACCTTTATAAAAGTATTTAAAAGCTTTTTGGGGTTTAAAGGCGAAAGCAAGCTCTATTCTTGGCTATACCGTATCGCAACCAATGAAGCCATTACCTTCATCAACAGGAAATCCAAATTAATGCAGATAAGCAACGAAGAAGTGACGGAGTTGGCCATAAAGAATCTAGAATCGGACGTATATTTTGAAGGAAATGAAATTCAGTTAAAGTTACAAAAAGCCATTGCCTTACTCCCTCAAAAACAACAATTGGTATTTAACATGAAGTACTTCCAAGAAATGAAGTACAAAGACATGAGCGACATTCTTGATACCAGTCAAGGGGCCTTAAAAGCATCGTATCATTTGGCAGTAAAAAAAATAGAAGACTATTTAAAAGGAAATTAAACGTTTTGGTATATTATAAGTCAAATAAGCATGGACAAAGAGTTTAAACATATTAAGTCAAGTGGCTTTAAAGTTCCCAAAGGCTATTTTGAGTCTTTGGATGACCGCCTTTTAGATCTAACCAAGACGGGCTCTCCATTATCCAACATACCTAACACTGGTTTTAAAGCTCCGGAAGGTTACTTTGAAAACTTCCGTATAAAACCTAAGAAAGCCAAAGTGATTACCTTGAAACGGGTGCTCTACATATCAGGTGTCGCTGCTGTACTAGCGTTGCTTATTACCGTTTTTGTTCCAAGAAACACTCTTAGTTTTGATTCTTTGGAAACCGCAACTATAGAAACTTATCTTTTGGAAGAATCCTATCAACCTTCCGATATAGCCTCTTTACTGAACGAAAATGAGCTCACCCTTGAAAGTTTTAATCTTGTTCCAGATGAAGAGCAACTGGAAGATTATATAATCCAAAATTCATCCATTGAAAACCTACTAGATTTGTAAGTCATGAAAAAAACACTCCTCATAACCGTTTTCCTTGCCATCACAACTTTTGTGAATGCACAAAATAGAGACAAACTAAAGGCTTTGAAAATAGCCTTCATTACCGAACGCTTGGACTTGACCCAAAGTGAAGCTCAAAAATTCTGGCCTATATATAATGCTTTTGAAGAAAAAGAACGGGAATTTAGAAGGGATAATTTTATGGAACGTCGAAACCTGAAGTGGGAAGACCTCACCGAAGAAGATGCACAAAAACTGATTGATGACTTCATCAAGAATGAAGATGAGATGCATGCACATCGTCAAAAATTTATTGCCGACTTACGTAAAGTCCTTCCTGCCAAAAAAATAATCCTCCTCAAGAAAACGGAAGACGATTTCAAACAGGAAATGCTTGAACAGTATAAAATGCGTCGTGGTGGCGGTGGTAGACCTTAAACGCTATTCCCTGAAAGTAAGCTTAGACACTCTACCTTGTCCGGCAGCATAAGCCGTACTATCGTTAATAAAGCGTAAAGTATAAAAGCCCTCATTACTCAAGTGTTTCCAAGTGGTGCCGCTATCGTTACTGTAGTCTATACCCTTAAAACCTAAGGCTACTAGCTCTTTACCATTGCTATCTGGTATGTATTGCACACAACTTCTGTAGCCAGGTTCTTGGTTTTGGGCTACCAATTCCCAAGTTTTGCCGCCGTCTTTAGTACGGATTTTATTCGCTGAATTCCCCTCAGGATTGGAATAATCGCCACCAATAGCAAAACCATTCAATGCATCATAAAACGCAATGGAATAGATACCTTCCGTTTCCTTTTCTTTGATAATGGGTGTCTCAAAAACGTCCCAAGTAATCCCTTTATCTGGTGAATAATACACTCTTCCAGCCGTTGTGGCCACCCAGGTTTGGCTTCCAACAATAGCTATATTGGTATCACTGGCAGCAAAAGCACCTTCGTTTTCCATTCCTTTGGGCAGTTGGTCGCAGGTAAGTTTCGTCCAAGTATGGCCTCCATCTCTAGTAATAATCACGCTCAAGCAACCATCAGTTGAATCGCCTATGGCTATCCCTTCTTGATCGTTCCAGAAATCCATGGAGTCATAAAAAGCGTTGGGGTGGTTTTCTTGGTACAAAACCGTGGTTTCAGGTTTATCTACATTTATATCTACCAGCAAAGCTGGACTTCCTATAGTGAGTCCCATACCTCTAGTCTTAGTTACTGCCATGGCCCTGAAATTGTAAGAGAAGCTATCCTTGTTTAAATCAACAGGATAAAATACCAAAGGCTTGTGCTTCATACCGCTTTCTGAGGGACGCTTTAAGATGGAACCAAACATTCCGTTAGAAGTCAAGAACACGCAGGCATCCTCATTGGGAATCACTTCCAAAGCTCTTACATTTAATAATGAATCTTGTACAAGTGTAACTATTTCTACTGTATTGATCGTTCTTTGTCTGGCTTTCCCCGGTTTAAAGGACCAAAAGACAAAAACAAGAAGTAAGCCGCTTAATAAAAGTTTTTTCATGTGCTTAAATTTCCCCTAAAATAGGAAACTTTTGGATAGGATACCACCTTGTGTCAAGTGATAGTTTGCTTAAAGCTTAGGTATGATTTAATTTTTAAACTCTTAGATTTGTAGATACATGAGAAAATCAATACTTATACTTATTGGGCTAATAGCTTGGCAATCTTACAGTCAAGATTTAACTTGTGATGATTTTTTTAATGGTCTTTTCATTGGGACAACTCCAAAATTCCCCGGTGTGGAATGGGAAATGACTAAGTACGGAACAAATCAAATAGAAACCATAAGTAAAATTCCTGAAAAATATATTGAACAGGGCTATCCAACAGATACTTTATTTTCAAAAATTCATCGGATTGACAAGTGTTCTTTTCGACTTAATTTTGATGACTCTAAAATGCAATTGGATCAATATATGAAAAGAATGAATGATAATGGTGGGATTTTTGTTGAAATCAAAAAAATAGAAGGAAACTGTGCTTTTTATGTATCAAAATCTACTTATGAAAGTGAAGAAATCGTAATTGAAGGGAAAATTTGCAAGGAAAAATAAAAGACCATGTCCAAAAAAAAATCAAAAAAAATCATTAGAATCTTATTATTTGTAGGAACCATTATCTCCTTATACTTTGTTCCTTGGCCCATAGTAAAAGCCTGGATAAAGCCCTTGCCCAAGACGGTTCAAGAACAAGTCAATAAAGTACACGATTATGGCTTTGATGGTATTATTGTTTATGTTGATGAGGCTGGAAAAAAACCGTCATTCTATACGGCCGGTTATAAAAATAGGGCCCTTAAAACATCTGCCAATCCTAATTCGCTGTTCAAAATAGCCAGTGTAGGCAAACTCTATAATGCCGTAGCCATTAGCAAACTGGTACGCAGTGGCAAACTATCATTAGACAAAACTCTTGCTGATTATTTGCCGGAATTGAAAGGCCGAATTGAAAATGCTAATAGAATTACCCTGAGAATGCTTGTGCAACACCGAAGTGGCATTCCCAATTTTACTGACACCCCTAATTATTGGGCAAACCCTAAGAAAACTGAAGACGAAAGGCTGGCCTTGATTCTAGATAAGCCGGCCAACTTTGAGCCTGGTGAATCTTATGAATATTGCAACACCAATTATTTATTACTTGGCCGAATCATGGACAGAGTACTTGGTTACAGGCATTTCCAATACATAAAGGAGGAAATTTTGATGCCACTGCATCTGAATCATACATTTGGTTCTATTCATGATGTAAATATAGATGATGTTATGAGCGGATACTATGTGGGTTACGATGCCGATTTAAAAAACGATAACAACAGCTCCATGTTGGCCACTGCCGAAGATTTAGGCAAATTCATAAGAGCCTTGAACAATGGGACCGTTTTCAAGGATCAAAAAGAACAAGAGATTTATTCTTCAATTTACAAGTATGACCACACCGGATTGATTCCTGGTTATCAAACCATTGCCAAATACCACAAGGACATAGATGCGGTTGTTATTCAATTCACCAACACCGTAAATTTTGACGGCTACAATTGGAACCTATCCGAAGTCATGTATAGCAGAATTGTAAAAATAGTCAAGAATAACCACTAGCCCTTTCGGGACAAAGGAATTTAATGTGTTTGGAATGGTTTATACCTCAACTCTAACTTCCAAACAATAAAAAAGTTTACCTTTGCATCCTAATTTTTCAACATGCGCTTACACAGGAATTTATGTTACGCCGTCATTGATGGGTTATCCAGTATTTTTAATGACAATGAGTATGCCGACAAGGTCATTCAAGGTCTTTTAAAACGGGACAAGCGATGGGGCAGTCGGGATAGGGCGTTTATTGCCGAAACCACTTATGACATTGTGCGCTGGAAACGGTTATATGCCGAAATTGCCGAAGTAAAACAGCCGTTTGACCGTGATAAATTATGGCGCATGTTTGCCGTTTGGGCTACCATGAGAGGTATTCGTTTGCCAGATTGGAAATATTTTGAAGATACGCCTACCAGAAAAATCAAAGGTCGGTTTGACGAACTCTCCAAAATCAGAAAATTCAGGGAATCTATCCCCGATTGGTTGGATGCTTTAGGTGAAACGGAATTAGGTACCGAGACCTGGACCAAAGAACTAGCTTCCTTAAA
>ERZ795053.5661-NODE-5661-length-12810-cov-6.318699_pt1 | contig 12810 bp, 14 predicted proteins | sample MGYA00375137_ERZ795053 | MGnify/ENA primary metagenome ERZ795053 (study PRJEB30182, sample SAMN05720284) | activated sludge metagenome | isolation source: Anaerobic digester | place: Hong Kong | collected 2014-12-17 ... | reverse complement strand
TTCCGCTTTTAGGGGATGGCGATACCCTATTGAAAAAATTTGAAGATGAAATCCCGTTTAATGAAGTTATTGATGAAATGTATGCATTACTAAGAGAACTCCTATTCATCAATCGTCCAGTCGATTATCTCTATTATTTAAAGGCTTTTTTGGATTTATCAAGACCATTGGATATATTTACACTAAATTACGATCTCTCTTTAGAGATGGCGTTCAAAGAGCTTAAGATACGGTATACAACTGGATATAATAATATAGAGGGCAAGTCATCGGTTTGGGATCCTTCTGAATTTGAACGAAAAGACTCTTTTGATGTCCGAATATTCAAATTACATGGATCTTTGGATTGGGGAACGTCTTTTGGATATGCTCCTCCTTCAAGGAATAGCGAGATAAACCAGGAGGATATAATATGTTCTGCAATAAGGTACATGAATAGCTATCCTGCTCGTATAAAATTTGATATATTTCAACCAGACATAGTAAAACATCCAAGCTGCGAAAGTGGTCTCGTGAGTATTATGAACTTTGGCACGCGCAAAGAGTTATTATACGCATCAAGCCAGTTCAACCTGCTTTTTAACCATTTTGTAAAATCATTACAAAATGCAAAAGTGTGTGTCATAGCAGGTTATAGTTTTCGGGATGATCGGATAAACGATGCAATTATGGAGGCCGTTATCACACGAAAAGGTCAGATGCATCTGATCATAGTTGATCCTTTCGCAGATTCGGTTATACAAAGCGATCCGAGACTAAAAGCATTGCATATATTAAAATGGATGACAAAATTAAATATGACACTAAGCGAATCGTTTATTAGTGGGAAACTTATTAAATCCATACGGATTGACAAAGAAGCTGAGAATATTTTAGATTTGATTCAAGAGTGTTCTGAATTCTCCAAAGATAGATCCGATCATCCTTTTAACGATTTAATTAGATCGCTGGAACATCTCAGACTTAATATAAATTTGACTTATTTCTGGATTCAATATACATTACCCAGGATTAACGATGTTATAAAATCTGATAAAACTACAGATTCTAAAGCGGCTCAAATTGGTTATATTCTATTACCTCTGATAAGAAAAGCACGCGATCTCTGTTATTGTATTGATAAAGCGTATAAGTATATTTTAGGATGCCATAGTTCGGATGATCCTAGATATTTCACATATGGAGAAAATTACATTAATAGCATAAACATGGTACCAGAGCATGCCCACGGATATCTTGCAGAAATACCGGCAGAACTTTCCGGTCTTCTTAATGAAGAAATAAGCTCATTATTTTATACATTTGATCAAAGGTTTCGTGAATTAGAACTGGAAATGAGCAATCCAAAATCAGGATATCGTATTTTCATATCTCCTAAGCCACCATATCTTCCGTTTACGAAATTTGTAGATGAAACTAAAGATAATATTTACAAAATATTGTGTCTACTTAACAAAATCTATATTGGATTAGGATTTCAAGAACCCTTTGAAATGATTTGTAAGCATGAAGAAAATCAGCTATAAATGAAGTAATCAAGGTCCAGCGATCAGCTGTGCGGAAAAACTCCATTAATACTACCTGATCGAGGAAGATTTGGATGTATAAATACGCGATAGAGATCTTCTACAGTGAGGAGGACGAGGGCTACATAGCGGTCGTTCCTGAGCTTCCCGGCTGCTCCGCATTCGGCGAGACCGAAGAGGAGGCCCTTAACGCAGTGTTGATCGCCATAGAGCTCTGGCTCGAAACGGCGTTGAAGGAAGGGCGAGAGACTCCTTCACCCCTGGGCAAAGCCCTCCTCGCCGAGCTGGCCGAGAGCCAAACGGCGGGCGTCTGAGCGGATATTCAGGCCACAGGATTTTTGATCGAACGGCGCGGACCTCGACTGAAATAACCCTTAAATAGAGTGGCTTGCTTCTTATAAAACGGCAGGCTGAAGAGAGGTCTAAACGCATGACAGAAGAAACGGCTTTCGAGCCGATCAGCAAAAGGTTGCCCCATGGCGGCGCCGCCAACATCCGCGGCGAAATCGTATGGCGCATCACCAAAGAAGAGCTCGAAGAGATTAAGGGAAGAGTGATGAGCATCTTCGACGAAGATGACTAAGGTATACAATTTTACTCAGAACCTCTAGGCCTTCGAGATCTTGGTCAAATGCATCTGTTGATCTATTTGGTGATTGCCTTTCAAATCTAGCGTTAAATGGCCTCTCAATAACATTTATATCCTTTGAGTAATCTTAAAGAACAATAAACATAGGAAAAATTGGCTGAGGACCAAATGCAAGCACACCAGATGATCGAGGAGCTGAAGCGAAATCCCAAGAACGTCCGCTTTGATAAGCTGTGCAATGCCGCGGAGGCTTTTGGCTTTCGTTTCAAGGGAGGTAAAGGCAGCCATAGAATTTATGTCAGGGAGGGCATAAGGGAGATCTTGAATTTTCAGAATGTAGAGGGAAAAGCAAAACCTTATCAAGTACGGCAATTTATCAAGATCGTAGAGAAATACTACCTGGTCGAGGAAGATTTGGATGTATAAATACACGATAGAGATCTTCTACAGTGAGGAGGACGAGGGCTACATAGCGGTCGTTCCTGAGCTTCCCGGCTGCTCCGCATTCGGCGAGACCGAAGAGGAAGCCCTTAACGAAGTGAAGATCGCCATAGAGCTCTGGCTCGAAACGGCAGAGAAGGAGGGTCGAGAGATTCCTTCGCCCCGAGGAAAAGCCCTCCTCGCCGAGCTGGCCACTCGCCAGACGGCGGGCGTCTGAAGCGGCTGATAGAACATCGTAGTCTAAAACTGTCATAATCAAATGCAACCTTACAGTTGAGAGTTAGTCAATAATAGCAAAACTCGAAACTTTCCAAGCTCAAGGAAAGACGCTTTTCAGCCCAACTATTTTTTAGCCCCTCAGAACCCTGATATAAAATGCCCTCCGCCTTTATCTTCCAGCTGATGAGGTCCTGAATGTTCGACTACGCCGAGAGGTACGGCCACCGTTTCGTAAAGCTCACAGACAGCCGGGCGACCGAGAAGGAGTTCGAGTTCGACCAGATGCTCCTCATGCCCACGGCCCGGGGATACCGGGCGCTGGTGGAGCTGGCGAAAACCGAGATCGACCCTCGGGTGATGAGACGGCTCTCGAAGGTCTGGCCCCCCTCGACGATAGAGAACCTCTCCTTCTTCGCCATGGCCGCCGCGGTCTACGCCCGGTCCGTAGCCGACCCGCCCTATTCGATCGATGTCGGGAAGGTGCTGCTCAGGACCGCCGCCTTCTGCCGCCTCCGATGCTCCCGCCGGAAGGAGACGGGCGGAGGGTGCATGGCTGTTGCGGGGTCAAGCCGCCACCAGGTGCCAAAGTGCGTCAAGCTCCCTCGGGACATCGAGGAGGTCTGGCGGGACCTGAAGCGGTACATCGCCGCCGGTGCAGGGGAGCCTGTCAGGGCGGCGCCGGGTGGGGAGGCGATGGCGCGCGCCGACGAGGCGATGAGGATCGACTTCAAACTTCCCCTCGATTACTCGCCGGTCACCTCCTGCTGAAGCTTTGCGCCGCCAATCTTCGCCCTGGCTGAGATTTCGAGGCGAAGGTCGCGAATCTTCCGGCGCGAAGAATGGAATGGGAGTTGTTTTCCCTGGATTTCGGCCCGAAATCCGAAAAGGGACGGGATTCAGAATTCCGTTTCGAGAAGGCATTTATATCAAGTCATCACCAAAAGCCGCTGTCGTTCAAGGTGATTATCAATGGCAAAAATAAGAGCAGGCGTTCTTGGAGCTACGGGTGCGGTAGGACAGCGTTTCATCGAACAGCTTTGGGACCATCCCTGGTTTGAGCTGACGAGCCTTGCAGCCTCCGAGAGGAGCGCAGGCAAGAAGTACAGCGATGCTGCCCGGTGGCGGCTGGAGCACGAGCTTCCGGCTGAGGTCGCTGAGATGGGAGTCGTCGCCGTCGACCCGAAGAAGGTCGAGGCGGACGTCGTCTTCTCGGCGCTCCCCGCCGACGAGGCGAAGAAGGTCGAGGCGGACTTCGCCAAGGCCGGGTTTGTCGTGGCCAGCAACGCCAGCGCGTACCGGTTCGACCCCGACGTCCCCCTGATGATCCCCGAGTGCAACCCCGAGCACCTCGGCCTCATCGACGTCCAGCAGAAGAAGCGGGGCTGGGACGGCTACATCGTCACAAACCCCAACTGCACCACCATCATGTTCGCCCTGACTCTCAAAGCCCTGATGCCCATGGATATCCAGAGGGTGATCATCGCCTCGATGCAGGCGGTCAGCGGCGCCGGATACGAGGGCGTCCCCTCCATGGCGATTTTGGGGAATATAATTCCCTTCATCTCCGGCGAGGAGGAGAAGGTCGAAAAGGAGGCCCAGAAGATCCTGGGAACCTTCGACGGCGACAAGATCGTTGACGCCCCCTTCGCCGTCAGCGCCAGCTGCCACCGGGTCCCCGTCATGGACGGCCACACCGAGGCGCTCTGGGTTGAGATGGCGTCAAAGCCCACCCCAGCGGATGTCAGAGAGGCCTTCCTCAAGTTCGATCCCGGCCTCTCCGACCTCCCAACAGAGCCTGAAAAGCCCCTCATCGTCCGGGACGAGCCGGACAGGCCCCAGCCGAGGCTCGACAGGAACGCCGGGAATGGGATGGCCGTCTCCGTCGGCAGGATCCGAGAGGGTATCCGCTACATCGTCATGGGCCACAACACCGTCCGGGGCGCCGCCGGTGCCAGCGTCCTGAACGCGGAGCTCCTCTCCAAGAAGGGTTTGCTCTAGATGCTGATCATAGCCTGGGAGGTTACGGCGGCCTGTAACCTCGCCTGCGAGTACTGCCGGGCCTCGGCCTCCGCCTCCCCCGACGAGGCGGAACTTTCGACCGAGGAGGCGCTGGCCTTCATAGACCAGGTCGCCTCTGAGAGGCCGATGATAATTCTCAGCGGCGGAGAGCCCCTCCTCCGCCCCGACATCTTCACTCTCGCGGAATACGCCAGGGACCGGGGCATTCGGGTCTCCCTCGCAACAAACGGAACCCTCCTGACACCCGAGATCGTCAGCAAGATGAAACGGGCCGGGATCGCTCGGGTCAGCATAAGCCTCGACGGCCCAACTCCAGAGGTCCACGACAGATCCCGGGGCCCCGGCTCCTTCGACCTCGCCATGCGGGGGATCGAAAACCTCCGGGGCAAAGTCGACTTTCAGATCAACATGACGATCACAAAAGAGAACCTCGACGCGGTCAGCGCCACAATGGACCTGGCCGAGGATCTTGGAGCTGTGGCTTTTCACCTCTTCTTCCTGGTGCCGACGGGCCGGGGTAGCGAAGACGAACTGGTGACTCCTGAAGAGCAGGACGAGATCCTCCGCTGGGTGGCAAAAGAGTGCAGTAGGAGGACGATCGAGGTGAAGGTCACCTGCGCCCCCCAGTACGGTCGGGTGATGAGGGAGGTCCTGTCCGAGGCCGAGAGGAAGGGGATGATGGGGAGCGCCTGCCTTGCGGGGACGAGCTTCGTCTTCGTTTCCCGGACCGGAGACGTCTGCCCCTGCGGCTACCTCCCGGTGGTTGCAGGAAACGTCAGAGAGGAGAGCTTCCCGGAGATCTGGGAGAGCTCGCCGGTATTTCAGGATCTTCGGAATAGGGAGCTATTGGGCAGGTGCGGCAGATGCGACTACCGGAAGGTCTGCGGCGGGTGCAGGGCGAGGGCCTATGCGAAGAGCGGCGACTACCTCGAATCCGACCCCCTCTGCAGCTATTCGGGGGCTTGATCTCGTGAAACCGGTGCCGATGGATGAAGTCGCCGTCGAGGGTGGTCCGATCGAAGATATGTCGATCGAAGACGAGCTGATAGAAGACGAGCCGATCGGCCAGGAGAGGCCCGACCTCGACGACGTGGACAGAAGGCTCCTCGACCTCGTCCAGAAGGAGTTCCCCCTGACGGAAAGGCCCTTCCTCGCCCTCGGCGAGATCCTTGGGACGAGCGAGGACGAGGTGATCAGAAGGACAAAGAGGCTCCAGGACCAGGGCATAATAAGGAGGATCGGGCCGATCCTGGACATGAGGCGGCTCGGCTGCTCCGGTGTCCTCGTCGCACTTCCCGTCCCCGATGGAAGGATCGACGAGGTGGCCGACGTGGTGAACGGGTACCGTGAGATCTCTCACAACTACCTCCGGCCGAACGACACCGAGTTTAACATGTGGTTTACGATATCGGCGTCAGAGGCGAGGATCGAAGAGATCCTGGCTGAGATAAGAGACGAGACCGGCCTTGATCAGCTTCTTCTTCCCACCAAGCGCATATTCAAGATCGGGGTTCGGTTTGATATCCCCGAGTGACGGGGCCGGCAGGCGACCCTGCCCAAAATCGCTCCGACGGCAAGAAAGACCACAGACCACTACCTCTTATAAGATCGACGTGATGAAGGATTTAGCATATATTTTATCCCATTGGCCATAATTAACCCCATTATATTCAAATCCCATCAAAGATCCAAAATCTCGATTTGGAGCGCCAGAAATCAAACAGCGCGAGGGTCCACTTCATCCCCAACCTAAAGGTTGGGGTATTCGTGACCCTCTGCGCTCCAGAAGTAATATCTGAACCTGATGGCTGAAGGCGCCCCAGATCCGCCGACGAAGCAAACGAAGATCGAGGGTCACACCATCCGCGCCAGCTCCTCTTCGATATACGGGTCCATCTCCCCGCAGCGGCCGTGAATGGCACACTCCACTATGTGCATCTCCTTCGGCTCAAGCGCCTTCTCGTAGGTCCGTCTCGCCGAATCGAGGGGAATTACAGTATCGTTCAGAGAGTGGATCATCACAAACCTTCGTGGCGGGATTCGATCGAGATACGTATCTGGATCGATCGATCGCAAGAACCTGACTGTGTCCGGGCCGTTCATCCTCAGCAAGTCGATCTCCTCCCTCTCCACATCGTAACCGCAGGTGCTGATGGCGATCACGCCCCGAGACCTCTTGTCAAGGGCTGAGGCGATGATGGCAAAGCGGCCGCCGTTACTCTCACCGAGGTAGACGATGCGGTCCGGGTCGATCCCGGGCTGCATCCTCAGAACCTCGGCTGCCGCCAGGGCATCGTGAACCATCTTGTACTCGGTCGGCTCCTGGCCGTCCAGAAACATCTCCAGATCGCCCTGTACGTCGATGCCGCCGAGGTTCCGCTGGTCGAGGGCCATGCTTGCGTATCCCAGGCCGGAGAGGAGCTTCGCGACTCCCTGCTCCCGCTCTTTGGTGATGGTAGCGCCGGGAAGAAGCACCACTCCTGGAACGCCTCCTGATTGCTGAGCCTCTGGCATTCTGAGGAGGCCCGCCACCTCAGCCCCTCGACTCGAGAAGCTGACTTCACTCAGATTCGAGTCGCCTTCTACCTCGGACGAGATCGCCCTGTACTCCGGCGAGGGCCTCGAATACTCCAAAATTCCATCATCTGCAACCCGCCATTCTCCTCCCATCTCTGAAGAGAGGAAGATGCCCGCTAACAGGGCGACGATGCCGAGAACGGCGATTGAAAGTGCGATTTGACGTCTCCTCCCCATAATTCTCCTCCCTAATACCTGAGCAGCGCCCCCACCCCATCCGACGAGGCGAGGCAGGCGTCCTCCTCGACGAACTCCACCTCCGCCCCCGTCCTCACCGCCAGCTCATACAGCTCCTCGACGACGTCGACGGGCGATGCAGGGCCGCCGCAGCTGGGGCAGACCTCCGGAGGCCGTCTCCTCGCCTCCAGAGCCTGGCACCTCTCGCAGATCCAGCCGGGGATCGAGGCGTCCTTCAGAAGGACGAGGACGCTCACTCTCCCAGAATTGAGGGCGTCCCTCGTCGCCTCAACGCCCCGGACCGCAAGGCCGCCCTTCAGGATCTCGGCTCGCAGCTCCTCGGCCCGATCCATCGACCTCGCCCTCTCGTCAGCGAGAGCGATCTCGTCTCCCACCTCGACGATCTCCTTTCGAGGGGCGTCGATGGGCAGGTCGACGACGCCGAGGATCTTCTTTCCCATCTCGGCGGGGAGGATATCCAGGAACTCCTTTTTGGCGTCGCCGGGCCCGGCTATGACGAGCCCTCTCGTCTTGTGGCGGCTGCACGACTCCTGGACGTCCTCGACCACCTCCGAGAGGAAGGATCTGATCGCCCCTTTCCGGAGCCGGTTGAACCTCATCTGGCTCCATCCCCCCTTCCTGTGCTTGTTCATCAGGTCGGTGGAGAGATGATCCATCTCCTCGGGGACATCGGACCGGACGCAGAAGAGCCTCGCCTCCTTCGAGTCCAGGAGGAGGACTCCGTAGTCCGAATAGTCGTCCCGGAGCTTCGCCAGGGGCAGAAGGAAGGGGGAGGTGTCCAGGACCATCGCCCGTCCCGGATCGATCCCGATCCTGTAGACATGAAGGAAAGAATGCGGGGGCGAGGCGAAGACGATCCGACCCCTCTCGCCGGAGATGGGGCTTGCGAAGAGGACGTCCTCGACCTTCGCCATCGTCTTTCTGAAGCTCTCCTTCTGGTCCTGGGGAAGGGCCGCCTCGATCGCCCTTCTCCTGGCTTCCGCGAAGGATCGATTGGCGGCCTCGTCATCTTTTGAGGCTGTCGGGAGGTAGACCGAGAGGTAGACGTCTTTTTCATCAAATATCTCGGCCAGCTCTCGAATATCGATCTCCGTCACCGGGGTCAGGACCAGCTCCTCGACCCTTTTAATATCCTCCACGGGCTCCATGCCGCCGGGAAGGGTCTTGGAGGTGAAAAGAGTTTCTGAGATATTAATTGGTATATTAATAATATCAGCAATATCTATTATTTCGGGGATTGCAGTTGGAAATGTGGTCCCTGAAACCGCAATGAGACACGTGTGCTTGCCATATACGAGGGTATGGGAAGTGGTATATTCAGCGGACAAATCGTGCTCATCGCGCTATTCGACAGGCGAAATCCAAGCTCCGATTACCTTGCACCACCCCCACCTCCACCAAACCCGCCACCTCCTCCGAATCCGCCTCCATCGCTGAATCCACCGCCGAATCCGCTATCAGCGCCTGAGATTATCGGTGGAGATGTCATATTGTAATAGTCTCCAAAGTACAAGTTGATATCGCTGAATATATGGACCATAGGAATGATTACATTCAACTGTTCCATCGCATCGACGACCTCGTCTCCGACACCAAGAGCGGTGCCATATACCAGCCATTCTTTCCATATGTCCAGATCCTCTGGTGCATACATCTGAATTTTGGCAAAGTTGGAGAGGTGATCTTTAAATGCGTCCCACTCAAGCTTCTCTTTGTAGTAGTCCCCCTTCCACCTCCCAAAAAGGGCTGATGGGGCTATGAACACAGGGACCATTTGAAGAGATATAATCAAGGCTTTAGATAGAATTGGCGACCAGAATGCCCAAAATATAAATCCAAATATAATAAAAAATATAAATATAAGTATGATTGTGAATTGATCGATTGAAGTAATGAGCCAGCGCTGACACAAAACTGATTTGCTGACGAAGTCTCTGGAAACGGCATCATCTTCGAAGTTCATAAGATCTTGTATGTCATCATGAATGTTTGTTAATTCCCTGGCAATGCCTCTCTGTGCTTCCATCTTCAAACGCTCAACATGTATTTCAAACAATATCGTGTTGAACACGTTTTCTCTTGAGTGACGTTTCAAGAAATCCAGTACTTTTTTCTCATATTTGTCGCATTCACTCTGGCAGTTCTCTAATAATCTTATCTTTAATCCTGAATCCTCAGTACCTTGACTTTGAATGCGTTCTATTTCGATCTTATTTCTAAGATGAAGATCCAGGAGGGTAGAATAAAATGCATTCTCATCGGATTCGAAGGCATCTCTGCTGAATATCAGATTCACCAACCAGGGCTTTCTCTTCTTGGGAACATAGCTCAGAGTATCGGGCACCATGACGAATTTTTCCTTGCCATAAATGTGATATATCAAGTAGAGAACCACGGGTAGGAGAAGAATTAAGGCACCTAATAACCGATCAACAATCGCGAAAAAATTGTTTGTGTCTTCAACATTTGCATATATGGTTGTTCCCTCGATATCCGAAACATATCTCGGAAAAACTTCCATAACGTTCATGACTTCCGGCGAAAGGAGCATCTCCACCTCTAAGAGTTCATCTTTTTTACTCGTCCCGGTCAGAAGCCATATGTCACCTTCCTGTTTCACCTCCATATGTGAATGGGGAAAGATCTGATGAACGAATCCATCAGGATCGTGAATGGCTATTGTGACGACTTTATAGGGGAGGTGCTCGTCCGCAAGCTGCAAGTTCAGATGACAATATTGCTCGTCGAATTCTAGAGGTGGTCGGATCTTAAAAATATAATTTATCTCGTAGTTTCCTGCTGAGAATCTATTTTGCTTGTAGCAACCCACCTCGTTCTGCATCGCAAGAGATCGAATATTTGAAGTGGCGGACGTATCACCCGCGAGGATCTCCACGTTATTTTTCCAATCTTTAATATAGGGAACGGTTCCAGAAGGAGGATCGATTGCCAGAAGTTCTACATGCGACCTGTTGATGTATTCCTGTGTGAGAGGGACTTTCCAATTCCGATAAAGCATTCTGTATTGCCCAGATTCTCGAATTTTGTAGAGGAAACTCTCTGCCAACGTGCCATTTAGATATAAATCCGCTCTGTAGTCGTCCACGTAGACGTCCTTCCCAATTGAGAAGAAAAGTTCTGAGTTAACTCCTCCTGTGGTGGCTCCAAAACAGCTGGTTAAAAATAATCCGATAACACCTATCAGGAATACCGAAGATATCAGGACCAGTATCTGTCTCTCTTCCCTCAATCCCAGCCCACCTCAAGTCTGCTCGGACATTTTTCCACGGTTTTCAGATAACTGAGCCGTCTCAACTCGTCCTCCTCGAAGTTGAGGTAGTCCACCTTTCTCAACCTTGCCGACGAGGCCACGTACGCTGATGGGATATAATCCAACATGATATTAAGGTTCTGGACTATATTAATTGTAGGTATACCTATGCTGTAGAAGGGCTGACAGAATACGGCAAAGTCATGGCAATCTCCAGCACCTGCGAGACCCTTCATCTTTACTATTACCTCAATCGTTTCATTTGCGTAACTATAATATTTCTCACATACTGATCCAACTTGACTGCATCAGCTTCTCTTAAGATACGAACCCGGTCCCATTTTAGAATTCTTAACATATATATCTTTCTAGGAGGTAGTAACTCTCAATTCAGTATACTTTATGGTGTATCTAATTGGAGACCTTTATTTCATTGAAGGATCTATCGATTTTTGTTAATACAATAGACGAATGAAGTTTTCAGAGTTACAGGGTTGATGCGCACGTCAGGAAAGTATGATGACGCTTGTGGCATCTTGCGCCTGAGAAAATCGGTTTTAGCAATCTGATAAAACCTATCGTGTCATTGAGAGTCAGGGGTTAATGATGGCAAACGTCGCTGGAAATCACCAGGTTACCTGAGATAGTGAAATCAACTCAGTTGCGGTGTACTACTCGTAGTTCTTAACTTCATCAACTAAAATAGGAAAACTGCCGATCGCGATGGATATACATGAAATCTGGATCGATATCGGTTCTCTTCGAATATTTCAGCCAAATCCAGACGCATCTCCAGCTATTTCAGATGCCGAAACTCTCATAGGATCTCCGCCCTTGGTTGATGTAGGCATTCAGATAGATCGAGGTCGTCTATAAATCGGTGTGGCCGAGCTGCTACTGTAAGTCGTTTTATAGGACGCCATTATCCGACGCGGCCACAGCATGCGTGTGGCGCAAGGTGGTGGGCTGACTATCACATGTGGATCCAGCGAGCCTGACGGCCGCCGGGCTTTCGATGAGCCTTAAATTGGTTCAGATCTCCAGCGTCGGAGGAAGCTCCCTCTTGTGCCTCCCGCCTTCAACCCTCTTCTCGATCAGCGCGAGCTTTTCGGGGCCGAACTCCGCCGCCAGATCCACGCGGCTCCTTCTTTTTCCTTCCTCCATGCCCCACAGGATCGCGTTCGCGTCGTCGTAGCTGATCCAAAGCTCCACATCGTCGGTCTGGCCGGGCCAGAGCCCCGCCGTCGGGGCCTTCTCGATGATCCGATCCGGAACGCCTATGCGCCTCGAAAGAGCCCTCACCTCGTCCTTGTAGAGGGCTGCTATCGGCAGGATGTCCGCAGCGGCATCGCCGAAACCCGCCTAGGGCAAGATGAGGGATACGACCCTCTCCGGCCCCAGGGCCCGGACCGCGAGGAAGGCCGCGGTCGCCGAGTCGAGGCCGCCGGAGAGCCCGAGGACCGCGCCCCCGGCCCCGGCCGACTCCACCTGGTCGCTTATGAAGTTCACAATGATGGTTTCAAGATCGTCTTTCGCCATCGTCTCTCGGTTTGAACACTCAAATAAAGTACTTTTTTCTGCACAAGCTTTATGTTCGATAAGCTGATGGGGAAGAGCAGCAATTTGACGAGGAATAAGGCTTATGCGACTTTCGATGGACTTGGAACTGCAGGACGTACCAGGGCAGCTCTTGCTGTCCCTGGAGCCATTCAAGAAGTACAAGGGGAACATCATCAGCGTGGTCCACCACCGAGATCGCAAAACTCCACGGGGCACGGTCCCAGTCCAGATCGTCTTCGAGATCGATCCGTCAAACATCGACAACGTCAAAAAAGACCTCGAAGAGAACGGCATCGTGGTGGTGAGGGCGGGCGAAGATCGGTTCATCGAGGAGATATCTGTTCTTCTGATCGGGCACGTGGTCCATACCGATCTCGGGGACACCATCAATCGTATCGATTCCACCGGCT
>ERZ795053.5660-NODE-5660-length-12810-cov-18.434339_pt1 | contig 12810 bp, 11 predicted proteins | sample MGYA00375137_ERZ795053 | MGnify/ENA primary metagenome ERZ795053 (study PRJEB30182, sample SAMN05720284) | activated sludge metagenome | isolation source: Anaerobic digester | place: Hong Kong | collected 2014-12-17 ... | reverse complement strand
CCAGAGCGGCTCTTGGAAGGCTACACGCTGAAAACAGCCACACCGGGGTGCGGCGATACCAGGGGAACCGGGGAAAATTCTTTCCTGGAAAGTGATATACTATACACATTGCTTGCGTACTGAAAGGGGAGGTTTTCGTGCAGAGAGTGTTTTTCTTTTTCGTGCTCGGTGTTTTGCTGGTTTTCACCTCGTGCAGCTCTTCGATCCCTAACAATCCTGATCCAGGTGGGGGTGCGGAGGAACCAGCGTTCAACCTGTACTTCGGGGATATCCATGCGCATACGGCGTATTCCAACGATGCGCTGATGATCCAGCTCTTCGCCTCTGGGGAGGAGAATGTGTCGCGCCGCCGCCCGTTGCGACGAGGTGTGGCGGACATCGTGGACCAGTACTTGACCGTGGCTTCCACGCCTTCTTCCGCGATCCAGCATGCGCGCGAAAACGGGTTGGATTTCGTGGCCATCACCGACCACGCGGAGCAAATCGATATTCCCGGGGATGCGTTGCTCTTGGGGGGGAACCCGCCGGAATGGGAACAGTTGCAACAGGTGTGCAACGAGCAAAACGGGCAGGACCTCGTGGTGTTCATCGGCTTCGAGTTCACCAAGACCGCTGCCACCGATACCACTGCCCGGGCAACCGAGATGCTTCCGGGAGGAGGGCACAAGTGCGTGATTTTCAAAGACTCCAACGTGCCCGCCCAGCCTTTCCCCGCAACGGACCAAACCACTCCCGAGGACCTGTGGAACTACCTGCAGGGATACGATTGTATCACCATCCCGCATCACCCCGCCCGTGGAGAGGGTGCGGAGTCCGGGGGGTTGCTCGCGTTTTCCGGGACCTACGGGTTGCAAAACTGGATCTTCGACGAAATCGCCATGAGCACCGATTGGGATTTCATCCCCTCGGATCATGGCTTTTCCCCGGGGATCATGCCAGCGGTGGAAATCTTTTCGGTGCACGGCAGCTCGGAGGCGGAGGGATACGCTGACCTGGTCCCAGGGTTTGACCCCAACCGTAGTGTGGAAAGCGCGTTGAATCGCTGGTTTCTCTCTGGGTACAAGCCCGATTACAAGCTGGGTATCGTCGGGTCTACGGACGATCATTTAGGCAACCCGGGAAACACCAACACGGACCAGCTGGAAGAGGGAAAGCAAGCCCTTGTTCCCGAGGAGGGGGATTTTTCCGGCGGGCTGATCGGCGCCTGGGCCCAGGAAAAAACCCGTGCTTCCATCTTCGAAGCCATCGAGGACAAGCGGGTGTACGCTACCACTGGGCCAAAGATCCAACTGGAGTTTTCCGCAACCTACCAGGGAACGAAGTACTGGATGGGGCAAACCGTGCCGTTGCAAGTTGGAGATGCGTTGGAATACTCCTTCCGGGCAGTGGGTGACACCGCGCCGCTGGACTACGTGGAAGTGATTTTCGTGCGCTCCACGGGCCCCGGTACTTTCGAAACGATTCGCGCCACGCACGATGCGGTGGATGGAACAGCGTACTCGCTGGACCTTTCCGCAATGACGGGCAATGCCTACGTCCGCGTGACCGCCTACCAGCAGCAAACCACGCGCTGGCAATGGAATGGTACATCCTTCGATGCACTTCCCACCCGGGAAAGGGCGTTTTCCAGCCCCATCTGGATCGAGGTGCAGTAGCCCGCCATGCAAATCCAAAGGGTGGAAAGCCATCGCCAGCTTCGCCAGTTCATCGCCCTTCCCTACGCGATGTACCGAAACGATCCAAACTGGGTGGCCCCGCTGCGTTCCGAGCAGCGAAAACTGTACGACCCGCGCAAGAACCTGATGCTTCCCCACTGCGAGTACGCCCTTTTCCTGCTGCTCGAAGGCAAAAACGTGTTGGGACGGATCGCGGCTTTCTTCGACCACGACGCGGTGGAGTACTGGGGAGAGGCGGTGGGTTTCTTCGGCGCGTACGAGTGCATCGACGATCCAACTGCTTCGCACCTTTTGCTTTCCACCGCGAAGCACTGGCTCCAGAACAAGGGTATGCAAAAGATGCGCGGACCCTGGAGCTTTTCCTCCCAGGAATGGGGGATGGTGGTGGAGGGTTTTTCCCCGCCGCCGGTGGTGCTGGCACCCTACAATGCTGCGTATTACCCCGCGCAGATGGAAGCGTTCGGGTTGCAAAAGGTCAAGGATTTGCTGGTTTTCCTGGGAGACCCGGGTCACGGGTACCGCATCCCCGAGCGTTTCGTTTCCTTTTCGGAAGTGGTATCCAAGAGGTACGGTATCACCATCCGCACCCTTGACCGGAAAAAACTGGAGCGGGATGTGAAGCTCCTCGTGGGGCTGACGAACCAGTCCATCGCGCGAAACTGGGGGTATTACCCCGTTTCCGAAGCGGAAGCCAATGCCATCGCCAACGACTTGCGGCGCATCGTGGACCCGGAACTCATCTTTATCGCCCAGGATGCCCAGGGAGAAGCGGTTGGGTTTGCCATGACGTTGCCGGATATCAACCAAGCATTGACGGGGCTGGACGGAAGGCTTTTCCCGCTGGGGTGGCTGCGGTTGCTGGCCGGGATGAAGAAGATCAACCAGTACCGCATGTGGGGGTTGGGGGTGGTTCCACGCTACCAGGGGAAGGCCATCGACATCCTGCTGTACCTGGCCACCTACGAGGTGATGAAAAAGCGCAAGGCAAGGTTGGAGATCAACTACGTGCTCGAAGACAACCACCGCATGCAAAACGCGCTGCAGCGGTTGCAAGTGCAGCAGTTGCGGCGATACCGGGTCTACCAAGCGGAGCTATGAACCCTCGGGAAGAGTGCGTGCGAGGCGAAATCCCAGGTCGTTGTAGCACAGCTCCGGGGCATTGTGGTATTGGAAGGTAATCGTACAGCGTTTCTCGTGGTTGCTCCAGCTGCCGCCGTGGTTCAGACGAAGGCTTTCCAATTCCGGGTGGGAATCCTGGCACCATTCCCAGGTGTTGCCGCACATGTCAAACAACCCGAGCTCGTTGGGCTTCTTTTCACCCACCGGGTGGGTTGAGCCATTGCTGTTCCCGGAAAACCATCCCACCTCGGAAAGCTTTTCGCTTCCCGCGAAGTTGGTCGGGCCGGTGTCCTTGCTTCCACCCCGCGCAGCAAACATCCATTCTTCGGAAGTGGGAAGGCGGTATCCTTCCACCTCCGAAACCTTCCTCGTGGGAAGTCCGCTTCCATCCAGCAACACCCCGTTTTCGTCGCAACATGCGGCGAATCCTTCCTTCTCGTTGAGCCAGTGGCAATAGGCCAGTGCTCCCCACCAGGAAACCATGGTGACCGGGTGGTTTTCGGTGCCCGGCGCACAACGGAACCTTCCCCCGGAAACGAGAACCGGGCAATCTTCCTTTCCCAGTTCCACCAGCAACCTTCCATTCTTCACCCCCTCCAAGGGAACCCCAGCGCGGTTCAAGAAATCCACGTATTCCTCCACGGTGACCGCATACTTGCCGATGGAAAAAGCCCTCTCTCCGCCGGCTGGTCGGTCCACGCGCACCATTTCTCCGCGCATGGGGACGCCATGCAAGATCTTTTCGATTTCGACGAGCGCCTCTGCCGCACTGGCATAGCGGAAATTGGCGTTGATTTGCGTGCAGGTTTGCACCCAATTCATAACGGCGGGAGAAAGCCCCGGGATGGGTTCCAGGGGTTTCTTTTGGTGCATCCGGCTTGCGGAGGGTTCTGGGGGCTTGCCACGAAACATATGGTATGCACACGCTCCCAGGCAGAAAATGTCCAATCGGGGTCCGAAACGGGCATTCGGGGAGTACTGTTCTGGGGCGGCGTAATCCGGGCTAATCAACCGTGTCATGGACTGCGTTTTTCCCGGGACGAAGGGACGTACGGAACCGAAGTCGAGCAAAACCGGATCGGTGCCCTCTCGAAGAACGACGTTGGAGGGCTTGATATCCCGGTGCAGAAGGCTTTTCTCATGGAGATACTGCAGGGCCTGCAGCATTTTTTGGAGGATGGAAAGGCCTTCTTGCTCGGAGAAAACCCCTTGTTTCCGGATGCGCACGTCCAGGGTGTCTCCGGAAACGAGCTCGGTGATGAGGTACGCGGTATTGTTTTCGCGCACGAAATCCAGGAAAGACAGGAGGAAAGGATGGCAGATGCCCTTGAGGTGTTGGGCTTCCTGTTCGAAACGGTCCAAGGCATCGGAGTACTCTTTCGGCGAAAGGGTTCCGGGAGGAACCAGCTCCGTTCCCTTGCGGGTGGAATGCTCAAGGAAGAATTCCTTGATGGCCACCGGCCGCTTCAACTCCCGGTCAGCCCCCTTGTAGGTGATGCCGAAACCTCCTTGCCCCAGCAGCTTCCCCACGGAGTACCTTTGGGCGAGAAGGGTTCCTACGGGGAGAAGGGAAAGGGAGCGCGCGAAAAGGGGAGTCCCGCATACCGGGCAGCTTGCGCTGTTTTCGGGGACGACACTATTGCAGGATGGACAATGTGGCATGCTGTTGCCTCCAAAAGTTGGACAACGCAACACCCGGGAAACGGTAGCAAGGTTCCCGGGTGTTGGAGTAGTTTATGCATCCAGTGTGTTCAATCGAACCACGAAGATCTTTGCGGCGTTGTCGATGGCCCCCAATGCGCGTTCGAGGAACGTTTCCACGTCCTGGGGATGGTTGACAAAGAATTCGATGCTCACCCAGACATTGTTGTTCACCGTGAACACCTTCGCCGCCTTGCAAAGGGCGTTGGCCATGTCCATGGCAACCCGTATCCTTCCGCGTTCCTCTTCGCTTTCCACCGGGTAGATATTGGGAAGGAAGAGGCGGAAAAAGATGGGGTCCTTCCCCGAAGGCTGGATCACGAAGGTCATGTTCTCTTTCTTGAACACGACGTCGCCGTCCGAATCCACCCTCGGTTCGTAGCCTGCCTTTTGCAGGATATCCATGTACACTTGTTGCAACTTTTCATCCGTCCAAGCGGGGAAATCTTTCTTGAAGCTCCACATTTTTTTCCTCCTTTTTCAATGCACCTGCATTGGTCTGCCTATCCCAGGAGCTTGTCCATTTGCTCCAGCTCGTTTTTCCCCCACCAATCGGTGTATTCCAAAACGAACTGCGCATTGTCGGACATCACCGTGAGCGCTTGTTGGAGTGCGATCTCCACCGTTTTCACCACTACCTTGGTTTCCAACTCTTGCTGGAAATGCTTGGCCTTTTCGGTGATGCTCGCCAGGGCCTTCTGGAACTGGCAAATATCCTTGATCACCTTGGCGTTCTGGAGAATGAAACTCTGGTTCAACGCAATGGCTTCCCCTGCCGTTTCGATTTTGGAGAAAAGGATTCCCAGGTCGGTTTGCATTGGAAGTATCGTTGCCACTGCTCCTGCGTTCCATTGTGTGAAGCGTCCCGCGTTTGCTTGCAAGATCGTAACAAGATGCCGAACCGGTTCATAAAGCATGGAAATGTTCTGCGCCTTTCCGAGGTTCTCGCGTGCGGTGGAGGTGATCTTTATCACCTGTTCATCCAGGCAGCTGTACGCGCTTTCCATGATGGACACCGAGCGGTCCAGAAGCGGAACCAGGTCCTTGGACACAATTTCCTGCGGAGATTTCTGCACATACGTTTTTTTCTTCTCCTGCAGCTCCCTTTTCAGTTTTTTGACATCCAGCTTGGGAAGGCTTTTCCACTTTTCCTGGATCTGCTTGGCTTTGTCCGAGAACTCCCGCTTCTTGTAGCGTTTTGCCAAGGCGTACAACGCGAGTACCCATTGCAACAGCAGCTCCTTTTGCAGCTCCGAGGCTTCTTGGGCAATGGTTGCCGCATCTTTCTTCCCCATGGAAAGGATCCCCCGGAACGATTCCTTGCCGAACAAGGTCAAAGCGCTTTGGGTCCCTTGCCCCATGTTTTCCGAAACGATTTTCTGGGCCACCTGGAGGTACGCTTCCATTGCAAGTAAGATGCGTCCACACCTTTCTGCCCTTTCGCCCTTGTCCAGGCTGTCGATGACGGACAGGTCCTTTTCCAGGGCTTCCAAGTTCGCTTCGATTTTGGCGGAACATGTTCCCATATCCAGCGAGGCGTTCCCTGTTTCCTCGGAAGAGAGTTTGTCCTGTGCAGCGGACAATTTGCCGATGTTTTCTTCCAGCGCGTCCAATTGGAACGTCACCTTTTCCATGCTCACTTGGTTGCTCTCCATTTTCCTCTCTCCTTTCTTTCTGGTATGCACAAGAAAGTACCGCCAAGTCCCCGGTTTTCCGCAACATGGATCTTCCTTGAAATAGGAAAAAAGGAAAAGCATTTGCTATACTAAAAATACCACAAAGCACGCTGTTTTTCGAAACAAAACGGGAGGTTGTGGCATGAAAAGACTCCGTGCGGTTTTTCTTCTGTTTTTGCTTTTCCTCTGCGTTGCCCCTGGATTTTCCGAATGTTGTGATCCCGATTGCGCCATTCCCACCAAGCGCACAAAACCCCAGCTTGTGCCGGAGGTGATCACCAAGATCCCCGAAGGTTTCCCAAGAGATTTTGCCCTTTTCCAAGAAAACTTCGATGCCCAAAACTTCTCCCCTCGTTCCTGGGAGTGGCTTTCCGGGGGGGAAATTCGGCTGCAGGATACGGTTTTGTACGAGGGAAACGCGGCGATGGAGCTTGCGGGAGGCGGAATGCAGGTGGAAATCGAAGTTCCGGTGGATTCCACGCTCCGTTTCTTTCGGAAGACACAGATCAGCTTTTGCGAGCCCTTTTACTACCAATCCCTGCCTTGCCCCTTGCAACTCTACGTGGATGACGTGCTGTTCGGTTCGTGGACGGGCACTACTCCCTGGCAGGAAGTGGTGCGCGAAATCCCCGCGGGAAAGCACACGTTGCGCTGGACAAGCTGTGCACCCCAGGGGGATGGCTACAGCCATGCCCGGGCATGGGTGGATGCGATTCGCGTGTACGCGTTCGTCGACCGGGAAGAAAAGGTGTGTATCCCCGATCCGTACCTGCGGGAATTGGTGCTCCGATCCATTGGAAAAGCCTCAAAGATGGATTTTTCCTACCTTCCCCAAGAGCAAACTGCCAGTTCGCGGGCGTTGGAAACCAGTGAAGGCTTCCCACAGTGCGATCAAATTTTTGCCAACCAGGTGCGGGACCTCACCCACCTGGAGAGTTTTGGGGTGTATGCCTTCGTTGACTTGACGGGAATCGAGGCCCTTTCCGGCTTGCAATGCCTTCTTTTTCCCGGGATCAGGCCTATATCGATAGCGCCCCTCTTAGGGCTGCAGGAGATCAAACGGTTGCAACTCGGCGGAGCCCTACTGGAAGACCTTTCGGGTATCAAGGAACTGGACAAGTTGGAAGTGCTTTGCCTGGAAATGAACAACGTCCACGACATCTCCGATCTTGCCAACCTGCAACAGTTGCGCTTCGTGAACTTGTGGGGGAACCCCGTGTCCGACTTCTCTGCACTCGAAAACCTTCCCCACTTACAATGGAAACTGCGAACCCCGGGCGAAAACGGAAGCGTCCTCGCCTTCCCCAATGTCCCCAAAAACTCCTTTCCGGCGGATGGAGAAAGGATTTTCACTTCCCCGGTTACCCTGTGCTGGAATGCATGCTTTGACCAAAGCGGGGGGCAGCCTTTCCTGTACTTCTTGTACCTGGGGAAAGACTCCGAGGAGCTTGTGCTGTGGCATGGGGGATTGACCCAAAACTGGTACAACTGCGTGGCGTACTTGGAACCGGAAACGACGTATTACTGGAACGTGGAAGTGCGCGATTGGGATTTCCGACTTGTCACGAAGGGCCCAACGTGGAGTTTCTCCACGGGGCCCTTGAGCGTTGTTGCACGGAAGTGAGAAAAAGGGGGGACTGCTTTCTTCCCTTGGAATCAAGCGGTCCTTTTCCCCCGTGGACGCGAAAAGCGCATTCCCAGGAAAACGAGAACCAGCACGATCACGAGGAAAATCACCATGGTCACCGGGGGAAGCGAAACAATTTCTTGCGTAGCGGCATCAGGGTTGAAATTCCCGAACCATTCAGGTTTCAACAGGGAAAGCCCGTAGATGGAAAACGTTCCGAGGATCAGGGAACCGATGATCGTGGAAAAGAAAGAGACAACCTCGTCCTGCTTGAAGAACGCGTAAAACCCGAGTAGCAACCCGAATACCCCTCCGGCAATGATGGGACCATACGCTATGACACCGGGAGTCGAATTGGCCAGGGTATTCAAACCCGGCAATTGAAGGAAAAGGCCCCAGAGCCACTGCCCGATAACGAAACCCAAGGCAAGCCCGGCAAGGAAGAAGAAAATCTTCAAAAGGAAAAGCAGGGCAATGGCACAGACAATGCCCACAATGAGCACCAACAGCATTTCCGAATTCGGGTTGCTCTTGATGAAATCCTGCAGGAATTGGATCTGGGAAAGCGTGGGATACAGGAAGAAAGCCCCTCCAAAGAAGCCTGCCAATACCAGCGCGAACTTGGGAAACCAGCGACTGCCAAAAATCATGGCGAGCGAAACCGGGAGAAGAATGTACCAGTAGGAAACCGCCAACGAAATGAACTCGTTGAAGTGCCGGGAAAAGTCAGAAAAATCCATTGCCATAGCGCCTCCTTTTCTTTTGTAAACCCATGGAATGTTCCACCCTTATCGAAATGATTATACCGGAAACAAGGAGAATTTCCGTGGCAAAGGGAAAATCCATCCTTTGGGTATTGGGGAGATGCAAGATGAGAACGAACCTGTGCTGGTTTCGTCGAGATTTGCGCATCCATGACCAAAAGGCCTTGTACGAGTGTTCCCTGCGCGGCAAGCCCTTGGTGCCATTTTTCATCCTGGATCCCGGGATCTTGCAACGCGAAGGGCTTTCCGAGCGGCGTACCGCATATCTCTTCCAAGCCCTCCGAAAGTTGGGGCAGCAGTTCGCGCAAAACGGAGTGAAGTTCCGACTTTTCCGCGGCAACCCCCTCGATGTGTTCCGCGAGCTTTGCGCGCGCAACCAAATCGCTGCGGTTTTTTTCAACCGCGACTACGAACCCTACGCGCTCCAAAGGGACGGGCAAATCCGCGAATTCTTACACCAGCAAGGAATCGAAGTTTTCTCCTGCAAAGACAGTGTGCTGCACGAGCCCGGGGAGATCGTGAACAAAAACCGCGAACCCTACCGTGTTTTTACCCCGTATTACAAGAACTGGCAGCGATTGGCAAAAGACCCTTGCACGCAAACGGTTCATTTGCGCGATGCACCCCACTTTTCCACACCCCCGGGAAGGGAAGTAGCGTGGCAAAACCTTCCCGTCACGCCCAACCGTTTTACCATGGAACCCTTCCAAGCGCTGGAAACGTTCTTTTCGGAGAAAGTCCACGAGTATGCCACAGCGCGGGATCTCCCCTCCCTGGACGGAACCTCCAGGCTATCGCCGTTGCTGCGGTTCGGGCTGGTTTCGATCCGTGACGTGTTTCACCGCGCCAAGGACGTGTGCGAACCCTTCACGCGGCAATTGGCCTGGAGAGATTTCTACTTCCAGGTGCTGGCCCATTTTCCCCGGGTACAAGGTTCCGCCTTCCTCGAGAAGTACAACGCCCTCCGCTGGCAAAACGATCGCGAATGGTTTGCACGCTGGTGTGCCGGCCAAACCGGGTTCCCCCTGGTGGATGCGGGAATGCGCCAACTGGTGGAAGAAGGATGGATGCACAACCGCCTGCGCATGCTCACCGCGTCCTTCCTCGTCAAGGACCTACTCATCGACTGGCGCTGGGGGGAAGAATTTTTCCAAGAGCAGCTGTTGGACCACGACCTTGCGCTGAACAACGGGGGTTGGCAATGGTGCGCTTCCACGGGAACCGACGCGCAACCATTCTTCCGCGTGTTCAACCCTTTCCACCAATCGAAGAAATTTGACCCGGAAGGGATTTTCATCCGGAAATACGTTCCCGAACTGCAAAAAGTGCCCACCGCTTTTCTCCATGCCCCGCACACCATGCCCCGAGAAATCCAGGAGAAGGTGGGTTGCCGTATCGGGAAAGACTATCCTCCCCCGATGGTAGAGCACAACCACAGGAGGATCGTTGCGCTGGAAGCCTTTCGCGAGTGCCAATAAGCAAGGATCGTTTGCCATTTTTTAGGTTTTTGTAGTATAATGTATGAAGGTCTTGAAAGGAGTCACCTTTTGTCGCGAAGAAAGGAACCGATGAGAAGAAACGAACCGAGGAAAAGGAAGGTGATCCGATGAAAAGGAAAGCGTTTGGATCGGTACTGGTCCTGATCGTACTGTCTGTTGTCCTTGCCTTTTTAACCGGGTTGAACACCTGGAGTCGCCTGGAGTTGAAATCCACGGTGGATTATTCCCACCAGAAGCAAGCGTACTACTCCGCGCGGAGCGGTGTGTTGGCGATGATCGAGGCGCTGAAAACCATGGATACGCTCCCGGAAACGGAATTTTCCGTCGTGGGCACTATGGAAGGGATAGGGGATAATGCTACGGATGCTACCTTTGATGCGACGTATACCCCGCCCAGGGGTGGTTTCGAGGGTATCGTGCAGGCCACCGGTTATTCTGGAAACGGGGCGTTTTCCGAGACGTTGCGGGTGGAGTGGAGTCTTCTTTCAGAGCCCATGGTCCTTCCTCACATTATCAGTACCGAATATGCGGTTTTCGCCAATGGCGGAGTAGCGATGTCTGGAAATGGGTCGGTTAAGGGTGGGGTGGGGTCAAATGCACCCAATTTGCTTTCAGGTGAATCTTTCGAAAGCAGTGAAGATTTCTTTGATTTCGATGGTTTTGGATTCTACTTTAGTGGATCAAATTACACTTTGGATGGCACTTTGACTATTGGGCCGAAAGGAGACCCGGCGGATTTCAAAACTGTTCATACAATCAATTCCTCTGCTGTAAATGTTCTCCCTAAGGAACAACACTTTCCCATTCCTATTATGCCTCCTGCTCCAGCAAATACGTCTACGGATCTATGGACTGTATCCCAGCAATCAACCATTCTATCTCAAGATACTACATTTTCCACAATCGTTATCCAAGGGGCAAAACCAAAACCTTGTACAGTTACCTTCCAAACCGGTTCTGAAGGGAATACACTTCGCATTCTGACAAATTCTCTTAGCATTGACCAACACAGCACCTTGCAAGTTGAAGGTGATGGGAAAGTTCAAATTATCGTTTTAGGTTCGCTTTCCATTTCTGGAACCGTTCGTGGAGGAGAGCAAATTGAGGTTTTCTATTACGGAGAGTCCTCTGTTACACTTGATGGTAAGAGTTCTTTCGATGGTTTTTTTTACTCCTTCCAAGGTGATATCTTTTTAGCAGGACAAGCGGAAGGTGGAAGAGGGTACTTTCTTTCGCCTTCTCCAATAAAAATCACCCTTAATGGTCAATTTGATAACGAGATGGTCATTTACGCCCCCCTTTCTGAGGCTTTGTTGGAGGGCCAGGGGGAGAGTATCAATGCAAATGTAATTTGTGAAAAAGCCTGGATTTCTGGTAAGGCAAAATTAACGTACGTCGAAGATAGCGATTTCGAGGTGGAAATCAGTCAGGAAACTTCCGGGGATAATTCAACCGAGGTTTTCCTATGGCTGGAAACCCTATGAAAAAGCGAAATGGTTTTTCCCTCGTCGACTCCCTGATCACCCTGGGGTTGTTGGCTGCGCTGATGGCCTTCATTGTGCCGCTTTTCAGTTTCGCCTGGCTACGCACCGATGCATCTGAGTTGGCCTATGCCTTTATAAACCAGAACCAACAAATCATGGAGGAAAGACTCTTGGAGGACGCATCGGAAGGGGAGGATTTCCCAATTTCCTTTTCTCCCCTTGAGGATGGAAAAGAGCTCCCGGAGGGGTTTCCGAACTCGCTGATGGGAAAGAAGCTTACGGCATCCAGCACTGATTCCCATTTCGATTCACTGTGGGAAGACTTCGGGGAAGACTTCAAGGATAAGCTTGCCCTTTTCACTTTCGTCGGGATTCCCGCTACCGAGGAAGAATGAACAAAAGAAAAGGTTTCGGGATCGTGGAGCTGGTGGCGGCCATGGCGATTTTTGCCATCGTGACCGCTACCGTGGTGTTCCTCTTTGCGCTGGTGCTCAGCAACGTCAAGCGACACCAGGTGCGCATGGAATTGCAAGACTATTCCAAGGTCGCAGCACAAACCATGTTTACCAAGATCCAGAACGCCACGGAAGTGAGCTTTCCTTCGAGTGTCCCTTCCGTTGAAAAGAAGAGTTTCGCCTTCTACGATGGGGACAAAACCATCGTTTTCCAAGACGACGACGGAAGTACCCGGACGATTCTGCGCAACGTGGAGTCTTTCTCCATGACCTACCCTTCCACGAACATCTTGCAATGCTCCTGGAACATCGCCCAAGAGGGCGTTTCTTTTTCCGCCTCGGTCTCCATCCACCTGAACAACATGGAACTACTTAAAGAATATTTCGAATTTCCCTCGGTGGGTTCCACGATCAATGCCACCGTTGTCGCGTACGAGACGAAATCCCCCGATTCGTAAGCCCCAGATTCTCCCGCGAAAATGGTTTCCTGGGGGAAAGGGAAAAGGCGAAGGAGAAAACCATGAAAACATTCCGAAGCATTCCCTACCTTGGAGTCGAAATCGAGGTGGTGCAGGGAAACCTCGTGCAGGAAGATTCCGAAGCCATCGTGAATGCTGCAAATTCAAGCCTTTCCCACGGGGGAGGGGTGGCGGCTGCCATTTCCTCTGCCGGGGGCCCAACGATACAGCAGGAAAGCGACCGGTACGTGCGCGAAAATGGCCCCGTTCCCACTGGGGAGGTCGCCGTCACCCGAGGGGGTGATCTTCCCGCACGCTACGTGATCCACGCGGTGGGGCCCATCTGGAAAG
>ERZ795053.5659-NODE-5659-length-12812-cov-11.169868_pt1 | contig 12812 bp, 17 predicted proteins | sample MGYA00375137_ERZ795053 | MGnify/ENA primary metagenome ERZ795053 (study PRJEB30182, sample SAMN05720284) | activated sludge metagenome | isolation source: Anaerobic digester | place: Hong Kong | collected 2014-12-17 ... | reverse complement strand
GACCCGCTATTCAGTTCCCCTGAACTCATTATCGGTTCACGTGACCCGATTATCGGTTCAGAGTTCACATGACCCGATAATTAGTCCTCCGACCTGATTATAGGTTCACATGGTCGATAATAAGTTCGTCAATATGCACAAAGGCACATACTGACACATTCTGACATATGAAATGCATAAAAAATAGACTGTAAATTAATTACAGTCTATACTCGATTACTTAAATATCCAATCAATGAGAGAGTCAATGCTCTTTTCATATTGACTGCGCGCTGCACGCGCTGTACGCGCGTACATATTACTGCAAAGATGTTGAGTATGCCAACGGCCATAAGCACACCACATTACATCATACCTGAGCCCAACCGGCGTTTTACGTCTTACCACATTACACTTACACCCGAATCTATCGGTAAAAAACTTATTTCTCATGTCTTATCCCTCCACATACAAACTATAGATTTTATTAAACGAGCGGTCGTCCTTCTCAATCCAATATTCTTTTTCATAATACTGTGTCGTATATAGCAGGGGTATTGCAGCAACATAACCCTTGCCAAAACGGCCATCATACGGTATAACCTCGAAGGTATGGTCATGTAAGCTGTTACGACTTACATATCCCCTTGCCTTGGCTACGTGGTGCAGCTTATATGCACCACTATTAACCATCTTATCGTACTCTGATATATTAATCTTATTCATAATAATTACCCTCCTCTGAATTATCCATATCATCAACACCCACAAGCTTATCAGTATTGTGTTTATACACTCTAACACAATCAATTGTTTCTGCCTGCTTAACACCTATTTCATCGATAACCCTTTGAACTGCTGCGTATCTCGCGTTGTCAACACAATCTGCCATAACACAGTATGTGTCCCAACCCACTCCTTTAAAGTGTAAATCAACATCATACATAAACATTTTACGTCCTCCATTTGTTTTATTTATTGTGCAGCCCCTTACTGCTCTTTTATTATAGCACACATGTCGACAAGAATGCAAGAACAAACCTGCACAAATAAAAAAAATATTTTTGTGCATTTTTTAGCTTGTACAATGTTTAATAATAATATATAATAATAATGATATCTAACAAAGGAGGTGAAATAAATGGAAAACAGTCAGAAAATAGCATACTACAAAATCAACACGCCGTCTTTAAAAGGCCGTACATTTGAGATTGATAAAATCATATTTGGAAAAAATAAATACGGCATGTGGGCGGCAGTTGTCACAAAGACAACCGACAACAAAGGCAACACAGTGGCTCTAACAGCAGCGGGGGAACATCAGTCAATAAAACTTATAGGCATACAAACAATATGCCGCAATAAGCCTGCAAGACTCATTATAGAGGACGTCAAGGAAACCACTCACAAAAACACATATACCGCTGATATTAAAATTGAAATGGAGAATATTTAAAATGAATAAAATAACATTAATAGGCAGACTTGCAGCCGACCCTGTATTAAGACAGACAACAACCAATATAAGCTTTACAAGCTTTACATTAGCTGTTGACCGTCCATATCAAAAAGACAAGGAGCGCAAAGCTGACTTTATAAACTGTGTAGCATGGCGCAACACGGCCGACCTTATTGCAAAATACATGCATAAAGGCAGCGCGATCTGTATCGAGGGACGCCTGGAAAACAACGATTACACTGACAGTAAAGGCGTAAAACACTACAACATGCTATGTCAGGTTGAGCGCATGGAATTTCTCCCTAAAAATTCCACCACGCCCGCAGCAACCAAAAACACAACAGAAACGCTCGCACTCGGTGACATGGGAGATTTTGAAGAAATTGTCCCTGACGGCGATGTGCCGTTTTAAGGAGGTATAAACATGTATGCATCAGAGCTTGTCAGGCACGTCAATTATGGCGTGTCTGTATACAAAATTCTGTGTCTTATCGGGGAACTAACCCCGATAAGATTTTTCAGCAAAACAGCACCGCATATCTCACAGACCACCAGTGAAAAGCAGTATACGGAACTTGATAAAGAGACAGTTATCAAGCTGTACACAACAGCGCTATGCGACTCCATAACAGCAGAACAAGGCTATATAAACATATTTTTAAAGTAGGTGTTAAACATGGCAAACCAAAAGATAAGTGCTTATAAACTAGCCCTAAAACAGCTACGCGCGTATGAAAAAAAAGTAGCTGCAGGTAAAGAATTAAAATCGACTGTCATGGAAAAATTTAAAGCTGACATTACGCCGTTTTTAAATAAAAACGGCACTATTAGCAAGCGTGCAACGCGGTACCAAAAAAATATAAATAAACTTAACGCCGTGCTCTCGGATTTTAAGAAAAACCCCCGCAGAGCGGCTGTGAACAGAAAAAACATAATCAAAAAAGCCGCTGCCACCGCAATAAATAACGGCACTGTAAAAGATAAAAGCCATTATGAGCGTGCAATAAGCCTGTTTACCAATAACGTCGTACAAGCGTTACTGGACGTGTCAGCCCTGGACTCTGAAACAGTCATTGACTGGGCTGAAGATGACGAAAAAATAGAAGATTACTTAAAACTGGGTGACTACTTAAAAATCCAGATAGAGGACGTCCCCGATGAACTCAAAAAATACCATTCGGAGGACGATATTAATATCGCCATTTCCGAATTTAGCCAAATGACAGCTGATGGAGTAGACATAGACACCGCACTGCAAATTATGGATAATAATTTACAGGAAGTATTTTTTAATTACACAGAGAGCGGATTGACAGTCGAGGAAACGTTAGACATTATGCGCGGAAATTTAATGATAGATTAGGGTGATGATGTATGATACAGCACTACACGGCATACGACATAAACACGCCGTTAGATATAAACAGTATAATCTGTTTTGATATCGAGACAACGTCATATTTTTTTATCAACGGCATGCTCCAGCCTTACTTAGTTGACAAAAAAGACCCTGATTATATCAAGCAGCTCAACGAGTGCCCTAAAGGCGCCATTGTGTGGATATGGCAAATTAGCATTAACGGTCAATGTTACTACGGCCGCGATATTGCAGAGTTTGCACCTTTTTTGCAAAAAATATGCTGCAAAAACAAGCATCAACACTTAACCGTGTGGGTACACAACTTGGCCTTTGAATTCCAGTTTTTACGCGAATATCTCAATGTATCGGGCATGTTCGCGCGAACAATCCGCAAGCCTATGAAATTTGATGCCGTGTTTACCGATACTGTATCATGCACATTTAGATGCACATATATGCTCACCAGGCTATCCCTTGAAAACTGGGCTAAGAAAATAGGCAGTGTTGAAAAACAGTCAGGCACCGTTGATTACAACGTCCTGAGAACCCCATACACGCCAGTATCGGAAATAGAGCTCAAATATTGTGAATATGACGTATACATAATACATCTCGGCATACGTCAATTTTTACATAAATACGGGGGTATTGCCGATATACCCCTGACACAAACAGGAGAAGTGCGTAACGTAATCAAACAAATGTACGCAAAAAATAATGCGTACAAGAAAAAAGTAACAAAGATGCAGCCTCATAGCCGTAACGAGTATAACATACTCAAAGCAGCGTTTGGGGGAGGTGATACGCACGCCGTAGCTTGCAACGCAGGTCAAGTACTGGATAACATAGGAAGCTTTGACTTAACATCAGATTACCCATCTCAGATGTGTAAGCAAAAATATCCAATGACAAGGTTTAAAGCGTGCAGCGTACACGAGAGACTTGACACCGACAACTACGCATACATAATTATGGCCGTGTGGGAGGGCGTACAAAGCATAACACCTGCTCGATATATTGCACGCTCCCGCTGCGTATCTGTAAGCGGTGGCACATATGATAATGGCCGTGTAATAAATGCAAAAAAAGTCGTTATGTGCACGACAGAGCAAGATTACAAAATAATGGATAAAACATACAAAGCTGAAAAAAAGACAATAATAAAACTATTTAAAAGCAAAAAGGGGTATTTGGATAAAGATTTTATACTATACATCCTTGAGCTTTTTGCAAACAAGACAAGTTTAAAAGGGGTTGTGGGAATGGAGGATATATATATGCAAAGCAAGCAATTTATAAACAGCTTGTTTGGTATGTGCGTAACCGACTTGCTGCAGCCTGACATATCCTATGATAATAGTACGTCATGGGACAGTAGTAAAACAGACGTTAACGCAGCGCTCGCAGAAATACAAAAAAAGTTTTACAAAAACATACTGGCCTACCAGTGGGGAGTCTGGGTCACTGCATACGCTCGCTCTGACCTATGGACAGCGATATTACACATAGACGCTGACTGTGTTTATTATGACACGGATAGCTGCAAGATAAAAAATCCAGCAAAATACATAGATTTTTTTAAAGAGCGTGACAGTCAGACCGTACAAATGTTACAAAACATGTGTACACATTACAATATAGACATGTCGCTCACATGTCCAAAAACCCCGGACGGACTCCCACAACAATTAGGTGTTTGGGATTATGAGGCTGATTACAAGCAGTTTATAACGCTCGGAGCGAAACGTTATTGTTATACTGACGACGAGGGACTGCACATCACAGTAGCCGGAGTCCCTAAAAAAGCGGCAAAAACACTTAAGGATATTTACGAGTTTTGTGACGGTTTTGAGTTTGGCCGTGACGAGTCAGGTAAAAGACTGTTGTACTATCTCGACGGTAACACATACCAGTGCACAATGCCGGACGGCTACAAAGTAACACAACAAAACAGTGTCTGCATGCGTAATAACGGATATGACATGACCGTTACAAATGAGTATAAAACACTGATAAATTACATAGCAGGAGGTAAATTATAATGGGTATGTATAAAAAACACTACACGGAAAATGACATAGAGGCAATAAATGCCCAATACAATATAGTATTGGGTGAGCGTGCTCCAGGTAAATCGTATGCAATAAAAGCCCGCGCGCTCGAAAAATCCTACGCAACCGGCCAACCGACGTTTATATTAATTCGCCGTATGAAGGAGGATATCCGCAACGACAACATACAACAGTATTTTGCAGATAACATGCGCCATGACGGATGCCGTGGCGATATATTAACAATAAGCGGCGGTGAGTACAATTACATCCAGGTTTGGCAGCGCAAAATTTATTTTGCAAATATCAATGATGACGGTAAAATTAAAAAAGGCAAATTAGCAGGATTTGTTATACCGTTATCAGAGGACGAGCGTTACAAATCCCAAGAATTCCCGACAGTTACGGACGTAATATATGAGGAGTTTGTAACAAACAAGCTCTATCTACGAAACGAGCCTAATCGATTACAAAACCTGATATCAACCATAGCCCGCACGGAGGAGATAAAAGTTTGGATGATAGCAAACACTATCTCCAGAGTATGTCCATATTTCCAGGAATGGGGTTTGGCAAATATCCCAAAAATGCGTGAAGGAACGATTGACACGTACAAGGTTGATAACACATTAATCGCAGTCGAGTTTGCTCCGTCAGTCGGTCATAAGTCTAAAATGTTTTTTGGCAATGTTGCCAAAAGCATACAAGGCGGTGCCTGGGATACAAAAGTAGTACCTCATTTACCTGACAGTTACAATAACTATGAGATATTGTATGAGTTTTTACTCCAACACGCAGGTTTTACATTTAACGTGCAGTTGCTTATTGACACTGACGGTCAGTTATTATTATATGTATATCCATTTACAAAACAGACCTATGGCGACAACATCCGCATAATTACTAACGATTTTAGCATAAATCGCAACATAACAAACTGTTTACATGATAGCAGAGTCGAGCAACAAATATCCAGTCTATACCAGATGGGTAAAATCTGCTATGCCAGTAATCTATGCGGTGCAGATTTTACAGCCTGCGTGCAAAATATGAGCCCTCACCCTTTTAGCTATAAAAATACAAAAAACCGCCCATAGGGGCGGTAATTTTTTTATGGTAGGTATACACCTGATTGTAGGTAATTTTTGAGTTTTTGTTTTTCCGCTGCCGTGAGATTGCATTGTACGTCAGGGTTGTTACATATAGTATATCCGTGTACGTCAGATAGTTTTTTTGTAATGTTTGCAACATAGCCCACAGTGTGTCCGTAGTTAGCAGGTAACTCGACAGTCGGACGTGTTATTTTAATATAACAAGTTGGCACGTTAATAAAGTTACACTTTGCGGTTGACGCCCCTTTAATGATGGAATAATTTGCATTAAATGCCGCGATTGTGCCGGCTATACCTGACATATATGCAGCTCCGCCAGCTGCAGCTCCTCCAATATTTTTTGTCAATCCTGACACTGCAGCGCTCGCAATACCGCCCGCAGCTGATATAGCACTATCCATTATTGATTGTTTTTTAATACCCTGGTTTTGTGCGGTTATTACAACAGACTCAGACAGATCTCCGACAATTTCGGCGCTTATTTGGTCACATTTAACAATGGCCTTGCAGGCGCCGTTTTCTATGTCCTGGATAAAAAATACCTCAAATGTCTTACCCATTAAATAGTTGAGCGGCAGCTGGATGCGGCCACACATTGGTATGTATAATTCAGCGGTCGTGTATGGCTCAAAGTCTAAAAAGTTATTGTATTGTCTATCTATAGTATATCTGCCGATTAATCGGCTTGGAATGCAGCCGTTGACTTTTATTGCCGATACGTTAGTGTCCCACTTATCAATCACAATGTTTTCCGCGCTGCCAAGTGCTTGTGTGCTTAAATCAATCGGAAATTGCTGTAAACCTATGATGTTGTCAAAAGGGTTTTTACCGACCGGGATTGTGTTTGTAGGGTTGCTAAACTCTTCCGCCAGCTGTGCAACCTGGTTGCGTGTCATAGCATACATGCGGACAAAGCTGTTTACATATGTGTTGCCGATTGCAAGCTCTAAGTTTTCAACGTTGTCTCCCGTCCCTGATGTTGCATCTACTTTTATTGTAGAGTCTGTTGTTGAGTTCCAGTTTTTATTTTGGCTGTTACTTTTACCAATTTCTTTACCACTGAAATAATTATTAGTTGTAAAACCATTTGCAGTGACTTCAGGCATATGTATATAGTTAGGTAAATTATCTAAGTCACTTAAATCTGTGTTAATATCAGGTAAACCGTTAGTCGTAAAAAACAACCCTAAACTTGCTATATATCTCTTAACGCCTTCCATTGTTATACAGCAGTATAAATGTGTATACTTAGTACTTGATACAGAGTAATCATGTATTTGCCAATAACGTAAATCGTCAGGATTATATTCTTTATCCATTGTGTTATGGATAACCTGCATACGTCCTTCTTCCCAGTCAGTCAACTCAAATTGTGGGATACTACCTTTCCAATATTGCACTTCCCTCTCGTTTCGTATTTGGAAATATTTAAAATAATTAGATGATGCCCCTGTAGAATTCGATGTACGTGTAATTGAGATTCTATTTCCAATTGAAAGTGGACCTGCTCCAATTGAACCACTTGAAGCATAATCAAATAGTAGATTATGTGCATAGTATAAATTTTTACTCTTATGTGTAACATCAAACAACATTCCTTCATAGTCACTTAGTTTTTTCCAATTGTTTGTTGTATCATTAAAATAACCTATATATGCTCTAGTACCAATAATAGGGTTGTACAGCTTAGCTGTTTCTATATCTGGATATATTCCATCTGCAACCTTAGCTACCATATTATCATCATATTCATCAGGTGTAACCGCATATATATCAGGGTTAGCAGACCCATATTTAACTCTATAACAAGTTAAAAATACCACAACAATTATTTTTTTATAATCATTATTTAACCACGGATAAGTATAAGATAAACCACTTGGAATTGTAGTTGAACTATAGCCTATTCTGTCGTTTTGGTTTATACCGGAACCATATCTACACAACGCTAAACGAACTTTCATATTTTTATCAAAAAGTTCAGATAATGGCGGATTAACAGCATTATCACCAATTTGAAGTGTTCCATATGAACTGTTAGGATTATACCAAACCCTATTAACATCTGAACCTGCTTGAGGTTCATATCTAATATACGCAGATGATGGTTTTACGTGATTTGGATTTGTATTATTTTGTACAAAGAATATTGATGTATCAAGTTCCTCATTTAACTTAAAATTTGTTAAATCTTTTATTCTTTTACTTAATTCAACTCCATTAACCAATGTTTCTTTGTATTCATAGTAATTACGATTTACTTCCAAGTTTAATCACCTCATTTTACTGTTAATATAAATGTTGTCTGCGCTTCGTCATCTATTATTGTTTGCCCAAAACTTTCAACTGTTTCGGATTTTTTTAAATTCATTATCATGTTTTCATCGGCAATGTTTTTATTTTCCATAAACTCGTTTCTGACGACATATGCTATTGTGTTTAATACTACGTTTTTTGCGCTCATAAGCACATCACAATCACCTGACACCACAACACGGCCTCCAGTGTCTACAGTCGGATATGCATGATAAAAGCGGCCAAAATCAGGTATGTGCATATAGTTAAAATTTGTTGTGTTATATGATAAAATCAAAGTAGGCGCGCTCACGCTGCTTGTGCCTTTTAATTCTGCGGACGTTTGTGTTACCAGTGATATGTTTTTATCTACAGTGTTATCGGTGCTGTAATTGTTGTATAAATATACAGTCATTTTACCACCTCATTTCGCAGATGAATTCATTTATCATATCTGACACTATTTTACAAAATTCCACGTTTATTAATTTACGCTCTGACTCTATCATTTGCTGTGATGTTGTCACGCCTATGTTACCATGCCTTCGCAGTGTATGTCCTGTTGCGTCCGTTACTGTTGCTGTTGCAGTATCAGTCCCGGAATTGACACTGTTATCTTTAGTGCGTAATGTGTCATCGTTATAAGTTGACACATTGTTTGTTACAGTTGTGCCTGCTGTTGTGCTGCTGTTTGTTGTCACATTACCCGTGTTTGTTTGGGTTTCTTCCATGTCATAGTTTTCTATCATGGAATATTCCTGGATTGTGCTTTGATACAGCCCCTCGATTTTATAAGCATTGCTGTTTAAAAAGGTTTGCACATCTGCGACTACATCTCCTATATTTGTATAAATCGGTAATAGGTTTTTACAGTAATAGTCATGTTTAAACTGTAAGTCTACTCCTGCCGCATATGCATCAAACCACGTTGCAGATATTGTCATTGTTTGTACAAATTTATTGTCGTTATTATATAAATCACTCACTAGCATTTTCAATTTCCTCCGTTTCTTCTGGTTGCGGCTCTGCTTTAGCCATGCCGTCTTTGATGTTGCATGTTACTGTTATGTTAGTGTCAAATATTTCGTTTACTTTTGCAGCGCCTGTGCGGCGACTATCAAGCATGTTCTGTATATTTAATCTTAATAGTTCGTCGTTTACTTCCGTTTCTGCCATGATGAGTCTTTCGCGTTTTTCGGCCGATTTCTTTATGCCTATTAATTCCAAAAATTCCGACAGAATAAGCTGTCTTGTATCTATGATTTCGCGTGTGTTTATTCCGTTACGAGTAAACGTGTCACGTATTTCAATGGTGCTAAACGCCTTATCTACCAGTGATGACGGACGGCCATTGTACTGTGACTGTATGTAGTCATCTGCGGTGTTTTTTGCAGCTGCATTAATCGCCGTGACTGCTGTTGTACTGCGGCCGTTTACATTGCAGCATATAAATGTAACATCAGCATGTGCTAGCTGTGATGCATAGCAATGCAGCGTATTAAAAAATGCATTACGCAGTGTATTGTTGTCAATAACAACACCGTCAGTGCCTATTTTACAACGTCCGCTGTTTTTAGGTGTGGTATAGTTATAGTGCGTAAACTCATCGTAGTAATGTGTTACGCCGTCAAAGTCTATATTACACGCTACAAGGTCTCTCTCATATCGTGTATAGTTTATCCCGCACTTACCATACAAAAACAGTCGTGTTTCAATTTCTTTTTGAGGGATTGTATCAGGTAGCCCGTGCCACGTAAATAATTTCATGCAGTATTCTAATAGCGTATTTAACCATTTTTTGTAAAACACAACATATGATGTTGAGTTAGGTTTCAACCTGACTGGGAAATCATCTAAAAACATTGTTTTACCTCCTAAAATGCCGCCGTGATAAGGATGACACGGCGGCTAATTGAAAATATCTTATTTAATTGTTTTTCTTGTAATACTGCACGTCAGCGTCAAAAGTAGCTGCTGCCGCGGCATATGTGCCGTCTGTCAGGTCTTTTGTGTAATAATCAGCAGTTGACCAGTCAGCAGGCTGTGTTTCTAGCATCGGCACCTTATAATAATCGTCTATGTAAAAGACGATACAGTTTTCACACGGGCTAACATATGCACCGTAATCAGCTTTATGATAATATTCGGTGTGTTCCTGTTTTGGAAAATACATGGATTTCGTTCTTACAAAATCTGTAGTTATTGCCATTGCTTCACGATCGTGAGCTATTGCAACCACGCCGTTAATGCATTCAGCAATATCGCCGTTTTCGACGTTAATCATTGACACCTGCTCAAAATCGTCTGTGTCGCCTTTACCCTGCCAGTAATCGACCTCTTTATATCCGGGCAATTCTAAAAGCTCTTTGTGATATGTACTTGCGGATAAATATGTCTGTGTTTTGTCGACAAAATCAGCTAACATTCTTATACTTAAATCACTCTCTGTTGTCCATTTTTCATGGCCCAGTGTGTTATATAACACTGACGGCTTGCGTAATTTTTTTGTGTATTTGCGGATTTCGCTTCCCGCAAACTTTAAAAAATCTGCATTGTAAAGAGCATTTTCGGCTGATAGAGTTGCTGTCGTAAACATTTGATTATATGACGTGAGCAGATTTATACATGTTTTTTTTGTTGTCTCTGTACTGCAAGCCAGGGCCGCGGCTGTGCATACTGTAGTGTCAACAAGACCCATTTTTGCAAGGGTCATGCCGTTGTACATATCTGTAAATATCAAGTCTGTAAGAGCGGCCATGTTCATTTCGGACGTAAAAGCATCTTTCAGCTGATAGTCGTAGATTACCTTTGTTTCCATTTCAAAAGTGCCTTTATTTGTATATACAGTCGCAAAAATCTTTGTATCATCCTGCGTATATGCAAGGTTTCCGCCTGTTGTTTTCCACGAGTCGTTTGACACTGTTCTAGATATTGATGATATGCTAATTTTCTGCAACGCTGCCCCAAAGTCGAGCGGGTCACGTTCAATGTCGTCATTGAGTTCAAGCACTCTTGACAAAAATGCTGTGCGGCCTATTCTAGCTGCCAGTGCGCTATAAAACGCATTTACATCAGTGTCCGTAGCAAGTACAGCCTGCCCGAGTGATACAAAACTTTCAGTGTCAACAACTTCTATTTTTTGTAAACCAACAATACCTTTTGTTACCTCATTGATAAAGCTATATAGCTGTGTTACTGAATATGCCATATTATTCAACCTCCTTGATTATTTCCGGCGGTGCTGGAACTTCATTTACTTCGTCAGGCGGTGCAGTTCCGACTGCTGCGGGTTTTGATGTGTTGTCTATGTGTGGTTTTTTTGCCGCGCTTTCAGCTATTATTTTCTGTTCTCTTTCATATGCGTTCCAAAAATTCATAAATTACCCTCCGTTGTTAATATCTTGCTCCACGTCTGTGTTCCTACTATGCCGTCAGAGTCAATTCCTTTTAATGTCTGATAGTTTTTAACCGCAGTTGCTGTACAGTCTCCAAAATCACCGTCTGCACCATAAATACCGCAATCACAGCCGTTGAGTATTAAAAACGTCTGTAGCGCTGTTACTAAAAACCCCATGCATCCTTTGCGCAGTGTGACAGCTTCACATGTTATGCGTTTGTCTCCAGCGCTTGGCGCTATATATGTGTTTACTATGTCTGATGTGCGGATATAGCCGCCGAGGATTTCGCGGTTCTTGTGGTATGCGTATGTGTTAATGCCAGATAGTCTGTAATCACCGCTTCCAGTGTTACCCTCAATTGTGTGTATGTAGTCGCCGTTGATTTTTTCGACTACGGCAACATGGTCGTAATCGCGGGGTGTATCGTCAAGCCCCTGGAAAAATAATATGTCACCGTCGCGGATGCCGTCAGTGCCTCTGTGCCATAAATTTCTACTTTCAGCTATTTTCTGTGCCTGCGTGCAACTTGATGTTAATTCAATTGTCGCTCCGCAGTCTTTAAGTACCTTATTTATAAATTCCAAACACCAGTTGCCTACCGGTTTAAATGACTTGTATGTTGCGTTCATGCCTTTGTAATAATTTGCTCTTGCTACTACTGCAGCATTGTTCATAAAACATACCTCCTAAATTTACCCACCATCCACCCTCACACCCTATTACCCTGCCGTTTTGTTTTCTTGCTTGTTTGTCTGCGTTCCAAAATAAAAACCTATGATACTTGTGTAAATAGCTGTAAATTCACTGTTTACATTGCCTTTTATTGACATGTAAATAAAAGCAGCTGTTACACTTAAAGTAACGAGGCTTTTAACAGAGCACAGACGATTGATAATTGTTTTTGCCATGTTTTAACACCTCTACACTGTACGGCGCAGTGCTGGATAATAATGATATTTGATATAATGATTAAAGTTATTGCCGTAGATTATATTATAATCTAAACCCCATGTTTTGTCAATAGATGTTATTAAACTGTGTTGTATGTTTATGGCAGTTTATGCATTTGTGCATATTGACGAACTTGCTATCGGGTCAGGTGAACCGATTATCGGGTCATGGGAACTTAATAACGGGTCATATATATATATATTAATT
>ERZ795053.5657-NODE-5657-length-12816-cov-18.549800_pt1 | contig 12816 bp, 10 predicted proteins | sample MGYA00375137_ERZ795053 | MGnify/ENA primary metagenome ERZ795053 (study PRJEB30182, sample SAMN05720284) | activated sludge metagenome | isolation source: Anaerobic digester | place: Hong Kong | collected 2014-12-17 ... | reverse complement strand
AATTGATTTGGTCGATTAGCTTGCTCAGTTCGTTGGATTGGGTGTTGATTTCCTGTAGGGCTTCCTGTACCTTTTGAGCCACGTTGACTCCTGATTCGGAGAGCTGCACGTTCTTTTCGATGATTTCCGTAGTATCTTGGGCCGCTTTGGCGCTTCGCTGTGCCAGATTTCTCACTTCTTCAGCCACAACGGCAAATCCTGCTCCGGCTTCTCCTGCTCGGGCCGCTTCAACTGCCGCATTTAATGATAACAGGTTCGTCTGGAAGGCAATATCGTCGATGACTTTGATGATCTTGGAGAGTTCTCCGGATGAGTCTTTGATTTGTTTCATGGAGGCCATCATTTCCTTCATTTCCTGACTTCCTTTGTCAGAGGCTTTAGCTGCCACCTGTGCTATTTCTGTTGCTTTAGCGGTGTTGTCAGCGGTTTGTTGGAGCATGGAATTGGATTCGTCCAATGTGGCTGAGGTTTCTTCCAACGAAGAGGCCTGTTCAGAACTGCCTTCTGCCAGTTGCTGACTGGCTGCTGAGAGCTGTTCAGAGGCAGAGGCCACTTGCTCGGCACCATCTCTCAAGTTGTTGTTAATTTTTGTCAGCGGACCTACAATACTTCTGACGATCATCAAAGCTATGACAATGCCGACAATAACACCAACGACTGACAGAACCAAAACCAGCATAATGGTTGAGTTTTGTGTGGCCTGCATTTCATTTTTTTGTAATTCTCTCAACCCTTCCGTTTCATCCTGAAAAGCCTCTCTGGATTTCGTCAGTTGAGCCGTTAACGTTTGCCCTTTATTATAGGCATCGACGTTATTGTCAAAACCTGTTTGATAATCTCTTGCCGCCTGTTCCAAATTGGTATAAAGGTTTTTGTCTTCCTGTGATTGCAGGATTAACTTTGCTTCCTGTATTTTGCTGTATATCGTTGTCATGTGGGTCTTCATTTCCGTTAGATATTTGCTGTCATGATAAAGTTGGAAGTTCTTTTCGATAATCCTTGCCTGAAAAGCCATTTCTTTCAATGCGGTGGCATCGTTAACTTGTTGGGTGTCATTGGCAATGGTTTGGGCATCGGCGCCGTTTTGAACGGCGAGTTCCAGGTCTGAAGATTGCTTTTCGTACATCTGCTCACACAACCGAACGAATTCGTCGGCACTACTAATCATGGCTGATCTTGTGTTTACGATATCCTCTTCCTGATTCTTGACAAATTGGTTGAAGTAACTCTCATATTCTTGGGCATATTTCTTGATTTGGTCCATTTTGGCTTTATCCGATGCTTCGTTGAGCTTCTCTTTGGTTTCATCGATTTGTTTGTAGATGTCTTGCAATATCACCGGCAAGTTTGCCTTGGCTGTTTGACTGCCTGTCCCGGCATAATCCTTTGAGTTGATTCCCACATTCAGTGAAAATTTTACCAATCGGTTGGCATCATCAGCCGTTTCAACTTTTTTAGCTGAATTGGTAATTCCATTCCAGGACATGAATCCCACGACAGTAATAATCGCCAACAACAGGATAAATCCCATCCATATTTTAGTCGATAGTTTCATCTTCATTCCGAACATTCCCCATCACTCCTTTGCCTCTTCGGCTATAAATGCCATCTCTTTTTCGGTCAAGACCTTTTCAATGTCCAGCAGCATGATCACTTTTTCGTTCTGCTTGCCCATTCCCACTATAAATTCACTGTCCACATCAAATCCATAGCTGGGTGGTGGTTCGATCATGGCGTCTTCCAGTTTGACGACTTCTGATACCGAATCCACTACGATCCCCATTTGTCTCTTTTTGTCCGCCAAATGTACTTCAAGGACGACGAACACCGTTCGGTCGGTGTATGCTTTTTCCTCCAGGTTGAATTTCAACCGTAGGTCCATCAACGGTATGATCTTCCCCCTGAGGTTGATCACCCCTTTGATATACTGGGGCATTCTGGGTATTTCCGTGATTTCCGTTCTGCCAATAATTTCCTGTACTTTTAGTACGGGAATGCCATATGTTTCCTTTCCAAGTCGCAAGGTTAAATAGATACCCGCCTTGGCTTCCATGAACTCACCTCCGAAAGTTACTGCTTATTGGATTACTGCCTATAACTTCTGATGAGTGATTTGGCGTCCAGAATAAGCGCAACGCTTCCATCACCTAAAACGGTGGCACCTGCACAATATTTGACTTTTTTAAAGTTTTCTTCTAAGGATTTAATAACGATTTGATATTTTCCGATCACTTCATCGATGATCAGGGCAATGTTGCTGTTTCCCGATTGAACGATGATCAGCATCGCTTTTGTGCCGTCTTTGAATCCCAGTTGCCTGCACAAATCAATCACGGGGATATAGGCATTCTGGAACTCGATGGTTTGTTCGTGGTTCACACGGTGTATTTTATTGGCTTCTAAGGGCAGAAATTTGACAACAGACTGAATGGGAATAATCATTTTGTTGCTGCCAACACTGATGAGAATGCCTTCGATGATGGCCAGGGTAAGGGGGATATGTATGGTAAAGGTGCTGCCTTTACCCGGTTCGCTTTGGATCTCGATCTCGCCTTGTATGGAATTGATGTTGTCTTTGACCACATCCATGCCAACCCCCCTTCCGGAGATGTCGGTCACCTGCTCAGCTGTGGAAAATCCCGGACGGAATATCATTTTGTTGGCCTCTTCCTGGGTCAGAACTTTATCTTTTTCAATCAATCCTCTTTCGATGGCTTTTTTAGTGACGGCTTCTCGATCAATCCCTTTGCCGTCATCGCTAATCGTGATGATCACCTCACCGTTTTGATGGCTGGCCTCAAGGATGATGTTCCCTTTCGGCTTTTTACCGAGCCCTATTCGTTCTTGAGGAGATTCGATACCATGATCGATGCTGTTTCGCAGCATATGTTTCAAAGGATCTTTGATTTTTTCCGTAATGGTTTTATCCAGCTCCGTACTTTCGCCCAGTATTTCTAAATCGATATCCTTTTCTTGCTTTTTTGCAATGTCCCTGACCAAACGTCTAAAAGGCAGCAAGGTGTCTTTGATGGGGACCATGCGTGTATCCATGACGTCTTTTTGGAGGTTGTTGATGTAGCGATCCAATTCGGTCAAGGTGGCTTCTTCTTCCAGATCCATCCATCCCTTGCGTTCCATGATCTGCCGGATGCGAGATTTCACGACGACCACCTCACCGATCGATTCGATGATACGATCCAATTTGTCCGTATCGATTCGCAGAGTATTTGTCCGTTGTATTTTTCGGATCTCCTCTTGCTTTTCGGCCATGGTATCCACAATTTTTTTGGTAACTTTACCTTCCTTGACTAATTCCTCACCTATTTTCATATGTCTATCCATGATTTCTTCAATCTCAGATTCTTCCAAATATCCTTCTCGGATCAGCAATTCGCCGATTTTCGATTCTTCTACCACTTCTAATTCATCCTTTTCTATTTTTTCAACCACAATGTCGTTGTCCATGGCGGCAAACATAAAGACATCATCGATGGTTTTTCTCCCATTTGGCGATTGCACGATGATTTTCCAGGAAAGTTGGTTTTCAAAGGGGTTAATTTTTGGGAATAGGGGAACATTCTTAATGTTCATGGCGGTACTGATAACGATGCATTGCTTCGAAAGGTCTTCTATAAGCAGGATAGGATCGGTTCCGGTTTCAAAAACATCCGTCCTAAACTTCAGCTCAACTCGAAAATAAGATTCAGCCATCGACTGCTGTTCAAGTTGTGATTCGTCTTCTTCAAGCTCGATGTCGGTTGAACTGGTTTTGATGATATCTTTGATCATCTTTTCCACTTCGTTGATCTTGAATCGATCCGGCGGTTCTCCATTGGAGGAAATGGCGTTAATCATGCTGTTTAAAATATCTTTGGATTGAAACAATATCTCAATGATTTCAGGATTGTTTTTTAAATGCTTGTCTCTGAGTTCACTTAGCAGGTTTTCAAGTTTATGGGTAAAGGATTCCACTTCAGAAAGATTGACAAATCCCGCACTCCCTTTTAGCGTGTGCATGCTCCTGAAAATGGTTTTTATGGTTTCTTCATCATCGGGATTGGCTTCCATGTTCAACAGTTCATTTTCAAAAATGGTTAGTTGCTCTTCGGCATCTGTAAGAAATACCTCCAGCATCTCACGATCAAGATCTGACATTTTATCACCACCGTCTTCTACTATCGGATTACCTTTTTCGCAACTTCAAGCAATTGGTCCGGTTTGAATGGTTTAACCAGCCAACCGGTTGCTCCCGCTTTTTTACCTTCCATTTTCATGTTATCCTGAGATTCTGTTGTCAATACCAATATGGGGACAAACCTGGCATTTCGATTATTCTTAACTTCTTTGATAAATTCCAGTCCGCCCATAATCGGCATATTGATATCCGTGATGATGAGATTTAGCCGGTTGCCCCCTGTATAAAACCGTTCGATGACATCCAGTGCATCTTTCCCATTTTTAGCGTCAATGACTTCATAGTCTTTTTTCAGCGCCATCTTAACCGCCACCCTTACCGTAGCGGAATCATCGACGATTAAAACCGTTTTATTCATGTTCCACCTCTGCAACTTCCACTTCTAAAACATGTAATGCTCCGTACTTGGCAAAAAGTTCTCTCATGTCTTTGGAAATGCGTATTTTGAATTCACAGTCGTTTGAATCACCATATTTTTGCAAAGATACCAGCAGTTGCAAACCGGCGGTATCAATGTCTTCTATTTCACTCAGATCAAGTAACAGTTCTTTCTTACGTCCCTTGGTAAATCCCTTCAGTTCTTCCATCACTTCTTCCACGTTGTAAACGGTCAGTTCCCGTTCCACTTTTACAGTCATACATTTTCCCCCTTAGAACAGGGTAAACTCACCACCCTGAGTCCCTACATCTTCGATATCCAGATGTTCGCTGGCTTTTACCCTTTCCCTGTATGTTGTAAACTTTTCGCTTAATTCCTTCAATGTGGGATCGTTTAAGAATTCTTCGTGATAGGCTGGGACCTCTTGTTCAAATGCCTCAATTTGTCGATAGATATCTTCATTTTCCCTGTTCAATTGATCCAGATCTTTGTTAAACCGCTGCTGGATGGAATTGATAAACGCCATAGAGTGTTCGAACTTAATCATCATCTTCTTGTATTCACCGTGGGTTTCGCTGATTACATTCTCCATGCTTTTAAAGAGAACCTTGAGCTCATCTTTTTTAATCAGTTCGGAACAACAGGTTTTAAACTGGTCAAAGTGATCGGCATTTTCCTGATAGAGTTTGAAGATGTTTTTTGAAATCTGATTAAGATCCACTGTTGTATTGGTTACCTTAATAATCGCTTCGTCAAATTCGGCTCGAATGTCTTGGGCTTTTTTACCCATTTGATCCTCAAGCCGGGCTAATTCAGCCTTGATCAATATATTCATCGTCCTGAACCGTTTGACCAGCCGGGCGGAATTGGACACTTCATCGTCCAAAGCCATTACGTTGTCTTTGAAATGGATAAAACTCTCTCGGATATGAACCAAACCGTGTAAAACTTCCTCCATGAATACGGTGTTTTTTACGGTAATAACCATCACTTCTTGAATAATCCGATATAATGATTCCCGATCATCTTCTGAAAAGTAGATGGCGAATTTTTGAGCAGGCTTGGTGATGCCGTCATTGAAATTCAAGACAAAATGATTAAAGTCTTCTGAAACCTTTTCAAAGGCTTCTGAAAAGTCTTTGATTGATTCTGACAAGATGTCATGAGAGATTTCCAAAACGAATTTTAAAAAGCTCAGTTCTTTTGCCGGATCCTGCTTGGCCTTTCCACGCTTTTCCAGATCGATAAAGAATTCAATGATGTGCTCCATCTGCTGCCTAAAGATATCCTGCCCGACCATGTTGGCCAAAATATCCGGAAAAGAATCGGCCGCACTTTCGGTTCCCGCTTTCATGGACTGCTGTAATTCAACCAATGAGTTTTCAACCGAACTGAAGCGCTCGATCAATTTGTGAAAGTCCCGTTTCATGGATGCAAATTCCCCAAAGCTGTCTAAGGTTTTCTTAAAGGAAGCAATATCCGGAAAACTGCGGTTGATAATTCGTGTAATGTTGTCAAAATGTTTTACCAGTTTTTCCGATTGTCTTTCTATTTCTCTGGAAAGGATTGAAAACGCCCCGCCTTTAGTGCCCAGCTGTGAAGAGGTGATCGATGCATTGAGAGCGATGGAGTTCAGGTCTGCTAAAGCAGATTCAACGGAACGGGCTTGTTGAATCACCTGTTCCACGAAGGAATTTTCTCCTGTGGTGTTGAAGATATTGTTGAAAACATAATCGACCGCATCCACCAATGTGGCGATATTTTGAAGAGAGAGTGTGACACTGTTTTTCAAGGCGGACAATTTACCCAAAAAGGAAGCGTTAGACTCTGTACCCTCATTTTTAAGTTGACTGAGAAATTCCGAAATAAATGCGATAATCTTCTGGGTTTCCTCTTCAAACTTTGGAATGGATTCGTAAACTGAACTGCTCAACGTCTCGCTATCCGCTATAGTTTTATTGATTTTCGCCTTAATGTCTGTTATTTTTTTCAGATAATGTTGATCCAAACCCGTCTCCATTTCAATCTGATCTTGATTTTTTTTTAATAACACGCTCTCAACAACACCTGATAGCTGAACTGATGATGTTGTGATTGGTCATCTGAAGATTACTTTGTTTACATATTATCTCAAGGAATATTATAACATCTCTTTAATAAATATCATAATCTCTCGGATGTTCATTATGTAAATTTTTTTAATCATGTGATTTGTACGAACAAAACCACAAAAACTCCGCTTTATTAATAACCGGAAGCGGATGACCGTTTGGTTGATGATCATCGGAGTTATTAAGGCTTAAAAATAATGCCTTTATCCTGAAGTCTTGATTTGATGATCTGCGTGACTTCCTTCACATCCGAAAACGCTTCCAGATGCAATCCGGGTTTGATATCCGTACTAATTTGAGAACCTACCCATATCGTTTCAATCCGTTCTTGGTCCACAATGGTTTTAATCGTTTCTACATCTGATTGGCACAATTCAACCGCCGTGATGATCAGAATCGTTCCACAGTCCAACATGATATGGGCTATTTCGGCCATTCTTCTCAGATGTTCCTGTTTGTTGGTTTCTTTTCCCTCTTCTTTGATATCCGCATCCACGCCGTATAAAACATTGCCTATCCCCAGATAATACACAAATTTTCCGTCTTCAAACAGCGTTTGTTCCAGAGTTTTGGCAATCTCTTTTCTTTGAGCTCTTTTTTCACCGGTAATTAGGATCAACGCAGGTTTTTGAGAGTACTTTTCAGTTCTTCTTTCTACAGATATAGCGCTTTTGATCCACTTATAATTTCTGATCCAGACCTTTTCTCTGACCAATGTCTGCTGATCCGATTCTGATGCAGTTATGATACCGCCTCCGACGATCTCGTAATCATCGACAATAACAAATCGGCTGGTCTGACTGATCGTTCCCGCCAGATCAACGGCAATGGCTTTTTCTGTTTTTAGTGTGATTTCGGCACAATCATATCGATCCACCTGTTTCTTTTCACCCTTTTCAAGGGTAGAGGCATTCAACACCATGTGAATGTACTCCAAGAAAGCTCTTACTTTTTGTGTTCCCACTTTTATGAAATATTCTTTGTCTTTGATCAATGGCATATGTCCTAACCAAAAAATATTCGCTTTGATGCGTGTGGATACTTCAGGCTTTGGTTGTCCGTTGATGGTGACAATTTCTCCTCGTTTCACATAAATTTGCTCTTCCAACGTAAACCCAATATGTTCAGAGGCTTTTTTTATGAATTGAGGCGGTTTGTTAAATTCTTCAATGGTCTGGACACGGCTTTTTTTACCTGATGGATAGAACACGACGGTATCACCTGTTTTGATTACCCCGGTATCTATGGTCCCGGCGATTATCCGGCGATTATCTCCATCTTTGGTGAATTTGTACACTTCCTGAACACTCATCCTGAAGGGTTTCTCATGTGGCACTTTTGGCGTTTGAAAGCGATCCAACGCTTCTAAAACCGTTCTGCCCTTGTACCAAGGCATTCTCTTTGACAATGTCGCTATGTTGTCTCCGTTCATCCCTGAAACGGGCACAAACGTCTCAGGGTCAATGTTTATCTTGTCCAAAAATTGAGAATACGCCCGTACAATATCGTCAAAAACACTCTCAGAGTACCCCACCAAATCCATCTTGTTCACCAGCACCCCGATCTGTTTGATTCCCAGCATGGACAGCATGTATCCGTGGCGTCTGGAGTTTTCACGTATGCCTTCATCGGCATCAATCACCAGTAATGCGGCTTCTGCCCTTGAAGCGCCTGTGATCATGTTCTTCAAAAATTCTATATGGCCGGGAGCATCGATGATGATGTACTGACGTTTGGCCGTCTTAAAAAAACATCTGGCGGAATCAATGGTAATTCCTTGACTTTGTTCTTCCTTTAATGCATCCAATAAAAAGGCGTATTCGAAGGGTTTGCTATTACGTCTGCAGGTTTCTTTAACCTGTTCAAGCTTCCCCTCTGATAATGAATGGGTATCGGCCAACAGCCTGCCGATGATGGTGCTTTTCCCATGATCCACATGCCCCACAAATACCAGATTCAGATCCTCTCTTTCTATTATATTATCCATCATTTACGTTGATCCTCCATCACATGTATCCGTTTTTTCTCAATTCTTCAAGCCCACCACCGTCTTCCTTATCTTGAGCCCGTCCGGATCTTTCTGCAACATTTCTCAGTTTGCCGCTCTCCAATTCATCGATAATATTATCCACTGTCTTTGCCTTAGAATCGATGGGAAATGTGCACGGGTAACAGCCCAGGGATCTATAGCGTTTTCCGCTCCCCTGATCATAGTATAATGATACGGTGGGAATGTTTTCTCGTTTGATGTATTTCCAAATATCCACTTCGGTCCAGTCCAGCAGGGGGTGAATTCTCAGATGGGTTCCAGGCGCAAAATCCGTTTTATATTGATTCCAGAATTCCGGGGGTTGATCTGCAATATCCCAAAGATTCTGAGTATCTCTGGGCGAGAAATATCTTTCTTTTGAGCGACTGCCCTCTTCATCCGCCCGGACACCGACAATCACCCCTGTATAGGGTTCACGATTATGATCGACTTCGTATTCACCCGAATCGTGATTTAGCCGATATCGTTTACCTCTTCCGTTTAGTGTATCCCTCAAAGCCGTTGTTTTCAGTAAACGGCAGCATTCTAAACGTGTAACCTTTCCGTCCGCAAATGTGCTCTTGTTCTCAAGGGCCTGTTCATTTTGACCGTAGATCATATCCAATTTCCATTGCTTGGCCAGTTTGTCCCGATATTCAATCATCTCGGGGATTTTGTAACCGGTATCGATATGCACCAGAGGAAAGGGAACATGGGAGAAAAAAGCCTTTCGAGCCAGCCATAATAAAACCGTACTATCCTTTCCTATGGACCAAAGCATGCACAGGTTTTTAAAATTGGCATAAGCCTCTCTGAATATATGCACACTGCTTGCTTCCAGTCTGTCAACGTGATCCATTCTTCTCTCCTATTCTGATGGTTATTTGGTTTGGGATTTGAAATCAGCAATATTCCAATTTGACTATTTATTTTAGCATGTTTTTGTGTTCTAATAGACTATCCACCGAATCGAGGTGTAGTAAATATGATGATTCGATTATTGAAACTGCTGTTGGGAAAGACTGTCAAAAAATTTGAATTCAAGCCTTTTCAACTTGAACTTCCCGTTTCTTTTGAAAAAGCCGGTTTGTACGTTCACGTTCCTTTTTGCGTCACTCTGTGCGATTTTTGTCCGTATTTCAAGATCCAATTCGATCCGGCATTGGCTGAAAAATACGCAGATGCCCTGTTAAAAGAATTGGATTTGGTTAAAGAACGCTATGCTGTCGCATTTGTTCCATCAGTTTATTTTGGCGGAGGAACACCGGCTTTGATCAGTCACCGACTTGAGCAGGTCAACGCCAAAATCAGGCAACTTTTTGGTTCAGGCTGTTCATTGGCTATCGAATTACACCCGGATAATTTGACTCCAAGAATCATGGATGATTTATCAGAGGCCCAATTCAACATGATCAGTATCGGGATTCAATCATTTGATCCTTTCCTGCTGGAAAATCTGGGCCGGAACACCCCTCAGTCTCCTGAAAAAAAGCTGTCGCTTCTTTCTCGATATGCTTTTAAAACCGTAGACATGGATCTGATTTTCGGAATACCCGGACAAACCCCTGCGTTATTGTCAGATGATTTTAAACGAGCGGTCCAGGCGGGAGCGACCCAAATTTCAACTTACCCCTTCATCGACTTTTCATACGCTAACAACAAAGGCAAACCTTTGAAAAAAAAGAACATGAAACCACTGCTGGAAGAACTGATCAAAACTGCTGAAAGCGAAGGATTTCAACGTTCCAGCGTGTGGACTTTCAAGAAGAAAGGCAGTGAAAAATATTCTTCCATTACCAGGGATTTTTTTATCGGGATGGGACCCAGTGCCACCACATTGACTTTGGAGCGTTTTTATATCAACACCTTTTCAGTTCAACACTATTGTGACACCATTGATCAAGGAATGCGTCCCATCAGTGTTCAGCTGGATTTCAGCGAAAGAAACCGAATGTTGTACTGGCTTTTCTGGAGCTGTTATGAGATGACCCTTTCACAAAAACGCTTTGAAGCGATTTTCAACAAATCTCTTCATGAGGTTTTCGGCTTTTATTTAAACCTGGGATGCCACCTGAAGTTACTGGAGCCTACCGCTGATGGTTACCAGTTAACTCAAAAGGGTTCGTATCTCTATCATCTCGCTGAGCAGGCTTTAACTCACGCTTACATCGACAAAACGTGGAAAACATGTTATCAACAACCATGGCCTGAAGGATTTAAAATATGAAACAAATTCATTTGACACAAATCGATTCCACCAATCTATATCTGGAGAGGCATTTGAATGAATGTCCCGACCTTTGTTCTGTGAGATCCGATATACAAACAGCCGGCATGGGAAGGCTGTCAAGGCATTGGGATTCAGGCGAGGGGGGATTGTGGTTTTCTCTGCTCTTTCAATCCAGTGCACTGTTGCCTTCTCAACTCCAAAAGATTTGCGGATTATCGGCATTGCATGAATTGATCAACCTGTCCGGCAAAGAGGATTTCGGGCTCAAATGGCCCAACGATATTTACTATCAAGCGGGCAAGATCTCGGGCTGCCTTCAGAAGAATTTCTTAACCAATCAGCATACGAGCTGTATCATCGGCATCGGTATCAACGTCAACAACCCCATTCCTCAAACTTTACGCACCAAAGCCGTCAATTTGAAAACCATCATGGGAATGGAAATCGATTTGGAACCGCTTTATCAAAGGATTCTGGATCGGATTCAACAACAGTATACCCATTTTTCAAAAGAAGAATTGGAAGCGGATTATCAAAGCCACTCCATCTTGAAACCCGGAATCATTGTTCGGGTGCACGATATCGTGAATGATCGAGTCTACACAGGAGCTGTGAGCAATTATCCGGATGAGACCCTTGAAATCGACACCAGACAAGGACAACATTTGTCCTTCAGGGCAGCTGATGTAACCTTAAAATCCTGGCAATATTAACCAACTGAAAGCACTCGCCTTTTGAGTTGTTGATAAACAAATACGGCAGCCCATAGTTTTAGGAAGTCAAACCCGATAAACGGTAATACACCTACAACAAAGGCTGTCAATCCATCGCCTGTAAAAAAAGCCAGTCTGAGCCATCCAAAAGTGTACAAGACGAAAAGAGCCATTAATCGAAAAGACATCACGTACTTTGGTTTCTCAAAACCGGTTAGAAAAGCAACGACGGGAAAAGCCATCAAAAAACCTCCTGTCGGGCCTGCCAGGATTCCGAGTCCGGATGAAAACATGGCAAATACCGGAAGACCAAAAAGCCCCAACAAAAGATAAGCGATTTGAGAGACACTCCCCCAAACCGGACCGAGAATCAGCCCCGACAAAAAAACCATAAAGATTTGCATGGTCACTGGAACACTCCCAATGGGTATGACAATCTGAGCCCCCACAGCAGTAAGGGAAACCATCAGAGCCGTTAAGATCAATTTCCGTGTTCGATTCACACCAATCTCTCCTTTTTTCATTCGCATTTAGATCATGCAATGACGTGCTATTATATGAAATAGTTGACCTGAGGTCAAGTCATCAAATCAGCTGATCAAAAGGTTCAGAAACAGAATATCACCCTTTCTTTTTTCTCGCATTCAAAACTGATACAATGTCAAGGTAGTAGCAATTCAGCGAATCGGCGGGAATCCATTTCCCGCCTTTTTTTTTGGAGGTGTTTATGCGTATTCTCGTTCTTTCCGATACACACATCCCATCCATTCAATCTTCCTTGCCTCAAGACATCATTGATGCCATTCAACGGGCAGACATGATCTTCGGACTGGGTGATTTTACACAGGAAGATACCATTCATTTTCTCAAAGGTTTTTCACAGCCTTTTTACGGGGTTTTAGGAAACAAGGATGCCTTTGAGCTACATGATTATCTGCCGGTAAAAAGACTTCTTCATCTGGAAGGTCATTTGTTGTACATGATACACGGCTGGGGTTCTCGGGATGGTTTGGAAGAGAGAATTTATCATAGTCTTCCCGCCGATAAACCAAGCATTTGTTTTTATGGCCATTCTCACTGCCCCACAGATAAAATGATTGGCGACACCCGATTCATCAATCCGGGAACCAGCAGGAAAGGAGGCACATTTGTCACGGTT
>ERZ795053.5656-NODE-5656-length-12820-cov-12.035488_pt1 | contig 12820 bp, 13 predicted proteins | sample MGYA00375137_ERZ795053 | MGnify/ENA primary metagenome ERZ795053 (study PRJEB30182, sample SAMN05720284) | activated sludge metagenome | isolation source: Anaerobic digester | place: Hong Kong | collected 2014-12-17 ... | reverse complement strand
CGTCAGGAACGATGAGCCTCGGTGACGTGCAGGCGTTCATCCAGTACTCCCGGCAATTCACGATGCCGATCACGCAACTGGCCTCGATCACCAACCTGCTGCAGTCCGGGATCGCCTCGGCGGAGCGGGTCTTCGAGCTGCTCGACGCCGAGGAGCAGAGCCCCGAGGCCGACGGTGCCGCGCTCGACCGGCCACAGGGACATGTGGAGTTCCGCGACGTCTCCTTCCGGTACGTCGAGGACACCCCGCTCATCCAGGACCTCGACCTCGAGGTGCAGCCCGGTGAGGCGGTCGCGATCGTCGGGCCGACCGGGGCGGGGAAGACGACGCTGGTCAACCTGCTGATGCGGTTCTACGACGTCGACTCCGGCGAGATCCGCCTCGACGGTGTGCCGACGATGCAGATGGCGCGTGACGACGTGCGCCGCGCGTTCGGCATGGTGCTGCAGGACACCTGGCTGTTCGCAGGGACGATCCGCGACAACATCGCGTACGGCGCCGAAGGTGCCACCGAGGAACAGATCATGGCCGCGGCGAAGGCGGCGCGCGTCGACCACTTCGTGCGCACGATGCCCGACGGGTACGACACCGAACTCGACGATGAGGCGTCCAACCTGTCAGCCGGCGAGAAGCAGCTGCTCACCATCGCGCGGGCGTTCCTGGCCAACCGCCCGATCCTGATCCTTGACGAGGCCACGAGTTCGGTGGACACCCGCACCGAGGTGTTGATCCAGCAGGCCATGGCCACGCTGCGCGAAGGCCGCACCTCGTTCGTGATCGCACACAGGCTCAGCACCATCCGGGATGCGGACATCATCCTGGTCATGGACGCGGGCCGGATCGTGGAGAAGGGCACCCACGACGAACTGATGGCGGCGCAGGGCTTCTACTACGACCTCTACCAGTCGCAGTTCCTCGCCAGCTACGACCAGGATGCGGACATCCCGGTGGGTTGAGGTGCCCGGCGGATAGGCCTACCCTCGCCACATGGAGCTCAGTTCATACATCTCGTTCACCGGTCAGGCCCGCGAGGCGATGGAGTTCTACCAGAGTGTGTTCGGCGGGGAGTTGCTGATGAACACGTTCGCCGAGTTCGGGATGGAAGGCGAGATCGCCGACCAGATCATGCACGCGTCGCTGGTGATGCCCTCCGGCCAGACGCTGATGGGCTCGGACACACCCCCGGGGATGGAGTACACAGAGGGCAAACGCGTGCGGATGATCGTGCACGGCGACGACGAGGCCCAGTTGCGCGAGTACTGGGACCGCCTCGTGGTCGGTGGCAGCGTGGAGACGCCGCTGGAGAAGCAGATGTGGGGCGACATCTACGGTGCCTGCACCGACAAGTTCGGCGTCGACTGGATGATGAACATCGCGCAGCCAGGCGCGTGACCCTCTAGTCTGTGCGGCATGAGCGACACCGCCGACGTACAAGTTGAAGCTCTCGCCGAGCCGGAGCGGAATGTCCGGGGCCTGTTCATGGCCGGGCTCGCCCTGGCCAACCTGGGCATCATGGTCGCGTTCTTCGCGCCCCTGCAGAACCTTCTGCCTCGAATGTCCGAGCAGATCTCCGGGCCCACCGGCAAGGAAGCCGCGCTGGCGATCGTGACCGGTGTCGGTGTGATCGGGTCGGTCATCGGGAACCCGCTGGCCGGTGCGCTGTCCGACCGCACCACCTCGCGCTGGGGACGCCGGCGGCCGTGGATGCTGGGCGGGTCGCTGCTGGGTTTCGTCGGGTTGATCCTGCTGCCGAACATGAACACGATCTGGTCGCTGACCATCGCCTGGCTGGCGGTGCAGTTCGCGGTGAACGCCGCCTACGCCGGGCTGACCGCCACGATCCCCGACCAAGTGCCGGTCCGGCAGCGTGGTGTCGCCTCCGGTCTGGTCGGTCTGGCGCAAGCGCTCGGACCCGTGATCGGCGTCGGGCTGGTGACGTTCGTGGTGGTGTCGTTGGTCGGTGGCTCGTACCTCACCGCGGTCCTGTTCGTGGTGTGTGTGTTGCCGTTCCTGTTCATCCTCAAGGACCCGCAGCTGCCGGAGGACCAGAAGCCGCCGTTCCACCTTGGTGAGTTCATCCGCAGCTTCTGGGTGTCACCCAAGGAACACCCCGACTTCGGGTGGGCCTAGCTGGCGCGGTTCCTGGTTTCGCTCAGTGTCGCCATGGCGACTCTGTACCTGCTGTTCTTCCTCACCGACCACCTCGGCTTCGACGACGAGGCGGCCGGCCAGCGGCAGACGGTGCTGCTCGCGCTGTACGCCGGCGGCACGATGCTCACCGCGGTCATCGGCGGGTACATCTCCGACCGGATGGGCAAGCGCAAGATGTTCGTGATCATCGCCAGTTTCATCATGGCGATCTCCGGAATCATCCTCGCGTTCGTGCCTGATGATCAGAGCGGCTGGAGCCTGACCATGATCGCCGCCCTGATCCTCGGTATCGGCTACGGCTGGTACCTCGCGGTCGACCAGGCGCTGATCACGCAGGTCCTGCCCACCGCCGGCGACCGCGCGAAGGACCTCGGCGTCATCAACATCGCCAACTCCATGCCGCAGGTGCTGGCGCCGGTGCTGGCCGCGCCGCTGGTCACCGTGCTCGGCGGGTACACCTCGCTGTACCTGGCGACCGCCGTGATCACCGTGTTCGGTGCGCTGGCGATCATCCCGATCAAGTCCGTGCCCTAGGTGATCCGCTGGCTGTTCGCCGATCAACTCGGGCCGCACTTCCTCGACGACTGGGACGGTCGCGTCCTTCTGATCGAATCGCGGGCGGTCCTGCGGCGGCGGAGGTTTCACCGGGCCAAGGCGCACCTCGTGCTCTCAGCACTGCGCCACCGTGCCGCTGAACTCGGCGAGCGGGCGGTCTTCATCCAAGCCGACACCTACGCCGAGGCCCTGTCCCACGTGGATGAGCCGGTCCAGGTGATCCACCCGACCTCGCACGCGGCGCTCGAGTTCGTGCGCGGGTTGGGCGTCGAGGTCCTCCCGCCGCGGGGCTTTGTCACCAGCGGCGAGGAGTTCGCGCAATGGGCAGGCCCGAGGCCGCTGTTGGAGCGCTTCTACCGGCGGGCGCGGGTGCGCACCGGGATATTGATGGATGGCGGCGAACCGGTGGGCGGACGGTGGAACTTCGACGCGGACAACCGTGAGCCGCCGCCGCGCGGGGTCACGAGTCTGGGGGTTCCGGATCCGTGGTGGCCGACCGAGGATCCGATCGATACCCAGGTGCGCACGGACCTGGGCGGGGTGGAGTGTGTGGGCGACGATGGGCCGCGGCGTTTCGCGGTGACGCGGGCTGAAGCGCTGGCGGCGCTCGAGGTCTTCCTGCGCGACCGGTTGCCGGACTTCGGTGCGCACGAGGACGCGATGCTGGCCGCTGACGCGTGGATGGCGCACTCGCTGTTGAGCGTGCCGCTCAACCTCGGGTTGCTGGATCCGCTCGAGGTGGTGCAGGCGGCTGAGGCGCGGTACCGCGCGGGGCAGGTACCGCTGGCTGCGGCTGAGGGCTTCATCCGGCAGATCCTCGGATGGCGCGAGTACATGTGGCACCTGTACTGGTCGTTGCCAGAGGACTATCGGGCGAGCAACCACTTGGCTGCGCATGAGCCGCTGCCGTCGTGGTGGCATGAGTTGGGGGGCTCGGACGCGCGGTGTGTGGACGTGACTTTGGCGCAGGTACGGCAGACCGGATGGGCCCACCACATCCAGCGGCTGATGGTGCTCGGGTCGTGGGCCCTGCAGCGGGGGTACGACCCAGCCGAACTGACGGACTGGTTCCATCGGGTCTTCGTCGACGGCTACGACTGGGTGATGCTCGGCAATGTGATCGGGATGTCGCAGCACGCCGACGGCGGCATGGTGGCGACCAAGCCCTATACGTCTGGCGGCGCCTACATCAAGCGCATGAGCGACTACTGCGGCCAGTGTCGTTTCCGGCCGCAGGATCGCACCGGGGAGCGGGCCTGCCCCTTCACGGCCGGCTACTGGGACTTTCTGGCCCGCAACGAAGCGGCATTGGCGAGCAACCACCGGATGAAGCAGCCACTGGCGGGAATGCGACGGCTCGCGGATCTGGACGAGGTGCGGGCGACGGCACAGCAGTGGCGTTGAGGGGGCGGCGGCGCCCTTTTGGTGAAGAAGTGACACGTGAGATGTCAGATCTTCACCAAAAGGCTCAGACCTTCAGCAGTACCTTGCCGAAGTGGCCGGAGTCGGCGAGCAGACGGTGGGCGTCGGCGGCGTCGGCAAGTGGGAGCACCCGGTCGATCACCGGCCGGATGGTCCCGGAGGCGTAGAGCGGCCAGACATCCCGCACAACCGCTTCGCAGATCTCGGCTTTCTGCTCGACGGGGCGGCTGCGTAACGAGGTGGCGATGATGGCACCGCGTTTGGAAAGAAGAGCACCGAGATTCAGTTCCGCCTTCACGCCGCCCTGCAGTCCGATGACCACCAAGCGGCCACCGTCGGCAAGTGCCTTCACGTTGCGCTCGAGATACTTGGCGCCGACGACGTCGAGGATCACGTCGGCGGGTTGCGGCAGAGCCTCCACGAAGTCCTGCTCGCGGTAGTTGATCAGGACCTCCGCGCCGAGTTCGGCGCATCGCTGCAGCTTCTCCTCGCTGCCCGCGGTGACCGCCACATGGGCACCAATCGCCCGCGCCCATTGGATCGCGAAGGTGCCGATGCCGGATCCGCCGCCGTGGACGAGCAGCCACTCGCCGGGCTGCAGGCGGGCAGTCATCGCGAGGTTGGAGTAGACGGTGCAGGCGACCTCCGGGACCCCCGCTGCCGTGACCACATCAACTCCCGGTGGAAGCGGCATGACCTGTCCGCGCGGGACCGCGACCTGCTCGGCGTATCCGCCGCCGGTGAGCAATGCGCACACAGGTTCCTCGTCGAGGGTCCCCGACACCTCCAGACCGAGGATGTCGCTGGCACCCGGTGGCGGCGGGTAGAAGCCCTGGCGCTGCAGCAGATCGGCGCGGTTCACCCCGGCCGCGACCACCTCGAGGACTACCTCGCCAGGTCCGGCAGTGGGATCGGCCACGCTGCGTAACTGCAGGGACTCGGGCCCGCCGGGAGAATCGACCACGATCGCTTGCACGTTCACGAGGCTACGCCGTGTCACGCCCCCACTTGCGCCCCGGAGCAGTAGTTTGAGGACGACTCAACGGGAGGGTCCTCATGTCGAACGAATACGGCGAACCGGAGTTCCCCGGCGCACCAGAACCCGAGTTCCCGGGGGCGCCCGGGCCGCAGCAACCCCCGGCCGGTCCGCCGCCGGGTGGATTCGCACCGCCCCCCGGCGCCGCCATGCCGCCCCAGGGCCCTCCGCCGCAGGGTCCGCCGCCCGGGATGCCGCCGCAGGGCCCCCCGCCCCAGGGCTTCGGACCTCCTCCGGGGGCGCAGCCGCCAGCAGGCCCTCCCGGGCAGTTCGGTCAGCTGCCGCAGGGCCCCCCGCCTGGAATGCCGCCCACCGACGAACCGCCGGCCTCCGGTGGTGGCAGTGGGGTCGGGTGGAAGGTCGCAACCGGCGTCTGCGCGCTGCTCGCCGCGGGTGCGCTCGCGTGGGGTTTCATGCAGAAGAGCAACGCCGACACCGCTGCGCAGGACAGCGCCGCACAGGTCGCGCAGCTGCAGGCCCAGATCGACGCAGACACCCAAGATGAGGAAGAGGTGAAAGCGGCGCTGGACAAGGCGCAGGCCGCACACGCCGAGGTCGCCGCCAAGTTGAAGACCAAGGGCAAGGAACTCAAGAGCGAGGCCGGCAAGCTCAAGGACCTCCAGCAGCAGTACAACCAGGCGGCCAAGGAGGCGGCGTCGAAGAACGCGACGCTGAAGGACGAACTGCAGGCGCAGGAGGCCAAGACCGCGCTCGCGACCAAGTGTGCGCAGGTGCTGGCCACCGGCATGGAGGTCATCTACAACGCCGACTCGCCGGAGAAGGTCATGAACGACGTCGTCAAGGAAATGAACAAGGCCGCGTCGAGTTGTCAGGGTGTGGTGGCCTTCAACTAGTCCCGGTGGCGGTGTGACCCGCTTGCCCTGAGACTGAAGGCCATGAGCATCTACGACTTCAAGGTTCAGGCCGGCGACGGTTCCCAGGTGGACCTCGGTGATCACCGGGGTCAGGTCCTGGTGATCGTGAACACCGCGAGCAAGTGCGGATTCACGCCGCAGTTCGCAGGCCTCGAGGCCCTGTACCAGCAGTTCAAGGACCGCGGCGTCACGGTCATCGGGTTCCCCTGCAATCAGTTCGGCAACCAGGACCCCGGCACGAACGAGGAGATCGCCGAGTTCTGCCAGGTGAACTACGGCGTGACTTTCCCGATGATGGCCAAGGTCGACGTCAAGGGCGACGACGCTGATCCGCTGTTCACATGGCTGACCGCCGGCGACGACATCCAATGGAACTTCACGAAGTTCCTGATCGGCCGCGACGGTGAGGTCGCTGAGCGTTTCGACACACGGGTCGAGCCCGCGACCATGAGCGACGCGATCGAGAAGGCGCTGTCCGCCTGACACACTGCACGTGTGCGTGTCGTCGTCTGTCCGGACAAGTTCGCCGGGACCCTGAGCGCCGTTGAGGCGGCTGCCGCCATCGCCGACGGGTGGCTGCGGGTGCGGACCGCCGACGAGGTGCGGCGGATCCCCTTGGCCGACGGTGGGCCGGGGTTCGTCGAGGTTCTGCACGCGAACCTCGGGGGCGCTGTGCACGATGTGGCGGTGGCCGACCCGCTTGGCCGCCCGATCACCGCACACTGGCTGCAGGTGGGCGACACCGCGTACATCGAAGCCGCACAAGCCAATGGGCTGGCGTTGCTGGCGCCCGAGGAGCGGAACCCATCTGAGACGTCGAGTGCCGGTGTCGGGCAACTGATCGATGCTGCCCGGGAGTGCTCGCACATCGTCGTGGGGCTCGGGGGGTCCGGTACCAACGACGGCGGGCGGGGTGCGGTGGAAGCGTTGGACGGACTGCAGGTGCCGGGGCTGCTGCTCGCCACGGATGTGGACAGCCCCTTACTCGGGCCACAGGGTGCGACCTACGGCTTCGCCCCGCAGAAGGGTGCCTCACCCGAGGACCTGCCCGCACTCGAGGAGCGGATGGCGGCCTGGGCCGCGCAAGCACCCGACCTCGCCGAGTCCCCCGGCGCGGGCGCCGCGGGCGGTCTTGGATTCGGCCTGATGCTGCTCGGTGGGCGGCGGGTGTCGGGCATTGACCTCGTGGCGCAGGCCGTGGGGCTTCGGCCCGCGTGTGCGGTCGCCGATGTGGTCATCACCGGAGAGGGCAGGTTCGACTGGCAGTCCTTGCACGGCAAGGTCGTGTCCGGGGTGCGCGAGGTCGCCACGCGGGTGGTCGTACTCGCGGGGCAGGTGGACCTGCCCGACTCCCCGGTGCCGGCGTACTCACTGCTGGACTTCGCGGGGGAGCGCGCGTTCAGCGATCCCGCAGCAGCACTGGCCGACCTGGCGGCATCGGTGGCAGCGTCCCGTCCTTTGTGACGAAGTCACGGGCCTGGTTACTGGGCGAATTCCGGCAACTTCGTCACAAACGATCCGCGGAGGGGCGCAGCGCACACGCGTATTCGGTGCGCCCGAACCACCGGTAGCGGTTGGCGGCCACGACGTCGTAGACGCGGTCGCGGATCCCGCGGGGGACGATCCGCAGGACGCCCAGCGCCGGCCATGGTCGGCGGAGGTGACCGATCAGGTGCAGCACGGCATCGGACTTGGTGTATTCACGGTCGCCGTCGATCACGATCACGCTGGTCTGGTCGGCCGCCGGATTGGCCACATACTCCAGAGCGCCCGGAACCGCGTGACGCTGCAGGAACGTCACCGTGCGGTTGCACAAGGTGCAGTACCCGTCGAAGACCACTGTGACCATGACTCCATTGTCCCGCGTCCGGGTGAAGGGGCACGGCGAGCCGAATTGCGCGGCGGCGTCACCGGTTGCACGCTGTAACCCATGTGGGGACGCGCGCCGAAACGTCAACCGGTCGGGCCGGGCCAGGAGTCGGTCTGGGATTACCCGCGCCCGCCGGCCGTCGTGCCCAGTGACGAGTTGGTGCGCGTCGTGCACGCGGGGCACGTGCTGGCAGAGAGCAAGCGGACGCTGCGGGTCCTGGAGACCGCCCACGCGCCGGCCTATTACATTCCCGCCGGGGATGTGGATTGGTCACATCTGCATGAGGTCAGCCTGCGCACTGTCTGCGAGTACAAGGGCGTGGCGAGTTACGCCGACCTACGCCTGCCCGGCGGTCCGGTGGTGCCGCAGGTCTGCTGGTGGTACCCCCGGCCGTCGCGGGGGTACGAGGACCTGGTCAACGCGGTCTGTTTCTATCCGCAACGGGTGGACCTGTGTGAGGTCGCCGGTGAGGCGGTGACGCCGTTGCCCAGCAGCTTCTACGGGGACTGGCCCACGTCCCGCATCGCCGGGCCGTACAAGGGCGCCCCCGGTACCGAAGGCTGGTAACCCGGCCACCTGGCCCCCTAGCCTGACGCTCGTGGGGAAGACGCTCGCGATCGTCCTGCCGCTCGCGCTCGGCGCGGCGGTGAGCCCCACGCTGCTCACCCTGCAACTGCTCATCCTCGCGGGGGTGCGTGACCAGAAGAGGCGGGCGTGGGCCATGGCTCTGGGCTGTGCCGTGGTCCTCCTGGGCTTCATGGCGGTCCTCGCGACCGTCGCGAAGGGGATCGACATCGCCAGCTCGCACCAGGATGCGGTGGAGAGGGGTGTGAAGATCGGGGCGGCGGTGTTGCTGATCCTGTTGGGTCTGCGTTCGCTGCGCCACCGCCACGATCCGCCGAAGCCGCGGTCGGAGCGGGTGCAGGAGGCCAAGCCCCGCCTGTTCTTCGGGGTGGGGGCGGGTGCGATGGCCGGCAACGCCTCATCACTGGTCCTGGTGCTGGCGGCCACCCACATCACGATCACCGCGGGACTGCCGCCGGACCAGCAGTTCATCCTGCTCGCGATCGTCTACGTGTTCACGATGTTGCCGGTCGTGCTGCCCGTTCTCGCGGCCACATTGATGGGCAAACGCGCCGACCCGGTGCTGGCGCGGATGAACCATGTGACCACCACGTACGAGCACCAGATCAATGCGGGCATCGCATTCTTCTTCGCGGTGCTGCTGCTCTACTCGGGTCTCAAGTGATCTTTGCCTGGAACCCGGTCGGGCTGGCACACTCTGGCGAGTGATCTGGAAACAGTCCCTTCTGTACCGTCTGTGGGTGGTCGGTGGCCTGGTCGCCATCGTGTTCGTCGTGGTGCGGGTGGGCATCAGCACCAAGCCCGGGGACGAACCCCCCTACCTCGTGTTCGGCGCCGCTGTGGGCATCTACCTGATGGGCATCCTGCTCATGCAGGGGATCGCGCTGTTGCGCACCAACCCCACACCTGAGGTCGAAGCCACGCCTGCCGGCGAACTCCCGCAGACGCCGCAGGGCATGCAGGCCGCGCTCACGCTGCCGGGCGCGGACGGGGCTCGGGCCCGCTCCGGGGCGAAACGTGCACACAAGCAGTCGATCGGGCTGTTCATCCCCACCGCGCTGATCGCCATCCTGCTGCCGTTGGGGGGATACCTGTACATCTCCGGGACGGTGACCGGCGTGTGGCAACCGTTCGGGGAGACCGGGATCGGGATCCCGATCGCGGCGCTGCCGGGTCTGGCCATGGTGTTGGTGATGGCGCTGATGCTGCCGTTCAACATGCGCCGGGCGCGAGAGGCGACCGATGACTACAACTCGGGGCTCGGGCTGCACATCTCCGCGACGCCGAAGTCCATCCTGCTGCCGCGCATCGGTACCGACGGCATCGGCCACCATGTGGTCGGACCGACGGTGATGGAGGGGGAGCGGTACGGCCGGCACGTCGTGATGGAGGCGTACTCGGGCAGCACGGCGGTGCTCGTGCAGGCGCCCACCGAGCCTTTCCGGCTCACGGGGTCCGGGGGCCGGGTCACCGCCGATGGGCCGGTGCCGGGATGGGTGAGCCAGGCGCTCACCCGGGTACCGAGCGACTCCCGGTGGCACAAGGTGACCATCGAGGGTGGGCCAGCCGGCATCCGTGCTGACCGCAAGGGGTCCGCGTTGGACTCCGACTGGCTCGTCGATCTGTGGCTGGCAGAGGTGCTCGCCGATGCGAAGTCCGGCGGCTGATTTGGCATCGTGAAGGGGTGACCGCCACCTCTGCGCAGCCCGCTCGCGCCACTGCGGTGCTCGCGACCCTGATCGCCGTCGCCGGAGTCGCCAATCTCAACCTCTCCGTGGCCAACGTCGCGCTGCCGTCCATCGGCCGGTTCTTCGACGCCGGGCAGACCTCGTTGAACATGATCGCTGTCGGATTCTCCCTGGGTCTGGCGGCCTCGGTGCTCTACCTCGGGGCGATCGGTGACCACTCGGGGCGCAAACGCCTCCTGCTGCTGGGAATGGGGCTGTCGATCCCCGCCGCCCTGTTGGCCGCGTATGCGTGGAACGAGGCTGTGCTCGTGATCGCGCGGATCTTCGGAGGCGTCTGCGCCGGCATGGCCTACCCGACCACGCTGGCCTTGATCACTGCGCTGTGGGCCGACGGTCCGGAACGCACGAAGGCCATCGCCAAGTGGTCCGCCATCGGCAGCGGGGTGATGGTGATCGGACCCCTCACCGCAGGCTGGCTGCTGGAGCATTTCTGGTGGGGTTCGGTCTTCCTGGTCACTGTGCCGCTGGCGGCGATCGCCTTGCTGTTCGCCTGGCGACTGATCCCCGCGCATGTCAACGAGACCTCGGAGCCGGTGGACAACCAGGGTGGCCTGCTGTCCATGGTGTTCATCGCGAGCCTTGTCCTGGCCATCAACTTCGCCCCGGTGCCGAACGGGTGGGGTATCGCACTGGCCTTCGCTGTTGTGGCGGTGGTGTCGGGGGTGCTCTTCGTGCGGCGGCAACGGCGGGCGGAGAACCCGCTGTACGACCTGACGGTGGTGGCCCGACGCATCTTCTGGGTCGCGGCGGTGGCCGGGATGATCGTGTTCGGAACATTGATGGGGACGATGTACATCGGCCAACAGTTCATGCAGAACGTCCTGGGCTACGACACGCTGTCCGCAGGCGCCGCCGTGCTCCCCGCGTCGATCGCGATGGTCGCGGTCGCCGGACTGAGTGCACGAATGGTCGATGCGCGCGGTTCGCGGGCGACGCTGCTTCTGGGATTCCTGTTCTTCCTGCTCGGCTTCGCAGCGATGTTGGTCCTGTGGGACGTCAATACGCCGTACTGGGCCGTGGCGCTGGCCTACATGCTGCTGGGGATGGGCGTCGGGTTCGCCGGGACGCCGGCATCGCACTCGCTGACGGCGTCGGTGCCGGTCAAGCGTGCGGGGATGGCCTCGGGCACCGCCGACCTGCAACGCGACCTCGGCGGTGCGGTGATGCAGTCGATCCTGGGCGCCTTGCTCACTGTGGGTTACGGAGCCGCAATTGCGTCAGCCGTGGCATCCTCCCCGCAAAGCAACCTCGTCAACGACGAGATCCAGACCCAGTTGCAGAAGTCCTACGCGGGCGCGGAGGCGGTGGGTGCGCAATACCCGCAATACCAGTCTGTGATCGAGGAGGCCGCACGAAAGGCCTTCCTGGAGGGATCGAACGCCGCCTATGCCGCGGGGATCATCGCCATCCTCATCGCAGTGGCGATCACGTGGTTCGCCTACCCGCGCAAGCAGGACGAGCTCGACCTTGTCGCGCAGTATCAGCGTGAGGACACGCAGTCGCCGACAGGCGTCCATTGATCAACCTCCCATAACGTGGGGGCCATGCAGTGGCAGGTGAGCGTGTACGCCCTTGCGCTGTTCGCGGCGGCCGGGATCATGCTCGTGGCGCTGATGTTCGTGTGGCCGCGACGGCGCGCGATCGGTGGTCGCCCGCTGGCCGGTCTGCTGCTCGCCGCGATCCTGTGGAGCGTCGGCTATGCGTTCGAGGCGATGGCGACGACAGTGACCGCGAAGGTCGTCTTCGGCACCATCGGCTATCCGGGTGCGCTCGCGGTCCCGGTGTTCTTCTTCCTCTTCGTCGTCGAGTACACGCAGAGTGAGAAGTGGGCGCCGCGGCCGCGCTGGCTGGTGTGGATCGTGCCGGCCTTCTGCGTCCTGGCGGCGGTGACGAACTCCTTCCACCATCAACTGTGGACCGAGTTCGTCATGGAACCGAACAACATCCTGGTGTACAAACACGGGCCATTGTTCTTCCTGGTGATCGGGTACAGCTACCTGCTTCTCCTGGCGAGCATCGGCATCCTGCTCGCAGCGTTCGGGCGTCACGACGCCAGTTACCGCAACCAATTCATCCTCGCCCTGGTGCTCGCCTTCTTCCCGATCCTCGGATCGGTCGCGTACGTCTTCGGCTTCAGCCCGTTGCCCGATCAGGACCCCGCGCCCATCGCCTTCTCCATCACTGCCATCGGGCTCACCTGGGGCCTTCTGCGCCAGGGGCTGCTGACCGTGGTGCCCATCGCACAGGAGTCCGTGCTCCAGAACCTCCATGACGCCGTGCTCGTGCTCGACGCGGCGAACCGGGTGGCGATGGTCAACGGCGCGCTCGTGCGGTGGCTGGGCCTGACCCGGACCGACCTGGTGGGTCTGCCGGTGGAGTCGCTGCTCGCGCCTTGGCCCGGATTGCTGCACACGGTGTACAGCAGTCGCGACGACACCGACGTGTTCATCGACCACCCGACGCCCCGGTACGTGGATGTGCGGCGCTCCATGGTGACCGATGAGCGCGACCGGCTGCGTGGGCGCGTGTTGGTGTTGCGGGATGTCAACGCCCTGCGGCTCACCGAACTGGAACTGCG
>ERZ795053.5652-NODE-5652-length-12829-cov-8.680053_pt1 | contig 12829 bp, 11 predicted proteins | sample MGYA00375137_ERZ795053 | MGnify/ENA primary metagenome ERZ795053 (study PRJEB30182, sample SAMN05720284) | activated sludge metagenome | isolation source: Anaerobic digester | place: Hong Kong | collected 2014-12-17 ... | reverse complement strand
CTGGAAGACATCTTCATCCGCGTGACCGGGAGAAGTCTGGCATGACCCGCTTACAATCGACGATGCTTTGGGACGTGCGCCTGCAATTTCGCAATGGCTTTTATTACGCTTCGCTGGTCATCGTGGTGGTGTGCATTGGACTGCTGAGCCAGATCCCCGCGACCTACCTCACCCAGATTTTCCCGGCGATTATCCTGGGCAATCTGGTGGTGGGAACCTTTTACTTTTTAGGCGGGATGGTGCTGCTGGAGAAAGGCGAAGGCACGCTGACGGCGCAAATCGTGACGCCGCTGCGCCAGGGCGAATACCTGGCCTCCAAAGTGATCACCCTCACCGTGTTGGCGATTTTGGAGAACGGCGCGTTTACCATCTACGCCTTTCGCGGCAGCGTGCAACTGCTGCCGCTGCTTCTGGGCGTGGCTCTGGCCGCCGCTCTGTTCTGCCTGGCCGGGTTCCTGGTGGTGGTGCGCTACGATTCCATCAACGAATATTTACTGCCGTCGATAGCCTATACCTCTATCATTTCCCTGCCGATGGTGACGTATTTGCTGCCCTGGGATTCGTGGCTGCTGTACCTGCATCCCTGGCAGGCGCCGATGGTCTTGCTGCAAGCGGCCTGGCAGCCCATTGCCCTGTGGCAGTGGGCCTACGGCCTGGGCTACAGCCTGCTGTGGCTGGCGATTTTGTTCTGGGCCTGCCGCCGGGCGTTTTATAACTTTGTCGTGAAGGTGGGATAGGGAAGTTGGAGACTAGAGATGAGAGATTAGAGACTGGTAATCTCCAGTCTCCAGTCTCACAATCAAACGCTTGAGTATAACCATGAACCTCATTCACATTTTTCAAGCTTTAGGTCCGGTGGATGCGCGGAATGTGCGGCGGGATGCGATGCTGCGCTGGCTGGTGTTGGCCCCGCTGGCGCTGGCGGCGCTGGTGCGCTGGGTGATGCCGGGATTGGTAACGGCCGTTTCCCGCCTCCTCCCCATCGACATCACCCCCTATTTCGCCCCCATCATGGGCTTTGCCTTGATCATCCTGGTGCCCTACCTGGCCGGCATGGTCATTGGCTTCTTGCTGCTGGACCAGAAGGACGACGGCACGCTGCTGGCCTTGCAGGTGACGCCGCTCTCTGTTCAGGGCTATCTGATTTACCGGCTGACGGTCCCTATGTTGGTCAGTGTCTTGATGACGGTGATCGCCGCGCCGCTGTCGGGCATCATCAACCTGGGTTGGGGGCCGCTGCTGCTGGTGGCAATTGGCGCTGCGCCGACTGCGCCGCTGTTTGCCCTGGCGTTAACGGCCGTGGCCCAAAACAAGGTCCAGGGCCTGGCCCTCACCAAAACGGCCGGCGTCTTTATGCTGCCGCCCATGATCGCCTACTTCGTCACCGCCCGGTGGCAGATTGTGTTGGGGCTGGTCCCCACCTACTGGCCGGCCAAAATGTTGTGGACGGCGCAGGCCGGGCAGAACGTTTTCTGGTTTTACTGGATTGTGGGACTGGCTTATCAGTTGGTCTTGCTGCTGCTGTTGGGGCGGCAGTTTGACCGGGTGATGCACCGGTAGCAGGCGAGGAGAGACATGACAGGTTTAAGAAAACCTGTCATGTTTTCGTTTTCAGGCGCTGGATCATCGTTTTCAGGCGCTGGATGATCGTTTTCCCCGCCCGCAGCCGCGAACCTATGCTAAAATCGCCGCAAATCAATCACCGAGGAAGGGAGACAACAGACCTGACCGGTTTAAGAAAACCTGTCAGGTCTCCCTCCCGAGACTAGAGGAGACTGCATGACAGAGAAAATCGGATTTATTGGTTTAGGCATTATGGGCCGGGGCATGGCCCACAATTTGTTAAAGGCGGGCTTCGAGGTGACGGTGTGGAACCGCACGGCCGTGCGCATGGACCCCCTGGTCGCCGCCGGAGCCAGCGCCGGAAACAGCCCGGCCGACGTGGCCGCGCAAAGCGACATCACCCTGGTGTGCGTCAGCGATACGCCCGACGTGGAGGCGGTGATTTTAGGCGCGGAGGGGGTGATTGAAGGCGCGAAGGCCGGATCGCTGGTGGTAGACCACAGCACGATCAGCCCGACGGCCACCAAAGCCATCGCCGCGAAATTAGCGGCAAAGGGCGTGCAGATGCTGGACGCGCCGATCAGCGGCGGCAGCGAAGGCGCAGCCAAAGGCACGCTCAGCATCATGGTCGGCGGCGACGAGGCGCAGTTTGCCCGCGCCCTGCCCGCATTCCAGGCGATGGGCAAGACCATCACCCACGTCGGCGGTACAGGCGCGGGACAGACGGTGAAGCTGGTGAATCAAATCCTGGTGGTGGTGACGATGTTGGGCGTGGGCGAGGCGCTGTTGTTTGCCGAGGCGGGGGGACTGGACCTGGAGAAGACGTTAACGGCCGTTTCCGGCGGCGCGGCCGGCAGTTGGATGCTCAGCAACCGCGGCCCGCAGGTCATCGAGCGCGACTGGCGGCCCGGCTTCACCATCGACCTGCAGCAAAAAGACCTGCGCCTGGTGCTGGAAGCCGCCGACCAGTTTGGCGTGCCCGCCCTGGGCACCAGCCTGGTCTTCCAACTCTACCGCACCCTCCAGCAGCAGGGCCTCGGCGGCGACGGCAACCATGCCCTGGTGAAAGCCCTGGAGCATCTGGCAGGATTGGCGATTGGAAAGTAGGGGCTGGGGACTAGGGACTGGGGAAGATTTTCTCTGGCCCCAATCCCCAACCCCTAACCCCTAGTCCCTAATCCGCCAAAATCGCCTCTATCTGCGCCAGTTCTTCCTCACTAAAGACCAGATTGCTCGTGGCGGCGACGGCTTCCTCGACGTGGCGCACCTTGCTGGCGCCGATGAGCGCCGAAGTCACGGTCGGCAGGCGCAGCGTCCAGGCGATGGCCATTTGGGCCATGGATTGGCCGCGCGCCTGGGCGATTTCATTCAGGCGGCGAACCTTCGCCAGCCGGTTCTGCGTCACTTTATCGCCCCAATGGAGCTGGTTTTCATACTTCGCGGCGCGCGATCCTTCCGGCACGTCCTGCAAATATTTGTCCGTCAGGATGCCCTGCGCCAGCGGCGAAAAGCCGATGCAGCCAATACCTTCCTCTGCCAAAACGTCCAGCAGGCCATCCTCAATCCAGCGATCAAACATGTTGTAACGCGGCTGGTGGATGAGACAGGGCGTGCCCAATTCGCGCAAAATCTGGGCCGCCTGCCGCGTCTGTGCCGGGCTGTAGGTGGAGATGCCCACGTACAGCGCCCGCCCGCTGCGCACGATAAAGTCCAGCGCGCCCATCGTTTCTTCCAATGGCGTGTCGGGATCGGGGCGGTGGTGGTAGAAGATGTCCACGTAATCCAACCCCATGCGCTTCAGGCTTTGGTCGCAGCTGGCGACGAGATATTTGCGCGAGCCCCATTCGCCATACGGGCCAGGCCACATATCGTAGCCGGCCTTGCTGGAGATGATGAGTTCGTCACGGTAGGGCTTCAGGTCTTTGGCCAGGATGCGGCCGAAGGTTTCCTCGGCGGAGCCGTAGGGCGGGCCGTAGTTGTTGGCCAGGTCGAAGTGGGTGATGCCCAGGTCGAAGGCGCGGTGGATGGTCGCACGGCCGTTTTCAAATACATCCACGCCGCCAAAGTTGTACCACAGGCCGAGGGAGACGGCGGGCAGCTTCAGACCGCTGCGGCCAGTGCGGCGGTAGGTCATGGTGTCGTAACGAGTTGCAGCAGGTAAATAAGTCATTGTTCCCCTTTAGGTTATGGGGCGACGAAACGGCCGTCGCCCACAGCAAAAGTAAAGACCTTATTTTACCTGGAATTCCCGCGGACGCAGGCCGGCAAGAGGGGGCCAATCTTGGGTGCGCTGCCGGGGCGGCTAACGTTGCCGAGAAGAGCAAGTGGACCATCTAAAGCGACCGCTTAATCGGCGGTGTGCTGTGAGCGTTCGGGCAACGGCCGTTCCGCCTGACCACGCTGCACCGATTCCGGCACATAGCGGTATACAATCCACGCCCCAACCAGCGCGAGCAGGCCACCAACCAAGAAGGGCAGTTCAAAAAAGTAGACGGCCAACAGCCCGGCCAGCAGCGGCCCCAAGGCAATGCCCAGGCCAAACCCGGCGGTGATGACACTCAACTGTCGCCCTTCGCCGCCCTTGTGCGAAATGTCCGCCGCCAGGGCAAAAGCCGGCGCGGCCACGGCCGCCGAAGCGAGACCCTGCACCAGCCGGTAGCCGGTCAACTGCAGCGTCGTCGCCGCCAGCCCCAGCAGCAGCGTGGAGGGCGCTAACAAAATCATCCCGCCAATGATGAGTGGCTTGCGCCCGATCCGGTCGGACCAGCGACCGAGGGGAATCTGGAAAATGAGGCGGCTGACCATCAGGGCGCTAAAGGCGAGGCCAAAGCCCACGGCCGTTTGCGTCAGCCGCTGGTTGAATTCGTTCTCCAGGGTAGTCATCATGGAGAAGTCGGCAGCCATGATGAAGGTGGCCAGCCCCAGGCCAATCATCCCCACCGTCCACAACTCCCGGTCGAACACCTGAAATTTAACGGGAGCGTCGGAAGAAACGGCCGTTTCCGGTTCCCGCACCCACATCTGCACCAGCAGCATGCCCAAAAATATGGTGGCCGCGCCCACGACAAAGGCGGTGTCAAAGCCAAAATGCACATGCAAATAGCCGCCAAGCAGCGGCCCGATGGCAAAACCCACCATGCGCATGCTGCTGTACACGCCCATCGAACCGCCGCGCGTTTCCTTTTCGGTGGCCGCGGTCATCAGCGCCAGCGACGCGGGCACGGTGAGTGAGACGCCCACCCCCTGCAAGGCGCGCAGGAAGAGCAAATCGACAAAGCGCCCGGCAAAGACAAAGGCCAGCGTCGCCGCGCCCATCGTGAGCAGACCGATCTGGATGAAGATTTTGAAACGGCCGTAATGATCCGCCAGCGCCCCCATCACCGGCTGAAGCACAGCGATAAACAGGCCATACAGCGAGATCAGCAGCCCCACGCGCACCGATTCCGGGAACGGAAACCAGGGAGCGGGTAAATTGGCGACGTACAGGGGGATAATGATGAAGAGGATACTGTTGCCCAGAGCATCGGCCAGGCGCGCCGCCGAAAGAGCCAGCACAGTCCGGTTGATGCCCAGGCGTTGGGCGAGTTGAGTGATCAAATTGTTTACTCCCATGCATCCGACGGCCGTGCGAATGCGATGATGATAGCTTGAATCGACAACAGGCAACGGGTGGGGCCTGTCTCTCTTAGCTTAGGCGAAAAGGAGCAAACAAAACTTTACACAATCCCTAACAGGATCTTAAGGAACTTTTATCCGCCGGGGTGGCTTACCGGTCGTCGTTTTCCAGGTTGGCCTGTTCCTCCGATTTGAGGCGGTGCAGCCAGTCAGCGGCCGCCTCGCGCTTTTGCCGCCGCCCGCGCCGCGCCTCAAACAGGTACAGCAGCAGCCCGATGGCCGCCAGCAGCAAGCCCGGACCCAGGCACAGCCCCACCACGTACCCCAGGTTCACGGCAAAATCCGCCGTCTCGTCGTAATAAAAAATCGCCGACAGCCCAAAAGCAAACAGCAGCGTGCCCATCAGCCACAAAACGGCCGTGATCACCACAATCAGCCAGGCAATCCGAAAATAGGCCCGCGCCAGCCCCATCACTGCCACCCCGCCCCCGGCCAGAGCCAGGCCCAGAAAAAAGGGCGCCAGGTCATAAAAAGGCGCTTGCGTCTCCGGCGCCGTCAACACCAAAGTAGACAGCGCCGCCAGCAAGCCCAAAACTGCCAGCCCCAAAAATATCAGGCTGAAAATTATGTCTTTTTTTGCGGGTTTATCCTCAAACGCCATGCCCGTCGCCTCCGAAAACAATTTAACGCAGAGACGCTGAGGCACAGAGAAAAAAAATCTGCGAAATCGGCGTAATCTGCGGATTTTCATTGATGGTGTTGAGCCGCCTCAATCGATCTTTGCCAGACCATTATACCGGATTCCCCAACGGGCCGGGCTTCACGACAAACAACCCTCTGCATTTCTGGCTTAACTTGGTAAACTTAGGCCCGATCAATCATTCATCCCAAAATCGCCGGGAAAACCGCACCCGTCATCCCGGCAAAACGCTTTGAGGAGAAACCTATGCCCGGAGTCATTTCTGCCGGCGGCCCACAAACGGCCGCAGCCGGAGCCGCCATCCTAAAGCAAGGCGGCAACGCTGTCGACGCGGCCGTCGCCGCCGCCTTCGCCTCCTTTATCGCCGAAACCGGCGTGGTCCACCTGGGCGGCAGCGGCATTGCCCACATGTTTGATCCGCACAACGGCCGTTCCCTCGTCTATGATTTCTTTTCCACCACCCCCGGCCTGGACGGCCGTGCGCCGGCCGAGATGGATTTCCAAAAAGTGACCATTGATTTTGGCGCAACCACACAGGATTTCCACCTGGGGCGCGCCTCCGTGGCCGTGCCCGGCAACATCGCCGGGCTGTGCACCCTGGCCAGCAACCACGGCCGTCTGCCCCTGGCCGATTTGCTCCAACCGGCCATCCATCTGGCCGAAGCAGGCACAGCCATCGAGCCGTTCCAGGCCGACACCTGTAAACTGCTGGCCCCGCTCTACACCCATACCGCCGGGATGCGCGCCATTTTTGCGGCGAACGGCCGTGTCATCCAGCCCGGCGAACGCCTTTACATCCCCCATCTGGCCGACACGCTGCGGGAATTGGCCCAAGAGGGAGCGGACTATGCGCGGCACGGCCGTCTGGCCCAGGCCATTCTCGCCGACCAGCAGGCGCACGGCGGCCTGCTCACCGCCGCCGACCTGGCCCGCTACGAAGTGCGCCAACTGCCCTCCATCCGCCTGCCCTACCGCGAGTTTGAACTGCTGCTGCCGCCGCCCAGCTCCACCGGCGGCGTGCTGACGGCCTTCACCATGAAACTGCTTTCTGGCTTCAACGTGCGCCAGCTCCGGCACGGCTCCGCCGCTCACCTCCAATTGTTATACGAAGTGATGGCCGCCACCGCCCGCGCCCGCGCCCATTGGGATCGCGACAGCGAGAACCTGCCGGTCGACGTCGCCCTGGCCCAATTTCTCAGCGACCCCTTCGTTGCCCGCTACCACGACGAGGTGGCCGCCGCCCTCAGCGACAAAATGCCCTCCGCCTTTCGCGCCGAGCCGAAAAGCGCCAACAACACCAGCCACCTCAGCGTCATCGACGGCGAGGGTCTGGCCGTCAGCCTGACGACGACAGCCGGAGAATCGGCCGGCTACGTGGTGCCAGGCACCGGCTACATCCCGAACAATATGTTGGGCGAGGAAGATTTGCACCCCAGCGGCTTCCACACCCGACCGGCCGGGCAGCGCCTGCCCACCATGATGACGCCCACCATCGTCCTGAAGGATGGGCAGACGCGGCTGGTGCTGGGCAGCGGCGGCAGCGTGCGCATCCGCAGCGCCATCTTGCAGGTGCTCAGCAATTTGCTGGATTTTCGCCTGCCGCTGCACGAATCGGTCAACACGGCCCGGGTGCACATCGAAAACGGCGTGTTGCAGTGCGAGCATGGGTATGATGAAACGGCCGTTGCCGAACTGGAAGCCCTCGGCTACCCGGTCAACCGCTGGCCCACCCGCAGCATCTACTTCGGCGGCGCCCACAGCGTCTCCCGCACCGATGACGGCCGTCTGGTGGCTGCCGGCGATAACCGGCGCGGCGGCTCAACGGCCGTTGCCTGAAGAATGGATACATGGATTTAACGGATTTTCACGGATAAAAAATCCGTGTTCATCCGCCAAATCCGTGTCCCTTAAAACAGACATGGATATTCGCTCAATCACCGTATTCAGCCATTGGGACGCGCTGCCGGACAACGTGGCCGATTTTTTGGCCGCCGGGCGCACCGCCTTCCCCTACCCGGTGCAATCCGCCCGCGCCGCCTTCCCCCCTTTCCCCAACTGGCTGCCAATCTCCAATCTCCAGTCTCCAGTCTCTAATCTCCAATCTCACCTGACCGCCCTCGGCTTCAACTATGCCAGCCTCGGCCCGGTGCAACTGGACCACGACCCGGCCTGGCTGGAAGCCATTCCGCAAATCTTGGCCGCCGGCGACGCCCTGTTTGTGACGGCCGAAATAGCCGATGGTAACGGCCGTATCTCCCCCGCCCGCTGCCACCAGATCGCCCGCCTCATCCGGCGGATCAGCACGCTGCAAGCCAACGGCTTTGGCAACCTCTATTTTGCCGCCTTAGCCAACTGCCCGCCGGGCTCGCCCTTCTTCCCGGTGGCCTACCACGATGGCGGCCCACCCGGCTTCGCTCTGGCTATCGAAGCGGCCGATCTGGCCCAAAACGCCATCGCCGCCAGCCGCAGCCTGGACGAAGCCCGCGCTAATCTCGTCGCGGCCATCGAAACGGCTGCGGAGCAGATCACGGCCGTTGCCACAGAACTCGCCGCGCAGTTTGGCCTGGCCTTTCGCGGCCTCGACTTCTCGCTGGCCCCCTATCCCACCGACGACAAAAGCCTGGCCGGGGCGCTGGAGGCGCTGGGCCTGCCCCACGTCGGCGCGCACGGCAGCTTGTTCGCCGCCGGCTTTGTGACGGAGGCGATTGGCCGCGCCCATTTCCTGCGCTGCGGCTTCTCCGGCCTGATGCTGCCGGTGCTGGAAGACAGCATCCTGGCGCGCCGCGCCGGAGACGGGTTGGTGACTGTGCAGGATTTGCTAAGTTATGCGGCCGTGTGCGGCGTGGGGCTGGATACGGTGCCGCTGCCCGGCGACGTGAGCGCGGCGAGCCTGGCCGGGATTTTGCTGGACGTGGCCATGCTGGCCGCCCGCCTGGGCAAGCCGCTGACGGCGCGCCTGATGCCCCTGCCCGATCTGGCCGCCGGCGACCCGGTGACCTTTGACTTCCCCTACTTCGCCCCCAGCCGGGTGATGGCCGTGTCGGGTGATGGGGTAACGGGCTTAATGGGGGATGGGGAACGGCCGTTTCCACTGGACATCCATAAAATTAACCGCTAAAGTAGCCAGCCATGAACGATTTGCCCCTAGCCGCCGCCGAAACCCGCTCCCTCAAACGCCTGTTGGCCGATTGGGCCACGGCCGTGCGCGGGACCAATCACCCCCAGCCGCCCGCCTACGACGGCCCCGATATAACCCTGACGCACCTGACGGAAAACACCAATGAGGTCGCGCCGGGAACCTGTTTTGTGGCGCGGGTGCGGGCCACCAGCGATGGCCACCCGTACATCGGGCAGGCGCTGGCGCGCGGGGCCAGCCTGATTCTGGCGCAGCGCCCGGCGGCGCAGTTAGGGCTGACCATCCCAGGCGAGGTAGGCTACCTGGAAGTAGCCGACACGGCGGAAACGCTGGCCTGGCTGGCCGCCGCCTGGGAAGGTTTCCCCGGCCGGCAGCTGGTGATGATCGGCATTACCGGCACGGACGGCAAAACGACGACCAGCAGCATTTTGCACAGCATGCTCCTAGCCGCCGGGCTGCGCGTGGGGCTGCTGAGTACGCTCAAAGCGGTGGTCGGCGAGAAAGAGGAACCCCTTGCGCCGCACGTCACCACGCCGGAAGCGCCGGTGGTGCAGCGCTACTTGCGCCGCATGGTCGACGCCGGGCTGACGCACTGCATTTTGGAATCGACGTCGCACGGCCTGGCGCAGCACCGGGTAACGGCCGTCGACTTCGACATCGCCGTGATCACCAACATCACCCACGAACACCTGGATTACCATGGCAGCTACGAAGGTTATTTTGCCGCCAAAGCGCGCCTGTTCACCAGCCTGCTGCTGGACGATTGGGCCATTTCCAGCCACAACCCGGCCAAGAAGAAAGTGGGCAAAACGGCCGTGCTTAACCTCGACGACAGCTCTTACGGCCGTCTGGCTGCCATCCCCGTGCCCCATCAGGTGACCTACGGCCTGACCGACGCCGCGGACGTGACCGCCCGCAAGGTGAGCTACGAAGCGGACAAGACCTGGTTCGAGCTTCATTTCAATTTTCCACTGGGTCGCTGGCAGGGGGAAGCGCAAAAAACGCAGATGGATTTTCGGGTTCCCTGCTTTTCGCACCTGCTGGGCGAGTTTAACTTGTATAACATTCTGGCGGCCACGGCCGTGGCCCGTGTGCTGCAAGCCCCGCCGGAAGCCATTCAAGAAGGACTGAAGAAGGTGTTTGGCGTCAGCGGGCGGATGGAGCGCATCACCGGCGGGCAGCCCTTCCTGACCATCGTCGATTTTGCCCATACGCCGAACTCGCTGGCCCGCTCGATCGCCGCCGCGCGGCAAATGGTGGCCGACCATAACGGCCGTGTCATTACCGTGTTTGGCAGCGCGGGCAAACGTGACGTGGAAAAGCGGCGCATGATGGCCGAAGTGTCCGCCCGGCAGGCCGACGTAACCATTCTCACGGCCGAAGATCCGCGCACGGAGTCGCTGGACGATATTTTGGAGATGATGGCTTTTGGCTGCCGCAGCCAGGGCGGCGTGGAAGGCCGCAGCTTCTGGCGCATGCCGGATCGCGGCGCGGCCATCTATTTTGCCTTGACGCTGGCCCAAAAGCAGGATGTGGTGCTCATTTGCGGCAAAGGCCACGAGCAAACCATGTGCTTCGGTGTGACCGAATATCCGTGGGATGATCGGAAGGCGGCGTATACGGCCGTTCAAGCCTTCCTGGCCAACGAACCCATGCCCAACCTGGGCCTGCCGACGTTTCGGGAGACGAGAGATTAGAGACTGGAGACTGGAGACTAGAGATTTGAGGTTTGAGATTTGAGATTTGAGAATTGAGATTTGAGGCCGTGGACATGATCTCCAGTCTCCAGTCCCCAATCCCCAGTCCCCAGTCCCTCTCAGTTGTAATTGACCATTCTTTGGAGGTAATCATGCTTTCAGAAATCATCAGCCGGATACAGCGCAACCATGGGCTGGAACACGCCACCATCCACGTGCTGAGCGAAAAGCACAAAAATTTCAGCGCGCAGGGCAATTCGGATCATCGCGGTTTTCACCTGAACATTTATGGCAGCGTGTCGGAGGCGGACGTCTTCAACGCTGTGGAGGAGGCGTACCGGCGCATGAAAGGCGGCGAAGCCAGCCTGGCGGTGCATCCCAACTGCGGCACGGTGCTGCTGACGACGGCGACGATGGCCACTCTGGCGGCGCAAACGACGCTGGCCCTGGAGCAAAAACGGCAGCGACGGCCGTCGCTGGACCTCTCGGTTATCGCCAATGCCCTGCCCTCGGCCGTGCTGGCCGTGGTGGTGGCGCTGATTGTGTCACGGCCGTTGGGCATCTACCTCCAGGCCCGCTACACCACCGACGGCGACCTGCGCGATTTGCAGCTCGTCAGCATCGAAAAAATCCAGCCCTCGCCCGTCACCCGGCTCTTCCAGCTCCTGCTCACCGGCAGCAGCCAGGACCGCCAGGCCGCCGCCTACCGCATTCGGACGAGGGGATAGTGGTTTGTTGATAGTTGTTAGTTGATAGTGATTAGTCAGCTAACAGCTAACAGCTAACAGCTAACGGCTACAATGTTCTACATCTTTCACGGCAAAGACACCCATTCGCAAAAAGAAGCGCTGGCCGATTTGATCAGCAAGGCGGGCGATCCGGCCATGCTGGATTTAAACACAACACGCCTGGACGGGTTGGTCTCGCTCAACAATTTGCGCCAGGCGTGCAGCGCCATGCCCTTTCTGGCCGACGTGCGGCTGGTCATCGTCTCCGGGCTGTTTGCCGCCAAGCCGGATAAGGCGTACCTTAAGGACTTGGCCGACTACCTGCCGCACATGCCGGCGACAACCCGGCTGGTTTTTCTGGAATCCGACGAACTTTCCGGCAGCCATCCCATCCTGAAGCTGGCCGAAGCGGAAAAAACGGGGTTCGCCAAGCTGTTCAATCCGCTGGAAGGCGCGCAGTTAGAGCGGTGGATCCGGCAGCAGGTGGAGGAGCGTAACGGCCGTATCGCCCCCCACGCCGTACATCTGCTTTCAATCAACATCGGCAGCAATACAGCAATCAACCTCGGCAGCAATATGGCAATTCTGGAAAACGAAATCGAAAAGCTGGTGCTCTACAAAGGCGAAGCCGAAATCACCGGCGAGGACGTGACTTTGCTCTCGCCGTATCTGGCCGAAGCCAGCATCTTCGACCTGGTGGACGCGCTGGGCAATCGCAACAGCAAAAAAGCGTCGCTGCTGCTGCAGCAAAAATTCCAGGAAGGGGCCGATCCCTTTTACCTCTTCTCGATGTTTGTGCGCCAGTTCCGGCTGCTCATCCAGGTGAAAGAGATGGTTGACGCGGGCAGCCGCCCCCCGGCCATCAGCCAGCGGCTGAAGATGCACAGCTTCGTCGCCGGCAAGCTCCACCAGCAAAGCGCCCAGTTCAGCCTGCCCCAGCTGGAGCAAATTTACCGCCACCTGTTGGACGTGGACGTAGCCGTCAAAACCGGCCGCAACGACATGGTGACGGCGCTGAACCTGCTGGTCGCGGCGTTGACTGCGCCGTAGTGTAGTAGGAAGAAGAGACGAGAGACTGGAGACTTTCCAGTCTCCAGTCTCAGTAGAACGAAAAACCATCCATTGATCCACAGATTTCACAGATGGCACAGATTTTTTCCTCGTTCAATCTGTGAAATTTGTGGCTTAGTTTTTTACTCTACTGAGTCTCCAATCTCCAATCCCGAGAACGCCCACAGCCCCGGAAAGCCCCCCGTGTGCAGAAAAATCACCGTGTCGTCGGGGGTGAAACGGCCGTTTCCCACCAAATCCACCAGCCCCGCCATCGCTTTGCCGGTGTAGACCGGGTCCAACAGAATGCCTTCGGTGCGCGCCAGCAGGCGCACGGCCG
>ERZ795053.5651-NODE-5651-length-12831-cov-10.946306_pt1 | contig 12831 bp, 11 predicted proteins | sample MGYA00375137_ERZ795053 | MGnify/ENA primary metagenome ERZ795053 (study PRJEB30182, sample SAMN05720284) | activated sludge metagenome | isolation source: Anaerobic digester | place: Hong Kong | collected 2014-12-17 ... | reverse complement strand
CCCGAAGATTCCGTATCGATGCCTGTACGTACTCGTTTTGGTTACCATATCATAAAAGTTCACGGACGTCGTCCTTCGAAAGGCGAAATAAAAATTGCACACATCATGGTTCGTGTACAACCAAACGCAACTCCCGAAGAAGTTGAAAATGCCAGAAAAAAAATACTTGACCTGTACAAAAAGGTTACTAGCGGAGAGGATTTTGCTGCTGTTGCCAGACAGGAATCGGACGATAAAGCCAGCGCAAAAAATGGAGGCGAATTTCCATGGGTTCATTCCGGACAAATAATTCCAGAGTTCGAAGCCGTTGCCTTTTCGTTAGACCATGACGGGCAAATTTCGGAACCTTTTCAATCACAATTTGGATGGCATATTATCAAGCGAATTGCTAAAAAAGAAGTAAGTACAAAAGAAGAGATGCTTCCTGAAATTAAAAAAATGATTTCCAGAGACAGCAGAAGTTCGCAAATGACCACTGCGTTAATTAACCATTTAAAAAAGCAATATAACTTTAAAGCAAACATGGTTGCTGTTCAGCAACTTGTTTCTTACTTAGATTCGTCGTTATACAAAGGTCAATGGAAAATACAACCGTTAAAAAACAATCCTACCGTAATAGCATTTGCCGATAAGCAATACACTTTAAACGATTTTGCCACTTACATTGAAACCGTTCAAAAGACCATTGGACAAAAAAGCATCTCCGATTTCTTAAACCTCTCCTTTTCCGAATACAGCAACAAGTTGTTAGTTGACTACGAAAAAAGTCTTTTACCCACAATTTATCCCGCTTACAAGGAATTGGCACAAGAATACCTTCAGGGAATGCTGCTATTTGAAATATCGAACAGAATAGTTTGGGAACCTGCATCGGACAGCGCTAAAATCGCTGAATTTTACAATGCACATAAAAGCAATTACAAATGGGGCGAAAGGTTATATTACACAATATACACATTAAAGGATACCCTTCTACTCAATAAACTGGAAAAACAACGGCTAAGTAAAAAATATGCAAAACTTTCTCCTAACGAGTTTGCCAAGGAATTCGAAAAGAAAACCAAATCAACATTAACTGTAGAACAAAAAGTAGGAGATATTTCTACCCCCGAATTAAGTAACTATAAGTCGTGGAAAGAACCGTTAAGCACTCATCATACCTCAAATGGTATCAAGATTTGGGAAGTAAATAAAATTACTAATGGCGATATAAAAGATTTAAATGATTGCCGAGGAGAAGTTATTTCCGATTTACAAAAAGATTTGGAAACCGAATGGCTGCAGGAACTTAAAAGCAAGTACAAGGTAACCTTCAATAAAAAAACGCTAAACGAGGTTAAACATTCACTTTGCAATATATCAGCCCAATAAAAAACGACTTTGCAAAATATAAATTAAACCGAATGAAATCGAAACGAAAAATACTTCTCCTAGGAATAATAACCATATTAGCCATATCGTGCAACAAACAAGGGGCTACACCAATTCCGGTTGCCCGTGTTTTTGATAAATACTTATATGAATCCGACATTAAAAGCATTATTAAAAGCGATGTATCCAAAGAGGATAGCATACTAATTGTAAAAGCGTATATTGATAAATGGATTCAAACCCAACTGTTGCTAAGCGAAGCAGAAAAAAACCTTTCGGATTCTCAAAAGAATGTTGCCAGTCAACTGGAAGACTACAGAACCTCGCTTCTTATTTTCAAGTACGAGCAAGCATTAGTTAACCAAAAAATAGATACATCTGTTAATTTTCAAGAAATTGAAAACTACTACAATTCCAATAAAGAAAACTTCGTTCTTAACGAAACTATGGTAAAAGCGCTTTTTATAAAACTAAGAAAAGAAGCTCCTCAAAATCAAAAAATTAAAGAATTATACCGTTCCAATAAGGACGAGGATGTTAAAACTTTAGATAACTTGGCTTATCAAGCTGCTATTAAATACGACTTTTTCAACGACCAATGGATTCCTCTATCATTTATTCTCAAGCAAATGCCATATTCGCCTGAAATTGATGAAAAAGAGATTCTTAAGAAAAGGTACATCGAGATGGAGGACGGCGACTTCTTATACCTGGTTTCGTTCCGCGATGTATTAAACCAAGGGGAAATTGCCCCCATGGAAATTGTAACCGATGAGTTAAAAAGTATTATTCTTAACTCCCGTAAGCAAAAGTTCATTCAAGATATTGAACAAAAAATTTACGATAAGGCAGGAAATGAAGGCAATATAGACATTTACGAAAATAAAAAATCTCAAAAAAAATAGTATGAGAACTCTACGAATTTATGCTACTGCTATTCTATTTCTTTTTCAGTTTACAGGCGTTATGGCTCAGGATACCGAAAAGGTTATTGATAAAGTTATTGCAGTTGTTGGCAGCGAAAGAATCTTGTTATCCGATGTAGAACAGGAAATGCTTCGTATGAAAATGCAAGGCGATATTACAGGCAATTTCGACCGTTGTGATTTGTTTGAACAAATACTCATTCAAAAACTACTATTAACTCAATCAAAAATAGACAGTTTAACAGTAGAAGAGTCCAACGTTGATATGGAAATTGATCGTAGAATCAAGTATTTTGTAAACCAAATGGGTTCGGAAAAAGCGTTGGAAAACTACTTTAGTAAGCCTATCTACGAAATTAAGGATGATTTACGCGAGGTTATTCGAGATCAAATGCTTACACAGCAAATGCAGAAAAAAATTGTGGATCGCGTAAAAATAACCCCAACCGAGGTTAAGCATTACTACAAAAATCTTCCAAAGGATAGCTTACCAACAATTCCGGAACAATTCGAACTACAGCAAATTTTGCTTTTTCCCCCATCAACCGAAGAAGCTAAGTTAAAGGTTAAAGAAAAATTGCTGGAAATTCGTAAAAGAGTTCTTCATGGGGAGCGTTTTTCCACTTTGGCTGTTGCCTATTCGGAAGATAGGGCTTCTGCCGTTAAAGGAGGAGAACTTGGATTTCGCTCGCGCGATGAATTGGTTAAACCGTTTGCCGATGCAGCTTTTAACCTAAAAGAAGGTCAGGTTAGCCAAATAGTCGAAACCGAGTACGGATTCCATATAATCCAGATGATCGAAAAGAAAAATGATAGGGTTAACGTTCGGCATATTCTAATGAAACCCCAATATTCATCGGAAATGCTATCCGAAGCCATTAGTAAGTTAGATAGTATTTCAACCCTGATTAAAGCCGACAGCATTACTTTCGAAAGAGCAGCACAACGCTTTTCCGAGGATAAAAAATCGAGTTTGAACGGCGGATTGGTTATCAACTCTTATACTAACACTGCGCTTTTCGAAAAGGATCATCTTATTCCTGCCGACTACTACGCTATTTCTAATTTAAAAGAAGGCGATATTACACAACCCTTCGAATCGCGCGACGAGCATGCAAATGTTGTGTTTAAAATTATCAAGTTAAAAAGAAAAATTCCTGCTCACAAAGCCAATTTAGATGAAGATTACGACAAAATTCAAACCATGGCAAAAATGGGAAAGGAAGACGAAATCCTTAAAGAATGGGTTGAAAAGAAAATTAAATCGACATATATTCTTATTGATGATTCTTTTAAGAATTGCAAGTTTAAAAATCAGGGTTGGATTAAATAGTTGTTACACTTAATGAAGCAAAGCATTAAACTTTTTAGCCTTTGTTTGGTAGTTTTACTTTCGGTTTTCGCTACTTCAACGGTTCTAGCCCAGAAAAAAACAAAAATTAGGCTTGAAAGAGCAGATTTGTTGAAGAATCTTAAACTGGAAAACCTTAACATTATTCGTTATTTAGGGAACGTCCACTTTTTTTATGATAGCACCAGCGTTAGATGCGATAGCGCATATTACAACGATGAAGCCAATCAGTTCGACGCATACGGAAATGTAGTTGTTCAAAAAGGTAGTTCTAAAATTTTCGGAGATAAGCTACACTACGACGGAAAAACCAGCACGGGTAAGTTAACCGGACAGGAAGTTAAACTTATCGACGAGGAAACCATGCTTATTACCAAAGAGGTTAACTTTAATTCAAAAACCAACTTTGTTTACTACCCCGTTCCCGGAGTTATTACAACAAAAGATTCGAAGTTAACTAGCAAAAAAGGTTATTTCGATAAGAACATATCCTTACTTGCATTTTCGGGCGATGTGGTGATGGATAATCCCGACGGAGTAATAAAAACCGATTCTCTTACTTACAACACCAAGAGTGAAGTTGCATCTTTTTTTAAAAATACGCGAATTACTAACGACGACGGATTTATATACTGTAACAAAGGTTGGCATAACAGGCAGTTAAAACAATCGAGTTTTCAACAAGACGCTTATCTTATAAACGGCGCTCAACGACTTTTTGCCAATAATATATTTTACGACGAACCAAAAGGATATGCACGTGCTACCGATAATGTTGTGGTTGTAGATACTACAAACAACACATACCTTTTTGGGCAAAAGGCCAATTACTGGAAAAATGAAGAAGCCGCCGAGGTTACCGATAATCCGTTTTTCGTGGCAATCGATAATAAGGACACGCTTTTTCTTCGCTCCGATTTTATGTACCTGCAAAGCATAAAGCCGAAAGATACCACCAAAACAGACTCTACTCAACACTTAATAAAGGCCATTGGCAACGTCCGTTTCTACCGCACCGATATTCAGGGTTTATGCGACTCGCTCATTTACCAAACCAAAGATTCAACCCTGTATATGTACGCTACGCCAATACTATGGAACGACGTAAATCAGATTACTGCCGACCTTATCAAAGTTTTATCTGCTAATAAAAAAATTCACGAAATGGAATTTATTGGAAACGCCTTTATCACATCGCACGAAGATTCCATATTCTACAACCAGATAAGGGGTAAAACTATTGATGCGCACTTTATTGATGGTAAACTAAACACCATGGATATTCTGGGTAACGGACAGGCTATATACTACATTCGCGATAATAATGTACTAACAATGGTTAACCGTTCCGAAGGTTCAAAAATCAAAGTTAACATTAAAGAAAATAAGGTAAGCAAGATTAATGTTATGCAAAAACCAACATCGAACCTTTACCCTATAGATAAAGTTGAATACGAAGATATTACGCTAAAAGGATTTAAATGGCTTGATAATAAACGTCCTAAGAATAAATACTCAATACTTGAGAATAGTAAACTACTCTTTCCAAAACCTAAAGTACTACCACCTCCCAAAACAAAAGAACCAGACGCAAAGCCAACTCAGAAGGAAAACAACGACAAAAAATTGAAAATCAAAAGCAAATAAAAAAGAGGCTTTGCCTCTTTTTTATTGCCATAAATTCTTATTAATTGGGTTAAAATTAATAAACTCTTTAGTTAAACGTAAAATGCCCCTACTCTACTTAATGCTAAAAGTAAAATATGGGCATTTTAATCAATACTCGTCTTCATTAAAAAAGAAATCTTCTTTAGTTGGATAATCTGGCCAAATGTCCTCAATGCTCTCGTAAACTTCACTCTCATCTTCCAACTCCTGCAAATTCTCAATAACCTCGAGAGGTGCACCCGAACGAATAGCGTAGTCAATCAACTCTTCCTTGGTTGCTGGCCAGGGAGCATCTTCTAATTTTGAGGCTAATTCAAGCGTCCAATACATAAACTATAATGTTAAAAGTTTGATTTACAAGTCGTTGCTACTTTTTATACAAAAGCAAATATAAAAAATTTTTAATACCAAAAACTATATATGAAATTTTTAAGGGCTATACAGTTGTTTTTTAACATTAATTTCAACTTGTCTGTAATTACTATTTCAGATTAGGCTCCCATTTTATCTGTTTCACATTCAACTCTTGCCCTAATTTACGCGATAATGTGAAAAAATAATCGCTAAGCCTGTTCAGGAAAATAATTAAATTATCAGGAACAGGAATTTCCTCTGCCAACTTAGTTGCTAAACGTTCGGCTCTTCTGCAAACAGTACGACACACATGGCAAAGTGACACAATTGGATGTCCTCCCGGCAAAACAAACGATGTTAACGGTTCCAACTGTGCATCCATTGCATCAATACTCTCCTCTATTTTAGAAATATCGGCATCTTCAATCAAGGGAATTCTAACTTTACAGTCTTCACAATCCGCAGCCAATATCGACGCACAATTCATCAACCTATCCTGAATAAAAATTAGCATGTCCCTTGTATCGGAACTAACTTGTTGATCGCGTAAAAGTCCAATAAATGCGATTAACTCGTCAACGGTTCCGTATGCCTCAATTCTCGGATGATACTTAGCCACACGCTTCCCTCCAATTAACGAAGTTGTGCCTTTATCGCCAGTTTTCGTATATATTTTCATACCGCCAGTTTATTTATTAACGTTTTAACATGCTATAAAATGAATACTGTAATTAAGAACCGTGTATCAGATTTGTTTTCATTAATCACACAATAAAAACAAAATTAGCATAACAAAGGAGAATATAACAAATCTAAGCAAAAACAGTTTTTATTTAATACTTAATTTTAGTGCGAATTCGACATAAGTTATCATTCCAAACTTATCGAAGGATATACCTCATTAAAAGCGACAAAACTACTTTTTAGCATTGAAGATCAATTACTTGTTTTTATGTCGAACTCATGTTAAATCTGCAAACAATACTCATTTAGCACACCAAACTTAATCGCAATAAAAAAGGCCTACTTATTTGAAAAACAGGCCTTTTGCATGAAATAGAAAATTTACGATTATTGTTCGTTTAGAATAACTTTTTGCTTAAGTACAGGATCGGGGTTAATTTCATCGGATTCGATAAGTCCGTCACGCAACCTAACTATTCGTCTAGCATGACGTGCAATATCTTCCTCGTGTGTTACCAAAATTATGGTATTTCCTTGGGAAAAAATCTCCTCGAATAAATTCATAATGTCAATTGACGTTTTGGTATCGAGGTTTCCGGTAGGTTCATCGGCCAAAATAATCGAAGGCCTATTTACCAAAGCTCTGGCAACCGCAACACGTTGACGTTGTCCCCCGGAAAGCTCGTTTGGCTTATGCTCCATTCTATCACCTAAACCCACGTTTTCCAATGCTAATGTTGCCCTTTCCACACGTTCGTGTTTTGGCACTCCGGCGTAAATAAGCGGCAGTACAACATTGTCCAATGCCGAATAACGGGGCAGTAAGTTAAATGTTTGAAATACAAATCCAATCTCCCTGTTTCTAATTTCCGCCAAATCGTCGTCGGAAAGTTTGCTTACATCGGTTCCATTTAAAATATACGCGCCATCGGTAGGCGTATCCAAGCATCCCAAAATATTCATAAGAGTAGATTTCCCAGAACCCGAAGGGCCCATAATGGCAACGTACTCATTCTTTTGAATGCTCAGGTTGACCCCTTTAAGCGCTTTCACCACCACGGTTCCAACCTGATAAAATTTCTTTATATCTTGTATTTGTATTAATTCCTTTTCGCTCATATTCTTTTTACAGATTTTAGGTTAAGTTATAACAATATTTCAAAAAGGTCCATATCTTAAGTAAAAATGCTGTTTAACAATTCCTTCTCGGAAAAACAGCACACCACACCGAAAAAGATCGAGCGAAAGTGTTACATCGTTACTACTTCGAATTTTATTCCATGCCCTTTCCATGTCCCTGCTCCAACGAATATCATCGATTACAACAACAGAATCTTTAGTAAGTTTAGGCTGAATCAACTGTATATACCTAAGTAATGAATCTCCCTTATGATCTCCGTCGATAAATACAAAATCGATAGTTTGCAATTTACTTAGTAACTTAGGTAACGTAACGTCAAATTCACCCGAATACGTTTTTATATTATTCAACCCCAACTGTCTAAAACGATTGCTTGCAAGATCTAAAATCGTTTCGTTTCCCTCAATGGTATGAATTTGGGCATTACTATCAGCCAAGGCCATATATATGGAACTTATGCCTACGGAAGTGCCCAACTCCAAAACAGTAGCCGGTTTAACGTGCGACACTAAACGGTAAAGAAGCCTCCCCAAATGCATAGGAACCGCAACATGCCGAGCTACATATGCTAACTTAATTTCTTGTCCCGAATAACCATTTTGTATTGTTTCGCCCAAATGACGAATAAACACGGACAAGCCACAGTTAATCATTTCCTTTCGATACTTTTCGGCTTTTTCAAAGATCGGTTCGTGCCTGCTTGGTTCAATAACCTCAACATACAGCGAGTATAAAAAAGGCGAATGAATTCCGTATCCTCCCCGCTTTTTACACTTGCCCCTAAACCTTACATAATTGCAACACTGCCCAAGTAAACTAGTTCTCATAGCAAAAAGTCTATCTTGCTAAGGTAAAACCAATAGGCTGTATAATAACGACTAAATATGTTAAAAAAGGTTTAAACAAAGGCAGTATTAACCCAATGTTAGTTATGCGTATAACGGATTTATATAATAAATATTGAATAACGAACATTTTGCCATATAAAATCGTATAGCATTATAACTTTTTCTAAATAAAGTTAATTAAACCTTTTTCTTTTTTAATATCAAAGTAAAAAGTAAAAAAATCAACTAAAATTGCATAAAATCATTTTGGAAAATGAAAAAAGGAATACTATTTACTATTGGTTGTTTAGCAATAATTTTGCTATCGAGTTGGGGACGAACAGGACACTACATTATTAGCACCAACGCATCGCTTTCATATACATCCGACATGGAATTTTTTGTTACATGGGCAAGTTATATTGCCGATCATGCCTCCGATGCCGACAGACGAAAAAGCGAAGATCCGAACGAAAGCCCAAAACATTATATCGATATAGATTACTATTACGAATTTGTAACCTATGGTTACATTCCCAAAACTTTAAACGAGGCAATTGCAGCCCACGGTTCGTCGAATGTTTATAATTGGGGTATCCTTCCTTGGGCAACAATGGCAACTTACGATTCTCTTGTTCACGCATTAACCGTTGAAAATTGGGATAAGGCTAAGTATTTTGCTTCCGATTTGGGACATTACGTTGGCGATGGCCACATGCCCCTGCATTTAACTAAAAACTACGACGGACAACTTACTGATAATTACGGAATTCACTCACGCTACGAAAGCACCATGGTTAACGGGCACGAAAGCGACCTATGGAATTACTCCGGCAGTTCGGTTTCCAGAATTGCTGATGTTCCTCAGTATGTTTTGGATTACATTTACGCTAACAATAAATATGTTGACTCCGTGCTTATTGCCGACAACTATGCCAAAAATATTTCGTCCGACTACAGTTCCGCCGAGTACGAAGACGCACTATGGAACAAAACAAAGGATTTTACCCTAATGCTTTTTAGTAACGCATCGCACTCGCTGGCAGAGCTGTTTTACACGGCATGGCTTCAAGCCGACGATAATCGTACAATGGGAATAAGCGAAACAAACGAAATTTCCCAAAAATTCACACTTATGCCTGTTATGCCAAACCCCGTATCGGACAACTGCAAAATATTCATCAATGTTCACACCACCGACAACCTACAGATAAGCCTTTATAACATTTCCGGGAAAAAACTTATGGATATTGGGGCAGGAAATTTTGCACCCGGCTGGTATAAGTTCACCGCTAATGTCGAAAATCTCCCATCGGGCATGTACGTACTACGGGTTTCCGGGAATCAGTATTCAAAAACTCAAAGAATAGTTGTACAGCACTAAATTTTAAATAAATTACCAACAATTGTTATCTCAAAATTTTTTCAGAGAAAATAATTGCAACAAGTAGTTGTGCGTGTAGAACTTAAACTATTTTTACATCCAATAAACTTAATCTTAATCCAATATGTTTAATAAGATGATTGCAGCAATGTTGCCTTACCTACCCAAGAAACTGGTTTGGATTTTTTCCAAAAGATATATTGCTGGCGAAAAAATAGAAGATGCCATAAGGGTTTCGAAAGAACTTAATAGCCAAGGAATAAAAGTAACCCTTGATATTTTAGGCGAATTTATTAAAACTCTTGAGGAAGCAGAAAAAAACAAGCAGGATTACCTAAATTTAATCGACCGTATTCAAAGCGAAAGCATCGACGGAAATTATTCCTTAAAACCAACCATGTTTGGACTACTACTGGACAAAGATGTTTGCTATAATCATGTTCGCGAAATTGTTGCCAAAGCAGCCTCCTATGGAAATTTCATCAGAATTGATATGGAAGATTCGCCATGCACCGACATGGAAATCGATTTGTACAGAAAATTAAAAGCGGAATTTCCTAAGAATGTTGGACTGGTAATGCAGGCTTACCTAAAACGTACTTTAAACGATGTGAAAAACTTAATGGATATAAATTCTGCCGAACATCCACTAAACTTCAGACTATGCAAAGGCATATACATCGAACCCGCCGAAATTGCCTACAAAAAGTATGAGGAAATAAATCAGCACTACCTCGAAGATTTAGAGTTTATGCTTAAAAATAGCATTTACCCCGGAATTGCCAGTCACGACAAACCCATAGTTGAAGGAGCATTTAAACTAATTGAAAAATACAATGTTCCCAAAAACATGTACGAATTTCAAATGCTTTACGGAGTAACTCCCGAGTTAAGACGTTCCATTGTAGAAAAGGGGAATGCAATGCGAATTTACGTACCGTTTGGAAAAGAATGGTTCGGATACTCAACCCGAAGGTTGAAAGAAAATCCTAAAATGGCCAGCCATATAATTAAAGCAATATTCGTTAGAGGTTAAAACAATAAAACTAAGGGGCTGCAAAACAGCCCCTTTTTAACCCAATGAAAACAAACGCCCGTAATTTACTACACATTTAGTATCTTTGCGGATTAATATTTTACCCATGGATACAAAAAAATTTGTTTACCAGCTTAGCGTTGTAGAGTTTGTTACGGTATCTAAGGAATTTTGCGCTTTTTTGGAGGTTTGCGAAAAACATACCATAAAGTCCTTTGTTGCCGCATGTAACAAACTACTCCCCTTCCTCTACTATAAAGCAACGTTATTACCTTCAACCACACCTGTCCTTGACGAAAGGAACGAGCAGTTTGTTACCGAATTCGATTATAAAACCGTCGAAAACAAGGTTGAAGCGCTTCTGGGACAACACAACGATTTTCTTGAAATTCATGACCAACGAGCCGAAGATTCTTACGGACAATTTACAGCAAGCATTGCAGAATACTTAGCCGATATTTATCAAGATTTAAAAAATTTGAGTCTGCGCTATATGACCGGAAATTCCGAAGTTATGAACGATGCCCTTTGGGAATGTTCCGAAAGTTTCAGAGATTTTTGGGGAATACGCACGGTTAACCTAATACGAGCATTCCACATACTAAACTTCGGGAATGTTGAACTCGATAACGTAGAAAATAAAAGTAACACTTCTGAACCCGATACCTCCGAGTGGTTTATTACCAAACGACAACAGGATATCGACCACACGCCTCTTGAATAAAATGTTCAAATCCAATATTGAAAATAACGAAGTAACCAAGCTACCACGAATTGTTTTCGAAGGCAATAGTGTTGTAATTTCTAGCGCAGAGGAACTCAATAAACAACTCGCAATCTTTACAAACGAAAGTATAGTTGGGTTCGATACGGAATCCAAACCTTCCTTTAAAAAAGGAATTTCCAACGGAATAGCCCTACTTCAACTAGCTACAAGCAACAAATCACTACTAATTAGAATTAAAGAAACAGGCATTACTAATTCCTTGGTAAAGTTGTTAGAAGACCCTAATACCATTAAAGTTGGCGCTGCAATTCGCGACGATTTAAAGGGATTATTTAAAATTCGCAAATTCACTCCAAAAGCGTTTATCGACCTGCAAAATGTTGCACAAAAATTCGATATCGAGAGTGTTAGCGTTAGAAAATTGGCTGCCATAGTATTGCAAGGCAGAGTATCGAAACGGCAACAGTTAAGCAACTGGGAGGCAAATCCTTTTACCGAACAGCAAATTGAGTATGCCGCAACCGATGCGTGGGTTTGCAAAAAAATACTTGAAGTTTTTTGCAATGCTGACCCAAACATCATTAAAACAAACAAGTAAAAGTTTCTGCAAAGCATGAGTACACCTAAAATATATTTAAAACCGGGAAAGGAACAGTCTATTCAACGATTTCATCCGTGGATATTTTCCGGCGCAGTAAAAAAAATTGAAGGGAATCCCGCCGATGGCGATGTTGTTGAAGTATATAGCGATACAAACAACTTCTTAGCAATTGGACATTACCAGCAATCGTCCATTACAGTACGAATTCTCGACTTCAATAAAAATGAAATAACTCAACAATTTTGGCAAAATAAAATAAAAGAAGCCCTTACTTTAAGAAGAAGCATAGGCCTTTATCCCAATCCAGATACAAATATTTTCAGACTTATTCATGGCGAAGGCGACAATCTCCCAGGACTGGTTGTGGATATATACGGAAACACCGCCGTTATGCAATGCCATTCGGCAGGAATGTACCGTTCGCGCAACGAAATAGCCAAGGCTATTGTTGCTGAGTTTGATGAAGAAATAACTGCTGTATATGATAAAAGCGCAGGGACATTAAACCTTCATGAGAATTTCAACCCTACCGATAAATATATTGTAGGACAACCACCAGCCGAAAAAGTTTTTTTTGAACATGGTTGCAAATTTGAAGTTTCGTGGGAAGAAGGACAAAAAACAGGTTTTTTTGTTGACCAACGCGAAAATCGAAAACTTATAGAGCAATTTGCCAAAGGTAGAGATGTTTTAAACACGTTTGGTTATACCGGAGGCTTTTCGGTATATGCCATGCACGGCGGTGCAAACAGCGTTGTTAC
>ERZ795053.5648-NODE-5648-length-12834-cov-5.020737_pt1 | contig 12834 bp, 25 predicted proteins | sample MGYA00375137_ERZ795053 | MGnify/ENA primary metagenome ERZ795053 (study PRJEB30182, sample SAMN05720284) | activated sludge metagenome | isolation source: Anaerobic digester | place: Hong Kong | collected 2014-12-17 ... | reverse complement strand
AGAAAATGAAGGTATTTCGAGTGTATAAGTATATAAACTATTAAGTCCATAAGGATTATTATAGGTAGGTGATTATAAAAGAATGTGGGACAGATTTAAACCTACTCTGACAGGTCTTAAGATGCTGAAGAAAGCACTTAAGCAGGAGCAGGAATTTAAACTTGGTATTATCACTGATGATAATGGCCTTATGACTGTCAAAGGTGTAATAGGTCTAGTTATCGGGATAATCGTAGTAGCTTCTGTTCTGCCTGCTGCTCTCAATGCTTGGTATGGAACTAATACCACATTGTGGCAAGTAGACGGAGCAGAAGATACTAAAACTACTGTTCTATGGTGGCTTATGCCTATGCTTATAGTGCTTGGCATTGTCATTATGGCCACACCTGACTAAAAGGAGAGAGATAAATATCTCTTTTCCTTTTAGGGATAAACAGATAAGATGGAAGACAAAGATAAAAATTCGTCATGGGTTTAAGTTGCTTTCATCTCTGGAATTTATCTTAAATTTTCTTAATCTTCTTTTAAAGGTGAAATTATGAAGAAATTACTTTGTATTATTATGCTTTTCCTTTTAATAGGAACAATGGGTATAGTTAGTGGAGCAACTTTTGAAAATATAAACGAAAATGAAGTTTCATCATATTTTTTAAATCATAATTTTGATTGTGGTGGTGCAAGTGGTGGAAGTGCTTATAATTCGCTTGGAGGAATAGTTGTAAGAGATATACAACATTGGGATTCCTCACCTCCAGCAATTTTATATAACTCTCAAGATGAAGCGTATCAAGGATGGACAGTAACAGATAAAAATATACCTTCTGGTTCTACAACTTTTACTTTATCAATTTCAGGAAATACTATTTCTACAGGAACTATAACTTATAATCTGCTATACAATTCAGAAGGTAATCCTTCTCATATGAATGTATGGATGGAGTTTGATAATTGGGACTCAAAAGGATATACAGGTCAACAATCTTTAACACTTACTTATAATAGTGCTAATATTAATGGTTTAAGAGTAGGAGGCACTTATAGAGGTTCAATAACTCCTCCATCAGATAATTGGGGAATGTATTTTATTTTTAGTATTGCATACTCTAGATATAATGGTGGATATATAATTATTAATGAAGATTATTACTGGAAAAATAATATTAAAATATATCCTAATGATGGAGAATTACCTTCGTCTTTTAATGTCTTAATTGATAGATTTGATTCTTATGTATCAGTAGTTCATATTTATACGGAAAGTTTCGATTATATTAATGATTATTCATTAAATGATATTGATACTACTACTTATGAATATCCTATTTTTGTAGATATTAAAAATTCTAATGAAGTATGGTATAATAATACTTATTATGCTAATCTTGGTGGAAATGAATATTTTATGTTTACTACTGATAGAACAGAAGCTACTATTAATCAATGGATTAATTCTACTTTAACTGAATTATCAGGAGTTCCATATTATAATTCTGTTCAGTATCAGGTAAAAAATGAAAATGGTGATTATTTAGATTTTGCCGATTATTCATTAGATGGTAGTCAATGGAAAAAATATATAATGGAAAATTCTTCTTGGATAAATGTTGATGAAGAGGATATATTTTCATTTGATACTAGAATATCTGAAGCAGGAGATATAGAAATAATTTGTAATGTATTTTCTGTAGAATCTTATTGGCCAACTTTACTATTCTCTCAAACTAATGTTGTAACTATAGAAGAATCTGGTTTATATGGTAAATTAGTAGTTATGGGTATAGGAGAGGATTCTGGTTCTATACTTTTAACAGACTGTATAATAACTAGAGAGGATAATTCTGAAGAAATTTATAATTCTACTGATGGAAGTTTATTAACTGTTCATACTTCTGATAATACATTAATGTTTAAATATTATACCATAGAATTATCTTCATCATTATATCAAGATTTAGAAATTAATCATGTATTTTTATCATTACCAATGTTAGTATTACAATATAAAATGAGTCCTACTTGGTATCCTGATGAAGATGAATCTTGGTTAAATTTTCATGTAGTAGATGAAAATGATATTGATTTGTCAGGAGTAAATATAAGATTAAATGGAGGAATATATACTGCTACAACTAACAACTTTGGATTAGCTGGTTTTCCAGTTCCTAATAATGCTACATATACCTATACATTATCAAAAGAAGAATATAATACCGTATCTGGTAGTATTGATATTACTACTGAAAATGAATTAATAGAAATAGTATTATATCCTTCTACTATAGTAACTCCTACTACAACTACTCCTACAGGAGAAAGACCTAGTATAATAGATAATATTATTTCAATTTTTACAACAATGGGTATGTCTGATTCTGACGCTAGAATATTTGCAGGATTATTTCTTACTGCTATTGGATTTATGGTAGGAGCTGGAGTTTTAGCTAAATCAAAAATGGCTGTATTTTCAGGTATTGCAGGAGGTATTTGTGGTTTTGTAGGTTCTGTAGCTCTTGGATTATTTCCATTTTGGATATTTATAGCAACTATATTCTTTATGGGTGCTATAGTTGTAATAATAATCTTTAGGAAGTGAAAATAAATGTCAGATTCAGAAGGAACTTTATTTATAGCAATACTTCTTTATTTAGTAATAACTTCTGCTGTAGTTTCAATTACTATTATGGAAAAAGAAGGTATCCAAACTTCTTATGTATCATGGGTAACTACTGTTCCTACTTTAGAAAATGTTGATTTTACTCTTAATAGTTCACAAGATATAGCGCATATTGATATTTATAATTCTTGGGAATTTTCAAACGAAAAAGGATTATATTCTACTTCAGAGAGTCATAATAAGGTATTCTTTCAAGGTATAGCACCTATAACTTATACTGATGATATACCGATAACGTCTACTTATACTATAAGAAACCCTAATGATAATGAAGTTCAAATAATATTTAGAGAAACTAGTATAATATCTACTGTTTATGCTACAATATCTGAAACTTCAGTTGAATTATGGGATAAGAACGGATTAATTTCTGGTATTAATTTAATATCACCAGTAGGAATATATGATGTATCATTGGATAATGATGAATATATTATATCTACATCATATAAACGTGATACTGGACATGCTCAATTATGGATAAATGGCCAAATTGTATTTGATACTTTTGTATCATGCAAACCTCAAAATATAGAGTTATATGTAGGAGTATATACTTTTGGAGTAGATACTCAAATTATTACTTTAGATTCTACTATAGTAGAAACTCAAATACCAGATGAAACTCAATTTGGATTTATAGAATTTTTTACAACTATTACTACTATATTATTATGGACAGTAGAAGAAGCATATTTACCTTTACTATTGAATTTTATATTTATTAAAGTTCCAATGTTCGGATTATTTTATATTATTGTAAGACTAGCTAGAGGTTGAAATTATGAAATTAAAATGTTTTATTATAATGTTGTTATGCTTATTATTAATATCAGTTTGTGGAGCAGTCCAAATAGATATTAATAATCAGACTGAAAAACATTACATAATATGGACATGGGAAAATTATACTAGTCCTGTAAATGTTTATATTGATGGATTATTAATAGTTGAGAATACTAGTCAACAAGTGTTTATTCTTGACGATTTAAATACAGAAGAAATACATTATATTTATCTTGAAAATTTAAATATTACCGATACTGGAGAACAATATACATCTACAGAACATGATATATTTACTTATACTACTTCATTTTTCTTTGGACTATGGGTAATATGTTTACTAATAAGCATGAGATTTCCAATATTTGCTATTGTAGGATTAATACCTGCTATATTATTTAATATTGATTTATTAAAGTATTCTACTGACGCTTTAGTAAATGTATTTGCAGGGTTATTTATACCTCTTACTTTAGTTATATTTGGTATAGAGGTTAAACTATGACAGAAAAACGAAAAAAAGAAGATGATTTAAAAGAAGCTCAAATTAGATTAATAGATAAATCAGGACAATCTTTTAAACTTCGTATAGTTAATGATGGAAAGAATTTTGAAAAGAAATTAATTGAAACTTTAAAAAAGAAAGTATTTTAAGGAGGATAAATATTATGAAATTTTCAGATGATTATAAGATTAAATTCTTCATGATAGTTTGCGGATTTACTTTTATAGTATATTCTGCTTATGGTATGGTATTAGGACTTATACCTCTACTTTATGGAAATAGTCTAATTATTATGGTAGAAGGTTTAATTTTGTTCTACATGGGACTAGATAAATTTATTATTAATAGGTGATTATAAATGTCTGCTATTACTCGTTTAAGTCGTCTATATTTTAATATGGCGAAAATTTCTTACTTAGAAATTAGATTATTTAATAATGGAGAAGAAATAAAAAGAATCCTTGTTGCTAATAAGGGACAAAAGACTATTAAGATTAAACCTTATGGTGCTTTTGAACTTCCCGATATGAGCGATACTAGGATTTTTAGGTGTAAATTGGCTAAATATATTGATTTCGATACCTCTAACATTAGACCATTAGTAAAAGTAAAAAAAGGAGAAGATGAAGAAAATTTCAAAAAAGAATCTGAAGAGAATACATTAGCATTTCTTAAAAGTATTATTTCTTCTAAAAATGCTACTAAAGAAGAAATAGAAGAAAAGGAAAAAAGGATTAAAGACGCTTATTATTATATGCTTCATAATACTGTTAATCCTAGAACTTTTCAAGAGATTTTAGAAGCAGATACTGTAGGAGATATAATGTCTACTCCTGAAGATATTTGGACTGCTTTAAAAACTCCTATTATAATTGCTTGTATAGTAATTTTGATTATCTATCTCTCGTATATGTTCTTATAAGGAGGAATTATTAATGGTTCTTAAAGTAGATGAAGATATAGATAATCAATTACAACATACTGATTCTAACGATTCTTTTAAAGATATAGTAAATGCTGTAGATGAAGTTTTTAACGAGAAAAATATAAAACAAAAATCTCGTTTATCTGCTAGAAATATTAATGGTATTCTTCAAGCATTAACTTTAAATGAATGGTTAGAAAATAAATTTGGATTTAGAAATAGAGTATTAGATAAATTAGTCGAAGAAAAAATAGTATTAGTTGTATCTCATAATGCTAAAGGTAGATTAGAAATGATAGATATATTTGAAAAACTATCGGGTTCATTTGCCGATAAGCAACATTACGAAATGTTAGCTAGAGCTTTTGGTAAGAGGTAAGTATTATGATAACTTTTATTTTAATAGGACTAACTCTTATATTATTTATATTATTTTTACTAGACATGAGATTTATAAGAAGTAGATATAGATATATTATTTATTACTGTATATGGATATTTGTTATATTATCAATATTTAGTATTCTACTTGACAATTATAATAGCGCTATGTGGATAGACCATTATTCTTATCAGGAAATGTGGAATTTATCAGATAATGTTAGTATATATTATAAATAGGTTATATTATGATATATGCTTTTGTTGGAACTATGGATGATACTTTTAAGTATGGTTTAAGAGGTAATGGTAAAAGTGCTACTTTAACATATTATTTATATCAATCATTCTTAGAAGGAACAGAAGTTTATACTAATTACTATACATCGTTTTCTACAGTTATTACTGTTCAGGAAATGGTTAATATGATTTTAGAAGAAGACCTACATAATATAGTATTGGGAATAGATGAAATACAATTAATTCTTAATTCAATTGGAACTAAAGGAAAAGTTCTTAATTTTATAATGAAAATGGCATCACAAACTAGAAAACGAGATTGTGATATAGGATATACTCTTCAAAGATTTTTAGATTTACATCTTCGTTTAAGAGTTCAAACTGATAATGTTTTAATTCCAGCTAAATATCATACTATTGACCATAGTCTTTGTATTAAAGATAATTGTAAAGAAGACCATTACATTAAGGTTTATTGTGAAAAACCTTTTATTAAACAACCTATTAGAGCATTTAAACTAGATATAATAGGTCAACTTTATAATTCCAACGAGATTATAAATGAAGAAATAGTATTAGATACTCCAAAAACAGAACGAAAATCTAAAAAAGAAATATTAAACGATTTACCTAAAGAAGATAAATTTATACTAGCTAGAGAAATTTATAAGAAAGAGAAAAAACTTTCTGCTCTTATAGATTTACTTTCCTATGATGAAATAATGGAATTTAGTAAAACTTTAAAAGATTAAGGTATCCAGGTATTAAAGGATGTAAAAAGACTTATTTTTTCAAAACTCGTTATTTTAGCGTTATTTTAAACATAAATTAACCGTTATTTTTAAAAATAAGGTTAAACTAAGGTTCTTCTGTCCAGGTTGATTAGGTAAATTTAATAATTTATTTTCCAAGCACAAATTATTTAAAAATCATACAAAGGGTATTTTACTAATCAGAAAAAGAATAATGCTTTAATTACCATAAATTTTAGAAAGTCAACTAAAAGGTAAATATTGAGGAAAAATACTTTCAGGTATAATACATCATATTAGTATCAAACTGTCTTAAAATGCTTCTATATGTCTTACAAGTGATTTGATTAAAATGGTAGTTATAGTAAAATTGGTATAGAGGTATGTTTTTCTAAAAATACATCTTTACCATGTAAAAATGATTTTTCCCATATACGTTTAGTATCACCATTAATATTTATGGTTCTATTATCCTGCTTCCAAATATTTAAATCTTCAATGGTATGTCTTTTAGTATGTGTTAATACTTCTCCTAAATGAGTTGGTCTAAATATTGAATAGTTATATTCGGTATTCATATCTAAACTATTTAAAATATCATATAAATCTTTATCAAGTTTTGATATTCTAAATCCTCTAAATTTTGATTTCTTAGCTTTATCTTTATTTAATTCATTATCCCATAATGAATAAATATCTGACATTATTATAACTCCTTTACCTTTAAAATCTAATTCCCATTTACCTAATTCTTTACCTATATCAAGATTTAAAGATACTTGACTATGGATAGAATCGGTAGAAAATCCTATTATTTTATCTGGCTGTTTAATAGCTGCTTCTAATAACATTAATCTTGTATTAGCTGTAATTTCAGAAGCATAAATAGGATTAAAAATTTTTCCTACTTTTTGTCCTATCGTTTGTATAAATTTTCCATATAATGAATTAAGAACAATTTTATAAACTTGTCTTATCTCTTTATTAGGAGCATTTTCTTTTAAGTCATATAACCTTAATATTTCTTCTTTAAATGGAAATTTCTCGTAATTTTCTATAAAATAATACCCTTCTAAAACTTTTATTTCTACATCATTAAAATTTTTTAGAATAAATGCTAATTCATTTTGTGTTAACCATTGGGTAAAAGTTCCAATAGGATAAGTATTTAAATTATCTAGTCTTTGCATGAAAGGAGAAAATACAGGATGAAAGAAAGATATTTTACATTTATAAAATCCTGAATAAGCATCCTCTACAAATTTTTTAGTTTTATTCCATGTTCCTAAGTTATAATCTATTAATTTAGACATTTGAAAAGGATAAGCACTTTTTATATCATAAGTATAAATAGAATCAAAAAATCCTCTTTGTATTAATTCAAATCGTCCTCCTGAATAACTATTATATGCTGCTTCTAATATATGTCTATCTATTCCATTTATAGTAGGAATAAAACAATTATATAAAAAATATTCTTGGGATAATGCACCTTTTGAAAAAGGAGATTTAGGTAAAAAGTCTAAAGTATTTTTCATTAACTGCCAAAAATAATCAGCTAATTGTTTAGTAAGTTTAGAATCTTTAATACAATAATAAATAATAATATCTAGATTTTCATTCCAATAATTTATATCAGTATTTAAACGAGCAGCATCAACATTACCCATTTTAGAATCGTTTAAGTATAAAGATGCTGCTTGATTTAAACTACTTTCTAAAAAATTATTTAAATCGTAAAAAGAATGAGTATGATTTTCATGAGTAATAGACAAATACTTTTTATCTAAGTATTTTATTTTCCAATGACTATAAGTTAACTTTCCAGTATTATATAACTCATATAAATCATCTATATCTAAATATTTAATAATAGATTCAAAATCAAATTTAATATTATAAAACCAATTCCAATTATTCCTAAATCTGGAATGAGTCATAAAGGTAAGTATATCTTCTATTGATTCGACTAATACATATCTACCTTTATCATCTGTAATTAGTCGAGTATATCCTTTATAAGTTTCAGTATCTAAACCAGTATTAATATATTGTCGTTTATGTTGCTTCTTAAATCTAGTTTGAAGAGGTATATTTAATTCTTGAAAAGTATATTTCATTCCCATAAGTAAACCGCCTTCTAATGATGAGAAGCATTATATAAACTAACGTTGGGATTTTTCATATAGTTTTTTATAACTCGTTTTTCGTTAGAAGATAATTCTCCTTTCTTAAATCGCTCTTCTCTATTACGAGATTTCATCCAATTATCAAACCAATTTTCTTTAGGATATTTTCTTCCAAATATTGCCTCTTGTCTAGATTTATTAGGATTCTCTTCTAATCGTTTTACCACTTCTAAATGTCTTTTATCATGAGTATGAATAAATTTCTCGCGTTGTGAGGAATTTAAAACCTTTTTGGCTTTTTTTTCTTTAGGCGTTAATTTAGCTTTCTTTTTCATTTTAGGTCTAGATATAGGTTTTTCTTTAACTTCTGCTTCTTTTTCTGCTCGTTCTTGTTCTTCTTTCTTATATTCTCCTTCTAATTCTCTTAATGCTCTTTGTCTTATATTTCTTCTAGTAAACATAGATTGTTCTTTATACCATGATAATCTAGACTTTCCAGTATCTTGTTTATTTTTCTCTTGAAGAAAATTATAATATCCTGATGGCATTTTTTCAATACTAGATAATAATTCAGAAAAATTTTCATCTCTTTTTAATGCTCTGCGTTGTCGTTCTTCAGGACTAATATTTTTTACCATTCTATCACCTTTAAACCTACATAATATATTACTGCATAATATACCATTATTATGAGTAATGCTATTAGAGGATTAAAGAAAAAGAAAGTCAAATACGGAATTAAGAGAATAAAAATAGCTATAAATAATCCTGTCTTTCTTGTTACTTTCTTATTTAGAATCTTATCTACTCCTGATTTAACTTTTCCATTAACCATGATAGATTAACCTCCTCTCTAATTTTTTTCTTGTTTTTCTAAGAAGTGATTAAGTTTTCTTTGTTCAGTATTCGATACGGTATTAAAAGCTTTTACTAGCCACAAAACATTTTCATAACTAACAGCATATTTTCTAGTTAAATTTTTTATTTCAGTATCTAAATTTTGAAGTGAATTTATTACATCTTCATTTAAAAGCGGTATTTGTATATTTCGTCTTTGTCCTGCTATAAAGGTAGGAACTAACATTTTTATTCCTCCTCATATTTAGAGCATGTAGACGTAGATAATCTTTTAGTTTTATAATGAATAGATTTTTTATTTTCGCATATACCTTCATATGCTAGTAGAGATTTCTTATTCCAATAATGGCAAGAATTACATAAGCCATTATCAATAATTAATACTCTATCAGACATGATACTACCTTAAAAAGAAAAAAGATTAAACAAGTTGAAGATAAGGCATATTATTTTTGCTTGTCTTCTCTTCAACTTTAGCGGTAATAGGTTCGGGATAATACCATAAATCCATTACCTTATCATATGTTCCATGTTCTTCAAGAGAATCCTTCAACTGTTCGATAACTACTTCTGATGAAGTAGTAAAAGTATCTTCTTCAGATTCTCCGTAAATAATCACATTAGGACGAAGTTCTTTATTGAACTTAAAAGTCCCAAAGTGAACTCTACAGATAGTTATTTCCATTCCCTTCGCTAGAGGAATTCCAATAAGTTGTTTAGGTGCAACTTCTCCAAACTGTTTAGCCATGAGTTTTTCCTCCATGTTTTCCAAGTTATCCATGCTTTTGAGCAGTCTATCAAGGAACTTGGACACCTTGATAGATTTCTGCCAAAAGATAGATTAATAACCAATATACCCTTTACGATTACGGAAATATTCTTTAACCATTCTAGTTCCTTGAAGGATTCTAGAATATATGTCAATGCGGTTAAAGGCAGCATTACATACCCTACAATGAAACTTATATTTCATTTCTGGTTGAAGAGTAATTCTATATCGTTCTCCACATATAGGACAAATAATCCCAATAAGCGGTTCAAACTTTTGGAAATCTTCGTATTTAATTTTTGCCATTAATATCACCTTAAAAAAGGTTTAGTCGTCAAGGGTTTTAAGAAACTCCTTGAAAGCTTCCTTCTTTTCTACAGAGAGGTTATCGAACTGCTGCTTAAGTTCTGACTCCTCCACAATTGCCAGACATTTGTCTAGATAGGTGATATCCTGCTCTGCTCTGTTAAGAACAGTCGAAAAAGCAGAACGAATCGAAGACGACATAGGCTGCTTGTCAATTTTTTCTGCTTCTGCCTGAATATCAACCATCTTTTCCCTTACTGATAGGAGCATCTCTTTAAGAACTCCTGCTTCAAACTCTATCTTTCGTGCCATGAGTTTTTCCTCCATGTTTTCCAAGTTATCCATGCTTTTGAGCAGTCTATCAAGGAACTTGGACACCTTGATAGATTTCTGCCAAAAGATAGATTAAATGTCAATATCTATATCATACCATTCTTTCTTATTATCAGTAATTTTAAAGTTCTGGCATGATGGAATATATAAACTGGCATGACTAGTATTAGAACATGCTATAATTGTCCCATTATGCCAAATATTAAGAAAGATAAACTCGTAAGGCATAAGGATAAGTACATCCTCTTCATTCTCTTTTTTTACAGTTATAAAATCAGAATGAATGTGTAACATTACATTCTGATAGTTTACTGTCTGTCCTACTTCAAGTTTAATTTTTTGCATCTTTTTTCACCTCTAGGACTTGTTCTTGTCCTCATAATATACTAGTAACTAATAGTATAAATAACTATCTCATACTATAATTAATCAATTTCTCTCCTTTTGAAGTTATAGACCATACTTTTAAATCTCCTTCAAATCGAATAAATTTTACACATTCTCTAGCTTTAAGAAATGATACCATACCTATACGAACTTTAATCCCTACTGCTCTTAATTGTCTAACTGTCCATTCTTCTAATTGAATAGTATTACAATATTTTTTTACTGATTGTAAAAAAATTGATGCTTCCCATTTAGTTATTCTTTGCCGTTGTTTACTCATCTAAATTATCCTCCTGTAATGCTATTAAAAAATATGAAAAGAAATATCGCTCTATTAATTCTACTTGTTCTGCAAACTTTGGGAAAGTTTGATAAATAGGAAGTGAATCTATTACTCGTTGATTGAAAGTTATAGAAAAATCTTCTAGCATGTCCATTTTAATCCTCCTCATATATTATAAATTTCATTAATTTACAAATTAAACTATCAATCCTACAACCTTGATAAACTGAATAATAAGAACATTTTTCACAATTTTTACAACATTTGTCATGTTGATATTCACTTAAAGATTTAATTAAATCTTGACAATCTTTAATAAGAGCATTTTTCATATCTTGTCTATCTGGTAATAATTCTATATATTCATCCATTTTAATCCTCTCCAAATACAGTATCTAATTCTATTAATTTTTCTAAAATAATTACTTTTTCAAGTAATAATTTACAGTCCTCCATATTATAAGTAGTAGATAATGTTAAGTCGTTTAATTCCTCAATACAACATTCTAAAATACTTTTAAGCGTATCATGCATAATATAACACTCCTACAATAATAATTGTAATAAAAGTAAAAAATCCATAAACTGCTATATCTTCTAAACTTGGTAATTCAATTTCATAAACTATTTTAGCCATCTTATTTACCTCTTGACCAGTTACCTAATTCTTCTATAATTGCTTCTGTAATACAAAATAATGCTGTAAGTCCTAATAAATTAGATATTAGTAAACATAAAGAATATCCATTATCTATACATATATCTTCCATAGCACCATGAAAACATTCGTAATAACATAATGGACAAATTAATAAATATATACTGCCTGACATAACTAATATTAATATTCCTAATTTAAACCAATTATTCTTAAAAAGTTGTTTCATTATTTCACCTTCTAATGATTATAATCGTAAAACGCTTGAGCAAAACCGCTAGGCGTAATAGCTCTTATTCTTTTTCTTTCTTCCTTATCATAATGATATAATCTAGTAATATATTGTCGCTTTTCTATTTCTACTGGCTGCTTCTTAGGTATTCTAAATTTTCCCCATAAACTAGTTCTTTTAGTATATCCATTTCCATACTCGTAAGGATGAAAAATAAGTTTAGGTTCACCTAAATATTGTTTTAAATATCCTACAGGATTTTCTAATACCCAAAAATAAGGTTTATACAAATATACAAATCTTAAACAAGCATCTACTACTCTTAAAGAAGTTATCATATCATTATCAGATACTTCTTTAAAATTTGATAATAAAGAAAAATTATCACATGGAGGAGCAGCTAAAATACCAAAAATAAAATCATTCTTATCTAATTGTCGCGCTATATCTCCAATTGTAACTAAGGATATATCTTTAGTAATCGTAGCATTAATTAAATCTATTGTTATAACTTTAAAACCGTTTTCCTGATATGGTTTAGACCATGCACCAGAACCTGAACATAAATCTAATATAATTTTATGACTATTCATACTCATATATAAGTATAAGATTC